>ENA-OVFO01000896-OVFO01000896.1-human-gut-metagenome-genome-assembly--contig:-NODE-896-length-14470-cov-3.127298_pt1 | contig 14470 bp, 7 predicted proteins | sample MGYA00237761_ERZ505401 | MGnify/ENA primary metagenome ERZ505401 (study PRJEB26158, sample SAMN06016330) | human gut metagenome | biome: human gut; feature: ankylosing spondylitis patient; material...
TTCCCGAGGGCTTTATCACAGGACTGCTTGAACGCGCCGACATCGTCGACGTGATCAACCGCTACGTCCCTCTGAAGAAGGCGGGGCGCAACTGGATGTGCTGCTGTCCCTTCCACAAAGAGAAGACGCCGTCCTTCTCGGTGAGCCAGACGAAGCAGTTCTTCAAGTGCTTCGGCTGCGGTGAGGCGGGTAACGCCATCGGCTTCATCATGAAGTACGAGGGGCTTGAATTCCCTGATGCGGTGAGAAAGCTTGCGGGCTACTACTCGATGGAGGTTCCCGAGGACCGCTCGCCCGCAAAGATCAAAGCCCGCGAGAAGGCGCGCACGCTCACGGACTACATGGGAGAGGCCGCGGCCTTTTACACGGAGCAGCTCAGGCGGAACGCTGGGGCCTCCGATTACCTCAAGAACCGCTGCATTTCGGCCGCCACGGCTGCGAAGTTCGGTCTCGGCTATTCGCCCGACGACTGGCATCCCCTTCAGACCCTTTTCGGAGAGAAGTATTCCGACAGGGCGCTTGAGGAGTGCGGTCTTGTCAACGTCAGGAACGACAGGCGCTACGATGCGTTCAGAGGGCGCATCATGTTCCCGATCCGCAACGCCAAGGGCCTTGTGATCGGTTTCGGTGCCCGCACGATGAACGGCGACGAGCAGCCCAAGTACCTCAACAGTCCCGAAACGCCGATCTACCACAAGGGCAGCGAACTCTACGGTTATTTTGAGGGCAGGGAGGCGATCTACGGTAAGGGTCGCGCCATCGTCTGCGAGGGCTACATGGACGTGATCCAGCTTTCGCAGGCCGGGTTCGAGGAGGCCGTCGCCGCACTCGGCACGTCGATCACGCCTGAGCATGTCAGGAAGCTCTTCAAGCTCACCGACAGCGTCTACTTCTCGTTCGACGGCGACGCCGCCGGCCGCAAGGCCGCGCGTCGTGCGCTTGAGGCGGCCCTGCCTGTCATCACGGACGTGCAGAAGGCGGGTTTCATCATTCTGCCGCCCGAGCACGATCCCGACAGCCTCATCAAGGCGGAGGGCGCGGAGGGGTTCGAGCGCCAGATTGAAAAGGCCTACGGACTCACGGACTTCATGAAGAAGCTCCTTCTCGAAGGGAAGGAGCTCATGTACGCCGAGGAGCGTGCGAAGCTCGTGGCCGAGGCCAAGCCTTGGGTGCTCTCGATGCAGCATGCTCCCATTCTGCGGCTTGCATTCATCCGCGAGCTCGCAGGCATCGCCCGCCTGCAGGCGGATGACATCGAGCGCCAGTACGGGCTCGCCGGCGCCGCTCCCTCCAGGCCGTCCTTCGATGGCGGCCGGCAGCAGGGCCGTGGCGGCTTTGCCCGCAGGCGTGACGACCGCTTTCCACGCTGGCCCGCGAAGCCCGCACCCGAGCCTCGAGTTCGCGTCAAGGACGTTAGGGAGCGCATGCTCCAGTGCCTCCTTTCCTATCCTCATCTCGTGAGCGAATTCAGCCACTCGATCGAGGAGGAGTTCCTGTCGAGCACGCATCCCGCCGCCGAACGCATCATCGAGGTCTGGCGCGCAGCGGCGGCCGAGGACGAGGAAGGAGGCTGCGTCAATCCTGCTTCCCTTCTCATGAGGCTCGGAGAGAGCGCCAGCCTTTCCTATTATGAGGAGCTCCTCACCGAGGAGCTCTCGACGGGCACGCCCGAGGAGGGCGCCCGTCTTGAGGTAAGGAAGGCCTTCATCGAGCTCGAGCTCGAGCGCACGAAGGCCCGCATCGAAATGCTCGCCCATGATGCGGCGAGGGACATGGACGCGATGCGCAGGCTCAACGACAGAAGGGCTGAGCTTCAGCGCCTTGCGGACGAGGCCCGTCTTGCGGAGCGCGAGTACCGCCTGCGCATTGAGAATCAGGCAAGGTTCGAGAGCCAGCGTGCGGCTGAAAAGCCTTCGGGCGGCGAGTTCGCCCCTCTTTCGTCCAATCCGATCGTCGCGCAGCTGCAGCGCTTCCTCAGGGGCGACACGGGAACTTCTTCTGTCTCGGGCGCGCAGGCCGCGCCTCAGGGAGCCTCCCGTGTTTCAACGAGTGCCGTGAGGGAGGCTCTGGCAGCAAGCGCCGCAGGGCGTACCGCGGGAGATTTCACCGCCTTCGCGGAGAGCTTGCCGCCTGAGCTTTCGGATGAGAAGGTTGATTTTGTACCCGATGGTATGAAAGAATATGACGTCTCGGGCATGCCGCCCGACGTGCCGTTCGACGATGAAGCTCCCTACCGCTATGACGACGCCGGAGATCCCGACGCGGATCTCAACGTGGGTCTGTGACGGCGGGGGAGGCCGCGCACCGGCGCGACTAGCTTTTCCCTAAGGAGCTCATTTTGAAGAAGACTTTATGGGCGGCCCTGCTGGCTGCCGGCACGATGGTTTCTGCGGCGGTCGACGCCGAGCCCCTTCGCATCGGTGTGCTTCCAGCCGCCGACGCCATTGTGATCCACGCCGCGGCCGACGAGAAGCTGTTCAAGGCCAGAGGGCTTGACGTTGAGGTGATTCCCTTCAAGTCTGCTCTCGAACTTGGTGCCGCCATGCGTGCGGGCCGCCTTGACGGGCATTTCGGCGATCTGATGAACGTCTTCACTCAGAATGAGCGCGGCGTTCCCCAGGCCGTGATTCTCACGACGACCCATACGAGCCGGGCACAGCGTGCCTTCGGTCTCGTCGTCGCGCCTGCCGCCGCCGAGAAGATCCGCTCGCTCAAGGATCTCGACGGCACTGAGACGGCCATGAGCTCCGCCACGATCATCGACTACCTGCTCGACCGCATGAAGGCTGAGGAAAAGCTTTCCGACGGCGCGCTCAGGAACCTTGAGGTCAAGCAGATCCCGATCCGCCTTCAGATGCTTCAGACCGGCAAGGCCGCGACGGCCATGCTGCCCGAGCCGCTCGTCTCCGTCGTCGAAGCGAAGGGGGGACGCGTGATCTGGGATGACCGCGGTCTCAACGAGGCGCTTGCCGTCGTTGCGCTCAAGAGGGACAGGCTTGACGACAAGACCGTCGCCGCCTTCCGGGGTGCCGTGGCGGACGCCGCCAGACTCATCGAGTCGGAGCCCGACCGCTTCCGCGCCGTCATGGTGAAGAAGGGCCTGCTGCCTGCGCCCGTTGCGCAGAACTACACGATGGTCCGCTTCTCCATGTTCGGCACGAATGACGGTCTGCCTCCCCTGCCGAGCGCCGAAGACGTGCGCCGCGTGGGAGAATGGATGGTCGGAAAGAACATGATCAAGGCGGTGCCCGCTTACGACAGCGTGGTGATCCGTCCGTAATTCGAAGGTGCGCATGCAGAATCAAAGGGAAGAGGCGCTTGAGCCGCCGGGACTGGCCTGCAACGGGCTTACGCTTGGCTACGACGGCAGGCCCGTCATTGAGGGGCTGGATCTGTCGTTGCCGCCGGGGGCCTCGCTTGCCATCGTCGGCGAGTCCGGTTGCGGGAAGTCGACGCTTCTCACCGCTCTCGCGGGGCTGAGGCCTGCGATTTCGGGGACGGTCAGGTGGACCTCTCCTCAGGGCGGAGTCCGTTCGATTCAGGACATGCGCACAAGCTTCGTCTGGCAGCATCTCGGTCTTTTTCCGTGGAAGCGCGTGAGGGAGAACCTCGCGCTTCCACTGGAGCTTTCCGCCGGACGCTGCGCCGATTCGGCCGGGCGTGTCTCGGCCATGCTTTCCGAACTCAGACTCTCTGGGCTCGAGTCGCGCTTTCCCTCCGAGCTTTCGGGAGGACAGCGGCAGCGTCTTGCGCTCGGCCGCGCGCTCATTGTGCAGCCTCAGGTTCTCTTCATGGACGAGCCCTTCTCGGCTCTTGACGCGCTTTTGCGCGCGCGCATGCAGGATTTCCTGACGGCGCTCCGCCGCAGGCATCCATGCAGCGTGATTCTGGTGACACACGACATCAGCGAGGCCGTTGCGCTCGGTTCGCATGTCCTGATGCTTGCGCCCCACGGCCGCAGAGCGCCCGAATGCTTTGAAAATCCCGCCTACTCGCAGGAGCTCGGCTGCGGCGACAGGGCCTCGCCTGCCTTTTACGACACCGTGCGCCGCATTCACGCGGGGCTGGCGGCCGCTTCCGGAGAGGACGAATGATCGTGATGCGCTACATCCTCGGCTTTCTCTTTCTGGGCGGATGCTGGCACGCGGGCGCGGTTGCGCTCGGACCCGACCTTCTGCCCGATCCCGTGGCCACGATCAGGCTCTTCGCCGAGTCTCTAGGCACGCCTGAATTCTGGGGGCACATCCTCGTGAGCCTCTGGCGCCTGACGCTCGGCCTTGTTGCGGCCGTCGCGGTTGCCTTTCCTCTGGGACTTCTGCTCGGACACTGCCGTGCGGCGGATCTGGCGGGCAGTCCGCTCCTCTTCATTACTTATCCGCTGCCCAAGATCGTATTGCTTCCCGTGTTCTTCACGTTGGTGGGGCTCGGAGACGCCTCGCGCGTTCTCCTCATTGCGCTTACGACGGGCTATCAGGTGCTCGTCATCATCCGTGCCGGGGCGCTCAGCATCGATCCCTCCTGGGTCAAGGCCTTCCGCTCGATGGGCGGCACGACGGCCGAGGCCGTCCGACATCTCTATGTTCCCGCAGCGCTCCCCGCACTCTTCACCTCCCTCAAGGTGGCGAGCGGCACGGCGGTCGCGGTGCTCTTTCTGGCCGAAAGCTTCGCAACCACCTCGGGGCTCGGCTACCTCATCATGGACGCCTGGGGCATGGGGGACGTGCTCTCCATGTTCAACGCCATTCTGGGCATGAGCCTTCTTGGTCTCGTGATCTACGGCGTCATCGGACTGCTCGAGAGGGTGTGCTGTCCCTGGCTCTTTGCGGGCAGGAGGTAGGGCTCCGACAGAGGGTGCCTATTCGGACAAACCATCATAAACGGCGGAATTTTCCGCCGTTTTTTGATTAAAAGCATGCTTTCTGACGGAAAAACACGACTTCGAAGGCAGGGATTGCCATTACGCCGCCTCCACTTTCGGGAGGCGGTGTGGCAAAATGATTAAGTCATTGTCCTTTGCTTTGTCAAGCGGAAAGACGTACTTTTTTGAAAGCATATCGGCTCCCGGCTTGGCGAATGACATCACGTGGAGACGACACGCGGATTTTGCCGTGAGTTTTTCGACCGGAAGAATTCAGGGCAAAAGATGCGTCGGAGGGCGCCCGACGGGCGCCATGCTCCGCATGCAGCGGCGAAGGGAGGCCTCCGGGTCTCCGTGTTTGATCCGCGTGCCGCTCGGCCTAGTCAGTCGTGCGCAGCGCAGGGAGTCGGCGTGAGAGAGATGCGCGCCGTCTCAGCAGAAGAGGGCAGGTATGGCTGTATCCAAAAAGACGACGGTGAATGAGGCGGCTCAGGATGAAACGGAGCAGGCGCCTCAGACGGTGGCTCCCAAAAGGAGGCGTGCGCCAGCAAAGCGCGCCGAGAAGGAGGTCGCGACCTTGGAAACCGCCGGTCTGAAGCTCTCCGTGGAGGCCTCTGAAGAGGCGGTGGCCCCCAAGACCAAGCCCGTGCGTCGCCGCACCCGCAAGACCGCCGAGGCCGCTGAAGCCGCTGAAGCCGCCCCTGCCGTCGAGGAAGCGGCTCCCGCCGCTGAAGAGGAGGCCGCCAAGCCCCGCCGCACCCGCCGCAAGAAGGCGGGGACCGAGGAAAAGGAGGCGGATGCTGCAAAGGCCGCGCCGAAGCGCAGGAAGACCGCTTCAAAGAAGTCGAAGGCCAAGGGACGCTCGGATGAGGACGATCTGGCCGAATACGACGACGATGGAACGGGCGACTTCGACGCTGTGCTTGACGACGACGTCGACTACGAGGAGGACATTCCCGATCTGCCTGATGATCTTTCCGAAGAGGACGAGGCCGATGAAGCCGGCGAGGCGGAGACGGACGCCCAGATCGGCCGCCGCAAGCGCAAGGCGCGCAGCGCCCGCGACAAGAAGGCGCTTCTCAACGGTTACGGCTCCGACGAGGAGGACTCCACCGAGGACCGCCGTTCCAAGCTCTTCACGCTCATCCGCATGGGGCGCGAGCGCGGCTACGTCACCTACGGCGAAATCAACGACAACCTGCCCAACAGCCTGATCGATGACGATGCGATCGAGACCGTCGTGGCGATTCTTTCGAATCTGCATATTCAGGTCTTTGAATCCGCTCCCGACGAGGATACGCTCGCCATGATGGGCAACGAGAGCGTTGCCAGCGAGGAGGATGCGGATGCGGAGGCCGAAGCCGCGCTCTCGACCGTCGACAGCGAATTCGGCCGCACGACCGACCCCGTGCGCATCTACATGCGCGAGATGGGCTCGGTGGAGCTTCTTTCCCGTGAAGGCGAAATCGAAATCTCCAAGCGCATCGAGGACGGCCTGAAGCACATGGTGCTCGCCATCTCCCGCTGCCCGGTCACCGTGGCGGCGATCGTCGGCTATGCGCATGAAATCCGCGAGGGCACGCTGCCCATTGACGACATCGTCGACGGCCTCGTTGCTGCGGATGATACGGGCAACGTGCTCGGCCACAACGACGATGAGACCGACATGGGCGCCTCCGCCATGACGGTGGACCAGCTCGAGGACATGAAGCAGCGCAGCCTCGCGATCTTTGCCGTCGTGGAGGAGCATTTCAATACGCTCAAGACCGTTGTCCGCGAGGAGGGTTACGGCAGCGACAGGCTCGACCCGCTCAAGGATTCGATCCAGCGCGAGCTGATGGCCGTGCGCTTCACCGCCAAGACCGCTGACAAGCTCTGCGAGCTTCTTCGCACGACGATCGACGAGGTGCGCACCCGCCAGAAGACGATCTACAACGAGCTCGTGCGACGCGTCGGGCTTGACCGCACGTGGTTCCTTGCAACATTTGCCGATCATGCGACCGATCTTGACTGGATGAGCGCCATTGTACGTGACAATCCCGAAAAGGCCGCCTATCTCGAGCACCTCAGGCCCACGGTTGAGGAGGAGCAGCGCAAGCTTGCCGAACTGGTCTCGAATGCCTGCATGACCGTGCCCGAGCTCTTTGATACCTACAAGCAGATGGCGACGGGCGAGGCCAAGGCACGCAACGCCAAGCGTGAGATGACCGAGGCCAATCTCAGGCTCGTCATCTCGATCGCGAAGAAGTACACGAACCGCGGCCTGCAGTTCCTCGATCTCATTCAGGAGGGCAATGTCGGCCTCATGAAAGCCGTCGACAAGTTCGAGTACCGCCGCGGCTACAAGTTCTCGACCTATGCCACCTGGTGGATCCGTCAGGCCATCACGCGTTCGATCGCGGACCAGGCCCGTACGATCCGCATTCCCGTGCACATGATCGAGACGATCAACCGCATGAATCGCATCACGCGCCAGATCCTGCAGGAAACGGGCGTCGAGCCCGATTCCCGCGAGCTTGCGAAGCTGATGGAGCTGCCCGAGGACAAAATTCTCAAGATCATGAAGATCGCCAAGGAGCCCATCTCGATGGAGACACCGATCGGCGACGATGACGATTCCCATCTCGGCGACTTCCTTGAGGACACGCAGACGGTGGCGCCCGCCGAGGCCATTCAGAACACGAGCCTCTCCGAAACCGTCCGTCAGGTTCTCGACAGCCTTTCCCCGAGGGAGGCCAAGGTTCTGCGCATGCGCTTCGGCATCGAGATGCAGTCCGACCACACGCTTGAGGAGGTCGGCAAGCAGTTCGACGTCACGCGCGAACGCATCCGCCAGATCGAGACGAAGGCGCTCAGAAAGCTTCGTCATCCGTCTAGAGCCGATAAGCTGAGAAGCTTCGTCGAGGGCGACGGAAAGGATTGATGCCTTGCATGACGGGGAGCGGCTAAGGCCGTTCCCCGTTTTCAAATACGGCGCTCGTGCCGCTCGGAGGCCCTGACGGGAGGGCGACGGGCGGCGTTTCGCCGTTTGTTGCTTTTTCTGCTTGAAAAGAGTATGGCGCAGTGTTAAGCTATCCGCCTTTTTCGCCCATGACGGTGTCTGCCGACACTGTCGCGGAAGGCGTCGTGCGGTCTGGACCGCCGGAGGCGCAGGATCGCGTTGCTCCGGAAGAGAACGGGAGATCAGGCAGCGACGGCACGAAGCGCGCTGACGTAGGACGAAAAATAATCGATGCAGCGCCGGGCTGCGAGGATGACCGGCTGCTTTTCCCTGGATGCATGGTTCCCAGGCCGATAGTCGGCAGGCCCCGAGAAGACAGAATGATTCGGGCGGACGAGAGGAGGATGCGGGAGAAGGGCGGCGCCGAGGCGGTCCGGAGAAATTAGGAAGAAGCGGGGCAATTGCAACAATAAGAGCCCCGCCAACGAGAGATTGGAACAGATGAAGACGAACGAAGACGCTTTTGAGAATGATGACGACATCGACGAAATGGAGGAGGACTCTTCCATCGACGATGAAGCCGCAGAACTCGACAAGTGGGAGGACGAAGGTTCCGAGGAACAGGGTTCGGCTTCTGGCAGCCGCCGTTCGGTGACGGCGGGCAATGGCTACGGCGCTCTGGTGCGTCTCGGCCGCTCCCGCGGCTGGGTGACGGTTGAGGAAATCAACGACCACCTGCCTGAAAGCGCCGTGCGTACGGCCGAAAACGTGCAGGAGATCACGGAGGCGCTCGGCCGCCTTTCGATCAAGGTGTTCGAGACGCGTCCCGACGAAGACGACCTTCTCATCACCGGCAACGGCGTCGACGAGGCCGAGGACATCGACGAGGATGACGCCGCCGCCATGCTGACGCCCGAGGAGTCCGCAGGCCTCTCCAAGGATCCGCTCCGCGCCTATCTGCGCGGCGTGGGCTCGCACAAGCTTCTCACCCGTGCGGGTGAAATCGAGGTTGCCAAGTCGATCGAAATGTTCACGGGCAGGCTTGTCTCGACGCTCGTGCAGTATCCGATGGCCGTGGCCGAGCTTTGCAAGATGGCCGAAACCCTCAAGGATACGTCCGTCTCCGTCGACACGCTCGTCGACGGCTTTACGGACAACCTCGAGGAAGTGGACGCCGTCTCCTCTGACGGCGACGACATCGCCACCGACATCGGCGCCGCCGCCATGACGGCCGACCAGCTCGAGGAGATGCGCGCTCGCGTGCTCGATATCTTCGAGAATTGCGGCAGGCATCTTGAGACCGTTCGCGCCAACTTCGGCCCGAAGGGCGACGCCGAGGCCTACAAGGCCGCCTGCGCCGCCATCGCCGAGCTCCTCGCGCCCGTGCGCTTCTCCGTGAAGGTTGTCACGCAGCTCTCCGAGGACATCTCCAAGCACATGGACGAGGTGACGACGTCCCTCAAGAACGTCCGCAGGGTTCTTGCCGACCAGTGCCGCATGCCGCAGCGCGCCACGCTTGACGTGATCAACGGTGATCCGACCGCCGACGGGCTTTTTGAGGCCATCGCCGAGAGCGAGACGCCGTGGGCGCCTGCCGTTGCGCGCAACCTTGGCGTTCTGCACGAGGAGCAGCGTCATCTGCGCGGTTTCGAGGAGCGCGCGATGATGACGATCGCCAGCCAGCGCGAACTTGCCCGTCTGCTCAAGCTTGCGCAGACGAATCTCATGCAGGCCAAGGCCCGCATGATCGAGGCGAACCTGCGTCTGGTGATCTCGATCGCCAAGGGCTATGTCAACCGCGGTCTCGCGATGACCGACCTGATTCAGGAGGGCAACCTTGGTCTGATGAAGGCTGTGGACAAGTTCGAGTATCGCCGAGGCTATAAGTTCTCGACCTATGCGACCTGGTGGGTCCGTCAGTCCGTCACGCGTGCCGTGGCCGACTTCGGCAACACCATCCGCATTCCGGTCCACATGACGGAGTCCTACAACAAGATCCGCCGTCACAAGCAGCACTTCCTGCAGGAGCACGGCCGGCAACCGACCGAGCAGGAGCTTGCCGATCTTGCCGAGCTTCCTCTCGCCAAGGTGCAGCTTCTCACGCAGGCTATGCGCGGCGTCGAGTCTATCGACGCACCAATCGGTGATGACGAGGATGCGACGAAGCTCGACTTCGTGCGCGGCGATGAACATGACGATCCGAGCCGTGCCTTCCAGGACCGTTCGATGATCGAATGCATCAAGAAGTCGCTTGACGATCTCGCTCCCCGTGAGGCTCAGGTGCTTCGCCTGCGCTACGGCATCGGGACGAACAAGGACCACACGCTTGAGGAAGTCGGCCATGCGCTCGGTCTTACGCGCGAGCGCGTCCGCCAGATCGAGTCGGCGGCCATCCGCAAGCTTCGCAGTCCCGAGTTCCAGGAACGTCTGCGCGACTACCTGACTGAGAACTGATCCCCTTGACTCCGCCTCGTGCGGAGTCGCCTGAAAAGGCTCCTTCGGGAGCCTTTTCGCGTTTTCGGGAGGACGCGCCGCCCTGATGCGGGTGGCCGAAAACTGCGCTACGTGCGGAATCCCGCTAAAATAACGGTTTTCAGGCGTTCAGCAAGTGCCCTTGCGACGCCGCCCACACTCAAGAGCCATTCCAAGAGAACGCCAGCAGCATGTCATCGTTCGCACAATTCAATCTCGACTCCCGCATCATGTCCGCCATCGAACGCATCGGCTACAAGGAGCCGACGCCGATTCAGCTTCAGGCCATTCCCGTGGTGATGAAGGGGGGAGACGTGATGGGCGCAGCCCAGACGGGCACGGGCAAGACGGCGAGCTTCGGTCTCCCGCTCATCGCCCGCATTCTTCCGCATGCGAACACCTCGATGTCGCCCGCCCGTCATCCCGTGCGCGCGCTCATCCTGACGCCTACGCGCGAGCTGGCCGATCAGGTCTCTGCCAACATGACGCAGTATGCGGCGGACACGCCGTTGCGCGTCGGTGTGGTCTACGGCGGCGTCGACATTCGTCCGCAGTCCGACATGCTCCGCCGCGGCGTCGAAATTCTGACGGCGACGCCGGGCCGTCTGCTTGACCATATCGAGCAGCGCGCGACGAATCTCTCTCAGGTCGAGGTCGTCGTGCTCGACGAGGCTGACCGCATGCTCGACATGGGCTTCCTGCCTGACATCAGCCGCATCCTCAAGCTTCTGCCGGCCAACCGTCAGAGTCTGATGTTTTCGGCTACGTTCTCGCCCGACATCGCTAGGCTCGCGAAGAACTTCCTCAAGCCCGATCCGTTCATGATCGAAGTCGCCCGTCAGAATCAGACGGCCGACACGGTTACTCAGGAGGTCTTTCAGGTCGCGGATCGCGAGAAGACGGACGTGCTGATCGACATCCTCAAGACGCGAGGTTCCGAAAACAAGCCGCTCGAGCAGGTCATCGTCTTCGTCAACGCGAAGATCACCTGCCGTCGCCTTGCCCGCACGCTTGAGCGCGTCGGGATCAATGCAGACGCCATTCACGGCGACAAGACGCAGGAGGAGCGTCAGGCGGCGCTCGACGGCTTCAAGTCGGGCGCCATCCATGTTCTCGTTGCGACCGACGTCGCGGCACGAGGTCTGGACATCAAGGAGTTGCCCTGCGTCATCAACTATGATGTTCCGTTCAGCGCCGAGGACTACGTGCACCGCATCGGCCGTACCGGTCGAGCCGGTTCCCACGGCCTTGCCATCATGCTCGCGACGCGCGAAGACGGCCGTCTTGTCGACGCCATCGAGAAGCTCACGAAGCAGACCTTCGAACAGAAGCCTCTGCGCCCGCTCTCGCGTCAGGCTCGTTCGGAAATGCGCCGCGCCTCAGGAGAGCGTCCCGAACGACGTGGCGAGCGCGAGATCGAGCGCGTCGATACGCCCGAGGATGAACGTCTCGCCAAGGAGCGTGCCCGTGCATATGTGCCACCCTCCCAGCGCAACCGAGATCCGATCTTCGACACGCCCTATCGTGAGCGCAGCGGCGCTTCGGGCAAGCCCGAAGAGCTTCGAGTCTTCGAGCGCGAGACCGTTCGAAAGCCCCGACAGGCGGCGGTTCTGCTTTGCGGCTTTCCCCGTCGACGCGATTGATCGAAATGATCAGCTCGTCTAGGCACTTTGTCCATCACCTATCCATGGTAGACGTGTTGCGACGAAGTGCCTCGGACGTGTATATTAATTCGACAGCATGAAGAGATGAGGACTTTCCTAAAAGCCCTCACGCCAACCTGCCCGCCTCCGGGCAAGGTGGTGGCCTCCGCGGGAGGCCATGTGGCCGGTAGCTCATCGCGCACCGACAAACATACGGAGAATGGCAATGCCTCTCGACATGCGTGTACGCTGCGGGAGGCTTTTTCGCATCAGGACCGTAGCTTCATCGAGGATGAGGCCCCTGACCGAAAAAGCTCCGCGGCATGCACATCCATCAACATTTATCTGCATGAAGGAGAAGCATATGTCGCATCGTCTTACCATCAAGGGGCAGGTCACGATCCCCAAGGAAATTCGTGACTTTCTCGGACTCGAGGAAGGCTGCTCCTGCGTGGAGTTCGTCGTTGAAGCCGACGGCAGCGTCAGCGTGCGCAAGGCGGGCGAAAAGCCTCGTTCCAGTCGTTCCTCCCGCACTTCCTCCGTTCAAACCGTGCGCAAACCCGTGCACGGTGTTCGCACGCGCGCCCATGGCGGCGTTCTCGCCCTGCTTGCGGGCGGTCTCTGATGGTATAACTCCCGTTGACGTCTCTGTTTCCGCTGCCTGAGAAGTGTTTCAGGCGGCGGTTTGGTTTGCGTTGGGAGAGGGAAGATCAGGCAGATGAGCGGGAGAAAAGAATGTCGGGGAGAAAAGCGGCGGGAGGAGAGGGCTTGCCGGATAAAACAAAACCTCCGTCAGTTCAAGATACTGCGGAGGTTGAGTTGGCGTCCCCAGCGGGGTTCGAACCCGCGTTAGCAACGTGAGAGGCTGCGGTCCTGGACCACTAGACGATAGGGACGTTGTTTCGTAGGGGATGAACTATGCGCCGTTTTTCTAGAAGTTGCAGATCGGAATTTGCGTTAAGTCAATGTTTTGCGTAATAAGGATGAAAATAAAGCTCAGTCCGCATGCTTGCGGACTGAGCTTCAACTGATCAGCCTTTTGCCTCTGTCGGCAATCAGAGCGCGCGGGCGATGCGGGCGAGAACTTCTTCCTTGCCGATGAGGCAGAGCGTCTTGTCGATCTGCGGCGTGCGATCGGCGGCGCAGACACAGACGCGGAGCGGGTTGGCGAGCACCTTCATCGCAATACCCTGCTCCTCCATCACGGCCTGAATGCAGCCGTAGACGGCCTCAGGCGTAACGTCGGAGATGGCCTCGAGCTTTTCACCGAAGAGCTTGAGGGCTTCGCGACCGCCGTCGGCGAGGACCTTGGCGGCTTCCTCTTCGTTGACCTTGGGTTCAACGTAGAAGAAGAGGGCGGCGTCGGCCAGCTTTTCGAGAGTGGCGGAGCGGGACTTCAGCAGTTCGCAGACGGCCGCGAGATCGGGACCGCCTTCAACCTTGCCGCCGCGGGCCTCGATGCGGGCCTTCGTGAGATCGGCCAGACGATTCGCGTCGGCTTCCTTCATGTACTGCTGGTTGAGCCAGTCGAACTTCTTCCAGTCGATGCGGGCGGCGGCACGGGAGCAGTCGGAGAGCTCGAACACTTCGGCGAGCTCCTCGCGGGTGAACTTCTCCATGTTGCCGTGGCCCCAGCCCAGGCGGGCGAGATAGTTGAAGACGGCTTCGGGGAGGTAGCCCTGACGTTCGTATTCGAGCACGGAGACGGTGCCGTGGCGCTTCGAGAGCTTCTGACCGTCCTGACCGTTGATGAGCGGCAGGTGGGCGAAGACGGGCACTTCAGCGCCGAGCGCGCGGTAGATGTTGATCTGGCGCGGGGTGTTGTTGATGTGGTCAGCGCCGCGGATCACGTGGCTCACTTCCATGTCCCAGTCGTCGACGACGACGGCGAAGTTGTACGTGGGAATGCCGTTGCGCATGATGATCAGGTCGTCAAGTTCGCTGTTGGAGACTGTGATCGTGCCGTAGACGGCGTCGTTCCAGGTGACGGCGCCTTCATCGGGATTACGGAAGCGGATGACCGGCTTCACACCTTCGGGGATGGGCTTGCCCTGACAGTTCTCAGGACGCCAGCGACCGTCATAGCGGGGCTTGAGGCCCTTGGCCTTCTGTTCTTCGCGCATGGCGTCGAGCTCTTCGGGCGTGGCGTAGCAGTAGTAAGCGCGGCCGTCGGCAAGCATCTGGTCGACGACTTCGCGGTAGCGCTCGAGGCGGTCCATCTGATAGACGGGACCCTCGTCGTAGTCGAGGTTGAGCCACTTCATGCCGTCGAGAATGACCTGAACGGCCTCCTTCGTGGAGCGGACCTGATCGGTGTCCTCGATGCGAAGCAGGAACTTGCCGCCGAAGTGGCGGGCGACGGCCCAGCAGTAGATGGCCGTGCGGGCGGTGCCGAGATGCATCATGCCCGTGGGGCTCGGTGCAATGCGGGTGCGAACTTCAGTCATGTTTCTTAATAGTCCAAAGAAAAAACCCGGGGAGAATCCTGTGACCCGCTCCGGTTCTGAGTACAAAACGCCCCCTATTGTAAGTCGTGAGGGCGGTGAGTCCAATAGG
>ENA-OVFO01000908-OVFO01000908.1-human-gut-metagenome-genome-assembly--contig:-NODE-908-length-14338-cov-139.778968_pt1 | contig 14338 bp, 10 predicted proteins | sample MGYA00237761_ERZ505401 | MGnify/ENA primary metagenome ERZ505401 (study PRJEB26158, sample SAMN06016330) | human gut metagenome | biome: human gut; feature: ankylosing spondylitis patient; material...
ATGTGGCTGCCCAGACGGGTGTGAACAGTTTCTTCATCAACTATGCTGAGGAGAGCATTCATATAGAGAAGCAGACTGCCAGTCTGTATCTCGCCTTTGGCGGAATGGGTCTGTTCTTTATCGGCAGGTTGGCTGGTGGTGTCATCATGAATTATATCCAGCCAAGGCTGGTGCTGCTGGTTTGTGCCATCCTCATCTTTGTAGCCACATTGATTGTGGTGGTATGTAGCGGAACCTTATCTCTCATTGCGTTTTTTGCCCTGTATCTGGGAGAGAGCATCATGTTTCCGACTATCTTCTCGCTGGCATTGAGGGATGCGGGTACAAAGACCAAGTTAGCCTCTTCATTGCTTATCATGACGATAGTGGGTGGAGCGGTTGCCCCTGTAATCATGGGGTATATTGCGGATACTACGGGCAGTATGGCGATTGCCTTTCTCATACCGCTGGTTTGTTATGGGGTGATTGGAGGGTATGCTCTTTCGAATTCTTCCGTTTCTTCTTTGGCATAGAAATAGCTTTTTCGAAAACCTACCCGTCCTTCCTTACCCTTAAGGAAGGCTCCACCTTTCTCACCAAGCCTCTCTTCCCTCAGGGACGAGAGGATGTAACCGCCCTCCGGTGCTCGGAACCGCTACGTTCTAAGGTTGGCGGACCATCAAAGGTCTTCGCCAGGTTATGCGGGATGGGACCGCCTGGCTGTTGCGGGGGGAGATCTAATGCTGCATCAAAGCCTTCGCCATGGTTGTGCGGGATGGGACCGCCTTGCTAAAGGTGGATAGGATTATTGAAGTGCTGGTTTTGGAGTTATTGGCTGATGATTTGCAGATTTCTTTTGATTTTCTTGGTGGTTTCGAGGAAAAAGCGTATTTTTGCGGCAGATTGCAATTAAAGAATTTAAAAGGAGAACTATTATGGATACATTAGATAAAGAATTTTGGGAAAAACGTGAAGCTACAATGAAAAGATTTATGGCGGCAAAAGAGCGTAAAAAGGCTCGTGTAGCTGAAATTACTAAGAGCCTTTGTGAGGAATATAAGGAACGAACGGGGGTATATCCTAAATATATAAATGTTTGGTAATGAAACCACTTCCTTTGGATATAATTGTAAGCAGCATATGCGAAGCCGTCTGTTTGAATATTGGTTTTCCTCTTATCAAATGAAAGATAAGTTTATTTTGATGCCTGTCAGTATCGAAGATATGGAGGGAATTGAAAATTTTGCAGCTTTAATTATTCGAAAAGATAATCCGAATGTTTTAGATATTGTTGCAGAATTTTCAAACACTGTGGCTATGTTTAGGGTAAAACCTAATAGTCATGACTAATTTCTTTTGATATTCTTGATGGGCTTAAAAGTCTTTACGACCCTTTCGGTTCCCCTTGTAGGGGACAGAAACCTTCCTTACCCTTAAGGAAGGCTCCACCTCTCATCTCGGTCTTCTCCCCTCAGGGAAGAAGAGGGAAACCGCCCTACAGTGCTATATTTGCCCCACCTGTCCCTCCCCTGCGGGAGGGTCCTTAACCCACTCCCAAGCCCTCGCCCTTTCCAAAAGGGCAAGGGATGTAACCGCCCTCCGGTGCTCGGAACCGCTACGCTCTAAGGTTGGCGGGGCATCAAAGCCCTCGCCAGATTTTGCGGGATGGGACCGCCTGGGAATAGCTGTTTATAGTTTACAGTTAATAGTTAATAGTTTACGATTGATTTCGTGGTTATTTGCTGATAACTTGCAGATTTCTTGTGATTTTCTTGGTGGTTTCGAGAAAAAAGCGTAATTTTGGCGGCAAAGTTGAACGTTTAATTGAAATAGAATGGAACAGACTGTATTTAACCCTGCTCAGATGAAGATTCTTCAAATGATGTCTTATATCAAGACTCCACAGGAATTAGATAATCTTGAAAATGTTCTCTCTCAATACTTTGCAAAGAAGGTTGATGAGGGGATTGATGAGTTGTGCGATAATGGAAGTATAACTCTTGATACCATAGAGAGCTGGGGTAATGAACATTTACGTACTTCTGGCAAATGAGAAAGATAGTTCTTGATACTAATTGCTTATTGATGAGCCTTCCAAGGATAAGCCCTTATCGTAAGATTTGGGATGATTTCTTGAAAGGTAAATTGACCTTGTGCGTTACAAATGAAATTATTGAGGAGTATTTAGAAATCATTGAGCAGAAGACTAATGCAAATATTGCCAGTAATGTTGTGTCTGTGATTCTAAGTCAAAAAAATGTGGAATTCGTAACACCTTGGTATAAGTTGCATCTCATTCAGGCTGATGAAGACGACAACAAATTTGTTGATTGTGCTTTTGCTGCTGGTGCAAGTTGTATAGTGAGCAATGATGCTCACTTTAAAATTCTCAATGAGATAGAATTTCCTCGGATTTTTGTTGTAAACATAAAAGATTTCGTAAAATTATTATTACGGAATCAAGGAAATAATAATCTTAATTAAATAGCTTGCTTCCGTAAGTATCCAAAAGGGAAAGGGATGTAACCGCCCTCCGGTGCTCAGAACCGCTACGCTCTAAGGTTGGCGGACCAAAGCGGTCTTCGCCAGATTGTGCGGGATGGGACCGCCTTGCTATAAAGATGGCTATGGTAGAATTTTGGAAGAGCTGATTTATAGTAGTTTGGTGATAACTTCTGATTCCTACCAATATTTATTAGGGTTTAATTAAAAAAATATCTTCGCTGCTGAATTTAAAAACATAGAAAGCAGTGAGGATTTGTAAGCATCCAACCCCTATTTTGGCGGTTTACCTGATAAGTGTTATCTTTGTCTCACAGATTTGGCTTTCCCTTCGGTCGCCGATTTTCAATTCACGGATTTACACAGATTTCTTCTAATTTTCTTGGTGGTTTCGAGAAAAAAGCATATCTTTGCTGCTATAAGTGTGTCCTGAGACAGAATGAAGTTTGATATTGGCTATATTTGATAGATTTCTGTCGCAACTTCTAAAGAGATGGTGGCAGACCCACTGTATTCGGCATGCAGGTGCTGATTTTCTTTTAGTCCCACAGATATCACGGATTAACACAGATTTTTTTTGATTTTCTTGGTGGTTCCAAGAAAAAAGTAATTTTAGCGGTAAAAGAATGTAAAAAGGCTTGCGTATTCCGGTTGATACCCGTTCACTAATTCCGGTTGATACCCATTCAGTAAGCGTCCAAAAACGTATTTGGTGATTTGATAAAGAAGATGTAACTTTGTCGCCAGTGTGTGTCCTGAGACAGAATGAAGTCTGATATTGGAGGCTTACGTCCCACAGATTTTGCTTTCCCTTCGGTCGCCGATTTTCAATTCACGGATTAACACAGATTTCTTGCGATTTTCTTGGTGGTTTCGAGAAAAAACGTATCTTTGGCAGCAGATTGCAATCAAAGAATTTAAAAGGAGAACTATTATGGATACATTGGATAAAGAATTTTGGGAAAAACGTGAAGCTGCTATGAAAAGATTTATGGCGGCAAAAGAACGTAAAAAGGCTCGTGTAGCTGAAATTACTAAGAGTCTTTGTGAGGAATATAAGGAACGAACGGGGGTATATCCTAAATATATAAATGTTTGGTAATGAAACCGCTTTCTTTGGATATAATTAATGCTTCTGCTCCTTATGAGGTTTATTGGCATGAAAAGTCTCGAACTTATCGCTTTAAAAGTGATTGTGAATCGCCTGTAAATAAAGGCGATTCAGAGGGTGTGTGGAAATATAGATGGTTACTGAAGTAAAGGGAAAAAGAATATAGTTTAATAATAGAACGACGATGTCTTTAGCAATTTTATTTATCATATTGGTCGTAACAATCGCCTTGGGGGTGATTGTTGTGTTTTGGTTTGACCTCACCTTGATAAAGGGCGCGATAAAAAGTGTCCAAAAGGGCACATCTATGGACCGAAAAGAAATGACAGAGGCAGTTAAACGCTTTTTGGAAAATAGAAGTCTGAATGCCGCACACAAGGCATATATGAGGGCAGTGATCTGTGTTGCTGGAGGTAACACGTTGCTTTCATTTGCGAAGGGTATAATCACGGTAAAGAAAGGCGATGCCAGATACGGCATTGAACTTCTGTATGACAATGGCCTTCCTGCATGGGCTGTTATAAGTTTAGTTTTATTATTAACGATAGCTTACACAGCCTATCTGAATAGCAGGACTAAGAGATACAAGGCAGACATATTGGCTACTGCATCTGCGATTATCAATGATAATTTTAATTTTACCCCAAATCAGGAATGGTTTCGACTAAAGACTAAGAAGGCAATAAAAGATTTAGGAAAGGCATACGACTTGGAGATAAACTTCTCATACGAGTATTTCGACGAAGCACTTGCATCAACATGTAGAGATAGTCGTGTGGCCAAAGTTTTCGCACCAGACGTGAGAACTCTGGCATCTGATTATAGAAGAGGTAAGGAGATTCTTGAGAAGTCTATTGGAACAGAAAGTATTGAGAAGATAGAGATACTCATCAAGGAAATTCAGAAGTTGACAAGCAAGACGCAATTTGAAGGCTCAGAACTGGAAAGGACACTCAAGGATGCAGACGAGATAGACAATATTCTGATGGAGGCGATAACTACGGGAAAACTGAGTTATGGCGACTACAGATACACTCAACTGCACTCGGCTGTAGGGAAAATCAGAGAACGATGCGAGAATCCTTGGATAGCCAGCATTTCAAATCAGACATTTATCATTACAGGACAAGGAGGATGCGGAAAGACTCATTTGCTTGCAAAACTGTCGGATGAACGAATTAAGCTAGGATTGCCAACCATTTTCTTCTTGGGTAAATTAATAACGGATACAAGTAACCCGTTATCTCAAATAGCAACGATTCTTGACGTACACAGCAAAAAGGAATTATTCCTGAAAGCTTTGGATGACTATGGCCTCAAGCATGGTAGGGTGCTGATAGTAATAGATGGTATCAATGAAGGCAAGGGACTGTCTTTATGGAAAAACCACCTTCTAAGTTTTATCAATGAGTTCAGTGAGTATAAGAATATATCTCTGATTCTGTCTGTAAGAACTAATAGCAGCCATAACTGGTTCAGTAAGTTCATAGAGCAGCAGCATCAGTTCCCCTCATACAGACATACTGGTTTCGAGCAGAATGCTGCAGGAGCTGTGGAATATATGTTCAGGGCATTTGACGTTCCTCTTCCAACATGGCCGTTGTTTCAAAGAGAGTTTACTAATCCGATGTTGTTGACCCTGTTTTGCAGGACTCACTCTGGTGAAAAACTTGCCCCTCGTTTTGAGAGCAAACTTGACATTATCAAGAACTATCTTGGCCATTTTAATGGCCGCTTGGCAGAAACTTTTAAGTATTCGAGCTTGACCCCGTTGGTTCAAAACGCTCTTGGCCTGATAAGCGAAGCAATAGTTAAGACAAAAGGTAGGTGGTTTGTTGAGCGAAATGTTATTGAAGATATATTAAATAGATTCCCTGAGATTGATAAAAAGCAAGGCCTTTTTCTGGATGCCCTTGTAGATGAGGGCATATTGAACGAATATGAAAGCGACAATGGTGTCAGTTATTCTTTCGGATACGATACGATTGGTGCTTACATGAAAGGGGTGGCAATAGCGAAAGATGAATCATACAAGGATCTCACTTATGGTTCGGAATCAGAACTGGAGGCGTTGACCGATCTTGTTCCATTATATAGGGGAAAGGAATTGTTTGAGTTATTATCAGATGATGAGGCATATGCAGATTATCTGAAAGATTTGTTCATAAATACACTTTCATCACGCTCTACTATAACAGATGGAGGAGCCAATCTTTTAAACAGTTTGCTGGAAGAGGGTGACTATTACAATTTCTTCAGGGTTGTTGTAAATAATCCATTCAGGAATGACTTGCCGATTACGGTAGAGAAGCTTGACACCCTTCTTTTGCCGATGAGAATGGTGGAGAGGGATGAGATGTGGACACAGTTAATCTCAGGGGAGACAGAACTTTACAATCCTTTGATGGCTTTGGCCAAATGGGGTTGGTCTGCTTCGCCATCAATTATCGGCAGCATAGAGAAGGGCTGTCTAAGGAATATTGTTCATCTGTTGGCATGGACGTTATCTACCACATATATTGAACTACGCGATAAGTCAAGCAGAGCCCTCATCAATATTTTGAAGAATGAGCAGGAGTTGATACTTGATTTTATCAGTACCTTTGTAAAGGTTGATGACCCCTATATTGTAGAACGGGTATATGCAGTTGTTTTTGGGTGTTGCACAGGTAATGCCAGCGGAATGTATGTAGAGAAAATCGCACAATTGATTTACGACGAAACTTTTAAAGCCGGCAATCCTCCAGAGGATATACTGACAAGAGACTTCGCCAAGTGTATTGTGGATTATGCTGTTTCCATAGGATGTGCATTAAAATATGATAGCGAGAAAGTGTGCCCTCCTTACTGCAAGACGAAGAAGAATGTGTATGTTGAGACGGAAGAAATACTAAAATACAAACTACCATTCGATAAAGATGGTGACACACAGCTTATAACGGCTCAGAACAATATTCTTGACTCGATGTGTACCGAATATAGCAGCAGGGGAATGTATGGAGATTTTGGCCGCTATGTTTTTCAAAGTGCATTGGATAATTGGAAAGACGATATAGAGGAAATATCCAATTATGGAATAAAAACGATTTTTGAGGACTTTGGGTATGATGCGCAATTATTTAAAGTATTTGATGGTCAACACGCCAGTTGGGAGCGGCATGGAAATAAGATAGAGCGAATAGGAAAGAAATATGAATGGATTGTACTGTACAAAATAGCCGCTATTCTGGAAGACAACCATTTTGGAGAACCACTCGACAGGGATTGGAAGTCACCCACGATTTACCATTTGCGACGGTTTGACCCTACCATTATGATGAATCCTGATGTGAGGGACTTTACGACTAGCATCCCTGCTTACAAGGTTCCAGAGTATGATATATCAGGAGGTGACAATCGGAAATGGATGTTGGATTGGAAGAAGATTCCATCCCTTAAAGATTATTTAATTTATAAAGGGGATGATAATAGAGAGTGGATATGCCTGTATGCATACTATTCAATTTCATCGCTTTCGGAAGAAGATAAATATCCAACGGAGAGAGAATTGTGGGCTTTCGCACAATCATTTTTTGTAGATAGTATTCATCGGGAAGGGATGTGTTCTCTAATAGACAGAGACGGCTTGGGTGGTCGTAGCGGTACTGAAAATCATGAAGCAAGCTATAGTTATTACCGAGAGTATTATTGGGCGGATAGCTACAAGACCCAAATAGAGGGTCAAGACTATATCAATAGAGAATATGAAACAGGAAGTAGTAGCACATCGTTTAAGGTACAACCATCTTACTTGCTATATGACATCAGTTCGGATGCGGACTATTCTGTGGGCAGCTCACGTGAAATGATATTGCCATCACCCTTCTTGTTTGATGAGCTTAATCTGAGATTCTCCGTTGCTGATGGTGTGTGGCTTGCTCCAGACGGCTCGGTGGCATGCTATGATAGTTTTTGGGTTTATGGTGGTCATGCAGGGTTGTTTGTCAGAAAAGATTTGCTGCTACAGTATTTGCATGAGACAGGTAAGAGTCTTGTATGGCCCATACTGATGGAACGGACGTATAAACCAGAAGGAACTTATTGGCCAAGTATACAAGTAGGTGGATATGCTTGGATGGACGAAAAAGGTAAGATTAGGCACAAAATACGCACCTATGAACTTACCGCATTTCAAAAGAAGCGTAATAGTGTTATGTTTGCCATACGTAGGTCCTTGTATCAGGTTAAGAAGAAACTGGTGGAAAAGGGGCTGGTAAAAGTTTCGGTGGAGGAACATTTAAGAATGTTGGCAGAAGAAGACTATGATTTTAAAGATTTCTTGCAGTAAAATGGTTATAGATATCAAGATTAGATTATAAAGAAACAGGGACAGGTTTCTGTTTCAGATAAAATGGAATACGTAATATCGAGTTAATGGCAAGGCAATCCAGACAACCTTCAGGAACGGGAATCTATCACGTGATGATGCGTGGTATAAATCATCAAAACATTTTTGAGGAGCATGAGGACTATTCATATAATAAACTGAATGACCTTGTGAATATTCCTTTGTCTGATGATGTTGCATGCCTTGATATAGAAGATACATCGAAAGGCCGTCCTTCGGATAATCAGGTAATGTTACTGATTAAAGAAAAGACTGGCGTAATGAATAGCAGTGCCTTTCAGCAATTGCCTAAAGAAACAAAACGGTCGGTTTTGATTGAATTGAAGGGTATGAGAGCATCATTTCGCCAATTGGAGAGATTGACCGGAATCGGAAAAAGTATGATATTTCGTATGTGATGCAACAGAAACCTGTCCCTGTGTTTCAAGATTTAGGGTTATGAAAATGGAATTACGTATATTTTTTTCTTGGCAGACATCGTCGAAAACTGATAAACTCAACAACAAGGAGTTTATCTTGGAATGTATTCAGAAAGCGGTGATAGCTATAGAAAACAAGGGCACTCTGAAGGGTATCACCTTCAGAGTGCAACAGGGTACTGGTGGCGAACCTGGCACTCCTGACATGATAGCGACCTGTCTGAGGAGAAATGATGAGTGCCATATCTTCATAGCTGACATTTCCGTTGACAAGCACTTCAACAAGGTGCAGCGGTGGGCGAACAGGAAGCCAGAACTTAGAGAACGTCCCAACGAGAATGTGATGTATGAGTTGGGCAGAGCTGACGGACATCTGGACTACGGGCAGGTGATACAGGTGGCCAACACGGTGTTTGGCGATGTGTCTGAGAACGACTATCTGCGACCAATAGATATTCGGCACAAGCGCAGACCCATCACGTTTCATTTGGAAGCCAATGATGGACCGAAAGCAGAAAAGGTGAGGAGGGAGTTGACAGAGAACTTAAAGACAGCTCTGAAAAAGTCTGCCAAGGCTGCACTGGAACATATCCATAAAGAATTGTTGCCCTACGAGCGGTGCGAGGATGCCATCAAGGAAATGCAGTTTGAGGGAAAGTTTATCTTCAAGGGCAATCTGAAGGACATGGAAAAAGCCATTTCCGACAACAAAGGACTTTTGAGGGTGTTGGGATTGAATGGCGTAGGAAAGACGAGGCTGGTGATGGAAACGGTGCTGAAGGAGACAGAAGAAACACCAAAACTCTATTGTGACTGTCTGCTGGCAGCGGAACAGTACGTCATAGACACCACGACCAGAATCTATGAGAAATATGGAAATACCATACTGATACTCGACAATTGTAATGAGGGCTTGTTCGCTAAACTCAAGACTCTGTACGGCAGGAAGAACGCACAGAACCGGCTGTATGCCATCAGTGATGAGACAGTAGCACCGAGCAACGGATGCGAATATGTGTTGTTTAATGATGCTTACGAGGAAGTGGTTGACGGTATTATAGCCAAGTTTTACGGTCAGAATGACGAGGTAAGCGCGAGGATAAAAGACAATGCCTGTGGCAATCCGCTGTTTGCTGTTCAGGCGATAAAGGGTCTCAAAGAGACGGGCGACCTGAGAGACTTCGATGACCGAAAGCTCATGGCCAATATGCTGTCGGCAGCAGAAGGTAGTGAAGAGCGCGTCATAGCAGAGACGCTTTCTTTGTTCTCGAATATCGGTTACGATGGCGATGCCCACAAGGAGATAGAGGCAATAGCGAAGAACAAGAATATTACAGGGCTGAATGGGGATGATACCGTCTTGGTGAACAAGTTCGACACACTTATCAAGAAATATCTTGACCGTGGCCTGATGCAACGTGTAGGTGTGTTTGTCCGCTTCCGCTCACCTGCCATTTCAAAGATGCTGGCAATGGAATGGTTTGACAAGTGTACGGCACAGCAGCTGGAGCAAGTCATTATAACCCTCGGGCAAGTGGGCATGGCCGTTAATCTGGTTCCGCCCTTCTTTGAAAAGGTGCGCGACATGGACAACAACAGCAGGGTGATAGACTTGCTGAAGGAGTTGCTACAACCGAACAGGCTGCTGACATTCAGGGATTTTATCAATACAGAGGTGGGTTCCAAGATATATCGCTCGCTGATAGAGGTGGTGCCAGAGGCTGTCGCCGCCAGCCTATATACGAGCCTTGGTGGTCTGAGCATAGACGAATTGAAGGAGATAAGGGATGGACGCAGGGAGCTGGTATGGACATTGGAGAAACTCTGCTATAAGCCAGAGACGTTCCAAAAAGCCGCAAAGTTGCTCCTGCGGTTGAGTTGCGCTGAAAACGAGTTTATATCGAACAACGCAACGGGTGAGTTTGTGGCGCTCTTTCCTGTCAGGTTGCCCTCAACATCCGTGCCGCTTGCAAAGAGACTTGCATTCCTGCAAAGAGAGATAAAGAGTCAGGAAGAGAAGCCTGTGGTGATGAAGGCCCTTGGCAGAGCGTTGAGCACAGCAAACTTTATCCACTTTGGAGGCAAACAGAAAGTGGGTACTCAGGTATATGGCTACTACGAGCCTCAGTCCGACCAAGAGATTGATGACTACATCAACGGATGTCTTGACTTGCTGCAACAAGAGATAGACGGCAACACAGAGTATAAGGATGAGAGTATCGGAATGCTGGTTTCCAACTTCAGGTCGCTGAACGCTTTCGGGTCGTTCGACGCTGTGATGCCACGGGTGGAAAAGGTTGCTGCCTCGCTGAACTATGATTGGGATGATATGTTGAAGGTGCTGCATTTTGCAAGGCGAGACCCAGAAAAACTGAGAACCGCTCAAAACAAGCAGCGGATAGAGGCACTTATCCAAAAGCTGACAAAGACAGATTTCGTATCACGCTTTGCCGCTGTGGAAAGTTTTGAGAAGAATGACTACTTGGGGATGGCTGACTTTGAGCGACAGAAGATAGTGGATGGGAAGTATGAGGCCTTGGCAGATGACCTGGTTAATCAGAAGCTATATAGCAAAGAGTTGCTGAAAGACATATATGACAGCCAGACCTTCCTCGCATACGCATTCCCGATGAAGTTGGTGGCTTTGAGCACTCCAGAAGAGCAGCTGCAATTTGCCTCCGACTCGATAGACCTGATGGAGGGGAGAACGAGCAGCATCTTCGTCTATTACGTGAAGGATGTGACGGAAGAGGTGTTTGCGCAGATAGTTTCTATCATTGAGGCAAAAGAGAAAGAGTGGTTGCTTTTCTCCCTTGTAGCTATAAGGAATTATGGCTTCACACATCCGTATGTAGATAAGCTCTTTGAGTTGGTGGCCCAGAAGAAAGTTGAAGCGGGAGGGTTCGTAAGTTATTGGAGCTATGTGCGTATAGACAGACAGTCAACGCCAGAAGGAGTTGACCTGTTGGCACGCGTGATGCAGCTGCCAGACGGATTCGAGATAGGTCTGCACATGGCGATGTCGCAATATTTGAGCAGTCAGCACAATAACGACAAGATGGATGCACTGATGGAGAGTGAGATAGCAAAGCGGGCAGACAAGGTGCCGGAACTTATCACCAATCCGCAGTACTCCCACATCCTTGGAGCATTGTTGACAAAGGGCAAACGAGACGGTCTTGCTGGAGCAATGGCAAAGGGCGTATTCTCTTATATTGTAAACTCGGACTCCACGACGTTGAGATATGAGGTGGAAACCGTACTGCAGCGGCTTTTTGAGAACTATTTCGACATCACATGGCGGGAGATGGCTGGTCTGATGTCAACAGAGGATGATGCTGATAACTTTGTAAAGTTTTATTTCGCTTTTGGCTTTTCCTCGCTTCATAATCCATTCCCAGGCTTGATTTTCAAGAAGGAGAATATGCCTGTGTTGATGGACTGGTGTAAGAACCACCCCGACGTTGCCCCTTACAGGCTGATGGCGTTGGCTCCATTGATTGATGGAGATGGTTTGTCGGAGCCAGTGATGGCTCTGCTTGACAACTATGGCAGTCAGAAAATGGTACGGACAGCCCTGAGTGACAAACTCGGCACGTTCGCTGGGCCTGCATCGACATACAACGACAGAGCATCGTTGATTGAGCCTCTGACCAAGCACAACAACCCAGACGTAAACAATTGGGCAACGCTTGAAATTGAGCACCTGAAATATTACGGACGGCAGACACAAAAGATGGAGGAGAACTTTTTGCTTCCTGGCAGACTGCCCAGCCATCAGTGGGCATTGAATCCGGAAGGGGATTAAGAGTTTAATTGTTATGAAAAAGACTTTGGTAATATTTTTTTCTTGCTTCTAGTGTTTTGGATGCCAGAGATAGGGGAGGCGTGTCCCTTCTTGGGCTACGCTGATGCAATTTGCTGTAAGCTGCTGATTACAGAGGGCATTGCATGCCTTGTGACGGTTGTGCCCTATGTTATATGGATACGCAAAAAACTATATCTGCCATGGTGGTTGGCTTATTCGAAAATGCTGTTGCTCTTGCTGTCGATGATGCCATTCTGGAATAGTGGATTTAACATCTGCTCTACACAGTTCATTATTGCATTGACTTTTGTCATAATGTTAGTGATGGATGCGTTCGTGCTATTTAGGAAAAGTTCAATGAAGAAATCTGGCGTGCAGGATGAGGGTCATAGAGGGTCATAGGGACAGGTACCGCTGACCCACTTCATCATTAATAATCTGATTAATTCATTATACATCGTATGTCAAGGCAGGCGCGAACAGAATCGGGAACTGGAGTATATCATGCCATACTTCGAGGAGTGAACAAACAGCAGATATTTGAGTGTGACGAAGACTATGCACATTTTGTTCGCATTCTCCGTCGTCAATGCGGAATTGCAGTCAGTACCCGTCCCTCGCAAATCGACGAAGAACCAAACGAACCTGCAGAACGTCACTGCTACATATATGCATGGTGCCTTATGGGTAACCATGTTCATCTCCTTCTCAAGGAACATAATGAAAGCATAGGTGATGTGATGAAGCGTATTTCGTCGTCATACGTTTACTATTACAATCACAAGTATGGCCGTATAGGACATCTCTTTCAGGAGCGCTTCAAAAGCCAACCAGTCAACGACTGGGATTGTTTTCTAAAGCTTTTCCGCTATATTCATCAGAACCCGCTGAAGCCACATCTCGTAACTGACCTCAAGGACTATCGTTGGAGCAGTTGGTTGGAATACAATTCCATACTTCAGCATCCTTTCACCTCTATAGACGCCGTGCTAAGACGCATACCGCTACGCGAACTTCAATGTCTCGTAGGCGATCTGCTTTCTGATGAGGAAGATCAAGAGTTTCTTGATATATATGTAAAATCGAAGCGGACTGGGTTTTCCGATGAAGAAGTCTGGCAACTTCTTTCAACTTTCAGTGGAGCCACTAACGCTACCGAGTTTCAAGCCTTAGAACGTCCGAAACAGAAGCATTACCTTTATATGGTACATGAACAAGGTGTAGGCCCCCGAACGCTTTCGCGTCTCACCGGTGTACCTTATTCCGTTGTGCAGCGCGCTACAAGCAAAGCAAACGAACAAAAATTACAGACAGGAGTTGTGAGTGAAGATTCTCCTCTGGACGAACTCTATTATTCCTATTGTGATGATGGAGAATTTGAAAAGTACCCAGAATACTGAAATATAAATAAGTGGGTCAGAGGTACCTGTCCCTGTGACCCCTTAAGGTTGGCGGACCAAAGCGGTCTGCGCCATGTTATGCGGGCTGGGACCGCCTTGCTAAAGGTGGATAGGATTATTGAAGTGCTGGTTTTGTGGTAATTCACTGATAACTTGCAGATTTATTCTGTTTTTCTTGGTAGTTTCGAAGAAAAAGCGTATTTTTGCGGCAAGTTATATAAACTAAATAATAGGAGATAAGATTATGGCAATAGATATAAAGGTTATTCCGACTCTTCATGGTGATGAAGCTATGCGCTTTATCAACAATGCAGATGAGGTTATGAAAAGTAAAGAGCGTGTTGATTTTTCTGAGAAAATAGCTATAGCTCGTGCTATATTAAAAAAAGCAGGAATGTAATCTTGGGATTTTTATTAGATAAGTGTAAACTTAAAAAGATGGATGACTAGATTCTTTCAACTTGCCATCCTTTTACTTGTGGAGATGAGGATTTGGATGATTTCTTTCTACACGATGCAATGCGTTATAAAGCAGAATTGCTTGGTAAAACTTATTGCTTTGTACTGGATGATGATCCTAAAACCATTGTTTGTATGTTTACTTTGTCTAATGATAGTATTAGAGTAGATGTCATACCTAATTGACGATAGCGCTGTATCGGTACCAAGCGTAGCGGTGTAATCGGTACCATGCTATCACTGCAATCGGTACCGCTTGTATCGCTGCAAGCG
>ENA-OVFO01000917-OVFO01000917.1-human-gut-metagenome-genome-assembly--contig:-NODE-917-length-14222-cov-2.925602_pt1 | contig 14222 bp, 8 predicted proteins | sample MGYA00237761_ERZ505401 | MGnify/ENA primary metagenome ERZ505401 (study PRJEB26158, sample SAMN06016330) | human gut metagenome | biome: human gut; feature: ankylosing spondylitis patient; material...
GACAAGACGATCGCCGTCGGTGCGGACGACAATACGAACGGAGGTACCGGGAAAACCGGCAAATCCTCCACCGAACGCAATCACGTGAAAGTGAAAATCGTCGGCATCTTCGATTCGGGCGATTCCGACAACAGCGCCATTTATATGCCGTCCATCGCCGCGCAAACGCTTGCGAATCTGCCGAATTCCATCGACAAGATTGAAGTCAAGGCGCTCACCACGCCCGACAACGACCTCGCGCGCAAGGCGTCGAAGAATCCGAACGCGCTCACGCAGGACGAGTGGGAGACGTGGTATTGCACCGCGTATCCGTCGTCGATCGCGTACCAGATCGAAGAGGTGCTGCCGGGCGCGGTGGCCAAGCAGGTGCGCCAGGTGGCCGCGCTGCAGGGCGATGTGCTGAACAAGACGCAGGCGGTGATGGTGCTGATGACCGTGCTGTCGCTGGTTGCCGCCGCGATCGCCGTGGCGAACCTGATGGCCGCGTCGATTGGCGAACGCGGTTCGGAATTGGCGCTGTTGAAGGCGATCGGCGCCACGGACGGCGCGGTTTCGCGCCTTATGCTCGCCGAAACGGCGGTGATTTCGCTGGTTGGTGCGATTGCCGGCGCGCTGCTTGGCTCGGGCGTTGCACAGATCGTGGGGCACGTGGTGTTCGGCTCGGGCATCACCATGCGTCCGATGGTGTTCGTGTTGGTTTTCGTGTTGCTGGCGGTCACTGTGCTCGTGGCCTCGCTTTCGTCGATTCGGGCGATTCTGGGCTTGCGTCCGGCGGAGGTGCTGCATGGTAGGTGAGTTGTGCTTGGCTTTCGTAGGGGGTGTGCGATGACGAATCGCAAGATGTTCTTCACTATGCTGTGGGGCGCGGTGTTCCGCCGTCGCTCCCGTGCGATGATGGCCGTGATCGCGTCGCTCGTCGGCGCGGCCACGCTGTTCTGCCTTGCATCCGTGTGCGTCGCGGTGCCGCAGCAGATGAACGAGGAAATGCGCGCGTACGGCGCGAACCTGATCGTCACGCCCGCGTCCGCAACGGGCAAATCGCAAGGCATCGATACTGCAACCGTACGCAACGTGACGGCGCTCATCGGCGCCGGACACAGCGTGAAATCAGCCGCATACCGGTATGAGAGCGTGCGCATCAATTCCGCGCCGTACACCATCGCCGGCGTGGACGTGAAAGCCGTCCGCGCGCTCAATCGCCATTGGAACGTGACGGGCGATTGGCCCGGCTCGGACAACGTGATGGTCGGCCGCGACGTCGCCGACGCGCTCGGCGTGAAAGTCGGCAGCCGTGTCACCATCGGTTACCGCGCCGCCGACGCGTCTGCTTCAGCGTCTTCTTCCGCGTCCGCAAAATCCGATTCGGACGAATCAACTGAAACGGCAGAATCGTCCGCGCAGGGCACGCAGAGTACGCAAACTACGCAAGGCGAACAGACCACGCAAGCCACGGAAAACGGCCGCGTCTCGTCCGACATCATGGATAACAACGGCACCGAATTCCGCATCTCCGGCATCGTCGATACCGGCGGCAACGAGGATTCCATCATCTACGCCACTACCGCGGACGTGTCCAAACTTGCGGGCCACGAGCGCGGCGCCGACGTGGTCGAATACTCGGTGAACGCCATGGGCGATGACCTGAATGCCATCGTCGACGGCATCAACCGCAATCCGAACAGCGCGGTGAAGGCGCAGACCGTCACCAGAATCACCTCGTCCGACACCCGCATCATCGCCATGCTGCAGACCCTGTTCTGGATTGTCTCGCTCGTCGTGCTCGTGCTGACGCTCGTCGGAGTGGGCACCACCATCAGCTCCATCGTGAGCCAGCGTCGCAACGAAATCGGCCTGCGCAAGGCCCTCGGCGCCGACTCACGCGCCATCGGCGTCGAATTCTACGTGGAATCCGGCATCTACGGCTTGATCGGCGGTCTGCTCGGCACTGCTATCGGCTATGTGCTGGCGCGTGTGCTGTGCGCCACCGTCTTCGGTCGCGCGATCGGCTTCGACTGGCTGCTCGGCGCCGGATCGCTGCTGCTGAGCGTGGCGATCGCCGTCATCGCCTCCATTCCGCCGGTCCGCCGCGCCACCCGTATCGACCCCGCCATCGTTTTGAGGGAGGAATAATCATGGACAACGAACATATGCTGCTGGAACTCGACCACATTTCCAAGATTTACGGCGATCTGCACGCCGTCGACGACCTGAGTCTGACCGTTCCGCAAGGGCAATGGCTGGCGATTGTCGGCTCGTCCGGTTCCGGCAAAACCACGCTGATGAACATGATCGGCTGCATGGATACGCCGTCGAAGGGTTCCGTCATGCTTGAAGGCCGGCGATTGGAGGATTTGAACGCCCGCCAGCTTGCCGATGTGCGTAAGAACATGATAGGACTCGTGTTCCAGAAGTTTTACCTCGTGCCGCATCTGACGGCGGTGGAGAACGTGATGGTGGCGCAATACTACCATTCTGTAGTCGATGAGAAGCAGGCGATGGAAGCGCTGGAACGAGTGGGATTGAAGGAGCGTGCGCATCACCTGCCCGGCCAGCTGTCCGGCGGTGAGCAGCAGCGCGTGTGCATCGCCCGAGCGCTCATCAACTGCCCGAAGCTGATTCTCGCCGACGAGCCGACCGGCAATCTCGATGAGAGGAATGAGAAGATCGTGCTCGACCTGTTCCGTCAGCTGCACGAGCAGGGCACTACGATCATCGTCGTGACGCACGATGCGCTCGTCGCCTCCTGCGCACAACGCGAAATCATGCTCAACCATGGTGTGCTCGTCGGTGAACAGTGGAATGACGAGGAGGCGAAACGTGCGTACGAGGCGGCCGGTGGCAAGCCTGCGCACACCGGTTCCGCCGAGGAAGGCGCACAGAACGGGGGTATTGCGATTTCGTTCGCCGACCCCACGAAAGCCGCGAAAACCGGCGATACGGACGCGGCCAACGTTGCCGTTGCGGCTGGCGTTGCCGACGATACGGACGTAGAGCCCGACGTCACGAAAGGGGAGCAGGCATGAGCACCGCACAATCGAACGCAGTCAAAGTCATCGCGCTATCCGCGGCGAGCATCGCGCTGCTGTCGGCATGCGGTGAGCCGAAAGCCACGCCGATGGACGACGAATACGCCGGCAATTCCGGCGAAAGCGTGCAATCGCAGGAAAATAAGTCGAAAACCGACGGCAAGGCGGCTGACAATACGGCCGGCGGCGACGCCACCACCAAAAACCATGCCGATGACGCGAATCCCACGACGTCCAGCAAGCAGGACACCGGCAACTACGCGGATGGCGACTATTCGATCAACGGCCAGTACGGGCCGGTCGGCGAGGACACCATCGACGTGCATCTGACCGTTAAGGACCAGAACGTGACGGCCGTGAAGATCGTCGGCCATCCGTTCACGTCCATCTCCAAAAAGCATCAGAACGACTTTGCCAAAGCCGTGCCGGACGCGGTGGTCGGCAAGCCGTTGAAGGACCTTAAAGTCGACAAGCTCGCCGGCGCCAGCTGGACCTCCGAAGCCTTCAACAAGGCGTTGGAAGTGGCGCGTCAAGAAGCGTCAATCCAATAGCCCATTCCTTCTGAAACCGACACGGCACGCCCGTCTTGCGTCGGTGCGGACGGTTTTCCTGTGGTTACCGTGCGGATTCGGCGCATACGTTCGGCCAGAGCAACGTGGCCATGTTCTCGGCCCAGGAATCAGGCTTGCGTTCCTTGCCGGATTGCCGTTCCCCTCCGGCTTCCTGCCCCGCCAACGCTTTGCAAGCCAGCATGGAACCCAGCACCGTGCTGAACAGGAACGTGTAGTCCAAACGGTTTTGAAACACTCCGTCGGCGATGCCACGTTCCATGAACCCCACGAACCGTTCTTCGGCCGGCGCCAGCACTTGTGCTGCGATCGCCTTCAGCGTGGCGTTGTCGGAAGACAGCACCACGCCCACGGCTTTCAATCCGAGTTCGCTGTCGAAGCAGTCCTGGATGCGTCGCAGCATGGTGGCCAGTCCGCTCCGCGACGGCTTCAAATCGTTGAAATTCGGTAGTCCGGCAACTTCCGGTTGGATGCGTTGCAATAAATCGTCGGCGTTTCGGTAGCGTCGGTAGATTGTGGTCTTTGCTACCCCTGAACGTCGTGCGACCTCTTCGATGGTCACCGCTCCGATACCATCGGAAATCACTATCCCCAATGTGGCTTTCATGATTTTGCGGTCGGTTTGCTCCCGTAATCGCTCACGTCGGCCACGTGCTGTGCCGACGTCTTCCTGCGTGGTTTTTTGCACCGTCTTCCGTGTGCCCTCTTGCGTGGTTCCGCCCATCATGCCGCGATCACTTTCGTGCTTTCCAGCTTGCTTACGTACCAATGGTTGAACTTGACCAGTGGAATGCGCAGTAGCAGGCCTATCAGCAGCAGCGGCGGAATGAACAGCAGTAGCGCGCCAATCGCAAACCAGTAATCGTTACTGTAGATTCCGCCGATCGCCGCGCGCATTGCTGTGATTGAATGCGTCGCAGGCAGGAACGGGCTGATGCCGCTGATGATTTTCGGCAGCACGGCCAGCGGATATGCGCCGTTCGCTCCGGAGATCTGCATGACGAGAAACAGCACGCCGATGGCTTTGCCGACGTTGCCGAAGCTGGCCACGAGCGTGTAGGTGAAGAACGAGAACACTAGGCTGCTCACCCAGCCGGACAGCATGAACAGCAGCGGATGCACCGCCTGGACATGGAGGAACAGCAGACTGCCTCCCAAGGAGAACGTGCTCTGCAATAGTCCGATCACGCCGAACACACCGTAATGTCCGAGAAACAGCTGATGCGGTTTCGGGTCGCCGAGTTCCTTGCGCACCTTACGCGAGACGGTGGTCTTGAGCGTCACTGCCATGAGCAGCGAACCGACCCACAGTGGCAGGATCGTGTAGAACGGTGCCATCTGCGAACCGAAGTTCTTGACTGGGAACACCGCGTTGCGTTTCACTTTTACGGGGGCTGCAAGCGCGGCGGCCAACGAGTCGGTATTATCGCTGAGCACATCTTTGACGGCGCTCATATCGCCGCTGTTCAGCGCATCGGTCAATGTTCCTGTGAATGCGCCCAGTTTTTTGCCCGCGCCGGCCAGACTATCGGCGGTGGAATCCAACACGCTGCTGATGGCGGTCAGATTCTTATCCGCGGTCTTGGTGGTGCCGTTCAGATTGCCCAGCGCGCCTTTCAGATCGGCCGCTGTGGCATTGAGCGCGGTGGTGGTGCTGGTAATGGACGTGGCGATATCGTCAAGTTGCGGTTTCAGTTGGCTCTCATAGTCGGTTTTGATGCCACTGACGGACGTTGCCGCCTGCTGCGCCAGTTTCTTGATCTCCGCACGTTCGGCCGTGGTATCGCTTACTTTGGCGTCGATGTTGTCGGCGCTGCCATTCAGCGCCGATGCTAGGTCGTTGAGCTGTGTGATGGTGGTGCCGACGTTGGTTTTGAGATGGTCGATGGCGTTCCTCACCGCTTCCGGCAGCTTTTCGTTTGCGCTGAGCGCGTCGAGCGAATCATAGATCTGCTGGTAGCTTTGCGCCTGCTTGCTGATGTTCGTGGCCTGGTTGCGTAATGCGTTGGCGGTGTTGCCGGCCTGCGTGCCCGCATTGCCGAATAGGCTGTCCACATCTGCTTCCATGGCTGTGAAGCTGTTGGCGGAATCAGTCAGAGCCGTGCCCAGCGCGGTGGTGCCGGTCTTCAACGCGCCCGTCAGATCCTCCACGCCGCTGCCGGCTTGCTTGAGTGTTGTTCCTGCGCTTTTCGCATTGCCGCTGACATTGGCGATCAGACCGTCGGAGGACTCAAGCAGATGCCGTGCGCTTTGGGTCAGCGTGCTGAACGTGCGGAGCGTTCCGGAAGCGTCGGTGAGCGTTTCCGCGAAGTCGCTGATATTGCCGTTGAACTGCGTGAGTTGTTCCTGCGCGGCTGGCTTGTCGAGTTGGTTGGCGAGTTGCGATGCCACACTCAGCGCGGTGCTGGTCAGTGTTTCGGAGAACGTCTCGTTGACCTGCGCGCTGACCGTATCGGCGCCTTGGCCTGTGATCTTCGGAGCCAAGGCGTTCTTCTTTTCATTGTTGTAGTAGGCGATTTCGGCGTGGTCGCCATCGGATGCGAAGAACGTCATCATACGGGTGCTGAAGTTCTTCGGAATCACCACAGCTGCGTAATATTCGCCGGATTTGGTGCCGTTGATGGCTTCTTTTTTGGTGGTGAAGGTCCAGTCGAGCTGATCGTTGGAACGCAGCGTGTTAACCACTTGGTCGCCGATGTTGATCTTCACTGGAATGAGGTCGGACCGGTATCCGTCGTCCTCATTGGCTACGGCGAATTTCAGATTGCCGGTATTGGCGAACGGGTCCCAGCTGGCGGCCACGTTGAACCATGTGAAGATGCCGGTGATCACCACGAGTCCGATGACGATGATGATGGAGACGACGTTGCTGGTGATTCGCCGGATGTCGCCGACGAACAGTTTCCAGATGGTTTTCATGCGTTGCTCCTTTCCTCGGTGTTTTCGGTTGTCTCGGTTGTCTCGGCGGTCTCGGTAGTCTCGGTGGTGTCCGTGGCGGCATCGTTCGCGGCGGCGCTTGGACCGGTCGTCTGCATTTTCTGCACCAGTATGGCGATTCCGTCATCTTCATTATGGTTGACGCCCGTCACGTTTTCCGTCGTTTCTTTGATGACGCTGGTATTGCGATTATCGGATGTCGTGCGTTTGCCGCTGGTGCGTTTTCGCGTTTTGCGCAGCAGTCTGTTCCGCCGTTCCTGTTGCGCCCGCTTTTTGCGACGGATGCGTGCCGCTTGGCGCTCCACCAGCATGGATCGGATCGATTCATCGCTCAAATGGCCGAGCTCCACTTGACGGTTCAGATTATCGCGCATGTATTCGATGGCCATGAGGAAGCCCATGATGAGCAGAATCCAGACGACCCACGTGGCCAGTACCACCACTTTCTCTCCGTTGGTGAACGAGAACACCGCCGCCAGAGTGACCGGCACGACGAATCCGATCACCAGAGCTCCGCGCTTGAGTTTCGGGTACAGTTCCGCGAACCGACTTGCGCGTTCCTCGATCACCTCGCGGTAACCGCCTTTGTCGGCCAGCACCTGAATGGCTTGGGACATGTTGTATCCGCGTTCCGGAAGCTCCACTTCCTCGCCGATAATCATGTCGCTTTCCTTGATTTCGCGGGCGAAGAGTCGGTTGAGGTTGACCAACAGAGGACGGACCGCCAGACCGATGACGAACGCCATGGCGGCAAACAGCAGCAGCGTGCCGATCGCCTTGGTCCAATGGCCGTCGTAGAAGCCGGCGATGGTCTCGCGGAATGCGTCTATCGAATAGCTGAATGGCACGAACGGATAGACCATGCGGAAGAATTTCGGCATCATCTCGATCGGATACAGGCCGGAAGCGCCTGGAATCTGCACGATCACCAACGCCACGCACAGGCCCTTGCCGATGTGCATGAACGTGGTGGACAGCGCGTACGTGATGCTCAGATATACCAGCGATGTGATCATGCCGGTCAGTATGAACAGTGGCGCGCAAGCCGTCTGCACGCCGAGTATCAGATCGCCAACGGTGCAGATCGCGCCTTGAATGACGCCCATCGTGCCGAGCAACAGGTATCGGGCCAGATACTTTTCGGTTGCGGTCGGATCGAGACCCTCAAGCCCCTCGTCGTCCACCTCCACTTTGCAGATCACCACAAAGGCGAACGCGCCCACCCACAGTGCCAGATTGGTCATCAGCGGAGCCATGCCGGAGCCGTAGGAGTTGACGGGATACACGTTCTTCGTGTCGATTACGGTCGGGGACTCCATGAACGAGGCGATCTTATCCGCGTCAAGCGAGCCGCTGCCGGTCAACGATGCGAGCAGATCCGCAGTGCCCAGCGCCTTCAGGTCGGTGCTGACGGTGGTGAGCTTCGTCTCCATCTTCGCCAGCTGCTGGTCGGTTTGCTCAAGGCCGATGCGGGTGTCTGACGCCACTTGGTCGAGTTGGTCGAGCACGATGTTGGTTTGCCTGACCATGCTGTCCTGGCTGGTCACGGTGCCGGCAAGTGTTCCGGCCGTCCCAGCCAGCGAGCCCAGCGCGGAATTCAGTCGCGGCAGTGCGCCTGAATTGATGGCGTTGCGCGCCGTGCCTGCGCTTTTGAGCGAGTTCTGCGTGCCTATGTTGAAATCGGTGGACAGTTTGGATACGCTGCCGGCTGTGGCCTGTGTGTTCTCGCTCAGGGTTTTGAGGTCGGCGAGTGTTCCGGCTGCCGTGTTGTTGGTATTCTCCAGTTTGCTGATGATTTGCTGGTATTGCGCGTTGTCGCTGGCGGATTTGAGCTTCTCGAGCAGTTTCGCATTGCTGTCGGTGATGTTTTGCATGCCGGTCACCGCCTGCTGCGCCGATCCACTTGCCGCGGATACCGCCGACGAGATCTGGTTGATGCTGGCTGTGGATTGCGCCGTCGCTTGGGAAACAAGTCCGGATCCGGTTTCCAGCGCGTTGTTGGCGTTGGACGAAAGCGTGTTGAGCTGGGTTTGCGCTGTGCCGATGGCGGTGGATGCGCCTGCTAGTCCTCTGCCTGCGCTCGCCGCGGCCAGCTGCACGTCGTTCAGGGCATTGCGTGCTGCTTTTGTCTGCTGTGGCACATTGGCTAACTGGGTGTCGAGATCCGCGATTGCGGAGCGGATCGTGCCTACGTTCCGCTTGGTGTTGTCGAGTTCGCCGATGGTTTCGTTGGCGATGGCGTTGGTGTTGCCGCTGATGGTGCCGTTGGCCGAGTTGACGGCTTTGACGAGCACGTCGCTGACGGTGGAGACGAAGGTGTTGTTGACGGTGCGGTCGACCACGGTCGCGCCTTGGTCGGTGATTTTCGGCGAAATCGGACTCGCCTTCTCGTTCACGTAATATTCGAGCGTGGGGCGATGCTTGCTGTTGGTGACGACGTTGGCCAGATCTTCGCTGAAGTCGGAAGGGATGACGATTGCGGCGTAGCAGTCGCCCGACTCCACCGCTTCCATCGCGTTGGCTTTGCCCATGAACTCCCAGCCGAGCTGGTCGTTGCTCTTCAGCGTGCCTTCGATTTGATCGCCGAGATTGACTTTGCCAAGCAGCGCGTTGTCTGTGCCTTCGTCCATGTTGGCCACGGCCACTTTGATGCTGTCCGTGTTGCCATAGGGATTCCAGAACCCGTAGATGTTGAACCATGCGTATAGCGGGGGAATGAGAATCAGGCCGATCATAATCACCCACGCGGCGGGTACGGTGACCAATCGTTTGAAGTCACGGCGCAGGATCTGCAGTACGTTGTGCATTGTCTCTCCGGGTTGGTGAATCATTCCTCTCATAGCGATACGTATTTCGTAGCGCTACGCGGTACGTATCGTATAACGCGCTCCGGGACAATCGCCATCGCGTTTCATGGATGACGGAAATCGGGTCGAGTACTGCGGCAAAGCCTCGGCAAAACCATCGCCGGCTGACGTAGCCCCTTCCGCTCACGTCCGTGACAAATCGCCATTTCTGTATGTCCGTGAGCGAAAGGTGGTAATAAATCGCTATTTTCCGTCCGTATTTATACCCCCATTCGCTCACGATGCGCTATGCATCGCCATTTCTTGCGGACGTGAGCGAAAGGTGGTGTGCGAATGGCGATTGCAGCCAGCTGACGTCCCCCTCTTTTGCTCGCGTCCGCCAATAATCGCACCTGAACCGCTTTTCTTGCGGCGGATATTGCCTACGTTTGGTAGCGTGGGCTGAAGGAAGGAGCGGCATATGAGCGAAACCGCACAATCTGAATCACGATCCGAGGATTCCGCCGCGGGCAAGACGGATGGAGAAATCAAGGCGATTGCCGCCGAAACCGAAATCGCGGCTATCGAAGAAGGTGGAAAGCAGGGCACTGGCGAAGTCGGCAATCCCGCTGACCGTCGTCTGCCGTTAATCGTTCGCATTTACGGCATCGTCATGCTTATTGAAGGCGTGGTGACGCTGCCGATCATCGTGCTGTCGTGCCTGTACGTCGTGCAGGCCGTGCTTTCCGGCGATATGACGTTCGACGCGCTGAGCCTCACCACGATTCTGTCGGCGATTCACGCGGTCGTGCTGATGGTCACCACCGCGTGCCTGACGGTGTTCGGCGTGCTGCTTTTCAGGAACAAACGCCGGCACATCGCGCAATGGACGTACCTGCTGATTCCGCTTACGCTCGCCGAAGGCCTGCTGTCGCTGGCGTTGAAGGGGCTTGGCCTGAACCTTGTCAGCCCGGCTGTCCAGCTTGTCGTGCTGATCGCCCTGCACATCACCGCCGACCCATCGCTGCGGGAGGAGCGCCGGCTGCAGTTCGCGTTGCGGCGCATGGACGCCCGCAGCGCGTATGAGAACGCCGCCTCCCAAGGCATGGCCGGCCGCGACCTGACCGGCAAAGGCTATATTTCGCTGGATTTCTTCAATCTGTTCTGGCTGTTCACCATTGGTTGTGTGTTCGGTTTGGTGATCGAAACCATCTACCATTTCATCCTGTTCGGCGAATACCAGGACCGTGCGGGCTTCCTATGGGGGCCGTTCTCGCCCATCTATGGTTTCGGCGTGGTGATCGTCACCGTGTTGCTCAACCATTTGTGGCAGTCGAATTGGTTGCTGATTTTCTGCTCAAGCGCGGTGATCGGTGGCGCGTTCGAATATTGCACCAGCTGGTTCATGGAAGCGGCGTTTGGTATTACCGCGTGGGATTACACGGGGCAATGGCTTTCGATTGACGGGCGTACATCCGGCAAATACATGTTCTTCTGGGGCATCCTCGGCTTGGTTTGGGTCAAGTTGATTCTGCCGCGATTATTGCGATTGATCCAGCGTATTCCGTGGAAGATTCGCTATTCGTTGACGCTGGTCTGTTTCATACTCATTTTCGTCGATGGCGTGATGACGCTGATGGCGCTTGACGCTTGGTATTCCCGCATGGCTGGGGTTGCGCAGAATTCGCCCGTTTCGCAGTTCTTCGCCACGTATTTCAATGACGATTTCATGGCCCACCGATTCCAGACCATGAAGATCGACCCGTCCACTGCCGGTCGTATGTAGGCTGGTTTTTGCGTTTTGCGGGTTTTGCTAAGCGGCTGGTCGGGCGATGTTCCGGCTGGCCGCTTTGCTTTGGGGGGCTGATTTTGAACGATTTCGGACGATTGCAGTGGGGTTTTGTTGCGGGTTTTGCCGCGGGGGATTTGATTCTTCCGGATTATTGCCGTTTGGGATTCGTGCCTTCCGGCTGTTTGGATGCTTGACTGCTGTTGCCGCGCCTACGCCGCGATGCTTTGCGCCAGCTGGCGGATGAGGTCGGGGCGATGTCCGCTCCATGAGGAATTCGGTGAGATGACGACCGGAATTTGCTTGAAGCCGGCGTCCTTGATCTGTTCGAATGTGGACGGATTCTGCGTCAAATCGACCGCCACGTACCGCACTCCCAGTTTGGAAAGCTCTTGTTCGGTGGCCTCGCATTGAGGATTGTTCGGATTGGTGAAGACGGTCACGGTCATTACTTTTCCTCCCTATGCAATCGGCTTCCTTTGGTGCGGAAGATCTTGTCGGCCACGTTTTTTGATTTTGCCCGGCTGAGCAGGCCGTTCATCAGTATACACTACCCGTAGTGGCGTTTCGTGCGTTCGCCCACTGTATATAGTGGGGAATTTCCCGTAATACCGAATCTATACGAACAAATGTTCGATATATTCGAGTCTATCATTATCCTCGATTGCGCCACGCCGGTTGCATGCGTATGGTCCGTCCGCGAATCGCCCGCGGGCTGTTCGCTATTCATTTCGGAACACATATTGCGATTTCGCTCGTTTTCTTACGATTGTGAGCGAAAGGTGGTGCCGCATAGTGCGGTAGGGGGTATAAATCGCCTTATTTTCCATACTTTTCGGCGCACGTCGCGAAATAATCGACCGAAATTGCGATTCGTGAGCGAAAGAGGGTGCGCGATATGGTGCGTTCCGTATTGAAGTGCTGAGACCTCATCCCGAAACAAATGAAAAAGTCCTGAGAACCATCGGCTTCCAGGACTTCGAACCTGTGCCCCCCGTGGGATTCGAACCCACAACCCACGACTTAAAAGGACGCTGCTCTAACCGTTGAGCTAGAGGGGCAACAGCAACATAGTATACAGCATATTCGGACCAATCGCCACCACGGGCGTCGGACGGGCGTCGAAATGGCCTTCGGAGTGTTGGTGTGCCTACAATCGAAACCATGTCATGTACCACAATTCTTGTAGGCAAAAAAGCAAGTTACGACGGTTCGACCATCATCGCCCGAGATGACGACTCTGGTTCGGGACGTTACGATCCCAAGAAATTCGTAGTCGTCGCACCGCAGGAGCAGCCGCGGCACTACCGCAGTGTGCTGAGCCACGTTGAAATCGACCTTCCCGACAATCCATGCCGGTACAGCATCGTACCGAACGTGCTTCCAAATCGTGGAATCCTTGCGGAAGCTGGCGTCAACGAACGCAACGTGGCCATGAGCGCCACCGAAACCATCGCCGTCAACGAGCGCGTGCTCGCCGCCGACCCGCTGGTCGCACTGCAGTCGGCCGACGAAGCCAATGGTAAGCCGGAAACCCCAGGCGGCATCGGCGAAGAAGACATCATCACCCTCGTGCTGCCGTACGTCAACACCGCGCGCGAAGGCGTGAAACGTCTGGCCGAACTGCTCGAAACGTACGGAACGTACGAATCGAACGGCATCATCATTTCCGACGTGGACGAAATCTGGTACGTCGAAACCATCGGTGGACACCATTGGATCGCCCGCCGCGTGCCGGACGACAAATGCGCGATTATTCCCAACCAGCTTGGCATCGACTATTTCGATTTTGATGACGCCTTCAGCGACGCACGTGAATTCATGTGTAGCGCCGATCTGCAGGAATTCATCGAAACGCACCATCTTGGGCGCGCGGCGGGTACGCAGGGCGGCATGAACGGCGGCCACTGCAACCCGCGTATCGTATTCGGCACCGCCACCGCGAAGGACCACATCTACAACACGCCACGCGCCTGGTACATGTACCGCTATCTCGATCCGGCCGACGCGGAAAACCTTACCCCTGAATCGGACGATATTCCATGGTGTCTCGAACCGGAGAATGCCGTGACCGTCGAGGATGTCGACTTCCTGCTCGGTTCGCACTTCGAAGGCACCCCGTATGACCCGTACGGCACGCAGGGAACTGAGGAAAGCCGCCATCGCTACCGTCCGATCGGCATCAACCGCACCGGACACATGGTGGCCATGCAGATTCGCCCGTACGCGCCCGTCGAAAGCCGTTCGATCATGTGGGTTTCGTACGGTTGCGGCGCATTCACCACGTCCGCGCCGTTCTACGCGAACGTCGACGACACCCCCGCCTACCTGCGCGACACCACGCCGGAAGTCTCCACGGACTGCCTGTATTGGACGAACCGCCTGATTGCAACGCTCGCCGACGCGCACTTCTACGAGACCAGCAACGCGGTCGAGGGCTTCTCGGAAGATGTCCGTTCCTTCGGCCACCGTCTGGTGGAACGTACGGATGATGCGCTTGCGACTGCCAGCGCAACGGACGCCCCGTCCGTCACCGCCCGTCTTGCGGCGGCCAATGACGAGATGGCGGACTACCTGCGGAAGCGCAATACGAAGCTGCTCGGCGACGTGCTATACACGTCCAGCAACCTTATGCACAACAGTTTCGCCATGTCCGACCGCTGGAACTAAGCGTGATTCCGCGCGCTGAAGCGTTCGATAAGCGTTCAACGCGCGTTCGGTAAACGTTGAGGGGCTATCGACTCGTGCCGATGGCCCCTCAACGTTATACGGGAATCAAAACCTGCGAAACCCGCGAAACCCGCGCGAAATCAGTTGAACCCGACCACATGTTCCGCCACGAAATATCCCTTTCGAATCACAAACCGGCCGAGCGAACCGCGCAGATTCAGCGCACGTGACATCGCCTTCTTGCGCACGTCCGCGTAAATCGTCGGCGAATACGCCTTGATGTCCGCCCAAAGCTGCTTTTTCTTCTCGTAATTCGCGTGATCTCGCGAGAGGATCATGAATACGCTCGCCACGGAGCTTTCAATCGCAAGAAAATGAATCATATAGCGGTACAGTCCGTCTGGCACCGTACCACGTTCGGGGGTGGCGTGCACCATGCATTGGT
>ENA-OVFO01000919-OVFO01000919.1-human-gut-metagenome-genome-assembly--contig:-NODE-919-length-14204-cov-21.087215_pt1 | contig 14204 bp, 15 predicted proteins | sample MGYA00237761_ERZ505401 | MGnify/ENA primary metagenome ERZ505401 (study PRJEB26158, sample SAMN06016330) | human gut metagenome | biome: human gut; feature: ankylosing spondylitis patient; material...
GCGTCCCATGACGGGAACTGTCCCGTCCTTTTTCACTACCTGACGCTTGAGGTAGAAAAAACTTTGATTTACGCCATCTGGAGTCACATAAAGCCAAATGCTTGTGTAATAGTGATATAATCTATATTTCTCATAGCTTTGCAGAATAGGTAAAATGCAAAATTACGCAGATTACAGAAACAGTTGGGTTTCCAAATCGTAACCCCGAAAAATCTGCATTTTTACAGTCAAGTGTAAATTTTGCGCCGTTCTGCTGAGGTTTGCTTACAGCCATTTAGCGCAAGTGAAACTAATTTTGCAACCAAAAAGCAGACAAGTATGAGAGCAACATTCAAGGTGCTGTTCTTCGTGAACAGGAGTAAAGAGAAAAACGGCATTGTCCCCATAATGGGACGAGTGACAATCAACGGAACGCAGGCGCAGTTCAGTTGTAAGTATTCCGTTGCGGTGGAACAATGGGACACCAAAGCCAACAAAGTAAAAGGGAAAAGCAAGGAGGCTCGTGACATCAATTTTGCGCTTGATAACATCAAGGCGCAAATCATCAAACATTACCAGCGAATTTCCGACCGAGAGTCATACGTAACGGCAGAAATGGTACGTAATGCCTATCAAGGGATCGGCACGGAGTATGAAACTTTGCTACGCGCTTTCGATAAGCATAATGCGGACTTTGCCAAACGTGTAGGCAAGGACAGGACAAAAGAAACCTTATACAAGCACACCATTTCCCGTACTCATGTGGCAAACTTCATCAAGTATTATTATAAGCGGAACGACATCGGCATGAATGAGCTTACAGGGGACTTCCTTGACCAGTTCTGCATCTATCTACGCAATGAGGTTGGTGTGCAGCAGTCCACAATCAGATTGTATTGTACCCCGTTGAGGTCTATTGTGACTCATGCACATAAAAATGGGCTGATACCGAGAGACCCGTTTGCAAACTGCTATGTCAGTGGTGGCACGAAAGAACGGGAGTTTCTCACGGAAGAAGAAGTACAGACGCTCATGACGCATCGTTTTGATGAACCGGCTATGACGGTAGTCCGTGACCTGTTCGTTTTCGGGTGTCTGACGGGTATATCGTTCATTGACATCAAGAATCTCACTACAGATAACCTTGTCACAATAAACGGTAGTCTGTGGATTTCATCGGTGCGGCAAAAAACGAATATCCCGTTCCGTGTGAAGCTGATGGAGAGTGCCTGTAAAATCATTGATCGTTACGAACCGTTTCGCAGAGGAAACCGCTTGTTTAATGTTTACAGAAATGGTTGGACGAATGTCTTGCTGAAACAGATTGCGACAGAATGCGGAATAAACAAGAACTTGACATTCCACATGAGCCGGCACTCGTACGCAGTAATGGCAATCTCAAACGGTATGCCGATAGAAAGCGTAAGTAAGGTGTTGGGACATACAAAGATTACCACCACGCAACATTACGCCAAGATTACCACGGAGAAGTTGGATAAGGATTTCTCTATGTTGGAAAGCAAAATAAGTGACAGAATGCAACTTGTATAAACTTGACCGCACAGATATGAAAAGAAACATCATAACAATAAGTGAGTCCGGCAACATCATCATGCCGAACAATATCACCGACATTTGGATGAGCGAACCGGAACTTATGGAACTGTTCGGAGTAATCGCTCCTGCACTCCGTGCTACCGTCAGAGCCATATATAAAAGTGGAGCATTGAAAGAATACGATGTTCAGAAGTACATCCGATTAGAGAACGGCTATCACGCAGATGTATTCAGTCTTACGATGATAGTTGCGCTTGCTTTCCGCATCAATAGTTTCGGTGCGGAACAAATGCGCAATGCCATTCTTAAAAGGATGTACTTGCGAAAAGAGAAAACAACCTTCTTCTTTTCGCTGGGCAGTAACGGGACAAAGGTTTCTAATTATCAGGCATAAAATCCAACAATGTGACGACATGAAATCATGAAACCGACAAATCTTTATCTGTCAATTGATTGCTGATAAAACACTCAGTTGGTAAAACGTATTAGTATTCAGTTGAACTAACGTATTGCTGTTTTACCAATAATACGTATTACCAACAAAAGCCCGAAGAAGCAGACCTGTAACGGATGCTTTTTCGGGTTTGCTTTATATGCTCTTTACCTGCTTCCTGTGCAATTCGCAGCAAGTTTTTCATTCCGTGTAAATTTTGCGCCGTTCTGCTGTGATTTGCTTATCAGGCTTTCGCGTGACTTGCCGTAGCTTTGCACTTGATTAACTATTAACGATTTAAGCGAAATGTAAATGACAAAAACAAAGAACGAAAAGGAGGAGTTTATCCGAGTGGGTACAACCCTCTACAAGTTAGTGAACCAGCCCCGTCTGAACGGTGGCTATGTGAGGAAACGCATTGTGTGGAACAACGAGACACTACGGCAGGACTATGGCAAGGACTATCTCGCCACCGTGCCGAAGTATGACGGTTTCTGTACAGTCCCAAACCATGTGGATTATCGTCCCGTGGTGGACAAATTTCTCAACCTCTATGAGCCGATAGAGCATTGTCCACAGCAAGGCGAGTTTCCCTGCATCCAATCATTGGTTCGCCACATTTTCGGGGAGCAATACGAGTTAGGAATGGACTATCTGCAACTGCTCTACCTGCAACCCGTACAAAAACTGCCCATCCTGCTGTTGGTATCGGAAGAACGCAATACGGGCAAGAGCACGTTCCTGAACTTTCTGAAAGCCCTCTTTCAGAACAATGTCACGTTCAACACCAACGAGGACTTCCGCAGCCAGTTCAATTCCGATTGGGCAGGAAAACTCCTTATCGTGGTGGATGAAGTGCTGCTCAACCGCAGGGAGGACAGCGAGCGGTTGAAGAACCTCAGTACAACTCTATCCTATAAAGTGGAAGCCAAAGGCAAAGACCGTGACGAGATAGCGTTCTTTGCCAAGTTTGTGCTGTGCTCCAACAACGAGTATCTGCCCGTAATCATAGATGCAGGAGAAACACGCTATTGGGTACGCAAGATAGACCGCTTGCAGTCCGATGATACCGACTTCCTGCAAAAGCTGAAAGCGGAGATACCTGCCTTTCTCCATTTCCTGCAACACAGACAGCTATCCACCGAAAAAGAAAGCCGTATGTGGTTTGCACCCTCGTTGTTGCATACCGAAGCCTTGCGGAAGATTATCCGCAGCAACCGCAACCGATTGGAGATAGAGATACACGAACTTATCCTTGACATCATGGACAGTGTCGGTACGGACACATTCTCGTTCTGTTACAACGACCTTCTTCTTTTGCTGGTACACTCACAGGTAAAGGTGGAGAAGTACCAAGTACGGAAAGTGCTGCAAGAGTGTTGGAAACTTACTCCGGCATCCAACGGACTTACCTATACGACCTACCAATTTAATTACAATCGGGAGTGCCGTTATGAGCCGATTAAGAGAGTTGGACGGTTCTATACAGTCACAAGGAAGCAACTTGACTCCCTGTAACATCATTCTTTTTTTGTTGAATTGTTGAATAAGTATATAACCATGCTGATAACAAACAACATACACTCTCAACAAATGCTCAACAATCGAAAAGAAATGTTGAGAAAACAACAGCATCCTTTGTTGGATTCTCTTTTTGTGAGTGGTTTGTTGAGAAGATGTTGAGGAAATAAAGCCTTAACATACAGCATAATATATGTGTCATTCATCAAATCAACATTATTACACTCATCATCAAATCCGTAGAAAGAATAAACCATGAACATCCAAGAAGCAAAACAAATCAGAATTGCAGACTATCTGCAAAGTTTGGGCTACACGCCCGTCAAACAGCAAGGCAACAGCCTTTGGTACAAATCACCATTCCGGGAGGAAACGGAAGCCTCGTTCAAAGTGAACACCGACCGTAACCTGTGGTTCGATTACGGGCTTGGCAAAGGCGGTAACATCATCGCTTTGGCAGAGGAACTATACGCATCCGACTATGTGCCCTACTTGCTCAACAAGATAGCGGAGCGAGTACCGCACATCCGTTCCGTATCTTTCTCTTTTCGCCAGCAAGCATCCGAACCGAGTTTCCAGCATTTGGAGGTGGGAGAACTTACCCATCCTGCATTGCTCCGTTATTTGCAGGAAAGGGGAATAAACATCAACTTGGCAAGGCTGGAATGTAAGGAGCTGCACTTCATCCATAACGGCGAGCCCTATTTCGCCATCGGCTTTCCCAATGTTGCCGGAGGATATGAAGTGCGTAACCGTTTTTTCAAGGGTTGCATCGCACCCAAAGACATCAGTTATATACGCCAGCAAGGAGAACAGCAAGAGAAGTGTCTCGTGTTCGAGGGTATGATGGACTATCTGTCCTTCCTCACGTTGCGGATGAAGAACTGCCCGACCATGCCCAATCTTGATGGGCAGGATTATGTCGTTCTCAATTCGGTTGCCAATGTTTCCAAAGCAATGGATGTGCTGCATGGGTACGAGCGCATCCACTGCCTGCTTGACAATGACGAGGCTGGAAGAAATGCCTACTTGGAATTGGCAAGAGAGTTCAGCGGTCGTATCAGGGACTTCTCCGACAACTACAACGGACATAAAGACCTGAACGATTACCTATGCGGTAAGTGGCAGAATGTAACCGTTAATCCACCTCCACGAACCATCGTAAAACCCAAAAAGAAAGGACTTGGATTATAGCACCTTGAACAAGAAAAACGTGAGATGCTCAAAACTCATTCCATAAGGATTGGGAGGTAGCAAGTTTGTGTTTCGGGTGTACCGAAACCGCTTGCTACCCACTTCCCAAGTTTCGGAAGATGGCATCCCGTTGGTCTATACAGTATAATCAGTAACAGAATTAGAAGAAACGAAATATGGAACAGAACAAGGAACGTAACAAGGGTGGTCGCCCCAAGAAGGAAGCGACCGAGAAACTGAAATATCGTGTCGCGGTGAAGATGGCGACAGCCGACTACTACCGTCTGCTGACACGGGCGCATGAGGCTGGTGTATCACCGAGTGAATATATGAGGGGGTGTTTCCGGAACGGTCATGTGAAAGAACGACTGTCTGAGGAACACGCCGGATACATCCGCCAACTCTGTGGCATGGCGAACAATCTCAACCAGCTTGCGCACAAGGCTAACGCCGGAGGCTTCCACGATGAACGGTGGGACTGCAAGGTGGCAGTGGCAAGGATTCACGAACTCTTAACCAAGATAGGGATATGATGGCGAAAATCGTAAAGGGAAGCGACTTCAAGGGTGTGGTGGATTATATCCTTGATAAAGGAAAGAATGCCCAAGTTGTCGCATATGATGGCTTGTTTATGGAGAACAAGGAAACCATTGCCATGAGTTTCAATGCCCAGTCGCTGATGAACGGCAATGTGGCGAAACCTGTCGGGCATATCGCATTGAGTTTTTCCAAAGAGGATGAGCCACGTCTGACGAACTGTGTCATGGGAGGTATCGCACTTGAATATATGGAACGGATGGGAATCAAGGACACGCAGTTCTTCATCGCCCGTCATTTCGACAAGGAGCATCCGCACGTGCATATCGCCTTCAACCGCATAGACAACAACGGCAATACCATATCCGACAGGCACGAGCGTCTGCGCAGTACCCGTATCTGCAAGGAACTAACCTTGAAATATGGCTTGCACATGGCTAACGGGAAGGAGAAAGTCAAACGCAACCGCCTGAAAGAGCCGGATAAGACAAAGTACGAGCTTTACGACATCCTTAAAGCCGAAGTCAGCAGATGTGGAAACTGGGACGTGCTTGTCGCAAATCTAAAACGGCAAGGAGTGGAAGTGCATTTCAGCCACAGAGGACAGACTAACGAGATACAAGGTGTTGTTTTCACAAAGAATGGTTACCATTTCAATGGATCCAAAGTGGATAGGCGTTTCAGCTATTCCAAGATTGATGCAGCTTTGCAGCACAACAAATATTGGGAACGTATGGGAATGCCAGCCAACGAACATGAAACAGCTACACCAAGCGCACCATCCGGCACGGCACAAAGTGATTTTTTCAACGGTTCGCTGGGACTGCTGAACGGCAACGGCTCATCTTACAATGCCGCCGATATGGAAGCCAATCAGGAAATGGCGGAAATACTTCGTAGAAAGAAGAAACGCAGACGAGGGATGAGATTGTAAAGTGCATAACTGCAAGCAATATAATCTATCAAGGACAGAAGTTATTTTCTGTCCTTGATAGAGCGTTACTCTGAATTTATCCCTATAAATTTACTCATACGTTCAATGCAACGTTTCTTCTGATTAAAATTAGGGTGAACGTATAGATTGAGTGTTGTTGCTACATTTGAATGTCCTAAAATAACGCTGACCGTCTTGTAATCACACTGACTTTCAATGCATCTCGTTGCAAATGTATGGCGGAGTCCGTGAAACACCAAATGTGGGATACCCAATCGTTTGAGTAGCCTGTTAAAATAATCACGATAAGAACGAGGTTCTTTTGATTGTGTCGAAACTCCTACTACATAAGGGGACTTGGATTGTTTCCTTACTGTTTTGAGAGCTTGAAAGAGTTGCTTGGATATGGGAATTTCACGACAGGAGTTTTGCGTTTTCGGAGAAGAATGAATCTTTTCGGTTGATTTTGATTCGCAATTATATATTCTGCCAACAGAGTATTTTACGGTAATGATCTTTTGAGCAAAATCAACCTCCTCCCATTTTAAGGCACACACTTCACCAATTCTCATTCCTGTACATAAAGCCAGCATAACACCTATGTTTTGAGAGTTAGGCTGTTCTATCAAATAACGCATCAATATTCGTTGGTGATTCAAAGACAATGTTGGCAATGACCTGCTTTTTGTGTTGGTAGGATATTCGATTTCCCATTCGTTGAACTGGAAAATTCCGTGCTTATTTCCATATTTGACAATGGATTTAAGTACCGCTACCATATCTTTTACTGTCTTTTTTGCCAATCCCGAAGTACATTTGTCTATCACAAAAAGCTGTACATCATTTTCGGTTATTGTTTCCATAGTACCGAATCGTGGTAATAAATGCGTATGCAATGTGAGCAAATAAGCACACATCGTTGAATGTTTCACTATTGGGCGTTTTGCTTCACTCCAAATTTGTGAAACTTCATAAAATGTCTTTATCTTATTCATATTTTGAGAGAATTATAGGTATAACTCTCTCAAAATAATGCAATTTATCTATTTCCTTTTGAACGGTTATGAGTTTTACAAAGCATTTCACAATTTTCGATATTCGTGGCTCCTCCTCTGCTCCATGCTGTCACATGGTCAGCATCCATTTCTGAGAGCTTGTAGATACGGGTTTTATTGGCATTGTTTCCTAAAGCGCAAAGCGGGCAATTAGAAATTCCACGCTTTTCAGCATTCTCGGTTTGACGTTTATAGGCGGCTCTCTTTGTAGATTCTTCAAAGATACGAATGTCAAGCAATTTTTTGTCCGTTTCTCCACCAAGCACATATTCATAGATATTGCGAGGGCTTCTTACACTTTCATCTGCCTGCAATTCCTTGACTCGTTCTGTAATATGGTCAATACTATAAGGAGTCGTATGATACGTTTCATACAACCGCCCCCATTCCAAACCACACATGTCTCGCTCTACCATAGTAAACGTGGCAGTAACCCAATCTATCACGGAACGGAAGTAGCTTTCGAGTTCCCCGATGGAACAGTCGTGGCGATGCAGACTCATATAAGCATCAATGTCCATTTGCTTGCTGTTACAAACCCATTCCAATGCTTTGGCAAGATAATCCTGTCTTTTGACATCACCTTTTATGTAATGACTCCACTTTTGAACTTCTGCATTCTGAGAATTGCTAAACACACGCTTAGCAGCATTCACAAACTCACCTGAATAGATTGCATTGAGTTTTTCTTGATCATTGAGTGGTACACCTACAATGTTGATGGTCTTAAACCATTCTTTGATTTCGCGTTCTTCACCTTTGCATTCATATATGAGTAATTTCGTCTGTAGGATTATTTGCTTTTCTTCTGCTGGCAGTCCGTTGAAATACTCATTGCGTCCAGCATATTCAATGGCAAATTTTCCTGTAACAAAGCGACCGATAGAAGTGATACGTTGTTGCCCATCAAGAACTTCAAATCGTCCATCGCTTGTACGGTTGAAATATAACAGCCCGATTGGGTATTTTTTCAGTAAAGACTCAATTACCGCCACATCACGTTTTCCGTCATTATAGATATAATGGCGTTGATATTCAGGCTGAATGGTAAGTCGTCCATCCAATCCGAACAGTCCTTTACCCTCCAATTCATTGTAGGTAAAACCTTTGCAGACATCTGCAACTGTCCATTCTGTATGTAATACTGGTATCATTATATTTTAGTTTTAAGTTGAAATCTTAGGGCAGACGCAAGGTGATTCAGGAAAGGAACTTGGCTTACGTCCATATCCTCGTGAATTAAAAAAATTAAACCCAAGTTTACGAGATGGGCAACTTTATTATTTAGAGAACGGAATACCTCAAAAACCATACGCACGAGTTCTAATTAGAAAAATCCATAAATCATGAAGTACTTTGAAATCTTAGGGATAACTGATAGAGGTAACGAATGGGCGTTAAAAGCCAAAGAATACACTGTTTTTGATACTCCTAACTTCGCAGATTTAAATCGCCGAGGAGCTATTTGGAGCAATGGAACTTTGGTATCAACATATGCTCGGTTACTGATAAAGAAATTATGATTCAATATGTCGAATAAGTACTCTCGCATAAACTTGGGTATAAAACTCTCCGTCAACTACATAATAGGTCTCATTCTGTGGAACTTTATTGTGAAGCAGTACAGCACCGTCATTAAGTTTTGTTACTTTAGATTTTCTTCCTTGACGGTCAATTTGGATTTGTTCGGGATAAATCTTGGTAGCACTTCCAAACCATGTTTTTGTTATCCCTAAGATTTCAAATTGCTCCGGACAATACTTGTCTAAGAAAGAGATAGGAACCCCCATTACACCGTCATAATCTGATGGTATAGCATCCGTAAAAGGTACCTCAATAGCATCATAATTGTCGTAATGGTCATATGCTGTTTTTCCTTTCAGTTCTTTGTGTCTTGAAAAGCGGAGATTGTCAGCCATAGACATTAGAGCAAGAGGTTGGTGGCGACGACCATGGTCAATATTTGTAAACCAGCGTACACCCTTTACCCTTATAAATTTTCGACCATTCTCGTCAATTCGCCATCCTGCTGCAGCCAATGGATATTCATTCGGAACTTCAAACTCTCGGTCTCCACTATGAATGGAATACCCCAACCACATTTTATTGTCTTTTATTAGTGGGAATGCCTCTTTGTAGGTTATCGCATTCATGTTTCCGATAATGATAAATTTCTTATTCGCATCTATAATCCATGCCAGGAATTCGCGGAACAAAGAAAATGGAGGATTGGTTATGATAAAATCAGCTTCATCTCGTAGTTTTGTCACTTCATTGCTACGAAAATCTCCATCTCCCTCAAGATATTCCCATTGTAAATCTTCGATATTTACTCTACCATCATTTGTTATGTCTTTGTCAAGAATAAAGATTTTTCCTTTTGTCTGCGCTTTCTTGGGGTCAAATTGCGGAGCCTCCATTTCAAATAGAGAAGGTTCTGCAAGCAATTTCATCTTCTTGGCATCAGGCGCATAACTCGTCGAAATCAGTTTCTTTATACCCAACTCATCAAACTTAGCTGCAAAGAAACGTGTAAAGTTGCTCCATTCGGGGTCATCGCAAGGCAACAGGACAGTCTTACCTCGGAACACGTTTGGGTCGTATTCAAGATAGGCATTCATTTCAATCTCAATGTCATGAAACTGCGTATAGAACTCATCATTCTTAGCCGCCTTAGCTTCTTTTAGGTTGGTATTTGCCATATGTTTATTTTGTTACTTCAGTAGGTGTAAGAAGTGTACGCACATCTACGTTCAGGATTTTCGCTATCTGATATAATACGGGAATAGGAGGTTGCACCTTGTTTGTGGCGTATAGGTTTACCATGTTAAAGGTCTTTCCAAGTCTGTTTGCCAACTCGGTTTGGCTAATACCTTTGGCTTCCAATTCCTCTTTTATCCGATTCATGCACACATCATTCTTGTTTAACGACTGCAAAAATACAAAATTTTATTTGGTAAAACACTACATATTCGGCAGAAAGTAGTAACTTTGCCAAACATACGAGCGTTATTTGAAAAAGCAAATTTGAGAAATACGGAGAAGTCAGCAAGTTGGCAAATCGTAACCCTTTAGAGAATAAATTCAAAGTAAATCACTCTATATCAATATGCTATCTGATGCAGAAATCTTTTGAGGTAGTAGATAACTGAAAATGTACTCTTCATCGTCTTTAACTTTTTGGGTTCAAAATTAGTCGGTGAAGAGTTCTCCTTTGATACGCAGAACACGGAAGAACGGCGCAATCTTTTTCCGTAACCGGATTTGTTGTGTGAGTTGTCAGTAACTCACTATATCATAACGCCTTGTTTTGCCATTCATACCCATTTCGTCACCTGTTTGGCGTGGTTACGAACAAGTAACGCAGCGGTGTCTTGATTTGGCTTCGGCAAGGATTGTAATGGCTTTCGGAATAATTGGCAGATTAAATGAAACCCCTGTAAATCAAATCTATTACCATATTCTTCCGCATCTCACTTTTTTGTTATAACTTTATCCTGTAAAAATAAAAGTCTATTTTCAAGGAAAACCAAAGTATTACCCAACAGGAATCTGTATGAGCACTAAAGAAGAGCTTGAAGAGGTTCTTGAAAGTAAGTCGAAAAAGAATATTGAAATACAGGATATAATCCATAAAGAGTTTAACAGAATTTCAAAGAATGTTAATATTCTTGTAGAACGTGGAACTTTCTCATTCAGCAATCTAAATAACATGCTTGGAAAAAATATTGGGGGAACTTTGAATGAAATGATTTCCGCAAAAATTAAAGAACTTGAGAATGAAGAAAAATTTGGAACTTCCGCGTTTTATAAAGGAACTCTTTCTCTGCTCAAACGTTACATGAAACACGATGTTCCTATAAAGGAAGTAACAGTTGAATGGCTAAACGGTCTTGAGAAATTCATATTGAAAACAGCAAATCAGACAACTGTAGCGATGAACATGAGAAACATTCGTGCCATTATGAATATAGCTAAACAGGTGGGAGTTATCAGAGAATCTGATTATCCTTTCGGCAGAGGCAAATACCAGATTAAAGAAGGTTCAGGAAAAAAGAAAGCACTCAACAAGAAACAACTTAAAGCCATTGCAGAGTATAGTGATGGAAACATGACTACTGAATTTTATCGTGATTTATGGCTGTTTATTTACTTCTGTAACGGTCTGAATGTTGCAGACTTGATAAGTCTTAAATTCTCAGATATTCAAAATGGTGAAATATCATTTATCAGAAAAAAGACAAAAGACAGGACACGTGATGTAAAACGAATCTATGCAGCGATAACACCTGAAATGTATTCAATAATCAATAAATGGGGGAATGACCCTAAAAAAAGTGTCTATATTTTCCCGTTTTTAAAACCTGGTGACAGTGCGTGGGAACATGAGAAAAAAAAGAAGAATCTCACAAAACTGATAAATAAAAGAATGAAAATGATAGGTGAGAAACTAAATTTGGGAAAGATAACAACCTACGTTGCAAGACATACCTATGCAACTGTATTAAGAAATGAAGGTGTTCCGATTTCAATAATATCACCAATGTTGGGACATAGTAGTGTTACAACAACAGAGATATACCTTGCAGATTTGGAATCTGAATACAGAGCCAAAAATGCAAGCCTATTGAGCTTTTAAAGGCAAATATAAGCTCTATACGAGCCATATTTTGATGTTCAGCCCGATACTCCTGATTGCAGAGGAATCGGGCCTTTTCATTGTTAAATTACTGGTACGAGGGATTGAAACATATCTTGAACAGTTAAAGTCATGTTAAAATTTGGAAATCGTTTATATTTTGGAAAAAAAGAGGATATATGTAATGTCTGATGATTCAATGACTAATGAAATTATAAACATCAAATATAAAAGACTTATGACACAGAAGAAAAAGAATCAGAGTGAACAAGAAGTGAAAACCAAAGCCACTAAATCCAGAAGGAAGTCAAGCAAAAAAGAAATCAATCCTCAAAACGTAGATTTATGTGTTCAAGAAGAAACAGTACAAGAAAATCCTATTGATGAGAATATAGAAGATGAAGAATTCACCTTTGCAACTGAAGAAATCCTTGACACTATAAAACCTGATGAAGACTGCGAAGAAGAATGTAATCCTGAATATGATGCAATACTTGCAAAGTTCGACAAGACACTTGAAGAAATTGATGAACGTTTCAAATCAAATGAAGAACTTACAGAAAGATTGCTTAAAGAGCATCAAGAATGTGAATCTTTTGTGGATGAATTTCTTAATGAGGATGATTGACTAAATCTGTAACCGTAACAGTCTCTTTATGAGATGAAACATTTGTAATGTGCCTTATTTTTCATAATTTTGTATCGTCATGCAAAACATGACAGACATGTTAGAAATTTAAGGTACACGAAAGTGTTTAACTGATTCTCCGGAATAAAGTCTGGTAAACTATTAACGAACGAGAATGAGTAAACATCTCTCGCGTCATATCCGTATATGGCGTGGGGAGACTGTTGCTTGTTTTAGTTCAAGGGTTTTACCAGAGCCTTTTCCGTAAAATGAGTTAACAGCCCTCACGCTTTCTTTATTTATAAACTTCTTCTTTTGTGGGCTGGGAAGAACGGAATAAATACTGGTATATGAAAAATTTTTTATTAATGCTTGGTGCGGTAGCTTTTATGACTGCATGTAAAAATGATAGTCCCGGTAATTCTGGACCTGTCAATTATGAAGATGGATATAAATATCTGACAAGTCTTAATGTCAGTGATGCAAAAATGATTTATCAGAAAACAGCTACAGGAAGAACAAGAGCTGAAACTGGAGATACTTATTACAAACTTGATTTGTCAGGAAACGAAATAAAACTTTCAATAAAAGGAGAAGACGGTCAGGACAATAATATCAACATTAGTAAAGTCGTAAAACTTAGTGATAAAGTCATTCTTGTAAATCCAGTCGCACAAGAAGTTCTGGACTTATTTTATAAGCCTGTAGAAAATGATTTAGTAATAAACCTCGATTATCATAGTACAGAATATATGTCTATAGTTGATGTGGAAACAGAAAAACTATACAGATGGCCGAAAGAAATTCTGATTGATATATACGAAGGAACTTTAAAATCACAACAAGATAATAAAGGTAATATTTACTTTACATCAGGTAATTTCTCATATAATCAGATTTACAAACTTAACATTTCAGATTTTACTATGCAATCAATGTTACCAGAAGGACAGGAATTCATTAACTTCGATGTAACAGGTGATGGCTTTATCATGTATTGGAATGATAATACTGATGATAAAAACTATAAAGTAAAATGTCCTGGAGGTAGAATTTATCCTATTACCGATGTTCCTTTTATGATTAAAGATGAACTTTATTCATATAAAGATAAAAAGATTATCAAATGGGAAACAGTTGGTAATAATGAAATGAAAGAAACAAAAATATGCGAGTTCTATAATTTACCCGATTATGCTTCATCAAGTGATAGATATGAAATTCAACAAGTTCTTAACAACTATGCAAAAAACACAGCTCTATTACGTGATAATTGGGGAAGTTGGTATGAATTTAACGGAGAAACATATAGCGAAGTAGAAATCCCGCAAGATTTTAATTGGTATGAGCTTGAGCCTGGTTGTTTTTATACAAACAAAGCATGGTACAGACAAGATAATACACATTTCAACAAGTTAAGCATGAATGATTATCAAGTTTCAGAATTTCAAGTTTTAGACTATGAAATACAGAGTATTTCTACAAGTTCTGAAAGTTCAAATATAACATTTACCGGTATAAGATACATGGATGGTGCAAACATTGTAGGAACTATAAATGAATCAAATGAAATAGTGGAGAATAAAGTTTCAGAAAACGGTGAAAAAATCATCAATCTTATCCCATTGAATTAATCATTACATTAATATAGGGAAATCCTTCTGTTGCTCGTGTGCATATTCCGGAGCATACCCGTTCACATTCCGGTAGCTTATAAAGCATAAAAA
>ENA-OVFO01000928-OVFO01000928.1-human-gut-metagenome-genome-assembly--contig:-NODE-928-length-14153-cov-14.607036_pt1 | contig 14153 bp, 19 predicted proteins | sample MGYA00237761_ERZ505401 | MGnify/ENA primary metagenome ERZ505401 (study PRJEB26158, sample SAMN06016330) | human gut metagenome | biome: human gut; feature: ankylosing spondylitis patient; material...
TTTAAACAAATTATTAATCAGAATTCTGTTGCATTTGCAAGTTGAATTCAGCTATTTTCCCAGTCTTGGGACGAATCCAAATTTTAACCTGATTCTCAAAATCGTATAAGGTAGATGATGGACTTAATTTTTTACGTTGCTCTAATGTAACATTCATCACTCTCTTCCCCTTGATATGAGGTCCATTACATGTTGGACATGCAGGAACAAGATTATACAAACTTAAAGCGACAAGAGGACATCTTCCTTTGTCAAGTACGTGATCTAAGTCGAATTGAGTCCTTTTTTTATCAGATTCTTTATATTGAAAATAATTAATGTACGTCATATCACAATAATGGCAAGTGTGAATTTCAAAACCATTGTTTTTAAAGAAACTGATGATAGAATCACTTAAAGCATTGAATTTACCACCTTTGCTTTTTGTATAACTGAACAACTCTTTCAATGATAAATGTAAATCATTCTTTTCGGAAAGTTTTAATGCTACATAAGTATCATAGATTGTGGCTAGTTCTGTAAATGGTAATATCATCATATTTTTTAATTGAGTTGGTAAAAGCTCTTTAAACTCATCATTCAGTTTGTATAACTTCTTTCTAAGTTTAGCCCATATATTTTGTCTTTTATCTACATCGTCCAGTAATGCCATAAATGTGGCCTCGAGATTTTTTATATGCTCAGCGTCACCGTAATCCATCTTTATCATTATTCATTCCTCCCATTTAACTGTTGTTCAAGTTTCTTCATTACCCGTTTAAGAGTAGAACGCAAATAATCATCTCCCACGATACTCGACACATACATATATCGAGCCCACTCTTTTTTACTGATTGGCGAGTTATTATTATATTTGCTAAATATCTCTTCAATCTCCTCCTGAGCAATTTGCCCCATGGTATACTCCATGAAAAAGTTCTGTCCCAGCATCTCATGGATATTAGCACAGAAAGTTTCACCACATATTTCTCCTTGCTTAGACAATACTAAAACATTACTTCGTGGAATATCACTCAAGACAAATGGTGAGTGAGTTACCATCAATATATTGACACCCTCAATGTGTTCAATATGAATATTCCGTAATGCAGAGATAATTAGAGACAGGAAACGCCTTTGTAAATCAGGATGGAAATACAACTCAATCTCGTCAAATACGACGTTTACATACTTATACTTCAACAGAGGAAGACCGGCCACTTTCTTATCTTTTATAGTATGAACAGAGTTAATGTTGACAAGATGATATACGAAATTGCTTATGACGTATGCAACTTGGCGTTCTCCGGAACTAAGACTCCAAAAAGGAATTATGTGATTATTGTTATAGTTCCCATCTTTATCAATATGCTCTTTTCGTACTATTCTGAATTCTATATCAAAAATTGGAGGTGGTAAAAAATCCGCCAAATCACGATGTGGAAGAACATCAAATAGATTTTAAATCGTTCAGCCTGATTTTGAATATCTTTTAATTGATAAATTTGTTCGCCATTATACATTCCTGTAATAAGAAACATTAATGTTCGTCGGAATTTTACAGTGATATGCGACTGATCTTTTATCAGCTCATCTAAATGTTGATGTAATAAATCGATGCTTCGATTCTCTTTCCGAAGATTGCTTATTATCTTATTATATTTCTTATAAGTCAGTCCGATTTTGATTATTTTATATACAAGATATCTACAAGCCAACGGATGTTTATAACCTCTCCTGTCAATACCCTCCATATCTTGAAAATAGTTTAGGATTTCATTCTCAATATCCTCGTATTCAGTATAGAGGCGGCTCCGCATACCAAATAATTTTCTTTCCGTCATCCATTCCTTTGTCCATCTTGTTTCCTCATCCGCTCGAGGATTCAATGCCAATCCTACAATTACATGATCACGATTAATAATTCTAAATGGGTAACGATCTATCTCATATTGATTTTGTTCATCCTTATAAAAAAGCATAGACAAGATTCTCTCTTTGGCAAGATTATTCTCTTTAGGAGCATAAATAACCCCATTAACTCTCATAGGGTTCAGAACCAAAGGCATCTGATAACCATCATTCTTATGAAAAAGTCCTGTCAGCCAGCATCTCAGATAAGGATAATTAATATAATCCACTTTGGGCTTGATTTGTTTAATGCGAGTGTCAGGTGTAAACTCTTCCCAGTAATCATTGGGATTATAAGCGTACAACGAATAGTTGCAAACAACAGTGTAAAACAACTCAGTTAGCTTATATAAGCTGTTAGTTTGTCTGGGTAAGAGATTATCTATATTGGCATTTCTAGCGTCCAACCATATTTCGTGGCTTCCAACTCGATAATCAATACGGTTGTCATTATGCTCTCTTTCTACTTTCTTGTATTCAATCATCTTAACCACTCTGCTCCTTATATCTAGCCTTTTCACTTTTTCATTCTGCACGAGCAATATGCTGCCATACACATGTTCAATATAGTGCAGGTGCTCCGCAGCAGCATATTGCGGTTTTTCTCCTAGTAAAGCTGTGGCTACATTATTCAACATCCGCACCATCATATCGAGAATAGAACTCTTACCGCTGCCATTCTCTCCTACGATAGCACTCACACTAATGCTTAAACTATCTGTATCGTAGATTATGGCATCATCAGCAAAGTTCCTAGGTATAATAATATGATTGCCATCCTCATCAATTTCTATATTTCGATAGAATTTATACCATTTATCAGATGATGATAGAGAACGTTGCATATGATTTACATAATAATGCTCTCCCTCTGGTTGGAGACATCTAAAGGCGATAATCCGGAATAATGATTTGGACATAATACTACATTTAATGTTTGTTTTTTATTCTTATCATGCACAAGAGTGGATGCATAAGGTCCACTATATTATCGTAACACTAGCCACACTAAGAACGAACAAAACAACAAATTTATTTGTCACTATAATTAGTTACTTATTAGCATGTCGCTATCTGTGTGCATTGATAAACAAAAGGAGTCTCTCAGTATGCAAATATAATGCTCTTATGTAATTATCAAAATGTTATCAGCAAATTGTTTTAACTAAGTTTACGTATTTGGTGCAAACATATCATAAACAATGTACTTTCCACTTCGAATACGGCTTATTCCGGTCAGGGTAGAATTCTATCTCTTTTTAAATGAGTTTGTATATATAATTTCTGTTACAGTTTGAATCCGGTACTCAATAATCAGTTTGAGAAATTTAGCATCAAATAAAGTGAATGAAGTAAATATGTTTTAAATTCTGCAAGGCTTTTCTATTGTGTTCTCCTTTGCAACCAGAAGCATATCGTTATCCAATTTAAACGCATAATGTGTCCTAAAATAAATGCCTATTACCACTTTTTAGTACTGCCTATACACGAAACTGTAAGGAGTGAACAGGTTGCACGTTCAGAGACCTGAGCAATACTTAGATTTCTGCGTAATCTGGCCAGCCTAATTTGCTCACCCATAATTTGCATCTTCTGCTCCAATTTTCTTGGCAACTTGGTACTCATTGTACTTTTAGTAATATCTCGATATATCATATAATATATAAATATGGTGGTTATACTTTATTTTATGATGTATTACAGAACTAAATCTTCAAATTTATTTCTGTTGAAATCAGCTTTGCCACATTATTGGGTATTGAGATATTAAATGCTATTATATTATTCATAAGGCTGATATTTTACAGATAACAAACAATATATTGTTTCTTACTAGAAAGCGAAACTCATTATGATTGTACAACTTTTATCCTGATATTTATGTATAGACAACACCAATCAGCAAAATACTACAATAAATGTATATACACTTTTTGTTGCAACGATTTATGTAATTACATTTATTGGATAATAAGGCTGGTGAAATCTCATTCCAGGACCCGATTTACGCCTATTGGTTGAAGACTGAGTACTTTATGAGACTATGAATAAGTGTAACCGTACTTGGATTGCCTTCGCCAATAAGAAAAAATACCTTAGGCTTTATTTCTTGAATAAAACTTAATGTTGTATTACTCCATTCTTACCATCCCTGCCAACTGTACGAAATAATCATTTGACCAGATGTCAAGTTCTTTTGGATTGCGCACGAAAGGCAACACATCTTCTTTCACTTGTTTTATATCAGCTGTAGAGAGACGCTCAATGAGTTTCTCTTTGAATAACTCTAGAGTAATATCCTCATTGTTGAATTGCTTGCAACGCTCTGCCAAATGAGTAAAATCCAACGGAATATTATGCCGTACATACCATTCAAAGTCGTACCAATCACGACCTTTTACTCTGTTCTTCCACGCACGATATACTAAGGCGTGCATCTTGCCTGCAAACAAGTCGGGAAGTGTAAAACAACGGGTCATAAATGAATATGGCTGAAGCAATAGCTTCTGTTCCGTCTTGAAGTTCAACGGTGGGCAAGTATCTACTTCTATCTTTATCTTTATAGATTTCTCTGTTTGGAAAGTCACATCATACACATCGGTATTATCTTTAAGAAATGCCGATTCGACCTTTCCGAAATTCCTCTTGTCTTTTTTCTTTATTTCAACCTCACGGCCTACCATTGTAAAAGCATCAACGATAGCAGGAAAGTATTTCGTAAAATCGAACTTATCATCTTGCGTAAGCAATGAAAAATCCATATCCTCACTGAAACGCTGTAAGCCATGAAAGATTCTCAAGCAAGTTCCACCATAGAAAGCCGCCGACTCAAAAAAGCCTCCGGCATACAAGCCAGCAAGTATCACTTGTTGGTTCACTTCAAATATAGCGTTTCTCTTCTGTTGCTCTGTTGTTAAATCATAACGGGAGAGCATATTGTCGAATATTTCATTTTTCATCGTCTTAAGAATTTTAAAAGTGTCGAAATTGAATCGGCCTTTTTGCCAACTTTTATGTAGTCTTCGAATATGGTTTTATCCATCTTATTGAACTCATCCATATCCATACGAATATCCTGTTCAAGATATGTTTCCACATCTTTCATATAGCGAAGATTGACCTGCGAGGAATTGGCAATCAAATCACACAAAGCCTTTTCCGGTGATGCAATAAGAAAAGCATAATTATCCTTATACATACTTCTTACTCCTATTGGAAATGCCATTTTTGAGATATGTTTGTAGTCATAGCAGCCGACCGGAGTTTGAAAGCTACGCGAATGCTTTACCGTCATTGATTGATGAACATATACAGCCTCGGGGATAAGTCCATAATATCGTAGTGCAGTAGACATTGAAATATACGAAGGTGTATAGAGATGGTTGGCTATCAACTCACTCGATAGGGTCTTTCCTGAATGTTTGGGGTTAGCCACATAAAGTCCCCGCTTCAGTCTGATGATAAATCCTTGCTTCTCAAGCCAGGTCACTTTTTTATTCGCAGACTTAAGTTCCGGGTATAACGATTCGATGATTGAAGTCGTTACAGGAATAGTTCCTATTTCAGTTAATTGTCTATCCATACTGCAAATATAGCAATAATTTGAACAGAAAAAGAAATAATACTTCCTTTTCTATTCAGAATATTACTACTTAAACAATCTTAAGAAATAGCGACCGCTGCCACATAAGGCTGTTGTTTGTGACAATCACCGAAACACTGACCACACAGCAATTGAACAGTCTCAAAGCTCTTATTGCCTGCGAAAAGGCCATCAGTTCGACTGAAGTGATGCATCGCTATCAAATCTCTTCAACGACCTCAATATCCCGTTCAAAGGCTGCCCTTATCAAGAATGATATATTGGATAATAAGGCTGCTGAAATCTCGTTCCAGGACCCGATTTATGCCTATTGGTTGAAGACGGAGTACTTCGCAAAATAATCATAATGTGGCTCTCGGTTTCAGGGCTATTTTTGTACCTTTTCTCATCAAAAAACGCCATTTTTCACAAGTTTTTGTACCGCACATTTTGATATTCAAGAAATTACACTTACTTTTACTTTCCAAAATGGAGGTACAAGCCGAGAATGGTGCTAAAAATCACTAACTTACACATTCTCAAATACTTGCCAACCTGCTGGTTGTACCTTTTAGAGTGCTATACTATTGATAATCAAAGATGTACACATACTGCATCGACAAACACCAATACTTCTGAAGAAGTGTTTTATTAATATCATAATTATTCATTTATTAAGTTCAAAAAAGCCCTACTTTTTCATTCAACCAATCGCATTCCATTCAGCACATTCCTGCTAAACATTGCTTTAAGCACCATCATTTCTTTCTTATTTATGTACTAGTTAATTGATCAATAAAAGCCGCTTCCTTCATTGATCTCAATTTACAGCAACGCCTGAACCATTGCTTCTTAACCCTTCTTTATAATTGAGATACCAGCTCCCCTACTCCCAAACAACAATTACGGTAGCGACATGCGTTCAAACGCCCTGTCTTTTTGGATAGCATCAATACCAACAATCATAGCACACTAATCTTATTCCATTTATTTGACATACCCACTCAACCCCTCTCTTCCACCTACATCTCAACTTTGCCAAAAGTTCATCATAGCAAACATAAACATTCATCAAAGCAAAGACCTACGTTTATCATTCTTGTGAGCAAACCGGTTTACAGGCAAAGAATAACACTCCTTCCCCCTCCCGTATTGAACAATATTCCGTACATTCAGGAATACCTACAGCCCACACTGTCGCATAGTGCTGACGGAAGAAGCCAGACCCGCTTCAAAGCCCCCCAAAAGGAGCATAATGAAATATCGACAGAAGCAGTTGCTAAAGCCCAAAGCAAATCTGTCAGACCTATTTCTTCCTGCGTTTTGATATATATGCCGAATTATCCAATGCCCATGTTATGAGGCTGTTTAATATAGGAATCAGACTTTGGCCCACCTCTGTCAATGAATATTCCACCCGTGGCGGTATTTCGGCATATAGCTTTCTTTTTACCAGTCCATCGGCTTCAAGAGCCTTCAATGTTTCGGTAAGCACCTTAGGAGAAATATCCGGAATTGCTTTACTTATGGTATTAAAGCGCGTTGCTTCATTTTCGGAAAGGACACACAGTATGAGCATAGCCCATTTGCTGGAGAACCGCGACAGGACATTCCGGATAGGGCAATCTTCTATACGAGTATATTTTTTCAGATTTTCTTGTAATTGTAAGCCGTTCATTTCCAATAATAATTACCTTAAAGTAAGTGGGTTACATTTTTGTAACTTCTTGTTTATCAATATAAAAATCACTAATTTCGCACTATCCAAATGATAGTAAGTTCAGAATACAAAGTTAATCAACTTGATAAAAAACAGGAAATATGAGCAACATTAAAATTATGAACAAGGGCGAAAAGTACGCTCACGCAACAATAGGTTGCATCAAGGGTTTTGAAGGCAAGCAGTTTATGAAAGAAGCTACTGAGGCTACTTCGTGTGAAATCTCGTTTGGGACATTGCCGACTGGCGCATCTGTTCCTTTTTTTCATAGCCATAAGGCGAATGAAGAAAACTACATCATTCTGTCGGGGGCTGGAAAGTTTCAGGTAAACGATGACGTTTTCGAAATCGGTGAAGGGTCAGTCATCAGGGTATCGCCGGGGTGCGACCGGAACCTGAAATGTACTTCTGCCGAACCTATGATTTATATCTGTATTCAGGCAAAGGATGGAAGTCTGGAAGGCTACACAATGACAGATGCTGAAATAACCGAGCGCGAAAGTCTGTTGTAAAAGGTTGTATTATCAATTGCCTGATAAACTGAAATCTCTGGCAATGACGGAATATTATCTATCACATCATTGTCAGAGATTTTCAGTTATTTCCAGTATTATACATAATTCTCAAAGGCGTACCCAAAAGATGCATCAGAGATACAGCTCGCATTCTTTTCGCACAGTACATGCCTTCTTGAGCATCATATTTACGATAGCCAGAAGCAATCCGTTTATCCTTCTTGCATGATGGGGACATACTGTGACACATCGCATGCACGAGATACAGACTTTCTTGTTTACTTTTGCCGGATTGTTCTTGTCGATGGCACCAACTGGACATCTGGAAGCACAGAGACCGCATTGGGTACATGCTTTGGTGGCTTTAGGTACAATACCTGCCTTGGCTACTTTCCGATAAGGTCTGTTGCCTGGGATTGCAGGAGTGGAAAAGTCATTTCTTCTCAGTTTATCCCCGATCTGCTCAGCAAACGCTCTTAAATGCCCGTAATCATCCTTATCCGGTCTGTTTGTGGCATATCGATGGGCTATGGAGTGTTCTGCAACGGCCGCTATCGCCGATATGACTGTAAATCCGGCTTGCTGTACGATGTCTTGCAGCTCCACCAGAGTATCTTCATAGGCTCGGTTGCCATACACGCAAACTAAAATTGCTTTTGCGCCATTGCCCTGAATCTTTGCAATGCGTTCTGCAGCCGTGGAAGGTACTCGCCCGCTATAAGATGGAACGGCAACGATGGCCGTGTCTTCATTCGTCAACGAGAATTGATGAAAGTCCTCGTTACTGTTTGACAAATCAATACATTTAATCTCCCGCCTCAATTCGGTTGCCAGAAAGTCGGCAATTTTCTTTGTTCCGCCTGTCGGACTGAAAGTTATTTCATAAATGTTCATATCTTTTATCTCCTTATATATCTCACATTATATTTGAATGATAATCTTTCCGTTTAGTTTTCCTTTGAATATTTCTTGATTTGAGCAGCTTTCATTCTTATATTATGGTTAAAAACATAAACATTCAGTCTTTAACGGGAGTATTCTTTTTACGGTCGCACATAATATCATCCATATTATCTACAGACCACTGGAGCAGTGAATCAAGGATGGGCTGCAATGATTTTGCCCTTTCCGTAAGAGCGTATTCCACTCGGGGCGGTATCTCCGAGAATATTGTTCTTGTTATATATCCGTCCTCTTCCAGTGTACGGAGTGTCATTGTCAGCATTCTCTGTGATATATCCGGCATTTGCTGTTTCAATTCCATAAAACGCATGCTTTCCTTACCTGATCTGTCAAGGATATATATGACGAGCAATGCCCATTTATCACATATTCTTGCCAATACGTTCCTTACCGGACAACCCGGAAACATGGCATCTTGTACTGTTGATCTTTTCATGAATTATAAATAAGACTGTCTGTATCTAATAAATTTCAGTGTACGAAGATAATAATAAACTCTAATTACCAAGTATATTTTTATACTAATACATAAAAAGATATATGAGGTCCCATTGAGAATATTGCCGACCGGGACATCTGTTCTGTTTTTTTCATAGCTATAAGGCGAATGAAGAAAACAACATCATTCTATCAGGAACAGAAAAGTTTCAGATGAACGATGAAGTTTTCTACATCGGTGAATGGTCAGTCATTCGGTATCGCCGGGATGCGACTGGAATCTGGATAGTGTTTCAGCCACCGTCCGCGTTTCAGACGTACAAGGAAAATAAATCCGCGGAAACACAACTCTACACACATGGCAATCCATACACCTTGCAGTCCTAATGTCGGGGCGAGCCAGGCAGCCAGAGTCAGACGTACAGCCCAGATGCTGAAGAAGTTCATCAGGCATGGGATCAATGTATCGGCAGCTCCGACAAAGACTCCATATGCAACAATAGAAGCTGCAAACATAGGTTCGGCAAATGCCTCGATGCGTAAGGCCATCACGCCCAACCGGCGGATTTCTTCGACGGGGGTCATCAGTCCGATAATCTGAGGAGCGAACAGATACATAAGGATACCCATCGTACCCATTATGGCCATACCCATCAGTACGGTAATATGGGCAAAGCTGTGGGTCAGCTTCTTCCGGCCAGCTCCGATGCTCTGGCCTACAAGAGTGGTTGCCGCATCGGCAATTCCGTAGCCGGGCATATAACAGAGGCTCTCGGCCGTAATGGCAAAGGAGTTAGCTGCAATGGCAAAGACACCGAGTGGCGCTACGATGACTGTCGTCAGAATCTGGGCTCCGCAAATAACTATATGTTCTATCCCCATCGGGAAACCGATACGGAGTGCTTTCCTGAACGTGTCAGCTTTCAGTCGGAAACGGATTTCCCGGCTGCGGTAACTCAGTTTCTCCGAGCGGATCAGCAGATACCAGAGCAGCACACCTGCAACAACGGTCTCTGCGGCAGCCGTACCCAAAGCGGCACCGCTTACACCCAGTCCGGCGCCCGGAAGGGTGAACTGTATACCTGCAACGCTGCATCCGCGCGTTGGAAAAATCAGGAAGAAATTGAATACTACATCCAGCACGCACATGATGACGCCCAGCAGACTGGGAATGCGCATATTCCCACTACAGCGCAGCATGCCGCCTGCCAGAAAAATCATCTGCAGGACGGGCAAAAAATGGAAAAGATGAAAAAATAAACAGATGCGTCCCGACGGATGGAGACATCGCCTCCCAGCCATGCCGGCAGCGAAGAACTGATACCCGCGCCCAATATGGCCAGCAGCAAACTGAAGACCAGTGTGCCAGCAAGCGACTGCTGCAGAATCATGCGTGCTCCCTTCAGGTCGCCTGCTCCGATTCTGTGGGCTACCTGTACAGAAAAGCCGGTAGCGGCAGCCGTACACAGCCCCCAGAAAAGCCATGTGGTGGTAGAAACCAGTCCGATAGAAGCGGAGGCCTCTGCACCGATGCGTCCCATCATGGCCGCATCAATATACTGCATGATGATGGAAGACAGCTGTGCAATGATGGCCGGAACGCTGAGCTCTATGGTCAGACGCAGCTGCTGCCGCAAGGTCATCGGGCGACCGTCGCGGATAAGATCAAGCAGCATGTCCGTTTCAGGTAAGTTACGTTTCATCGGGTCATCATTCTGTTCTTAAGGCATCGGCAAAGCCCTTGAAGCGCGACAGGGCATCTTGCAGTACCGAACGCGGGCAGGCGATGTTCCAGCGCAGGAATCCTTCTCCTTCGGCTCCGTACATGGTACCGCTATTGAGCCAGAGTCCGGTGGTTTCCAACAGACGGGTCTGCAAGGTATCGGACGGCAAATGCAGTGCCCGGCAGTCGGTCCATACCAGATAGGTTCCTTCTAGCTTTATCACCGGTATTTCAGGCAGGTGGGTACGGAAGAATGCGCACAGACAGTCATAATTGCCTTTCAAATAGTCCAGCAACTCTAAAAGCCAATCCTCACCTTCGTTATACGCAGCGATGGTAGCTTCGACACCGAAAGGATTGACATCGCACACCTCGTTGATATTGATGGCACGATCTATCCGCTGGCGCACGGCCTCATCCCGGGCTATGATGCTGGCTATCTGCAATCCTGCAATGTTGAAGGATTTACTGGGTGATACGCAGGTGACCGAATTCCACAAATGCTCCTCGCTGACAGATGCATACGGCGTATAAGAATGTCCGGAGAAAACAAGCTCGCAATGTATCTCGTCCGATAGAACGGTCACATTATTCCGCAGGCAGATCTCTCCTATCCGGCACAGTTCCTCGCGGGTCCATACACGTCCTGCAGGATTATGCGGATTGCACAAAAGCAGCAGCTTTACGCCGGGATCTGCCACTTTACGCTCCAGATCTTCAAAGTCAATACGATAGGTACCGTCCGCATATATCAGCGGATTGGCGACAACGCGGCATCCGTTGTTACGGATGGATGAAAAAAAGCAGTTGTACACGGGAGTCTGCACAACGACACCGTCGCCCGGTTGGGTCAGAGCCTTGATGACAGCAGATACGGCCGGAACTACTCCAGAGGTGTACAGTATCCATTCTTTACAGAAAGTCCAGTGATGACGCCTTTCAAACCAACGAGTTACTGCCATATAGTATTCATCAGGAACACGTACATACCCGAATATGCCGTGCGCTACACGTTTGGCCAGTGCTTCAGTAATTGCCGGCGCCGTACGGAAATCCATATCGGCTACCCAAAGGGGAAGTATATCCTTATCCGTCGGCAGACTGTCCCACTTATAGGAATTGGTTCCCCGACGGGAAATTATTGTATCAAAATCGTATTTCATGGTTCTTACATTTTAGTCGGTAAAGCAGGTGCGTTCATCTCTAAGACGGATTTCGCAGTCGGCAGGAGCCTTGATGTTCTCGTCAATGGTTATCGAGCCGTACTCGTCGGCTACAATACGTCCCGACATCGGGTTCTTGATGTTAGTTATGGCACCGCGAATGTCGGCATTCAGCGTGCTGTATTCAAAGGCACGGTCGCAGTCCGGTCCGAACGTACAGTTTTCCAGTATAAGGTCGTGTGCATAGCAAAGCGGCTGCTCGCCCGTGATGTGACAGTTCACCAGACGGAGATTTCGGGAGTGCCAGCCAAGGTATTCGCCGTTCAGCTCAGAATCATAGATGGTCACATTCTCCACTTCCCAGAAGGCATCCTTGGTGGTAATCCTGGCATTGTGAATCTCCACGTTTTTCACATACTGGAAAACATACTTGCTGTCGCTCTCCAGTCCGTCCACATAGATGTCACGGCTGAACATGAAGGGATAGGTTCCCCCATGCAACTTAAGGTTCTTGATGCGGATGCCGCTGCAACGCCAGAACACTTCATCAGCATCGTTCATTGTGACGTTTTCTATATCAATCTCGCTCATCTCCCGGAACATTTTGGGAGCGTCAATCACGGTATCTTTCATCTGCAGATGATCAGAATACCATAAGGCCGAGGTCCTCCTACATCGAAATAGCAACGCTCAATCTTGAAGCCGTGTACGTGCCAGAAAGGGTAATTTCCTTCAAAACGGCAGTCTACAGCCTCAATGTTGCTACACTCCTTGATGGCCGACTCGCCGGCACGGATGATTACGTTTTCCAAACGCAGATTATGCGACTCAAACAAAGGACGCTCGCCCCCGAATTCTGAATTTCGGATAACTTCCATATTATTTTCTTTTCCAGTCATATCTGTAACTTTTTAATTAACCGATACAAAAATAGAAAAGGGCTGAATGCCGGATGGTATACAAATCCTCGGAGTATATACCCATGTTACGGATTGTGAGGAAGAAGATGGAGAGAACAAGTCTTGTTTACGCAGCAACTTTCAAATTGATAAACTGACATTATTATTGTGATATGGTAAATTCTAAAGTATCAAAATTCAATTATCAGCAATAAAAAATTAAGCCACCAGTTTATACTGTATCTGCCGCATTCCACCAGTTGGATTGGTATTACTGTCACCATCTTTATAGAGGGGAACCGCTGGCAAAATGAATTCTCCACAATAGCCATTTCATCATGCCCCATATAACCTATGTCCACCTCTTTATTTCCCGAGATCTCAGGTAGATGCACCTGACTTACTGATTTTCCGTCATTTACAGAATATCCTATTAGTTTACCGTATTTCATTTTTGCTGAAAGAGCAGGACATCAACAAAACACATAACACAAATGAACTTATTTTCTTCATAGCTTATCTTTTTTGATTATAATATCAAACGCCCAAACTATTGCATATTTGCTGGATCTCATTAATAAGTCTTGAAACATGAAACCCGTCACAAACGGCATGATGCACCTGAATGGAAAGCGGAATAAGATATTTGTCATCTTGCTGAAAATACTTTCCATAAGTAAAAATAGGCAACAGATAACTTCCGTCAGCAAATATATTCAGATTAAAGCCAGTAAACGTGACCCATGGCAATGAAGATACGGGAAAGGTATTGGCTGGCGTATCAGGTTTTGCATCGATACCATAATTTCCACCAAACATTTCCATATCCCTTTCATAATTGGAAAGAAAAGTCATAAGATCATCATTCCATACCGTCCAAATGTTGGAAAAGGTTTCATTTTCCTCATGGAAAACGGTGTAACACGGTAACAAGGTATCCCATACTCCCAGTTCCCCTTTATCATTAAATGGCAGTCCGGAACTCTTCATGGTTATTTACAGCTTTCGTCAATACATAAATCAGAAGAGGATAAAGTTTCGTTCGATTCTTGTTTTTAAAAGACATGACCACAGAAATATCTATATTCACAGTGATACTATATGTACATCGTATTTGCCCGAAGTAATGATCAAAATACGGTTTTCTTTTCCAAGTGTTTTTTTCTATCAGTTTAAACATAATTTCTTTATATCTATATGACGAATCACTACTGTCCCGTAAAAGTGGATAATTAGTTCTTTGAAATTATTGAAATATA
>ENA-OVFO01000939-OVFO01000939.1-human-gut-metagenome-genome-assembly--contig:-NODE-939-length-14061-cov-3.175425_pt1 | contig 14061 bp, 7 predicted proteins | sample MGYA00237761_ERZ505401 | MGnify/ENA primary metagenome ERZ505401 (study PRJEB26158, sample SAMN06016330) | human gut metagenome | biome: human gut; feature: ankylosing spondylitis patient; material...
CCACAATCAGGGCTATTGCGATGGCTTAACGCTTGGCCATCGCGCGTAGCACAATCTTGCGCAGTTCGGAGGCAATCAGCACGATTGCGGCCAGGCAGATGCATTCCACCCAAGCCATCGGGCTCAATGCCACGGTGCCGAACGGACCGTTGAGGAACGGCACGTAAATCACCACCACCTGCAACAGCGCAGACAACGCAATCGCACCCCACAGCCATTTGTTAGCGAACAGTCCAACGAACACCGATTGGTCGTGCGAGCGAGAGCACAGCGCGTTGAGCATCTGCGCAAACACAAGGATGGTGAAGCCCATCGTGCGCGCCTCAGTCATTTGCGCATCATGTCCGACAGCATCCACGGAACGGTCCGTGAACAGACCTCCGGCGAGGTGCATGTCCATGCCAATCAGCGTGACGGCAGCCATAATCAAACCGATGAAAATGATGTCGCCCCACATCTGTCCGTCGATCACGCGATCGGTGAATTTGCGCGGTTTGCGTGCCATCACGTCGTCGGTGGACGGGTCGACACCCATGGCGAGCGCCGGAGCTGCGTCGGTAAGCAGGTTGATCCACAGCAGCTGCGTGGCGAGCAGCGGCACGGTGACACCTTGGCTGCCAGGCTGGGTGATGCCGAGGAATCCGGCGAGCATCACACCGCCGAAGACGGTGAACACCTCGCCGACGTTGGAGCTCAGCAGATAGCGCAGGAACTTACGGATGTTGTCGAAAATGCCACGGCCTTCGCGTACCGCCTCGACGATGGTGCTGAAGTTGTCGTCGGCGAGGATCATCTTGGCACTCTGCTTGGTAACTTCGGTACCGGTGATGCCCATCGCGACGCCGATGTCCGCGGTTTTGACGGCGGGAGCATCGTTTACGCCGTCGCCGGTCATAGCCACGATATTGCCTTGCCGTTGCAGCGATTCGACGATTTTCAGCTTGTGTTCCGGCGCAACGCGCGCGTACACGGAGATTTCGCGGGTGGCCTTGTCGAACGCTTGCTCGTCCGGCAGCTCGTCGAGTTGAACGCCGGTGAGCACTTTGCTACTAAGGTCGGCGCTGCCGACCGAGCTGCCGTCTCCGTCCGTTTCAATAATGCCCAGATCGCTGGCGATGCGTGCCGCGGTAAGCGGATGGTCACCGGTAATCATGACGGTGCGGATGCCGGCACGATGCGCTTCGGCGACGGAATCGCGCACTTCGGTACGCGGCGGATCGATGATGCCGACCATACCGACCCAGATCAAGTCGCTTTCCAGCACATCGCTTTGGTCGGCGATGTCGGCGACGTGACCGGCGGCGTTGATGCGCACGCCCGGCACTGCGGCGAGCGACGCGGTGCCGAGTGGCCGGTACGCCTGGCCCAGCGTACGATACGCTTCGGCGGACAGGCGTTCCACGGCGGCGAGGATCTGCTGGCGATCGCCTTGCGTCATCGGTCGTACGGCACCGTTGACCGCGATGCGGCTGCAGTAGCCGAGCAGCACGTCGGGGGCGCCTTTAGCAAAGACGGTGAGACGCCCGGCATCAGTGTTATCCTGCGTGACGACGGTCATGCGTTTGCGATCGGAAGTGAAGGGAATCTCGCCCACGCGCGTGTAGTTCGCGTACTTGCGATCGGCCTTCACCTTACGTGCGGCGACGATAAGCGACACTTCGGTCGGATCACCGACAGCCTCCCATGCCGATGAGGACGCAACTAAATCGCCAGCAGCTTCGGCAGCGCCGAAAGTCACGGTTTCGCGCAATTCGCCGTCGTTGGCCAGCGAGCCCACGGCGAGCGTGGCGACGGCTTCGACCTGTGCGGCGGAAGCGGCGGAACCAGACAGAGCAGCGTCGGGAATCGCAATCATTCTGCCTTCTGGCGCATAGCCGGTGCCGGTCAGCTGCACCTCACCGCTCGGCGTGACCACGCGTTCCACCGTCATCTCGTTGCGGGTGAGCGTGCCGGTTTTGTCGGAGCAGATCACCGACGCGGAACCGAGCGTTTCCACGGAATGCAGTTTCTTGACGATCGCATGATGTTCGGCCATGCGGCGCACGCCGAGCGCGAGCACGACTGTCAGAATCGCGGCGAGCCCTTCCGGCACGGCCGCGACGGCCAGCGAAACGGATAGCAGCAGCGAATCGATTACGTCGTGGATGTCGTTGAAGCCTTCGGTCAGCGCAAGCGCCACCAGCACGACCGCCGCGATAATGCACACCGCGATGCCGAGAATCTTGGAAACGTAGTTCATTTCCTTCTGCAGCGGACTGTCATCATCATCCGTGGCCTGCAGAAGGTCCGCGATTTTACCGACCTGCGTGCGCATGCCGGTGCTCGTCACGATTGCGCGGCCGGTGCCTTGCGTCACGGACGTGCCGTTGAACACCATATTGGCGCGATCACCCAAGGCCTTGGCTTCGGCAAGTGTGTCGACGTTTTTGCCGACCGGTACGCTTTCACCGGTCAGGCTCGCTTCCGCCACGCGCAGGCTGGCGGCGGCGAGCAGACGTCCGTCGGCGGGAATGGAGTCGCCTTCACCGAGCACGACCATGTCTCCCGGCACCACGTCGACGGTGTTGATGCGTGCGATTTTGCCGTCGCGCAGCACGTTGGTTTGCGGCGCGGTCATTTGGGAGAGCGCTTCGACGGCTTCTTCCGCTTTCGATTCCTGAATGTAGCCGAGTACCGCGTTGACGATAAGGATAAGCACAATGACGATGGCGTCGAACGGCAGTATTTCGCCGCCTTCCGCGCCTGGCGCAGCGTTGGCTTTTTCGATGAACCATGCGATGAGCGAGATGCCGGTGGCAGCGAGCAGCAGGTAGACGAGGGGGTCTTTGAACTGCGCCAGGAACTTCTTCCATTTTGGCACGGGTGGTGCGGATGCGAGCTCGTTCGGCCCGTATTGCGCAAGTCGGCGTTCAGCTTCGGCTTGGCTCAGACCGGTGTTCGGATCGACGCCGAGCGATGCGGCCACGGCTTGCGCGTCGGCAAGCGACGGGTCGATTTGTGGCGGCTGCTGGTTTTGCTGATCCTGCCGAATCTGCGTGCGATCGCCCGTAGCGGAATCGCCGTCAAAATTGGCATGGGACTGGATGGACTGATCTTTCTTGCGATCATCCATGGTGATCTCCTTGGGAGCGCCGCGGAGTAGTCAGCTCTCCCCCGTCTTACGTATGCCTCGAATCGCGGAAATCGAAAATCCGCGGAATCGCAAGCATTTTGCAAAGGCGAGGCAACGCTGCGCGGTTGTGGGCACCGGGCGGACGCCATCGGCGCATCCTGTTATTATCGCACATCCTCGGCGTGTGAAAAATGGACATGTGGCGGAACGATGCATGGCACGCGACGGGTGCACGATACCATGAAGTGTGATATATTATCGGTAGTTAGTAAAATTCATTACTAAACGGTCGTGCAACATCGCACGGCGCAACCGCAACGATGCAGTGACATCAAGTAATACAGGGGGATGCAAGATGGCAGATACAGCCGAACTCGCAATCGTACATGCAACCACGGCAAGTGCAAGCTGGCTCACCGATCCGACGGTGTTCGCAGCGAACCGCAAGCCGGCACATTCCAGCCACCGATATGTCATCGGCGAGACGAGCGAGCCGAAGCAGAACCTCGACGGCGAATGGAAGGTTCGTATCGAACAAGCGCGCAACGTGGACGTGGAAAGCGCTCCGTTCGCGGCCGTCGATTTCGAGGATGGCGATTTCGGCGCGATCGAGGTGCCGGGCCACTTGCAGATGGCCGGCTATCTCAAGAACAAGTACGTCAACATCCAATATCCGTGGGACGGTCACGAGGATCCGCAGGCGCCAAATATTCCGGAAAACAACCATGTGGCAATCTACCGCCGTCGATTCGCGCTCGACGCGCAGCTTGCGCGCACGCTGGAAAACGACGGCACGGTCAGCCTCACCTTCCACGGTGCCGCCACCGCGATCTACGTATGGCTTGACGGCACGTTCGTGGGTTACGGCGAGGACGGATTCACGCCGAGCGAATTCGATGTGACGGAAGCGCTGCGAAACGGCAATGGCAACGCCGCCGATTCCCCCGAAGCCGAGCATACGCTCACCGTCGCCTGCTACGAATATTCGAGCGCCTCTTGGCTGGAAGACCAGGATTTCTGGCGACTGCACGGCCTGTTCCGCACCGTCGAGCTCGCCGCCCAGCCGCATACGCACGTCGAAACCGTGCAGCTTGAAGCCGACTACACCGCAGCCGACACCGCCGGTACGGCCGACACCGCCGAACTCAACGCGGCACTCACCTTGCGCAACTCCGCCGACGCGATGACTATCGAAAGCACGCTGCGCGACGGCGACGGAAATGTCGTATGGGAATCAACGCAGGCCTGCAACGGCGAAATCGCCCTTAATTCCGGCAAAATGACGAACATCGCGCCGTGGAGCGCGGAATCGCCGACGCTGTACACGCTGACCGTACGCGTCGTCGGACATGACGGCGCCATCATCGAAACCGTGACGCAGAAGATCGGCTTCCGCACGTTCCGCATCGAAAACGGCATCATGACGATCAACGGCAAGCGCATCGTGTTCAAGGGCGCGGACCGCCACGAATTCGACGCGAAGCGCGGCCGCGCGATCACCCGCGAGGACATGCTTTACGACGTGGTCTTATGCAAGCGGCACAACATCAACGCCATCCGCACCTCCCACTACCCCAACCAGGAGTATTGGTACGACCTGTGCGACGAGTACGGTCTGTATCTGATCGACGAGACGAATATGGAGACGCACGGCACGTGGGTGGCAAACAATGTCGAGCGTCCTGAAGACGGCATCCCCGGCAGCCGCCCCGAATGGGAGGGCGCGTGCGTGGACCGCATCAACAGCATGATGCGCCGCGATTACAACCATCCGAGCGTGCTGATCTGGTCGCTTGGCAACGAGTCGAGCGCGGGCGAGGTTTTTCGTGCGATGTATCGCCACGCGCACACGATTGATCCGAATCGTCCGGTACATTACGAGGGTTCCGTGCACATGCGCGAATTCGAGGATGTGACGGACATCGAAAGCCGTATGTACGCGCATGCTGACGAAATCGAACGCTATCTGAACGACGGCAGCCCGGCACATACGGACGGTCCAAAGAAGCCGTACATTTCCTGCGAATACATGCACGCAATGGGCAATTCGTGCGGCAATATGGACGAATACACGGCGTTGGAACGCTACCCGATGTACCAGGGCGGTTTCATTTGGGATTTCATCGACCAGGCAATCGAGACCAAGCTGCCCGACGGCACGACACGCATGTGCTACGGCGGCGATTTCGGCGATCGTCCAAGCGATTACGAATTCTCCGGCGACGGCCTGCTGTTCGCCGACCGCACCCCCTCGCCGAAAGCGCAGGAAGTCAAGCAGCTGTATGCGAACGTGAAAATTGCGGTTTCGGTCGATGAAGCGCGTATTACGAACGACAATCTGTTCGTGTCTACGGGCGATTATCGCTTCGTGCTGCGGATTTTGGCCGACGGCAAGCCGGTATGGTCGACTACGCGCCGTTTCGACGTGGCCGCCGGCGAGAGCGCTTCATTCGAAGTCGATTGGCCGGTTGATGACTACCGCAGCAACGCCGAAGAACTGGTTTTGGAGGTATCGCAGCAGCTTGGCAACGCTTGCGATTGGGCACCGGCCGGCTACGAGCTGGCGTTCGGCCAGTGCGTGGTGGCAGGTGCGAAGACCACTGCAGATGCCGTTGACGCGGCCGGAGCTCCGGCCGACGGCACCGTCACCCTTGGCCGCTGGAACGCCGGCGTGCGCGGACAGGGTCGTGAAGCACTGTTCTCCCGCACACAAGGGGGTATGGTTTCATATACGTTCGGCGAGCGCGAATTCGTGCTGCGCCGCCCGTCGATCACCACGTTCCGTCCGCTGACGGACAACGATCGCGGTGCTGGACACGCTTTCGAACGTGCCGCGTGGGCGGTCGCAGGAAAGTATGCGCGTTGCGTCGACTGCGCGATCGCAAATCGTGGAGAAAATGCCGTGGAAGCCACGTATACGTACGAATTGGCGATTCCGCAGCGCACGAAAGTGACGGTCCGTTACGTTGCCGACACGGCCGGCCTCGTTTCGCTCGACGTCGAGTATCCAGGCGAGAAGAACGGCGATCTGCCAACGATTCCGGCGTTCGGTATCGAATGGGCGCTGCCGGTGGAATATGCGAACCTGCGATTCTACGGCGCCGGTCCGGAAGAGACGTACGCCGACCGCAGGCACGCGAAGCTGGGTGTATGGAGCACGACGGCTGGCGATGATTGCGCGCCGTACCTGCTGCCGCAGGAAACCGGCAATCATGAGGATGTGCGTTGGGCGGAGATCACGGACGATTCCGGCCACGGTGTGCGCGTGAAGCGCGGTGCCGGCGCAAAGCCGTTCGCGATGAGCCTACTGCCGTATTCGAGCACGATGCTGGAAGAGGCGCTGCATCAGGATGAGCTGCCGAAGCCGCGTCACATGTTCCTGCGTCTGCTGGCCGCGCAAATGGGCGTCGGCGGCGACGATTCGTGGATGTCGCCGGTGCATGAGCAGTACCAGCTGCCCGCCGACCAGCCGCTCAGCCTCAACGTTCAGCTCAAGCTGTTCTAAGCTAAGCCAGCTTCAGCCTCAAGCATAACCGCCGATTCGCGGCATAATTCCGGCCGACTTGCCAATAGGCAGGCCGGCCGATTCTGTTGATGGCTGAAAACAGGCAGGGTGCCTAAAATGAAAGCACGTCTTTGAAGCAAACGACGCCTCAAAGCATGTTTTTCTGAAGGAGGGCATCATGAGCTATCCAAATATGAATCCCGGCAATCCCAACGACCCCAGTCAACCACCGCAGCCGGGATACGGCGCCTATGCACCGAGCCAGCAAGCGCAGCAATCGCAACAGCAGGACGGTCCACAAAGCGGCGGACCAGATGCCGAGCAGACCCCTCGCTATTCCGGCAATCCATATGGCAACCCGTACGGCAATCCGTATGGATATCCGTACGGTAATCCGTATGGTTACGACCCGAATAGCCATAGCAACGACAGTGGCGAGTGGGAGCCGGTAAGCCCGTTCAAGTTGGTGGAATCGTGGCTGCCGCAACGCGCGAAGAATGCCATTCGCGGTGTATACGGCGTGCTCGGCGTGATGGCGATTGTGCTCGGCATTGCGCTACTCATCTGGCCGGGGGTGACGCTGAAGATCGCCGCGGTTGCGTTGGGCGCGTATTTCGTGATTTCCGGGGTGATCCGTATCGTCACCGCAATTGTGGAGCTCGGTCTGCCGGGAGGCTGGCGCGTGCTTGACATTCTGGTCGGCCTGTTGCTGACAGTCGGTGGCGTGGTCATGCTGAAGAATGCGACCCTGTCCGGCGCCATGCTGGCAGTGCTCGTCACTATGGTGGTGGGCCTCGGCTGGATGATGGAAGGCGTGATGGCGCTGGTTGAGTCGTGGCATATGCCAAGTTCCGCATGGGCTGTGATTTACGCGCTGATTTCGATTGTGGCCGGCTGCATCATGCTGTTCAGCCCGCTGGCCTCCACCGGTTGGCTGATTCTGTTTGGCGGATGCGCGTTGGTTGCACTTGGCATTGTGGCGATCGTCCGCGCGTTCACGTTTGGCAAGGTCGGCAAGTCCGGCAAGAAGCGCTAACTACGCATAGTTCTCCCGTATAGGCGATAAACCCATACGGGAGAACGCGACGTGCCGTACGATTGACATGATTTTATAGTCGCGCTATGCTAAGTGAAACGTTTCGACGAAACGATTCGATAAATAGCGGATAGAACGGCACAAGAGGGAGGCGAGACGCATGGCAGGCATCAAAGACGTGGCCCGCGAAGCGGGAGTTTCCGCCAGCACCGTCTCCTATGTACTATCCGGCAAGCGTTCAATCTCTGCGAAAACCACCGACAAAGTCATGGCCGCCGTAGAGAAGCTCGGTTACACTCCGGACGCCAGCGCCCGTAAGATGCGCGGCATGCGCAACCAGATCATCGCGTTGAGCGCCCCGATTCGAGGCGACATCAACCAGGCCAGGTACAACGCCTACTTCCTGCGCACCGCATGGGCCGCAAGGAATGCAGGGCATGACGTGATGTTGCTGACCGGTCCGGACGCAGTGAAGGATATCCGCCGCGTGACGCAAAGCAATCTTGCGGATGGCATCGTGCTGCTCGACGTGGAGCAGGATGACGAGCGCACCGCTCAATCCGGCACTTTTTCCAAGCCGTGCGTGGCTATCGGCTATCCGTCGTCGCACGCCGGCTGCGCCTGCGTGGACATCGATTTCGCGCTGATGGGCCGCAAGGCCGTCGACTTCCTGTACGAGAAGGGACACCGCACCGTCGTGTTCCTGCGCAACAACGAATCCGACTACAACCGCCATTCCGGTTACGTCGTCATCTTCCGCGAAAGCCTGCTGGCGCACGCGAAGGAGCTCGGCATGACGGTCATCGAATCCGAGCATTACGAAGCGGACAGCTTCGACGCGCAGCACTTCGTCAGCACCGTCTTCGCGCACCCCGACCGCCCGACCGCCATCATCAACCAGGCGAACGCAAGCGTCCTCAGCCAGGTGCTGATGGCGTTGCACGACGCGGGCATGTCGATTCCGCAGGACGTTTCGGTCCTGTCGTGCGGCACGTATTTCGAAGGCGAGCCGACGCGCTTCCCCATCACCGAAATGCCGGTCATGCCGGAGGAGCTGTGCGCCGAAGCCATGAACCTGTTGGTCTCCGCCATCGAGGAGCACACCGACATCAAAGGTTCCGTGGAACTCATCGAACCCGCGCTGAAGCGACGCGGATCCGTTGCGGAAGCGGGGTCCGGCGGAACAATATAGATTTTCCTGCGATTACCGGAAGGCAGAGCGGCCGGACGGAATCGCAAGGCAACATAATTTCATACGGATAATCGAAACGTTTCAATGACGATATAACGGTCTCCGAAGAAACCGAACAAACGAACAAGCCGGGCGAAATCCGGCGAATCCAAACGGACCGCGGAATCGCACGCACGCCATCGAAACGTTTCAATACAACCAGATGTGAGCCGTGCCGCAGGGCGCGCCTCAAGAAGGAAACAAGGAGAATAGCAATGAACATCAAACGAGGACTGGCCACGCTGGCCATCGCAGCACTGTCGCTGACCTCCCTCGCCGCATGTGGTGGCGATACCGCACAGGACGAGGAAAAGCCGGACAGCCTGTCGTTCTGGTATTACGAAGAGGACGACGCAGGCCAGACCCAGGCATGGCGTCGCGCGGCCAAGGCCTTCGAAAAGGAAACTGGCGTCAAAATCAACTTCGAACGAAAGTCGTTCACCCAAATCGCACAGAACGGCAGCCAATTCCTGAACTCCGACGAAGCGCCAGACCTCATGGAATCCAACCGCGGCAACGGCTCCGCCGGCGTGCTCTCCACCATGGGCCTGCTCACCGACCTCGGCGACTATGTCAAGCAGTACGGCTGGGACAAGAAGGTGACCGGCGCAAACGCAGCAGTCGCCAAGTACGACGAGAACGGCATCATGGACGGCGATACCTGGTACGGTATGACCAGCTACGCTGAATTCCAGCGCGTCTACTACAACAAGGACCTGTTCGCCAAGTACAACATCAAGATTCCGACCACCTACGACGAGTTCGTGGACGCCTGCCAGAAGTTCGCGGACGCCGGCGTGACCCCGATTGCAGCCGACGCGCAGGAATACGGCGTGATGTGGCTGTGGTGGCAGCTCGTTTCCAAGAATGCCGACTCCAAGTTCATCGACAACTGGCAGCTGTACAGGGGTGACGTCGACTGGAATTCCAAAGTGCTGACCAACTCCGTCAAGACCATCAACGAGTGGCTTGACAAGGGCTTCATCTCCCGCAACGCCACTGGCATGAAGGCCGAGGACACCACGCAGGCCTTCATCAAGGGCGAATATCCGATCTACCAGACTGGTACTTGGAACCAGGGCCGTTTCGTCAAGCAGATCAAGTCGTTCGATTGGGACGCGGCCGTCATGCCGGAATCCAACTACGCAGTCGGCTGCGCAGGCAACCTGCTGGTGATTCCTGAGAAGTCGCACCACAAGGATCTGTCCGCCAAGTTCATCGACTACGTCCTCTCCGATGATGTGCAGAACTTCCTCGGCAACGCAGGCGGCATTCCGGTAGCGGCAGACACCAGCAAGATCACCGACGCGAAGAGCAAGGCCATGATCGAGGAATACGATTCCTACGCCAAGGACGGCAAGCTCAGCTACTACCCGGATTACGCGGCCTCCAACCTCACCGACGCGGTTCCAGCGGAGTTCCAGGAGCTGGTCAACGGCACCAAGAAGCCGGCAGACGTGCTCAAGAACATCCACGAGAAGTACGACACCGGCGTCGAGGACATGGGCGTCAAGAACAACTAAAAACAACCGATCCTTCCTTTCCATTCCAACTCCAATAATGGTGCGGCCCGCCTTCGGGCGGACCGCACCAACCCTTTCCTCCCCCATACATTCCGCACGTCGCATCGCGCCAAATCGTGCGTCATCACAGAACAATCCATCGGAAATCCCTCGGATCATCAATATTTCAAAGGACTTGCAATGTCTCAAAAGACCAAGCACGAAGCCTCCATGTCGAGACTTCCCGGCAACCGCTCCGCGAAATTCGTTCCATACCTCATCCCCGGCCTCATCGGTCTGTTCGCGGTAGTTGTTGTTCCGTTCATCTGGAACATCTACCTGAGCTTCACCCGCTGGCGTGGCGTCGGTCCCGTCAAGTGGGTCGGCCTGAAAAACTGGAAACGCCTGTTCTCCGATTCGACGTTCTGGATTTCCTTCGCTAACTCGTTCTGGATCATCGTGGCTATCGTGGTCATCCCTACCATCCTCGGCCTGTTCATCTCGTCTCTGCTCACCGACGTGATCCAAAAGAAGTTCGGCGGCAAAACCGCTTCCTTCCTGCGCGCGCTGTTCTATTTGCCGCAGCTGCTTCCGGTGGCCGTCGCCGCAATCATCATGGGCTGGATCTTCCGCCCGGAGGACGGTGCCGTCAACGCACTGCTCGCCAAGATCGGCTTGGGTGCATTGCAGCACAACTGGCTGGGCAGCCCTGACAGCGCACTGCCGATCCTCATGTTCATCCTGGTGTGGATCCAGCTCGGCTACCCGATCGTCATCTTCATGTCGGGCCTGCAGCGCGTCGATCCGGAACTCTACGAGGCCGCAGGTCTTGACGGCGCCAACTGGTGGCAGAAGTTCCGCGTGGTCACCCTGCCGTCCATCATCCCTGAACTGCTGGTGGTCATCCTCACCGCAACCATCGGCGCACTGAAGACCTTCGCTCCGGTCTACCTGCTCACCAAGGGCGGTCCGGGCACCTCCACCACGGTTCCGTCGTACTACTCCTACAACCAGTTCTTCCAGGTGCAGCAGGTGGGCTACGGTGCCGCAATCTCCACAGCGCTGACTGTGGTAATCATCGTCTTCTCCATCGTGTTCACCCTCGTGCAGAAGCACGTCGAGAAGGAACTCGTCTGAGAGAAAACCCGAAAAACAATCGCAAGAACATACTAAAAATCCGAAAAGCAAAGGTGCCATCATGACTTATTCCATGTCCACGGCCGCCGCGCGCAAGGCCTCGAAGAAAACGCAGCACGTGCGTTCCGCAGGTGACTGGATCACCCTGATCCTGCTCGTCGCCGGAGCTCTGCTCGTCCTGTTCCCGCTGCTCGTCCTGACCGTCAACGCGTTCAAGACCTCCGCCGATTACAACGCCACCGGCCCGCTCTCCCTGCCGAAGCACTTCACCATGGAGGGCATCATCTCCTTCTGGACTACCACCAACTTCCCGCTGAAGTTCTGGAACAGCTTCATCATCTCCCTAGTGGTGGCTGTCGCGGCGGTCGTGCTGTCGGTGCTCAACTCCTTCGCGCTCGGCATCGGCAAGGTCAAGGGCAACACCTGGATCGTGCTCGGCATCATGCTCGCCAACATGATGCCGCAGGAAGCGCTGCTCTACCCGCTGTACACCATGTTCAAGCAGGTCGGTCTGTACAACACCAAACTCGCGATCATCATCATCTTCACCATCATCCAAAGCGCCTACGGCACCTATCTGCTGTCCTCCGTATACGGCACGTTCCCGCAGGCCATCCTTGAGGCCGCGGCCATCGACGGCGCCTCTCGCTGGCAAATCCTGCGCAAGGTGGTGCTGCCAATTTCTTGGCCGACCATCAGCGTGCTGTTCGTGTTCTTCTTCGTGTGGACGTGGAACGAATACATGATTCCGATGGCGTTCCTCATGAGCGATGACGTACAGACCATTCCGCTGGCACTCGCCACCCTGCAGGGCCAGCGCACCATGGAAGCGACCACGCTGGCATCGGCTTCGCTGCTGAGCATCATCCCGACCATCATCTTCTTCATCATCTTCCAGCGCAAGCTGTCGCAGGGTATCACCGCCGGTGCAGTGAAATAACGCGACCCAACAACGCTGGGATGTTGTGAAATAACGCAAAAACAGATACAACCGGCCGCGGCGGCTTTCAGCACCGTGGCCGGCATTATCGACGCGCCCACTGCAAGGGGGATCTACGATAGTCGGCAGTGGTAGGCGGCGCACCCATTTCCGCGTTTCCCAAGCTGTTTAACAAAGGAGAGAACAATGAATACTATGGCGACTTCCGGTTTCGGCAACGGTGCCCTCGATTCGCTAGCAATCGCGACGGACCACGGCCGTACACGTTGCGTCAACGCCGAAAACCCGACCGGCGGCAAGGGCACTGCAGCCACCGCCGCCAGCGCGCTCGGCCCGTCACGTAAGGGCAGCCCTTGCATCCAGACGATCAAGGCGGGCGATTCGGTCACGCTGATGGACGTCGATGGCCCGGGCGTGATTCGCCACATTTGGATGACGGTCACCGACCGCACTTCCCCGACCGGTCCGAACGTACTGCGCAATCTCATCCTCGAATTCTATTGGGATGGCGAGGAGACGCCGTCCGTGCAGTGCCCGATCGGCGATTTCTTCTGCTGCGGTCACGCACAGGCCTGCCGTATCAATTCCATCCCGATCATGGTGGTGCCAAATCGAGGTTTCAACTGCTATTTCGCCATGCCGTTCGAGCACGCGCGCATTGTGCTGCGCAACGATCACAACGAGGACGTGCCGGCCTTCTTCTACCAAATCGACTACACGGAATACGACGCGCTGCCAGCCGATGCGATGCGCTTCCATGCGCAGTGGCGCCGCGAACGCGTCACCGAAATTGCCCGTGACTACACGATTCTCGACAATGTGCACGGCCATGGCGCGTACATCGGCACCTACCTTGCGCTGACCGCGCTGGAAAGCCGCTGGTGGGGCGAAGGCGAAGTCAAAATGTACATCGACGGCGATGAACAGTACCCGACGTGGTGCAGCACCGGAGCGGAAGACTACTTCGGCGGCGCGTGGAGTTTCGCCGACTTCGACGAGCATGGCCGCATGCGCGAGAACACGTTCACCGGACCGTACCTAGGATTCCCGTTCTATTCGCAGCGTCTTGCCGCGCACCGCGAAAGCGACTACTGGGATGTGGCCACACCCGTCATGCGCGGCCTGTACCGCTGGCACATTCCGGATCCGATTTATTTCGATTCTGACCTGCGCGTCACCTGGCAGCAGATCGGCACCGAGGAAGCCGGCAATTTCGAGCGGCAGGATGACGTCGCGTCGGTGGCATACTGGTACCAGCTTGAACCGCACACGCCGTTCGATCCAATCGGTGACCGTCACTTCCGTCAGCCCCGCTGATTTACGATTATTCCGCTGATTTACGCCGATATCGCCGTATCGTGCGTTGACATGGGAATGGATATGTTCCGTCTCGTGTCAGCGTACGATACGGCGATTGTGTTGTTATGCGGGCACAGTAATCACATTTTCTTCAAGATAACCCGATGATTTTACAATAGAAATGACGATTGCGGCATGCCAGACGCATACCGACGTGCGTATAGTAAAGGCACAACAGAAAAACAACAGAAGAACGAAGAACAAGAAAAACAACACAATAGCGACGCACCGCACGATGT
>ENA-OVFO01000940-OVFO01000940.1-human-gut-metagenome-genome-assembly--contig:-NODE-940-length-14058-cov-6.278369_pt1 | contig 14058 bp, 9 predicted proteins | sample MGYA00237761_ERZ505401 | MGnify/ENA primary metagenome ERZ505401 (study PRJEB26158, sample SAMN06016330) | human gut metagenome | biome: human gut; feature: ankylosing spondylitis patient; material...
ATTGATCCGCACTAAAAAAGGACGCAGAATCTCTCCCACGTCCTCTAAACTATCTGGCTTTATCTTCTCTTACCTTTGATACATCATTGTGTGCCGCTTCCTGCTTCACATCATCCACACCTCTTGCCTCAAATGCATCTGCATTATACTGATACTCCTGTGGCTCAGCGACCATTGGTGAATATACAATCTCTGCTTCCACTCGCTTAGCTTCTGCCATCTCCGGTTCTGTCTGTTCCTGCTTTTTCTCATTCTCCGTATGCTTTTCCTTATCTATCTGCACATTCATAGCCAGATTATCCAGCTTGTCAATAGATGCATCCAGATGAAGCTCCATTGATACAAGCATCTTTTTCACCGCTTTCATAGGTGCAAGCACCGCCTTTGTAATGGGATGTTTCTGCTCTTTCTGTGAGTAATCCACCTCCGGCTTGTCAGCAAAAGTACGGAATGCATTGGCTGCTGTCTGCCCTGCTTCACGAAATCCTTTTGCAAGAAGTGCTGTCTTTGCTATATCCTTATCCGTGGTCTTGATTGCACCTCTTACATTTTCCCGGATATCAAGAAGTTTTTTCTTAATTCCTAAGAACTCCGATACCCGATAAAGTGCAGCTCTGCCTTTTGCTTTTGCTTCTGCAACTATGCTTTTGGCTGTAGATTCGACCTGTGCTTTCACTGCATACACCTGTGACTTTATCTGCTCACATCTGGTATTTAGTCGCTCCTGTGCTTCTGACAATGCTTTTTTAGCATTATTGACAAGTGTATCTTCCTGCATTTCTTTGATCTGGTTCTGCATATTGGTAAGTTCTTCCGTCATGGAATCAATCTTTTTCTCCAGTCCATCCACATAGCTGCATATCTCAAATACATCGTTTGCCTGCTCTTTCATGGCATTTTTCTTTAATAATTCGAGAAGTTCCCTTATAACCTCCTCATTGGTAAGTGTTTTTCCTGCTTCCATATCCATTCTGTTTCCTCCATTCTGTAAATGGGGCAGCCTTGGCCGCCCCTGTACCTTGATTACTAATTATCGAAAGGGTGTTGCCTCTTTGTCCTTTTCTTTATCGGGATTGCCATGATGTTTCTCTGCACTCTCCCTCGCCTTTTCGTTGCTCTTATCCTTTGCTTTCTCATATTCCGAGATAATCTCATTATAGAGTTTTTCCCTGAAATCCTTTGTGACCGGATAGCAGACATCCTGATAGATTGGCTTGCCCTGCTCGTCCACCTGCTTTGTCTTATAAGAAGGCATTGATACAAAGATTTTCTCTTTTCCCTGCACGATATTGATATTATTTACAATGAAACTGTTTTCAAAGTAAATGCGGGCAAGTCCTTTGATGTTACTGCCTTCCCTCTCATAAGGTGTCACAGTTACGGAAAACTCAGGCATTTCCTGTGTTCTGTCCTGCTTCTGTGTCTCCTCTTTCTCCGGTTCTTTGATTCTTGCATAGGCATCAAGGATATTAGTATAGAGTTCCTCTCGAAACTCTGCTGTGATAGGATTGCACACATCCTTATAGATCACGCCATTGCTTTCATCACGCTCATTGGAGCGGTATCTAGGCATTGATACGAAAAGTTCTCCCTTGTCCTTATTCTCAAGGATTGCAATATTGGTAATCTTAAATGAATCACCGAATACCACTGTTGCAAATCCTTTGATATTGCTGCCCTCTTTTGCTCTTACTTCGTTTACTTTAATTGAATACTTCATATGCTATTCCTCGCTTTCTTTTTGTTCTTTGTTTTGCTCCGGTATGATAAGCTCACACCAAAGCTGTTCTATCTGTTCACAAGACAATCTGCCATTAAGCCAGTTGCCAAGTGTAACGACCATTCCGTCCTGCTCGTAATAGAGCCACTCCTGTGTTTCAATGTTCCCCTCATACACGATAGTCACATCAAAATCAGGCATAAATAATCCTTCCTCTGCATCCCATACACAGGCTATCCCCTGTCTGAGTGTCAGATTCAGACTTTCGACATACACAGACCAGCCGCTTACAACTATCTGAAAGTCATCATTAATCTCTGCAATATCATCCTCGATGTCAATTAACTCTTCCATTTCCGATACTGCCTCTTCTATCTCAGCTAACCGGTATCTCTTATTCATCCATAACCGCCTCCTTATAAATGCACCTGACCACAAAACGCATGGTTCCTTTCTGGGAACAGGTAAAAAGAGTTAATTCTTTTTCATCTCCCTGTGTCTTGATGCTGTTATCATACGGATTTACTACCTCTGTCTCTGTTACCTCATAGATATGCTCCTGTCCCTTTTTGTCGGTTATCATCACTTCATCACCTATGGATATCTGACTTAGTGGTGTAAAAAATGTGCCATATCTGCTGCCATTGTGACCGCACAATACACAGTTGCCACTCTCACCGATTCCTGCAGTCTCTTCTATATGACCAATCCCTGCATTAAGCACTTTACTTGTGGTTCCTTCCATTACCGGATACCTGATATCTAACCCCGGTATCTCAATGATGCCGATAACACCGCCTTCTTTAAGAATGGCTTCATCCTCTTCACTAATGGAGGTTTGCTCTTCCTCCACATCTGTTTCTTCATCGTAATCATCCTCCAATGTCTGCTCAAATTCACTTATGAGCTGTTCTGTCTGTTTTTCTCCTGTTGCCCGCCAGAAAAAAGGGACTGCCATAATGGCAATCCCTGCTGTAATCAGTAGTCCTGCGACCACTTTTCTTATGCTCATATTATTCACTCTCCTATCGTGTTCTGCCCTCTCTGTCGGCTGGATAAGCACCTTTATCCTCTGCTACAATTGCTGCAGATTTCATCCTGTCATCTGCTTCTCTTTCTTCCTCCGGTCCGCTCAGGTCTGCATCCACAGCCTTTGCGTTCTCAAGGTCAAGCTGGGCATTCAGTTCACACTGCCTTGACAGCTTTTCTTCCAGTTCCTTGCTGTATGCAAATGGCTTGTCATACTCTGCCTTTGATGCTTCAAGGTCATTCTGGTACTGCTCAATCTTCTTTTCTAAGAAATCAATGTTCTCATGGAGTCCATTGAACAGGTTTTCCAGCTTTACCATACTGCCGACCGGACTTGTGGAAAGCTCTGCCTTGTACTCAGTCTTTCCACGAAGCACCATATAATTGATGCCAAGGAAGTTCTTTTCCACAAGCAGCTCAAATCCGTGGAATTTACCGATTGCAGTTGTCTCTCCGGTCTTGCATTTGCTGATTGCTTCAAGCATCATCGTTCCACCATCCACACGTTCAGTATAGGTTGCTTTGCCTATGGTAATGGCAAATTCCGGATTATCAATCAGCTCTTTATCCCTTGCCTTTACATCCTCACGGACATTGGCAAGCTTTTCAGTTGCTGTCTTAATCAGCTTTGGGTACTTAATCATAAAGTTATCCTGCAAGCCATATCTCTGGTTGTCATAGGAAGCCTTCAAAAGCTTTAATCTCTGGACATCATTGTCAATCTCCATCTTCTCACGAATAAGAGGATTGCCTGTGGCGACTGCCTTAATCTCTGCATAGGAAAGTGTTGCCTCGTCGATGTCCTCACAGCTTCGGCTTACTGCCTTGCTTGTCATGACCTGACTGATGAAACGCTGCTTATTTTCAACGAGCGACCAGTTGTATGCATCAAAGGTTCCTTTAGTGACATATCTGTAGATTGCTACTTCTTCATTTTCGTTGCCCTGCCTGATGCCTCGTCCTTCCCTCTGTTCAATGGAGCTTGGCTTCCACGGACAATCCACATGATGCATTGCTACAAGGTGTGTCTGCACATTGACACCTGTTCCACACTTGTCCGTTGAACCGATAAGAACTTTCTTTTTACCTGTCCTCATTTCCTTAAAAAGTGCATCCCTCTGTGCATCCGTTTTGGCATCATGGATAAATGCTATCTCATCTGCCGGAATACCATACTGGATAAGTGTTTCCTTCAGATAATCGTAGATGGTAAAGTCCTTATCCGGTCCCGGTGTGCCGATATCTGAAAAAATAAGCTGACAGCCTATATGACCGTTGGCATTTCCTTTCTCATATTCTTTCCAGACATTCTCCGCTACCTTATTGAGCTTTCCATCTGGATTATTTGGTGCGTCCTTATCAATCAGCCTTGCATCTGTTCCAAGAAGTCTTGCCTCATGGGTAATCTTTAGGAAGTTGTCCACACTTGGATCAACTCCACCACCTCTGATACGCTCTGCCCTCACAACAAAGTCTTCCATGACCTGTTTTACATACCAGTCAGGCTCTGACTCCACTATAATAGGCTTGCCGCCACGGAGAGCCGGCACATCAAGGTCCAGCATATCGGCAGTCTGCACATCTGCTACCTCACGGAAGATATTCATAAGCTCCGGCAGATTCGTAAACTTATTGAATCTGCTCTTAAAACGGAATCCACTTCCCTCTACAGTAAGCTCCAGTGCTGTTGTCACTTCACCAAAGTTCGCTGCCCATGAATCAAAGTGATAAATCCCCATCTCTTCAAGTGCCGCTTTCTGCAAGTAAAGCTGCATGACATACATCTCACACATGGTATTGGATATCGGTGTACCAGTTGCAAACACAATGCCTCTGCCATCATTTATCTCAGACAAATACTGGCATTTAAGCTGCATATCCGTTGACTTTTTCGCTCCACTGCTGCTGATACCGGACACATTATTCATCTTGGAAAAAATCGCAAGGTTCTTAAAATTATGTGCTTCGTCTACCATAATTGAATCCACACCAAGTTCCTCAAAGGTAATAAGGTCATCCTTCCTGCTCTCATCAGATAGAGATTTCAGCTGTTCCTCCAGCTTTTTCTTCTGACTCTCCATCTGCTTTACGGTCCATCGTTCTCCGTTACGCTCCTTCATCTCATCAATCGCATAGCTGATTTCTTCAATCTGCTCATTAAGCATCCTCTCCTTTCTCTCTGCCGAGATAGGAATTTTCTCAAACTGCGAATGCGACATGATAATACAGTCATAATCTCCAGTCGCAATCCTTGATACAAACTGCTTTCTGCGACTCTTTTCAAAGTCACGTTCCGTAGCAACCAGGATATTGGCTGACGGATAAAGCCTTAAAAATTCACTTGCAGTCTGCCCGATAAGCGGCTTTGGAACAACCATGATTGTCTTATTGGCAAGTCCAAGTCTCTTCTGCTCCATGCAGGCAGCCATCATCTCAAAGGACTTTCCGGCACCGACACAGTGTGCAAGCAGTGTGTTTCCTCCGAGAAGGATTCTTGCCACCGCATTCTTCTGATGAGGCTTTAGCTCAATCGCCGGATTCATTCCCGGAAACTGTAAGTGGCTTCCGTCATACTCACGCAGGCGGATATTATTGAATGTCTCGTTATAATACTCCACATATTTCTGTCTGCGTTCCGGCTCTGAAAACAGCCATTCCTTGAACTTTTCCTTGATCATGTTCTGTTTTTCCCTTGCAAGCATTGTCTCATTCTTATTGACTTCATAATGATATTTGCCATCTCCGTCATCAATCCTGTCCCTGACTGTTACAGTTTTAAGATTCAGCGTATCCTCAAAAATAGAATAAGCATCCATGCGGCTTGTACCATAGGTCTTAGTAGCTGCCACTGAATGCTTATCCATGCTCTTATTCTCGATGAACCATTCCATGCTCATCTTATTTAAGTGTACCTGAATGCCTGTATTGTAAAACTGGCTTCTGACTGCCCTTGCTCTTCTTGGTGTATTGAGAAGCTCATAGATAAACTGCTCATAATCAAGCGGCTCAATCCATGTCGTGCCAATCTTTACATCAATATCCGAGGCTTCAATCCACTCCGGCTGCACCTTTTCAAGTGCTGCCACATTGCCTGCAAATCTTTCTGCCTGTGGATTGTCTGTATCCGCTGCCATAGCCTTTGCTACACGAAGCTTGTCTCTCACATTTCCGGAAAGATACTCGTCTGCTGTCTCCCAGCCGATATCGGGATTGTTCTCGTTGTAGCGGTCGGGATTTAAGAAAATCAGTCCATCCAGTTCTTCCACAAGAACTGCCCTTCTAAGCTCTGCCAAAGCATCGTCACTTAGAGTTATCTCATCCACTGTCTGTCCAGACTTTTCTGCAAGTTCTTCCTTTGCATTTGTAATATCCGGCTCATAGATAGAAAGCATATAGGCAAGATTTACATATCCAAATTCATTGACGGATACATTTAATGCTTCCACAGCAGTCTCCACTCTGTCTATGACAGTCTTTGCCTTAATCGTCTGCTTATAAAACATATCCGCTTTTTTCACCTCCCCATCTTCGTTTACTTCCTCAAGGCTGCAAAGAAGTGGGTAATCGCTGTCATCCCTGAATGCTATTCTGTTTGCTTTTGAAGTAATGGCTCCATACTGCTTTACGAAGGCATCATATTTTACATTAAGAAGTCTCTGCTTATCAGAAAGCTCCTCCTCGCTGCAGCCATCCATCTGGATATCAATCAGCTCTCTTGTTATCTGTCTGATTTCATCAAGGCTTCGGATTCGCTCCTCGGCAGTCTGTGATACTTCTTTTTTTACCATCTCGGAATTTTCCCTGTAATAGAGTTTTCCTTCAAAAAATGTGTAAGTGTAGTTTCTCACATCCGGATCAGCTGGGATAACTTCCTCTGTCTGCTCCGCCTCATCTGCCACTCTCTCAAAATCTGTCATCTGGGCTTTGATATTTCCGATTGCCTTATTGAGAGCCTCGTACATATTGAAGTTCTCATCATTATTCACACAGACTGTATATCTGCTGTCCTGTCCGTAAATCCTTGTGTCATATTCCATAGATCCAAGCATCATCTCCGGATGCTCTGCAAAATAAGAGTTGACTGCAATGCCATTCTCAGTTACACCAAGGTGTACCCAGTCAGGTTCAATATCAATCTTTCTCTCCCTCTTCTGCAAAAACAGGATATCTGCTGTCACTTCGGTTCCTGCATTATCTTTAAATGCAGTATTCGGAAGTCTTACTGCTCCCACAAGCTCTGCTCTTTCAGCCAGATACTTTCGGATAGTAGGATTTGCCTTATCAAGTGTTCCCTTTGTGGTGATTACTGAAACCATGCCTCCCGGTCTTACCTGATCAAGTGCTTTTGCCAGAAAATAATCGTGGATACGGAAGTTATACTTGTTGTACTTTGGATCAAATACCTTATAATCACCAAATGGCACATTTCCGACAACCACATCAAAGAAGTTATCCGGATATGTGGTATTCTCAAATCCTGTGATACTGATATTGGCATTCTGATAAAGCTGCTTTGCAATTCTTCCTGAAATGCTGTCAAGCTCCACCCCATACAGCTTGCTTCTCTGCATTGGTGCCGGCATACTTCCAAAGAAGTTACCGATACCCATAGATGGCTCTAATACATTGCCGCCTCTGAAACCAAACTGGACAAGTGCCGAATTTATGCACATGGCAATCTCCGGTGAAGTATAAAAGGCGTTATTTACTGTTGCCCTTGCAGCACTGTATTCCTCATCAGATAAAAGGTCTTTCAGCTCTGCATATTCTTTGCTCCAGCCTGCGTTATTCTCATCAAATGCCTGTGACAGTCCGCCCCATCCGACAAACTTCGACAGAGTTTTCTGTTCCTCCGGTGTGGCAAGCCTGTTCTCTGATTCAATCTGCTTTAAAGTGCGGATTGCATCCATATTCCACTGGTATCTGGTCTTGGGACCGCCTTTTTCCATTTTCCAGAGGTTATAGTGGAAATTGTGTTTCGTCTGCCCGGCAACATTCTTCTCATTTTCAAGACTTTCTACTTGCTGTACTGGTTCCTGCTTTGGTGTAAAATCTACAGTTTCCTGTGATTCTGTATCAGCCTGAATATCATCCACAGATACTGATACTGCATCATCTGAAACCACATGTCCATTCTCATCAATCTTGGTTTCCCAGCCATTCGCTATTGCTCTTTCCCTGGTTTCAAGACGATTGGCTTTTACACTATCCTCGATATCAAAGAATCTCTTATAGACCGGATTCATCTTATCCCTGTCAGCCTTCTGCTTTGTCTCCTGATAATACTTCTTCTGGTCTTCTCCGCAGTAAAATGGCTGTTTTACCATATAAGATAAGATTTCATATAACTCACGCCAGTCGAGAGCACCTTCTTTACGCACACCATTCCTGTTCTTATAGCTGATCTTCACATATCCGCTTCTGATTGAGTACTCCACAAGACCATACTTATTGTTGGAATATGCCTTTCTTTCTGCATTATCTGTCCCTAATGCAATATCCCTGATAAGGTCAAGTTTATTGGGCATAAATGCAAAATCAGACTGCACCACATCCATAAGGAATGCCCTAAACGGAGTGTAGCAGCTGCAATCTGTTACAAGAATCTCCGCCGCATCACGCAGGTCTTCATCAAGCTCTGCAATACGCTTGGCATAATCAATCGGTGTAATATACTGAAGCTCTGATGGATCTTTTTCAGTTGTTTCAGCTTCTATCTCTGCACCATATTCTGCCTGTGTTACCATGCGGTCTTCATTGGCAGTTTCCTGTGGTGTCATGCCTTTTGCACTTACATAATCTCTGTTAGAAGCATAGCTCTCCGGCTCATCCGGTATTGCATAATCATCAATCTCTGATTCTGCCTCTTCCGGTTCCACTTCCTGATATTCGGCATCAATGACCTCATCATCCTCACGGAGTCCGTCCATCGCAAGCTCATCAATACGAGGTGTCTCAGACTGGTATTCCCCTGTAAGAATAAGGACACCAAGCTCTTTTTCGATATCTTTCCACGAAACATATCCTTCAACCTCTCCATCCTCATCTCGCCACTGAAAACGCAGTCCATTCCCATGAAATGTGTCATATCCGTGCAGTCCCAGTCCATCAACCGGCCAGCCTGCACCTCCCTGACCATACTCTGCTTTGATACGCTTTGCTCTGGTTCCTGCATCAATCTCTGTTTCAAAAATCTTGCATACCCTGCCCTTACCACCGATAAAACCTGTACCTCTCATAAGCACCTGTTTGATATACTCACTTGGTACTGTTGCAGACTTTTTGGGATTCAGGTAATTGTATTTACCTGCTAATGCAGCTTTTCTGTCCTGCTCGAACTGACGCATAAACTGATTATTGTTTTCGTCCTCAGTATGAATGGTGCCAATGCTTGCCTGCCCATTCTGGTCGAAAAAAAAGGAAGCCTGTGTATATTCGGCTTCCTTACTGACACCCAATGAATTGATTTCATCAAGTTCCCTATTCAGTTCTGTATCATCTGATTCTAGTGGAATCGCATCACTATCTGATTCAGTACCACTTCCTCTGCCTGCATCTTCGCCTGCTCTCTTATCTTCCACATCTCCATTGTCGATGACGGATTCTGTGGCTTGTGCTTCGCCAGATACTGCATCTCTAACTGGTCGTACAGCTGATTCGCTTCCTCCTCTACCGCTGACATCTTCTCGTACATCTTCCCGAATCTCATCAGCGTCTTGTATCTTGCCGGCTCGTTCTCCTTTAGATAGTTCATCGCCATCCTTCCGTATTTGCCCAGCTTCGTGAGATCCTCCGTCTCGTCCGGCATCTCTATCTGCGGATAAAGCAGTCCGTCCACTTCCTTGTAAGTCATTTCTTCTAACATATCCAATTCTCCTTTCGCTCTCGATTGCCTTTAAGTTACGACTAAATTCTCTAAGAACACTACAGGAGACATCGCATACAATGGAACCAAGACGGTAAATGATCTCTTCGTCTTTGATATTTACGATCTGACTAAAATCCTGTTCTTGCACAGATAAGTCAAATCCGCATCTCGTCCCTACAGCATACATGACACTTGCATATACAAGCTGCTCCATGTCCATTTCCTGCTGTAAGCCATTGCGTTTCTTACTTTCTTCCTTTATCACACTACCTGATAGCTGCATGAGCTCGGTCATTCGGTCTCCGAACTCTTCTTTTATTATAAGCCAAACATCTGTTCCTGTAAACTGTTTTAATATATTTTTTAGAGACTCCCTGTTGCTGTTATCGTACTGCTCAATCTGACCTTCTGATACGAGAAAATCCACATAATCTTTAAGATTTTCTCCCTCAAGGTCCCATGTCAGCTTAACATTCTTCCCTCCGGTATCACTGATATCAAATATATACCTCATGCGTGGATTCAGTGCCCTTGACGGGAAGATAGCGCAGCCTTTCGCACCACGCTTTACATATCTTCCCACCTTTTTCCAGGTATCATAATCTGCCATGAGTGTGCTTTTTTCCGGAGGTCTCTGAGCTGTTATCATAACGATATTGTCAAATTCATAGCGGTATAACTGACCTGCGACCTTTAACACATCCTTCCAGTTCTTTTCTGATCTGGTGATGTTACCAATTTCAGAATCGTATATCGCTTTGACCTTCATATCAACGCCCATACCTTTGTCCTCCTCTACTTAAACATCTCTGCAAACAATCCCTTAAAGAGCTTTAACTCATCCTTATCCAGCTCGATTGCAAATTCATTGTCGATTGCCTGTTTTTCGCATTTATCCTTTTTCTTTGCAATCTTACGCACCACACGAAGAAGCACATAGCACTCCTTGGACTTTGCAATGCTCTGTTTAAAGGTCAGCTCATCCTCATCGACTGACTTCTGTGTCTGATAGATAATCTCTTTTAACTTATCATTGATACCATCTACTTCCTCAAGGGAAATAATAACGGATGCCTTAGAAGCACCCGATCTGTCCCACTCCTTATGAAGTTCCTTTACTAAAAACTCCATGTTCTTAATTACTGTTGTTGAATCACTTTTCATCTTGCTCTTCCTCCGTTTTCTTTTAATGAAGAAGGGAGCTGACTTTCGCTGATAGGTGCAAAATCAACTCCCTTCATGTCCTCTGCTCCAAGGACTATCTGCTCTGCATAATACATATCCATTGCCTTATTGATGGCATCGTCAAGCGACTCTGCCTTTACTTTCTGTACTCGTGAAAGCACTTCTTTTATCTCAACATCAAATTCCTGTTCCATATGATATCGCCTCCTGTAAAAATCTCATCACCGGCTCTTTTCTTCCTTTACCTGTCTTTCCTTAAAGCCTTCATCGTACTTTCCATCTTCCAGCCTGTCGTAAAAACAGTCCTCTTCAATCGTTCCAAAATCCTCATACATCTGGTGAAGGAAGTCATTCTGCAGCTTCTTTGGTACATCATCATCCTTTGACATATCCTGATAAAAATAGAACTTCTGCTTTAGCTTTGCCCTGTAATCATAGATATCCTCTATCTTTTCCGGTGTGCCATACTCCCTCTTGTATGCCTTGAAATTTGTAGTTGAAAGTGTGGAACCTAGATAAATGCCATGCTCCCACGATACCCCGATTGTGGTATTGTCCTTTGTAGGCTTCTCATCCTTCGGATAACGCTTATACTCTGTCGCACCAAGGGCGATTGTAAGGGAACCTGACTTCATATCCATCACCACAAGATTCCTTGGTGATAATGCTTCAAGCACCATGTAATCATGGTCATTGAAGTTATGAAATGTCTGTCCCCTTTCAAATGAGCGGTTCTCCATTTCATAATGCAGGTTAAAATCATCCACCCAGCCCTTATCGGTCATTCCAATCTCCTTAAGCTTTGCAACACATTCAGAAGAACTGGCTTCTTTATCAAACCGGAATTCTTTGGAATCGTTATAAAATCCCTGAAGAAAATGTCCGAGCTGAATATCATCCAGACAGAATCTCGCAGATACAGTTACATTTGCTGCCCTGTAATACTCTGTGAAGTTATCTGCTTCACCAAGTGTCCTTCCAAGCTGCAACAAATTTTCTGCAAGCTCTGACATATCATCAATTGCTATAAAACTCTTATAATCATCCAGAGTCATCAGCATATTTGTCTCTGTTCCCCTGTCGTTTTCTGTTACCAGTATCATATCTTTTAAATCCATTCTTACCTCCAGTCTCAGAGAGGGACTATGCCCTCTCTGCAAATTTCCTGTTATGGTCTTCCTATCACAACAATCTTTCCTGTGCTTGCCACATCCCTGTAGACCACACCAAGACTTTCATTAAGTGCCTCTACCACCTTGCCATTTCCGACATATACTGCCACATGGCTGATGTTCTTATATCTTCCATTGCTTGTAAAACTGTAAAAGATAAGGTCTCCCGGCTGTAACTCATCAAAGGAGACAGTCTTTCCGGCTTCATCAAGTCCCTGTGCCTCCGCTGCCGCTGTGGTTGCACCGCCATAACTAATATCCACGCCTGCATCCTTCCATGAATAATAGGCTAAGGAACTGCAGTCATAATAGTTACCGCTGTCTCTTAAATCCTGACTATAAGGAAAACCAACTCTGTGTAGTGCATAGGAGCAGACTGTTTTCTGCCTGCTGTCTGTAATTTCGTTTAGGATGGCATTGATTTCATCCTCAGTCATGGAGCTTACTCCCGGACTGCCGCCTCCACCTCCACTTCCGCTTCCGGCATATCCAAGCTGTCCCATAAACTCAGGACTCATGATCTGCTCAAGCATTTCCACCTGATCAGAATTAAATCCATAGACCGAAATCATATCCCTGTACGATTTTAGTGTGACATTCACATACAGAACCGACTTCGTGACAGTAGTTACATTACCGTCTGCATCTGTTTCTTCCACATCTTTTGTTCCTGTGCTTGTGGTGTATGAACACATATCATTTACAACTGCCTGCAGCCAGCCTTTTGAAGTATCATTCATGACTGTTGCAGTATCTCCGACACCATGCTTGACCATATAGACAGCCATGATGTCATAGTAATTGCTTGGGTTTTCTTCCATACCTTCATAGTCCACATATACAAGCTCTCCAAGGTCATATCCGGTATGCTCATTCACTTTCGTATTCACATCCCGGTTAAATTCCTGCACATAAGCACTCGTTACTGTCTGCACGGTATCTCCTGATTCAAGTGGTGGCAGAAATAAAGCAAATGGAGAATTGTAAAGGATTGCTATCACCGCTATAACCGGAACCGCAATCATGGCAACTACAAGAACAAGTAATAAAAGCACCAGTCCGACAATCGGTGCCGCTGCCTTTACCCAGGTAATCGCTTTTCGCACAATCAGATCCTTTACCAGCTTTGCCACGCTGTCTGTCTGATTCTCCTGTGCTTTCATCTTATCCAGAAAGAATTTTATCTTCCTGCTCCGGTTGGTCATCTTTTCATCCTTGACCTCTATGGACACACCTGCTGCATATCCAGCTGCTATGCCAATTGCAGTACCAACTCCCGGTGCAACCGCTGTTCCTGCCGCTGTAGCAGCTGTCTTTGAAGCAGTTTTCGCTGCAACCTTGGCAGTAGTCTTGGCTGTTTCTTTTGCCGTCTCTTTAGCTACGGTTTTGGCAGTATCTTTGGCAGCTTTCTTTGCTGTCTTTTTTGCCAGCTTCTTTCCTGCATCTACCTTCTTGATTCGCTTCTTTGCCTCGGCTGCCGCCTTTTTCCTGAAAAGTGCTGCACCCTTGGAAGCAGTTCCGGTAACAGGTCGGCTTGCTTCATATGCAAGATATGCTGCCTGCGATACCTCCTGACCACCTTCCACATGCTCCGTTACTGCCCCGGCTGCAAGTGCACCTGTTCTTCCTGCAATGTGAAGATTCGTGTTCTTGGTCTTGATGGAAGTGTTAGATTCTCTATAGTTTCGCTTAAATCTTGATAATCCTTTATTCTTCGACTCTGACTGATGAATGGTACTCTTGCGATATGACTTCTTTCTATCCGTATTAGTTACCTTTGCACCAGCTGTCTTAGGACCTCTCTCTACTGTATAGATGTTACTCCCCTTAATCTTGGCTCCCTTCGGTTCGTGGGCATGAATCTTGGCTTTCTCCTTGGTGTGAATGACCATCGGTTTGTCATCAACCTTTCTAATTTTCAATTTTCTCACCTCCTACTTTGAAAAATAAAATAAGCCGCTAGGGAGCAAAAATTACTCCTTAACGGCTATGTAAAATCATTCAATATTCAATTATTAAAAGCAACATGAAACTGAAATTTTACTTTTCCTTATATTCATCTGGTATTGCTATTTGAAATGTTT
>ENA-OVFO01000957-OVFO01000957.1-human-gut-metagenome-genome-assembly--contig:-NODE-957-length-13946-cov-85.917788_pt1 | contig 13946 bp, 16 predicted proteins | sample MGYA00237761_ERZ505401 | MGnify/ENA primary metagenome ERZ505401 (study PRJEB26158, sample SAMN06016330) | human gut metagenome | biome: human gut; feature: ankylosing spondylitis patient; material...
TTTCTCCATAAAAGATACTAATTTTTAGGCGAATTTTAATTCCGCCAATGAGTTACTTATATAATTTTAGACAATAGAACTCATAACAAATCAACATAAAAAATAAAACAGAATCATAGATTCCGTCATCTGTTACAGACATAAATAAGAGAGCAAGAAACAGAACTAATATAGAATATTTGCTAGGCGTATCTAACTTCGAAAATAAAATTTTGATATTTGTTATATAATATAACAATACTAAAAAAATATATAACCAACCATATTCTACTAAAAAAAATGCCGGTCTACTATCAACCATATAATTTATATTTCCATATGCTACTTCAACTTTTGCATAAGCGGTCTTGCCTCTTCCAAAAGGATTGTAATCCCAATATCTGCTAATTAAATCAGAAGACATTTCATCAGTAGTTGCAGATTTGTTCTTTTTAGAAAACTTTTCCGATAGGCCTATTAAGTTTCTAGAAAACCCGCTTGTTTCATCAGAAATATTTGTATCCGTCAAAGATAAAACTTTAACGAAAAGAATTGCACATAGAGAAATCATCAAAAAAATAAATCTCATATTCTTCTTATAATTGAAAAAAGCAGTAGCCATCATTACAAGAACAAATACAATTAACCCCAATCTTGAACCAGTAAATAAGGTCAACAAGCCAAGTAGGATACTAACACATACAAACATTCTTGTTGAAATTCTTTTATGAACAAAGAACTCTGACGAGAGAATAGCTTGTGATACAACAAGGTATGCAGAAAAATTACTAAAACGTTTAAATGTACCGGATGTATAAACATCGGCATATCCTATATCTCCTAAACCAGAAATATAGTGAAAAGCATATAAATGAAATCCTAAATAATGATTTGAAAATGCTATCAGTACCTCAACAAAAGCAACAACACAAAAAGTTACAGCAATCTGCTTAACAGTTGTTTTATCTATTAAGACTAAATATAAGATTACCAATATTTTTGTAAGAAAATCTTTTTGAGCAATGAAAAAATCAAAGTTTGTATGATGATAACAGGCCCAAAAGATGGCATAAAAAAACAGAAATAATAGTGTGACAAATAAACCTGCCAAATTGACCTTATATATTTTAAAATTTCGGAATTCTATAATTAAAAGTGCCAATAGCAATAAATTCAAGACTGCATTTTGTTGTCCGTAAGCATTTAATATGTCTTGGTCTAATATAGCACCAGTTAAAAATACAGGAATAGGCAAGCATAAAGTCTGTAAAATAAACCAAAAGCAAGGTATTAAGCCTTTATTTTTTCTATAAAGAAAAACACCTAAAACCAAAATTAATATTTGATATACTAACATTTCGACATCTTTTTAATATTTAAATTCTTTTCCAGTAATGCATTAGCTATTCTTCGTACCGCAATAACAACCAAAAGCTGCGTAAAAACATATAATGAAGCTGTTATAAACAAGCTATATCTAGTAAAACAAAGAGATAAAAACAAATGCAATACAGATGATAAAAAAGTAATATACATAAGATTTTTTGTTTTTTTATAAAAAAATAAAAAATTTGTATATACGAAATAGAAACATACTAATAGACCATATAGAGCAAGTAAAGGAAAATATTTGAGTGCTGATGAATACTTTGGTAAAATTATGGGCAATATACTAAAGCATACTATAAATACTGCTATGGCAACTACCAAATATAGTATCAAAAAAGTCTTTTTTTGTCTATTTACCTTTTGCAAAATTTCTCCTTTACTTAGGTTATTATCACTTAAAGTCTTAAAAATATCAACACTGTTTGATTGATTGAATCCAAATCCAACCATAGTTATTATATTAGATAAGTTTAAAGCAAAGCTGAAGAGACCAACATCGCCTATAGAATGAAATGCATTGATTATATATCTATCACAGCCTTGCCTAATAAATGTAGTCGCCATATGTGGAATCAACGGTATTCCCCATAAAAGCATATTTTTCAGATAGCTCTTTATGTTTCTTGTAAAGAAACCTTTTTTAAGAAAATAGATTATACTAGAACCTCCTAGCAATAATGACATAGTGAACTCTGCATACACCCTTCCTTCCCAGCTCATTCTTAAATATTTTACCAAATAAATGGATATAAAAAAATTAAGCAAGGCAGTACCACAAGTTAACACTCCGCAAAATTTAACATTTTCATTCAGACGATAATAGTCAAGCCAAAATTGTCCAAAAGTATTAAAAAATGAAACAAAAATAGCAATATTTAAAATGGTCAAACTTAATTGAAGGATCGCAGGAATAAAATTGTGCCCTATAGCCAGCACAATTTCAAAAATCAGCAACATGATTGTACTTATCAAAAGAACCGATGAAAAAGTCTTAGCAACACCATTTTTCCCTTCCCTAAAAAAAATAATACTTGTATAACCAGCAGTTGACATTGCTATAAAATAGCTTAGCACCATTCCTACAGTGGAATACAAATTTAAATAACCATATTCTTTTGGAGTTATATAAGAAGCCAATATTAGTAATAAAACAAATGATATGCCTCTATTTACGAAGGAAAAAATCGAAAAGAGAGCTCCATTAAGCATAGCTTTATTTGAGCATATTTTTCTACATTTTGCAACTATCATAAATTTCATTAAATTAGACATTACTGCGCCTTTATATTGAATTCTCGATAAGAAATTATTTCTTTTGCAACAACTAAATCTAATGCCCCGTCTATATCCACAGAATCCTCTGCTGACATAATATAAGAGAGAGCTTTTGCACCAAAGAAATGCTTTTGCTTTAAATACGAATCAGGCTTAGCAATAAAGATTGCTCCATTAGGAGAATAGTCTTTATAGCCCTGTCGTCTATAATTCGAGAAATCAGTATCGAAATATTTTAAACTCTCATCATAATCAATAGGGTTTACAAGAACCTTTGCATGTTCAGCCTCCTTCATTGATACTAAGAAGTCAAAATGTTCTATCTTTGATTCAAATTTTTCTATAGCCTCTGTTATATGCTTGGATGTACGAAGTGGAGAAGTTGGCTGTAAGAGAACAAAATAGTCAATAGACTCCAGAAGTCTATTCTTCAATATATCTTCCAACACCATAAAGGTTGTTGCCTTATCATTAGACAACGCTTCCCCTCTCATCATTACTTCTGCACCATATTGTTGAGCAATCTCTGCATAATGTTCAGAATCCGTTGATACTATTACATGATCAAACAAATTAGTCTCTAGTGCAGCTTCTATAGAATAAGCAATAAGAGGTTTGCCACAGAGATCTATAATATTTTTATCTTTTAAACCCTTTGAACCAGAACGTGCCGGTATAATAGCTATTCGTTTCATTCGTTTAAACATTTAAAGGTTTGACATCAAAAAACTTTTTATACTTTGGCTTTTCACCATACAGAATATTCTTTGTTGTTTGATAATACAATTCAGCAGAATGCTCTTTATAATAAGGAGTATCAGTTATTTGTTCATCCTTATGAGAAATAGTAAACCGAATTGCGTGAGTAATAGCTTCTGCTGTGCAACGTACATCTAAAATGCTACTACTTTTAACGCGACCAGTCTGTCTATCACCTATATTTATAGTAAAACTACCTAAAGAAGGAACTTCTATAATACCACTACTTGAATTTCCAATAAGAGCGACTGACTGCTTTACAATATAATGGTAAGCATCTGGATGAAGATTGCTATAAAAATGGCAATTTTCATGTGTTTCACAGAATTGCTTTACTCTCTTTGTAATTTGATCAGCATGTGTGTCTGCATTTGAACCAATAAATACGAAGGTATAATCTGAGCTAAATGGCTCTATAGCTGTCAGTACCTGTTCTACCTGTTCCACCGGAGAAACATCGTTTAGGGTCTCAGGATGGAAAAGCACAACAAATGAATTATTAATATTCAAAAGTTCACCTGGGACATTATTTCTATCAATATGAAGACAGTTCTCTGCTCCTAAAGCTCCAAGATAATATACAGTTTCTGGAGCCTCACCTAATTGTATTACTCGCTTACGATATTCCTCTGTACTTGTTATATGCCAATTTGCCATTTTGGTTATAGAATGACGGATAAACTCATCATAGTTTGCCTCAGTCAATTCGCCACCATGGAGATGCAAAATTGGCACACGATGCATAGCAGCTGCTATTGATACTGCATAAATTTCATATCGATCTCCCAATATTATCAGAAGGTCAAACTTATGGTCTGAGAAATATTTACTGAAATCATCCAAAGTTTGAGCCATAATATGGCAGGTATCATCAAGAGTGTTCATCTTTTGCGGGATGACATCTTTATAATCTATTCGAAAACCATCTTGTTCGATGATATTAACAGCACTACCAAACTCAGAAGCCAACAAGGCTCCTGTTGTTAATACAGAGAAATCGACCTCGTCATCAGCATTGAGTTTTGCGATATAGTTTCTTACGATTCCATAATCGGCACGTGAGCCTGTGACAAATGCCACTTTATATTTTTTCATTCTATTTTTTATTTTATAGCCTCTTCTACGATAGCCTTCAGATGCGTATAGCCCTCATCAGAGAAATGCAATCCATCCAAAGTATATTCAGAACGCAAATCACCAAATATATCAGACAAAGGCTTGGTGTTTATAATAGTCACTTGCTGTGAAAAGGCTGAGATTAAACGTTTATTTAATTGATCTATACGCTTGTTAGACCTGTCCAGTCGCCCATTGGTATTGGAGATTGTGAGAAAATAAATTTTTGCCTTTGGATTTCGTTGAGAAATATAGTCAAAGGTTTGAGAAATACTATCAACAATAAACTCATCTGTATATGGGTAAACGATATCGTTTGTACCATGCATCACGATATAAGTATTTGCTTTACAATTGAGTAATTCACAATCCAAGATATATTGCTTATACTCAACTGAGGATATTCCTCTAATACCACAATTGCGAACTTTCTTTCCTGCTATTTCAGTACAGTTCCAATTATCCAATTGAGAATGTCCAACTAAACAAATAGTATTTTCATCATCACATTGTGTGAATATATCTTTTTTCTCTTGGATACGACTCAATATACTCTCTGTCAAGAGACTACGACCTAGCTTTTTCTTCATCAAGACTAAAGCCAACTCGAAATCGTTTACAGAATTGATAACAAGTGACTCTGCCTGTGGCAAATCAAAATACGAGATTTTTTCCGTTCCATCTCCAATCATAAAAGCTGGCACGACTTCAACTTGAGGACTTTTATTAAAAGAAGGTTCAAGAAAATCTACGCCAGTAGTAACCTTTCCGACTATTGGTAAAAATGCCCCCCCCACATATGCAGAAGCTGCATCTACCAAAGTTTCTTTAGTCAAGAAAATTGCCTTGCCAGAAATCAACATTTTGGGAGATTTATCTTCTGGTAATTGGCTAGTCACTTTAAAATCATATTTTGATGCAAGCTTCTTAATCTTATCAGAATTTGTCAGCAAATATTTTTCGGCAAAAATATCTGTTTCTGAAATTGTATCGCATACATACTCAAAGCAAGGTTTACCCCACATACTCAACGTATAAAAATCATTGGTATCCCCTTTATCTGAGCGACAATCAATATAAACCGTTAATACATTATTCATTGTGTAGATATTAAATTTCTATTAATTCATCTTCACCGAAATCACGCATTGCTTTCGTACCCAAAACATCATACCATCTCATTGGACTTACACCATTGCCTGGGCGCTTACAGGTAAGGTTCTCTTCGGTAAAAATTTCGCCTTTTCGGATTGCCTTACGAGCCACGATAGATTTACGGGCAATATTAATATTACGTCTTTCAGATTCTGTAACTTTCTTACCGCCCTCTCCAGCAATAACTTCAATACGACGAACATTTTGGCAAAGTTCCTTTAATTCTTCTGGTGTTGCAGAAGCCTTGTGATCTGGACCTGGCAAGTTCTTGTCCAATGTAAAATGCTTCTCAATCAGAACAATGTCCTTCATACAAGCACCAATAGCAGCTACATAGCCTACAGAATGATCAGAGAAGCCAATTTCTATATCCGGGAATTCTTGATGCAACGTATCTATTGCGCTTAGGTTCACATCCTTATCAGGTGTTGGATACTCAGTATTGCAATGGAGAATTATCAAATTCTTTGGATCTTCATACTTACAAATAATATCCACAGCTTGATGAATCTCCTCTATCGTGCACATACCAGTTGAAAGGATAATTTTCTTATTTGGTATTTTATACTTAGCAATTCTCTCCAAAAAAGGAAGATTGGTTACCTCCCCCGATGGAATCTTCCAAATTGCCTGCTTCTGCAGTTCCAGAAAAGCAATGGAATCCATATCAAATGGTGTAGAGAATGTATCAAGTCCTAAACTGACGGCATAGTCACGAAGCTTGATAAACTCATCATATGGCAGTTCTAACTTACGTGTCATCTCCAATTGATTCTCATCATTACCAGTTGTTACCTTTTGGTAATCTGCCTTTGGAGCATATTTTGATATAAGCTCTGCAGCCTTGAAAGTTTGGAACTTGACAGCATCAACACCACAAGCCTTAGCTTCATCTACCATTTTCTTTGCCAGCTTTGGATCTCCACAATGATTACATCCAATCTCTGCAATTATATATATATGTTTCATATTAATTATATTTATGACTTTTCGATTCTATTTCTTTAGCAGGAACCCCAACTACCGTAGTATGAGGTTTAACATCTTTAATCACAACAGCTCCAGAACCAACCAAAGCCCATGTTCCTATCGTCAACTGGCCATTTATAACAGTTCCTGAACCAACAAAGCTTCCATCCTCACAAATAACATCGCCATTCAATGTTGCATTTGTTGAGATATTAACATGATCTTTGATATGGCAACCATGCTCAACCAAAGCTCTCGTATTGATGACACAATTATCACCAACAGAACTTCCGTGATTTAATATGGCAAGTTTTCCAATAAAACTACCCTCACCAATTGTTGCAGCTTGAGAAACAAGAGCAGATTTATCAATAACATTGATAAGAGATAGCTTTCTCTCTTTAAGTTTATCAAACCATACTTTACGCTTAGCATTGTTGCCTATAGCAACAAAATAAACATAATCCTCAGGATTTACAATACAATCAATTGTATTACCTAAAATAGGAAAACCCTGATGTTCTTCTCCTTTGGATTTTATATCATCCAGGAATCCCACCATCTGAAAATTCATGTGGTCAACAGAATCCAATACAGATTTGGCGTAACCACCAGCGCCAACAATTATTAACTTCTTCATTTTATTCTACAGTAACACTTTTTGCTAAATTTCTCGGCATATCCACATCCAGTCCCTTATCTACCGCCACATAATAAGCGAGAAGCTGCAGCGGAACCACGCTCAGCAACGGAACCAGCGCATTCAGGGTTCTTGGAATCTCCAGTACATTATCCGCAATCTTCTTCACCTGCTGGTCACCCTCAGTCACCACAGCAAGGATGCGACCGTTTCTCGACTTCACCTCCTGCATGTTCGAGATAATCTTTTCATACAACTGATGATGCGTAGCAAGGAAAACGATTGGCATATCCTGATCTACCAGAGCGATAGGACCATGCTTCATTTCGGCAGCAGGATAGCCCTCGGCATGGATATAACTGATTTCCTTCAGCTTCAAGGCACCCTCCATCGCCACAGGATAGTTCACACCACGACCCAGATACAGGAAGTTGTGCGCATAGGTAAACATTCGGGAAATATCCTTGATCATCGGAGCCTGCTCCAATACCTTCTCCATTTTCTGCGGAATCTCAGAAAGTTCCTCTATCATCTGATAGTAGTCAGCATTGTTTAGGGTTCCCAACTCATGCCCCAAAGCTAAAGCTAGAAGCGTAAGAACCGTCACCTGCCCGGTGAAAGCCTTCGTACTTGCCACACCAATCTCCGGACCCACATGGATATAGATACCCGTATCCGTTTCACGGGCTATGGAAGAACCCACACCATTCACGATACCGAATATCAGCGCCCCCTTCTCCTTCGCCAGCTTAATCGCAGCCAAGGTATCAGCCGTCTCACCACTCTGGCTGATGGCAATCACCACATCCTCCGGCTCAATCACCGGGTCACCATAGCGGAACTCACTGGCATACGCCACCTCCACTCTCTTGCGGCACATTTTCTCTATCAGCTGCTTGCCAATCAGTCCGGCATGCCAGCTGGTTCCACATGCCACGATGATGATATGCTTCGCCTGAACCAGTCTGTCACGATAATCATGCAGGGCAGAGAGAACAATGCGGTTGTTCTCAGGATGATCTTTATCAGCATAAAGGCGACCACTCATACAATCCTTCAGACAGTTAGGCTGGTCATAGATCTCCTTCAGCATAAAGTGATCAAAACCACCCTTGCTCAACTTGCTGATGTCCAGATCCACGGTCTTGATATCGTAATGACAGGCAGAATGCTCCAGGTTGATGATATTCAACTCCTCACCTACCCTGACGTCAGCAATCTGACCATCTTCCAGATACACCACCTTATCCGTATGCTCCACGATAGGAGTCGCATCACTGGCGATATAGAAGTCCAGATTATTCATACCCACACCAACGACCAGCGGACTAGACTGGCGAGCAGCCACCAGATGGCTAGGATTCTCTTTCTCAACAACAGCAATGGCGTAAGCACCGATGGCACCGTTCAGCGCCTGACAAACGGCAGAAACCAAGTCCTTGCCATTCTGCTGGTAGTAGAAATCAATCAACTGCACCAGCACCTCGGTATCGGTAGTACTCTTAAACTCATAGCCCTTCTCGATGAGCTGTTCCTTCAATATCTGGTAGTTTTCGATGATACCATTATGCACCATCGCCAAGTCACCACTCATGCTCACATGAGGATGCGCATTGGTAGCAGAAGGCTCACCATGGGTAGCCCAACGGGTATGAGCGATACCGATACAGCCGCTACAATCCTTGTCGGCAGCCATCGCCTCCAAGTTGCTCACCTTACCCTTTGTCTTGTAAATATTCAGTTGATTCTGACTATTAATCAATGCCACACCAGCGCTGTCATATCCACGATATTCCAGCTTTTTCAAGCCTTCGATAAGGACAGGATAAGCATCATTCTGACCAATATATCCAACAATTCCACACATAATTCCGTTACTCTCATTTAAATTTGTTATTTTTTGATTTGTTTCTTCCAATCCAGGAATCTCAGGATGAGCGAGATCTGGTCCTCCCATTTATCGCTCAGCCTCATCGCCTCCTCCTTGTTATAAGCAGGATGACTTTTGGTAAAACCACTGAATGTAAATCACCGTTAGAACGTAACTACTGATTTTCAGCAGTTAGCACATCCAACATTTTTCAAAAAAAACATATTATTAATTGGTATTGCCAAAGCTACCTATTAGGCAGCCTTGACATTCACCTTTTTGTTCGAGTTATAATTACATGGGATTAGGGACATGAAGTCTTGCTCCCCCTCCATCAGTCGGGTGAGTATATCTTCTATATAATCGCCAAAATTAATGTCATTCAACTTGCAGCTCTCAAAAAGTGAGAACATAAAAGCTATGTTTTCCGCACCTAAATGGCTACCGGTATGCATCCAGTTTCGCCTACCCATAGCCAAGTGGCGGAACATTCGTTCGACCGCATTGTTATGCATCTCGACACGGCCATCCTGCAAGAACACCTTGAAGGCCTTCTCGTCATCAAGTACATAGTTGACTGCTCGCTGAACCATTGCACCATAAGAAGAATCAAGCTTGATCTTCTTCAACAACTTCATCAACTTGCCAACGATCGATGCACTGTACTTAAGTCTAAATCGGCGTCGCTGCTTTGCAGTATGCTTGCGTATCTTCGACTCTCGCTCTATCTGGAAGAGGTAGTTCATCATCAAGATGATTACACGCACACGATGGTCAGAGATATAAGCATCCACGAAGCGATGGCGGGCATGGAACCAGCAAGCTGTACGCACCAGTCCCATTTCCTCCAAATCCTTCTCAATTGTCTCATACAAGACTGCTCTGTCTGCAGTAAACACCCTTATGCAAGAGTCCTTGAAGATGGCATCTTCCTGCACACTGTGACTACGGCTACCCTCCTTATATTCCATCACACAAAGCTTGGCTTCCATGGAGAGGGCAGCATGGATGTACTCCACATTGTACTTAAACTTATCTTCCTTACTCTCACGACTGCGAACCACGATTCTTGACTCGTCATTCTGGGTATAGACACACTGACGGATACGCTCAAGCATCACAGGCCCCAGGCGTTCACGAAGATAAGTCATGATTTGCTGCATCCAACCATTCAGGGTTGACTGAGCTACCTTCATACCCATCTGTGACAACATATCCAACAAGCGGTTTTCGGAGAGATGATAGGCAAACTTCGACTCCAGATAGAACCTACAGAAGGATGGCATTAAAGGATTACCCTTGATGATACTCTGAGGATACTTGCTGCTCTGAGGATCAGAGCCAGGTACATTAAAGCGCGCTATCTTGTATTCCTTACAATAAACCTCTTGTTTCTGATAGAAGAACAGACGGACTACCCACATGTCCTTCTTACCCTTACGTATGATAACCTTTGCATTCTCAGGAAGATCAGATTTATCTATGCCGAAGGACTTCAAGACTCTAGCTGTTGTAGTATAACGCTTGCGAGGGAGTTGACTATCTGATTTCTGCTTTTCTTTTTCTGTTTTCTTAGGCAGTTTTACAGCTGGTTGCTCTGGGGCTGAAGATGCCTTAGACTCTTCATCCTTATGCTTTTCATCCAACGCCTCGTCAGCAGCATCACTGATTTTCTTTTTCAATCCATCAAGTCCCAACTCATTGACCTCAGCATCGGATGTATCCAATACACCATTCAAGAGATTGGTCATATCTGAGTTATGAGCAAACTTTCTATGAAGGAGAACCTCGATGATAGTTTTATAATCAACCTGAGCCTTGTCTGCTATATCCAACAAGGCATTTGCCTTTTCATAATCATCTGCCTTGGAATGAAGTCGAGATACCTCTGCTCGTAATTCCGAGTTATCAGATTCCGCTTGGGTCAAAGCCACCTCCAACACATAGATACGAGCATTTGCATCTGATAAATCTTCGCTTAACATAGAGATACGCTCGTTTGCCTTGTCAAGTTCCTCCGACAACTCTGTATTACCTTGCTCAATCTGCTGTTTGAGCAAGCCAACAAGCTGTTTGGACTTGGCAAGGTCATTGCTAGCTTTAGTCAACATTGACTTATACGTAGCAAGCTGCATCTCTATATTACTCTTGTTATTTATCATGTTTACAAAGGTACTAAATTTCTGCGACATATACAACTATCTTTTGTTAAGAAAAGTTATATAACTACTTGTTTTTCAGAAGCTTATAAGATTTCAGAAACAACTTTTCCTCGTATTCCTTGTTTTTCTTTTCCAAAGTTTCTTTTGCTGTCAGAAGAGATTTGCGCTCTCTCAATAGAGCAAGCAGAGCTTCCTGCTTGCCCAAAATATACTCTTGTATCTCTACCATCACATCCATGATTTCAACCTGACGCAGATTCATTCGAGAAATTTCCTCTCGAATCGCCTTTTCATCAGATGAACCTTGCTGTAATGAGACTTGAAGCTCTGCAACACGAGACTGCATACGCTTCAGTTCTGCATGCATGGATGGTATCAAACTCTTAATATCAGTATTCATAATATGATTTCCGTTTGTACGGATGTTGATAGCAACAGTATCAATGTCTCACGGCTTATCTTATGACAGCGAGCTGCCTCCAAGAAACGAGGCTTGAGAAACTTACCATCATCAAACCACTTCTGGTATAAGACAAAACCATTGATATCATAATGTAATATTTTAACCTTGCGGTAATCCTTGGAATAGAAGATGAAGGCTTCATCATAACTATAAGGATCATGCTGCATTTTTTCACGGATGATTCCTGCCAAGCCCTCACGACCATTGCGCATATCAGTTGGCGTGGAACTCAAATAATAAGTTGTTCGAGAAGTGAAGTTCAGCATGGCTATGACATTTTACGCAGCAGTTCTGCAACTGCAAACAGGTTAGTACACTTGATTTCCATCTCATCACCTGTCGGAGACTTCAATATCAGTCTCTCAACTTGCCAACCTGCAGGAGTTTGTTGCTCGGGAACAAAATTCTCCTCAACTGTCAAAGCGATAAACTCACCTTCGCCTAGCTTCTTGTTTTCATCTGGTTGAAGCTTATTTGAACGATATGATTTCTTAAACTCAATGAGCCAGTCATAATCCACTGCCTCATCCTTACAATACTTGCGCAAGCTACGACCTTTACGATTTTGGTTGTAATCCTGCATCACTTTTTCGAAATATTCCCTTGTTTCCATTATCAAACTGTTTTGATTACGGATGCAAAGGTAATATATTATATAGGTACCGCCATACGGGCTAATGGTGATTTACTATAAATAGCATCTCTTGTACCATACTCCGTGAATTTGGCCAACTCTTCCTTTAATAGTCCAAGTTCTGCAGCAGATAGATATTGGGGCAAATATCTTTTTATATCTTCATCCAAGTTCATTATACAAGATCCCAAAAGTTTTCATCAACTAATTTGGAAATATCAGCATCCAAACTTTTTGTTCCATCAAGAATTGATTTGGCAAAACTAACCAAAATATCAGCATCACTCTGTTCTACTGGTGTAATTTTTGTATCAGCATTGCAATCAATAGATATAGATGGTAAAACTATATTATTCTGTTCTTCAGCAGGTTTACCAGAGGTCTGTTGTAAAGAAGAATAATCATCAATTTCCGCTCCAAGGGTTGGAGTAGTAAACACCATTCCTCCTAAAAACAGACTGGTACTGATTACTGCTTTCAAAGTGATAATATTCTTATCCATAACTTTATTCCTTTCTTGTTAGTTTTATAAACAGCGACTCAACTTGTTCGTGCAACGTTTTAACAACATCCAACCAAGTGCCCAAAGAAACTTTTTTTGCCAAAGTCTGAATATCTATCAAAGAGCCGTCATTATCCAGTTCTAAAGACTCATTCTTCACATGTACACCATTTGTAATCTGAAGAACACCTATTATATTTTCCTTACAAGGAATTTCTGTTCTAAACACTGTAGAGCCACTACAAATGTTATTGATTCCCTTCATAGAGATATTTAGGTTGATACTGTCGAAAATGTTCTCTGTATAAAAATTAAGATATCTCAATTTTACAAGTTCAACCTGATTTATCAACGAGCTTTGAGACAAAGAATTTACTATCTGCTTTATAAATTTTTCGAATTCGGCCCATGATGTATAAGGTATCTTTCCTCCTATACACAAAACTCCATCCCCTATCTGAACAAAACCATCTCTACACGAGATTTGGTGCGTCGGCTTATTTTTCAAATTGGGGTCCATTCTTCTAATATCGTCAGGGATATTCGAAACAGGTAGTTTCTGCAATCCCACATGTTCATCCTTTTGGTGCAATATATTGAAAAGAATTCCAACTATTGCATCAGAAGGAATAGAATACGACAAGGTCATTTCTAACCCTGTATCTATGATAGGATTGTCTTTTAATTGTTCCATAATTGTCCTTTAATTCTTGTTATAACGCTGCAAAGTTATAGCTTTTGTTTCAAAAAACCTAATTTCTTTGCATAATTTAAAAATTCATTTCTTTATCTTTTCCACTATTGCCCCGAAAAGATTAAAATCATCGCATTCCTCCAAGATTCGGTTTAATCCATGAAGGGCTCCCACAGATCTCACAGATTTACACAGATACTCTTGTTTCAGGCAACGGGGATACTCATTTTGTCTCTCAGTAAAAACTCCGAAGGAGTAAAAGATCAGTGAGATCCGTGAGATCCGTGTGGGAAAATTCAACATTCCTCACTCTGCTCTCAAGGATTCTATCACAAACCT
>ENA-OVFO01000974-OVFO01000974.1-human-gut-metagenome-genome-assembly--contig:-NODE-974-length-13825-cov-3.017284_pt1 | contig 13825 bp, 10 predicted proteins | sample MGYA00237761_ERZ505401 | MGnify/ENA primary metagenome ERZ505401 (study PRJEB26158, sample SAMN06016330) | human gut metagenome | biome: human gut; feature: ankylosing spondylitis patient; material...
ATTAATAATAATCAATATCAGATATATAATCTTCTGTCCTTGTATAACCATCTAACTGTATAATAGCATCTGCCAGGACAGTTTCACCATTGTCAGGATTATATTTTTCATAATTCAATACAATACAAGGATTATCTGCGTTTATATTTTTATTAAAATTCTTCTTGTCAAGGGACTCTATAAGTCCATTTAATACTTTTTGTGCTCTTTCTTCATCTTTTCTTACATATGAATCCAGATTAATATATGTTCTGGTATCATTATATACAAGAACTGCTGAAAGAGTTTCATATCCACTAGTATATTTATCCCATGTTCTGGAACTGTCATTTAAATACTGCTTTAAAATATCGCTCATTGTCCCAAGCTCTTTTTCATTATTCCTAATGGCATATTCATTCCGTATACCAATATACTTATTATAAGATTGTGGCATATTCTTACTGATTGGAAGAACCATATCATAAGTAACGCCATTTTTTGAAAACCGTACTGACATCAAGAAAGTATCAGCATCTGAAGTAACTATCTGATACCATTTCTCAAAACCAATCTGTTTAATTTCACTTTTAATTGTTTCATATATATCCTTACAGTCAGAATCCTCCATATTACCTGTTATATAATTAACAGAAATCTTGTCACTATCCGGAAGTTCCATATAAGCCTTAACAAAATTCTCATCCTTCTTTAACAGACTTGCAAGTTTATTGGCATCACTGTCTGTAAGCTGAATCCTTCTGTAATGTGTAACACCGTTCTGTCTGAAACCAACCTTATAATTAGTCACTGAACCTCTGCCGTTATAAATATAATTATGAACACCATTTGATATACATTTATCTTTATATGCCCCAAATTTCTCCGATACATATTTGAGAATCTCTTCATCTGTAAACTGAACCTTCGATGATATAGAACTGACATAGTACATATCCATTGACTGAATTGATACATATGCAAGTTTTGAAGCATCCGGTTCGTACGATGCCTCATATTTGCCAAATGAATTAGCTCCTGTTCCAATTACCACTGCAAGAACATATCCAAGAAGAATTGATGGCATACACTGCTTTATAACATTCATCTTCTTACTTACTATACATTCATAAACAAACACAACCAATGCACTTACAATAAACAGCACAACAACTGCTATTGTCTCATCATTGTCTATACTTGTATATGCTATCATTACACCTATAAACGCAATTGAAAAGCCGATAAGTGTTCTGATAATCATTGGCAGAACCTTTCCATTAGCTGCTTTTCCTGCTGTCTCACTTTTTCTCTTTACAAAGAGAAGTGCGCCAAGCGCTATATATATAAGTGCAAGCACGAGTGTATATAAGTTACTTGTAAGGCTGAGAACCATATCTGCTATTCCTGATGGACCATTGTATATATCAAATACAGAAAATACCCAGCCAACAATCATATTGTTGGAAGAATCAAGTAACCCCACACCACTGTTACTTATCATGTAAGTTTCTCCATGAAACACAGTCAGTTCTGTAACCATTAACATAATAAATCTCGGAAGAAACATTATAAGTCCTGTAACACATATATTGCTTAATATGTTTCCTGTAATGGATATTGATACATTTATAATTGCCATGCATAAAAGGCTGCATATAAATATCGAAAGATACATCCGGAACATTGTTGCATAATCCACATTAAAATACTGCCTGTTAGCCATTAATAAAACTGCCTGTGATACATATGACACAACAAGTATTCCGGCAATCCATGTAAGTATTGCTGCCGTCTTGCTAAGATATATGCACAATCTTGTATATGGAATTGAATGATAAAAATCACTGCCGCTTCTCTTATTAAGAAAACTCCATACTATCAATGATATAACAGGTACAACAATTATGAATACTAATACCAGAAAATAATTTCCCGAAATTCCACCTACATTATTAACCTGTTTATATTCTTTAATATAGCTTAATGATGAAATAATCGGTACAACTGATATAAGTGTAATTACCGCCATCATTATAAAGCCTGCAAGCCTTGTCTGCTTCAATGTCTGTAAAAACATATGAAAGCTGAATACTTTCTTATTATTCATGCGTCTTATCCCCCTTCACATCAAATGTATAACCGAGTGCTTCCATCTCATAAGTAAATACCTCTTCAAGTGTAAGTGGGAGGACATCAAATACTACCGGATTCATGGCATTTATAATGTCAATGGTCTGTTCCCTGTCACCACTTACTATCATGTTGGCAACTGAACCCTCCTGACGGTATCTTGTAATCCTAATGCCCTCAAACTTACTCTCATCAAAACCATCCTTAAAAGCTACCTGTACCTTGAACTGACTCGTCTTTAGTTCAAATACATCGCTGTCAAGCACCAGCCCGCCTTTGTGAAGAAGTGACAAATGATCACATAAGTCTTCTAACTCTCTTAATGAATGTGATGTAACTATAACAGTAGCGTTATTATCTGCAACATCACCACATATTAACTTCTTGACAAGATTACGCATAACAGGATCAAGTCCGTCAAATGTTTCATCAAAGAACATATACTTAGCTCTGGTTGAAAGCGCAAGTATTATAGCTGCCTGTCTCTTCATTCCTTTTGAAAAGTTTGATATACTCTTAGATGGATCAAGTCCAAATGTTTTCGTAAGTTCTGCGAATCTGTCCATATCAAAATTATCATATATTGAACTATAGAACTTAGCCATGCTCTTCATGTTCGCGCCTGCAAGAAAGAATAATTCATCTGCAACGAACACCAGCTTATTCTTCATGTATGTATTCTCATACACATTAATTCCATCGATTATTGCTTCTCCCTTATCTGCCTTATATATCCCTGACAGAACTCTTAGCAGCGTAGACTTTCCTGCACCGTTAGAACCAACCATACCATATATACAGCCCTCCGCTATATTACAGGTAACATTGTCAAGTGCTGTAAAGTCATCAAATGATTTAGTAACACCTTTTACCTCTATCATATTTTCTTATAAACCTCCTCAATCATATCTGTTATCTCACTCTTACTCACCCCTGCGTATGCAAGCTTTCTTACAATCTCCTTAAGATCTGAAAGCTTTTCCTTAGACTGATTACCGACAATCTTTAACGCTTCTGCCGATATAAAAGAGCCCTTTCCCGGTACACTCACCAGAATTCCTCTTCTGTCCAGCTCCATGTATGCTTTCTGGATTGTATTCGGATTAGTAGACAGCTCCATCGATAACGACCGTACCGACGGCATCTTATCGCCTTCCTTCATAATCCCTTTAAGCACCTGGTCTTCCACCTGCTTAATGAGCTGTTCATAGACTGGCATTCGCGACATGACATCTATAGTGAACATGTTCCATTCCTTTCTGTGTTTTATTTAAACTGGTTACAAGCTTGCGTAATAACTGTACTATATTAATTAGTACAGTTACAGCATACTATTATATTTAGTTATTGTCAACTGTTATTTTTAAGGTTTTGTAAATATGCCAAGTTCAGGCGCACCATACGAGCATGAAACAAATGCTGCTGCCATCATAAAATCAACAATTGCCATAATCCATGTTCCAAGTACAAAGCTCTCATGCCCGGCACGTCTTAACACATGATACTCCACAGCGAAACCAATTAGCACTGCCACAAAAAATGTTGCAATATCAATCCACATTTTTGAAAATCCAAGAACTCCCATATATGTGTAGTACAGAAACGGAATTGCCCATGTTGCCACATTTGCCCCCAGAAGAATTGCGAAGGCACTCGCTTCGTATCTGTCCTTTAATGCATACCATGTATATATTCCATACAGATTCATCGGCAGAAACGCCAGCTTCATATGTTCCCATGTTGATTCATTAGTTGGAAAAAACAGCCCGACAAATGTATTCCTTCCTGTCCAGTCATACACAAAATGAAATAAGGACCCTGACACCCATACTGCCAGAATCCCTATTATTATGGTTATATTAAGTTTTTTGATTGTCTTGTTCACAATGCACACCTCCATTATTGTTGAATAATAGAAGTATATGCTTCCATCTGTTGTACTATTCCACTTCAACAGTCATAGTTACATCAGACACTTCTATGTATGTTCTTCCATCACTTACATTAATCTCTGTTCCATCTGCATATGTATACACTGTCTTGGAATAACGGTCTGACTTACTCCACTGGATTGGAACAGCATAACCGTTAGTTATGTAATAACCTTCCCCCCTGCCGACTGTATGAAGATTCCAGCAGTAATTATCATCCATCATGCTGTGTGTAATCTTCTGCACGATAATATTCTTAGTATTAAACTGTTCACCTGTTTCGTGGTCAAGACTTGGCTCGCCACTCGCAAACCTTAAATAATTACCTGACGCAGCATCATATGTAAATGTTGTGTACTGATAACTGCTGTAAGGCACATACACAGATGATGCACTGACTGAATCTTCTCTTTTTGAAAGGTCAACATCTGATACATCATAATTAAGCAGTACTGTGTCCGATGCATTCTCAGCCTCAGCATTGAAACCTTTTTCCTGTACTGCACTCTTTAACCTGTAAAGCGATGTATATGCTGTATGCTCTGTTGCAAGCCCTTCCGGATTACGTCTCCAATAATATGCACTGTTATAGAAGCCGTTAATCCAGTTAATACCAGTCTTTGCCTCATCACTCTCAGCGTAAGTGCTTCCGCCAAAATGTACAAATATCGCATCTGACTCAAAACAGAAATCCAGGAAATTATGTCTCGCACTTCTTATTGTTCCAATAACCGTATCTGTCTGGCTTACATTGCCTGAACCTACAATCTCCTGTGGTGCTTCATCTGTAACATCTGAATCCTCTACCTTGAACAAGGCAAGTAGTCTGCAGGTATAGCTTTCTGTTGGAAGCTCATACACAATATACGCCTTATTAAGTCCGGTCTGCACCTGTACAGCTACCGGTGTATTGTTAACAGATACTGCAAATGGTCTTGTCTTCGAATTAACGTCAATTATGTCGATCGTATTATCTACATACACAGTTGGTTCTTCTGTCTGTGAAGAAGACTCTATCGGATTAACATTCTGTGATAAAGCCTCGCCCGTAGGATTACCTCCTCTTATTCTGCGTATCATAACAACACACATGACAGCCGCCACAACTGCTGCTGCACTAAGAACAGAAATTATAATAATACGTTTTCTATTATTAATCATTGATTGTCCCCCATCATAATAATCTTCCTTAATTGTACGACTTGTACTTCTATATAGCAAGAAAAAAGAGCCATACATAACCATAGTTATGTACAGCTCTTTATTAATATGCCGGCAACGGGAATCGAACCCGTATGGGAGTATAAGTCCCGCAGGATTTTAAGTCCTGTGCGTCTGCCAGTTCCGCCACACCGGCGTAAAGTGCCTGCATAGCAGGCGTATTATTAATACATATGACTTCCTCTGGCGCAGCCTAAGTGTCCCAAATGCAATAACAGATATGTAGTACATCACGACTCTTTACTACCTGCAGATTCAACATATGCAGTGAATGAAGTTTAGCACATTGTTATGTTTATAGCAAGCATATTTTGTCAGTTTCACTATTTTGTCACATAATTTTCATAAACTGCCTGCTCTAACTGTGCATAAGTACCATAAAAAGCGGTACTTTTGTCACATTTGTCAAGAAGAACTGATGCCAGTATATCTGAATATCTGTCGGCAAGTTCTCCAAGCATATGACCTTCTTCATCAAAGAAGTCATCATCTGTTCTTGGAAGTGTATCCATTGTTAACAGATTGAAATCATAATATTCAACACCATATTCTTCACAAAGCCTCGTAAAATATGCTCCTGCCTGTTCCGAATAACCGTTAACTGATGTTGTCGGCGTAATAGGTGATGTAACGCATACCAGTTCAATATTATTCTTCTTACAATATTGAACAGTCTTTTCAAATGAATCCAGAACCTTATCACTGATTCCACTCTCATCCCATGCAACAATATCAGATGGCACGAGGCTGTCCATCTTCATATCTCTATAGAAAAATCCTTTGGCTGCATAAGGTCCTCCGGCATCATGTATCTCAACTGCATCCATACTGTAGTTGCGGTATGCCGCACTGCTCTTAACCTTAAGATTATTCATAATAGCAGACGGTGATATCTCATAAGCCCATCTCTTTGAATATACAGTACGAAAATCCTTTGTGAGCAGATTATCAGCTATATACTTAAGCTTTACATTACTGAAAGGAAGCCATGTATATATGAAACAGTCTTCAAACTCCCTCTCTGCATAATTGCACCAGTACTGATAATCAAGGTCATATATAACTCTTTTTACATTATTATGCCGGTCACTCTCCATTAAAAGATAATATGAATCTGTTACCGTCTCGCCTGGTATTGCAAGATTAAATGCATTGTCAGACGCCCCGGCTTCATCGAGCTTTACTGGATTTATAGCAGATCTTGCATGTGAAGCTCCAATTATTATATTGTCATATCCTTCATCAGTATCTGCATTGTCGGCCTCATGTATAATGTATCTTATATAGCCTGATGGCATCATCGCATAATCCATACATTTGACAAGCCCGACCACTATGGCAATAAACACCACAGCTCTGACATATTTTAATATTTTATTACTCATTGCCCCTCGCTTTAATTGCCTCTATGCACTCATCATAACTGCTGTAAAAATATTCTGAACAATCATTCTTTTTAAGTATCTCTGTGAGTACCTCTGAGAACTGCTCAGCAAGCTCTCCGTTCATATGACCTTCCCAGTCAGAAAAATCATCATCACTTACATTAAGAATCTCATTCTTAATAAGATTGCCATCTATATACCTTACATTATTCTCATCACATATCTGCTTAAAATATGTATCAGCCTCATTAGCAGCACCCGAAACAACCGACGATGGTGTAATTGGTGTAGTAACACATATAAGCTCAATTCCATTGTCCTTACAATACTTAACTATCTTCTGGAAATATTTCTGCACCTTAGGATTAAGATCTTCATATGTCCACGGTGATGGATTAAGCTTTCCCTTCTTATCAGTTACCTTTGTACGGTAGAAAAATCCCAATCCCTGATATGGTCCTTCTGTTTCGATTCCGGCAACACCCTCTATCTGGAAATTCTTATATTCATCAGTCTTCTTTATAGCCATATATTTCTTAGCCGTTTTCCAATTCTTGGCAAATGCATATCTTCTGAAATATATTGTCCTGAAGTCTTTATCCATAAGCTGGCTTACTATATACTCCATTTTAAGACTTGTAAACGGAAGCTGTCCATATACAAGAAGATCTCCAAAATCCGAATCACGTTTCAGATTCTTATTCCAGTACTGATAATCAAGTTCAAGAATTATCTTCTTTACGTCATTATTATTGCACGCTTCTCTGATCATATAATAATTATCAATAACCGTGGCGCCCTGAATACACATATTAATTGGATTAACTGCATATTCCATTTCCAGAAAATAATGCGGGTCAATTGAAGCCCTTCCATGTGAAGCTCCCACTACAATACAATCATAATCAGAGCCATCATCTGGATTGTCAACCGTATGGATTATATATCTTGCATACCCCGGCTGAACCATTACATAATTAACTGCTTCAACAAGTATAGTTATAACCGCAAAGAATACTATCACCCTCACATATTTTAATATCTCTTTAAATGCTTTCTTCTTCATGGTATCCTGCACCTCTGATTAGAACTGGGCGTACATAAATCCACCCGATGTATTAGAAATATAGCCAAGCATTGCAACCGACATAACAAGAGCTATGTATACAGCCCATCTGATAATCAGAGGCTTTCTGTCAAGAGCTTCCCTGATTACAATGCCTTTCTCTTTAAGTATGCTTATAATAAGCCATACTAAGCAACCTGCAAGCAATATTATTAAATCCAGCTGGCTTCCAGACATTTTTACAACGGCGTCCATGCTGAATGATGCATGTTTAAATGTATTTCCCATAAGTCTGAATGCATCTGTAAGAGTAGCTGCATTATCAAAATACCAGCTTATATTAACAAGTATAAATGTTCTTATTATCTGCCATCCTCTGTACCAGCGTGCATTCTTATTAATATGAGTTATTTTAAACATTTTTTCATAAACAGGTGCCATAATACTGCTAAAGCTCATGATTATACCATTGTACATACCATATACGATATACTTCCATGCTGCTCCATGCCATACACCTACTATAAAGAATATGAGTAAATCTGCCAGACATATAGGCAATGCCTTCGCCATATATTTACCAAATCTTGTTTTGCTGTGTTTCTTAAAGAACTTACCCAGCTTATTCATGGCTTTACTTAAGCTGAATGGATAGAACACATAATCCTTCATCCATGTACCAAGTGTTATGTGCCATCTGCGCCAGAACTCTCCAATAGAATGAGAGAAGAATGGCTGCCTGAAATTATCATCCAGATGGATTCCAAACATCTCGGAAGCACCCATAACCATATCTATTCCACCGGCAAAATCTCCGTATAGCTGTGCACAATACGCAAGAACACCTATTATTACATATATTCCATGATACTGACCGGGATTATTAAACACCAGATCAGACACGACTCCTGCACGGTCAGCTATAATAAACTTTTTGAAAAGTCCCCAGGCCATCCGCTGCAATCCATGCTGGATAACTGCAAGATCATACTTATGCTCTGCCAAAAACTGTGGTGCAAGCCTGTCGTATCTTCCGATAGGTCCCTGGGTTATCTGCGGAAAATACGAAACAAACAAGGCGTATTTAAAAATGTTATTACATGCCTTTACTTTACCTCTGTACACATCAATAACATATGATATTGACTGAAATGAATAGAAGGATATTCCAAGTGGCAGAAGCAGTGTAAATGTTGATATCCTGCCATTGCCACCAAAAGCCTTAATTACGCCATTGACGTTCTCAATCGCAAAATTATGGTACTTAACAACTGCAAGCACACCAAATACCAGAAGAAGAGCAAGTACTACAACTCTTTTCTTATATATCTTTGCCTTTTCTTTTAAAGCCTTTTTATCTTCTCTTGCCAGCCCATCTGCTTTAAGGCTCTTGTCAAGATTATCCTCTGTTCTCTCTAAAAGGATTCCTGATGTGAAAGTAACGATTGTTGTAAGTAATATGAACACAACAGTCTTATATCCCGAACATAAATAGTAGGCATAGCTTAATATCAAAAGCCATGCCCACTGTGCCTTCTTAGGTATAAGATAATATACAATTACTCCCACTAATAAAAATACCAGAAATCCGGTAGAAACTAGTGACATATTATTTTACCCCGCTTTCCGGATTAATCCTGCAGACGCTGAATCATCTCCCACATAGCTTCTGCTGAATTAAAGTTCTCAGGTACTATATCAACTGGTGTGATATCAATGTCAAATGCATCGTTTAACTCACCAACAAGTGATACAATATCAAATGAGCTGAATATACCATCATCGATAAGAGTATCACAAATTTCATAATCCACATCACTGTTAATTTCATTCAAAATGTCTAATAACTGATCCATAATAAACCTCGCAAAAAAATTATTAATCACACATCTGTGAACAGAAAACATTCTATCTTCTCATTCACATATAGTCAATCATATTTTGTAACAAAATTGTAAAATTATTGTGTACTAACACTGTTTATTAAAAAAGTGTCCACTGGATTTCTAATAATCCTGTAGCCATTCTTCTTTGAATACATCACAATTGCTGGCATGCGACGGCTCAGAAACAGATATATTCCCTCCGTAACCGAATAAGCTCCAATATTATAAAATGCTAACATATCGCCAATCTTAGCATCCTTTAATTCAAGATTCTTAACAATTACATCGCCAACTGTACATAATGAACCGCATATATTATATGGCTGTACTCCCTGTGAATACACTTCGACCTCATGATCTGCACCATCAGCAAACCCTTCTGTGTACTCCATTGGAATGAATTCACATCTTGGTTTCTTCATAGCCATAGCCTGTCCATAATAATTAATATGATTAATTCCGCTGTCAATAATTGCATATCTTGTTGTGTCATTCATCTTCATATCAGCAATTCTGCTTATAAGAACTCCACAGGTAGCTGCAATATATCGCCCCATCTCAAGAGTAACATTGAATTTTTCGGACATTTCTTTAATCATGCCTGCAAATTCTTCTAACTCATCAAAGTTAGTATTCATGGCATCACATTTGTCTGTAACGAAGTAATCAACTGACAGACCAGGACCATATTCAATCTCATTAAGCTTAACGCCATGCTCTGCCTCACATGTATGTGCTATTGCCTGTAACCATACAACTTCAGATTCTATCTGGCTTAATTTCTTCTTCTGGGTTCCTGAATAGCACTGGATTCCCTCAATAATAATTCCCTTAAGTTCATCCTTTCTGTCAGCAATCTCATATACCTGACGCTCATTAATGCCGAACTGGTTGCCACTTGTAACTCTTATAAGCACCTTAACTTTAATGCCACACTCAACTGCACATGAATTGATAAGTTCAAGCTGGTTAAGCGATTCCACAGTGTAGATTCCAACAGCACCTGTCTTCATTGTGTAGAGGATATCTTTCTTTTCCTTATTAACACCCGAAAGAACAATCTTAGACCTGTCTATACCTTCTTTTTCACATATTGCAAATTCACCCGGAGAACATACCTCGAATTTATCAAGCTTCTTATCCAGCGTACCAATAAGAAAAGGATTCGCCTTCATTGCATAACATACTGTAACTCCACAGCCAAGAATTTCCTGCATCTTATCGATTCTTTCACATAATACATCTGTATCAAAGATATATGACGGTGTACCACATTTTATGGCAATCTCTTTTAATTCCTTAACTCCTATCATCCTATGCCTCCTGTTCTTTATATATCTTCATAAGTTCTTTTCTGTCAATCTTACCATTCTTAGTAAGCGGCATCGAATCAACTTTAATAAGCACGTTTGGAATCATCCACTGAGGCACTTTATCTTTAAGAGCATGTGTTACGCCCTTTCTATCAAGCTCACTTGTACTTTCCGTCTCAAAGAACCCAAGAATCTTGTTCTCATCAGTATCAAATATACAGCAGCTTCTAAGCAGTCCCTCTATACCATTCATGTATGTTTCAATTTCGCCCAGCTCAATTCTGTGTCCCATATGCTTAATCTGGAAGTCCTTTCTTGATGAGAAGAAAAGTTCACCGTCTTCACTATAGTAACCAAGATCACCTGTGCGATATATAGTTTCCAGATATCTGTCATTAAGAGGATTCTGTACAAATGCTGCTGCTGTCTTTTCAGGATTACGCAGATACCCAAGCGTTACTGCTGTTCCGGATACACATATTTCCCCTAATTCGCCTGGTCTTTCTGCATCAACAAGCTTATCCTCGTCATCTAACAGAAATACTCTTTCGTTGGCAAACGGCTTACCCATAGGAAGTTTCTCGTCAAGGCCAAACTCTCTGTCAATAATGTAATATGTACAATTACATGTTATCTCTGTTGGTCCATAGAGGTTAACAAACATTGCATCCTGATACTGTGCTCTCCATGCGTTAAGATGCTTTATAGGCATAACCTCTCCACTGAACATAATCTTATTAAGTGAAGATGGTCTCTTATACTCGAATCCATTAAGAGTTGTTACAATACATAACGCTGATACAGCCCATATAATAGTTGTAACCTTTCTGTCATCAAGGAAATCAAGCAGCTTGGTTGGAAATGAGAAGCACATCTTAGGAATAAGCTGTAAGGTTGCACCTGTCTTTAAACTTGAATATATATCCTTAACTGATACATCAAAGTCAAAAGGTGCCTGATTACCTATAACATCCTCATTAGTAATTCCAAATGTTTCTGTAAAACAGTCAATAAAATCTATTGTTGAACGATGATTAACTATAACTCCTTTAGGAACACCTGTCGAACCTGATGTAAATATTGAATACAATGGATCTGTATCAAGTGCCTGTTCTCTTATCTTCCCCAGTCTTTCCTGAGCCTCTGAATCCACAGCCTGTCCATCGTATTCTTCAAGTAATTCGTCAAGATTAATAATCTCGCCCTGGAATCCGAGCTTTTCTGCTTTCTTGGCTGACTTATTATCTGCAACAAGAATATCTGCCTGAATCGTATCTAATATAAGATTAATTCTCTCAGCCGGATGAGTTGTATCAAGCATGCAGTAATATCCTCCTGCATACACAATTCCCATAAATAAAGATAATGTATTACATGTCTTATCCATATACACAGGAACTCCCTGTGTAGGCTTAATCTTAAGTGAGAGACAGCTTCCTATGAACTTTGCCTGATTCATAAGCTGTGTGTATGTAAGTTCATTATTCATATCAGCACATGCTGTCTTTTCCCCATACATTCTCTGTGAGTTTTCAAGAAACTCTAATACATTCTTTTCCATTACCTTCTCCTTTTACTTCTTACTCTTATCTTTTCTGAATACAAGCAGCTTGCTTATAACATAATTAAGTATAATTACAACTACCTGCGCAATAAACTTTATTAACATACTGTTGAAATGCAGCATTGTAATGAATACAAGAAGAATTATCTCCTCAATTACAAGAGTTAATACTCTTCCACCTGCAAATGAAACTAACTGTTTCATAAATTCTTCCACAGTCTTAGTTGGTGCTGCAAACACCCATATCCTGTTAGTAAAGAATGCAAAAAGTACTGCAAGTACCCATGATATAACATTTGCAATAAGCTCATTAATTCCAAGTGCAACATTAAAGAATGCATATGAACCAATACTTACTACTGTTGTAAGCACTCCGAAGAAAAGATATAGAAGTACTTCCTTATACTTCTTATACAATGGTTCAAACACCCTAAGACCCGGCAGATGCATAATCTTATCGAATATATCCGGCTTAGTTTCCTGCATATTATTATCTGTATTGTTACTCATAATTACCTCACTGTTTTTATTGATATAATGCCATACTATTTTATACTTTTATCAATAACAAATCAAGAAAAAGACGCCGTGTTGAAACGGCGTCCTGAAAATTCATTTATTATTTTGATTCGTTAATAACGATATCATCTGTCTCAACTTCCTTGTTTCTGTTTTCATCAATGCCAAGCTTGTTATTAAGCTTTTTCTTTGCCTTTCTTAAATAAATACCAAGAAATGCACCAACAGCAATTATCACTCCGGCAATAGCCTGAATGGCATAAGTCATAACAGATGGGTCAATGTAACCTGCTACATTTAAATTTAATAATGTCAACATACTTTTTATCTCCGTTTTAATTAAATTCCTTTTTTAATGCTTCGATCACAGGTGTGACTCTTGCGATCTCTTCTTCATCAGAGATCAACTTGTATGCATCATTTCTGATTGCAATTCTTATATACTGTTTTCCATCATGTACTTTTGATGTAAGATCCTTTATAAGCAGATAATGATTCTTAAACAGTTTTATCATAAGTTCTTTTGCTGTCATTCCATTAGTTATCTCAATCATAAAATAATTAGCCTGTGATGGGATAACTCTTATACCAGATATCTGCTCCAGTTCATTATAGAACCTTTTTCTTTCTACGCGGAATTTGTCCATTGCAGCCGCATAATCTTTCTTATACTTTTCTGCAATCTGAAGATAATACTCACCAAATGAATTAATATTCCATATTGCAACATCTTTTTTCATTGCTGCAATCGTTTCTGTATCTGAAGAAACAAGGATTCCAAGCCTCAGCCCCGGTACACCGTATGATTTAGATATACTTTTCATAACA
>ENA-OVFO01000992-OVFO01000992.1-human-gut-metagenome-genome-assembly--contig:-NODE-992-length-13696-cov-4.497178_pt1 | contig 13696 bp, 10 predicted proteins | sample MGYA00237761_ERZ505401 | MGnify/ENA primary metagenome ERZ505401 (study PRJEB26158, sample SAMN06016330) | human gut metagenome | biome: human gut; feature: ankylosing spondylitis patient; material...
ATTGAGGCAACCGCCCCCAGGAAAACGCTCCGGCTGCAAAGCAGAGCGCATAGAACCAATCCAAAAACACAGCCCCACTTTGGCGAAGAAGAAACCAAAGCGGGGCTGTATTCAATGAAGGAGAAATGAAGGGAATATCAGGTTACAGATTCAGCTCAAACTGTTCCACCGTAACAGTTGCTTTGCCATCGGCGGCAAAGGTGATGTCATCGGCAGACTGGGGGGTGTAGATCCATGCGGTCATGGTCTGCTCACCGTCGTTGGCGAAAACTTCGATGCTGTTTTTATCCAGCAGGATGCGGAGCTTGAGCGCACCGTTCTGGCTGCGGACCTTGCAGCTGCGGCGGTGAACGATGTCGGCACGGGAACCGGCATAGCTGCGATCCAGCGTCAGCTCGGAGGTGTAGGGGTCGTAGGTCAGGCTGGTGTGATGGTCTGCATCAGCAGCCAGCTTCAGGGTAAAGGAGCGGTACTCGCCGGGCTGCACCGTAACGGTCAGATCCGCCACACGGCCCTTGATGCCTTCCAGAGAAGTTTCGCTTTGCACCGTCACATTTTCGTGGAAGGTGCGCTTGCCGTGGACGGCATCCAGCTCCCGCACCGGGGCCTGAACAATGCGTCCGTCCTTGATATGCAGCTCCCGGGGGCAGATGGTCTGCCCGAACCACTTGCAGCCCTTGGGCTTATCCTCGGTGTCCGACCATGTTTGCAGCCATGCGGTCATGATCCGGCGGCCATCCGGGGCAAGGGTGGTCTGGGTGGCGTAGAAGTCGATGCCGCCATCCATCAGCTGCACGTTTTCCTTGGTGAAGGTGTGGGTGGCTTCGTCGTAGCTGCCGATGAAGGCAATCACGTTGTGACCGTTGTGGAACTCGCCCTTGGGCAGCATCTCCATGGGGCCGAGCATCAAGACCTGCTTGCCGTCCAGCGGGAAGAAGTCCGGGCACTCCCACATTTTGCCGTACTGATTGTTGCAGCGTTCCAGCACCGTGACAAAGTGCCAGTCGAAGCCGTCCTTGCTCTGGAACAGTGCCGCTGCGCCGCTGCCGTCCTCGGCCAGGCAGACGGTGACGGCGGAGTAGGTGCCGTCGGCCTCACGCCAGATCTTGGGGTCCCGGAAGTCGAACTTGCTGAAGCCTTCCGGCAGGTCTTTCTGGGTCAGCACCGGGTTGCAGGCAGGCTTTTCGTAGTTGAGACCGTCACCAATGGCAATGCTCTGGGTCTGGATATCCCGCATCTCCCCATTGGGCTGCTTTTCTGCCACCACGCTGGTGTACATCAGCAGCTGCTTGCCGTCATCCATCACGGTGGCAGAGCCGGAGAAGCAGCCGGGGCCGTTGTCCACCGGGGAATCCGGTGCAAGCGCACAGGGCAGATACTCCCAGTGCAGCAGGTCGGTGCTGACCGCGTGACCCCAGTGCATGGGCGCCCACCGCACATCGTAGGGGTTATACTGATAGAACTGGTGATACTTCCCTTTATAATAAGAGAAGCCGTTGGGGTCGTTGAGCCAGCCCACATAAGGAGTCATGTGGTAAGCAGGGCGTTCCTCCGGGGAGATCGCTGCGCCGTGCTCGGCCTCGTAGGCACGGGCTTTTTGTAAAGTCAAATCGTTCATGGAATCCTCCAAAGGAAAGAATTCTTATGCGTAGTAAGCATCCAGATATTTCTGCATAATGCCCAGATAGTCGGACAGGCCGTAGTCTTCCAGCTTGCTCAGATATTCGTTCCACTCTGCATCCTTAGTGCCGTTCATGATCCAGTCGGCCTTCTGCGTATTCATGTAGGTCTGCAGATCTGCCTGCAGATTAGAGACCTGCTCGGTGTCCTCGCTGCTCATAAAGACATTGGGATAGACATAATCGTTGTTCATATCCGGGGTGTAGATCTCCTTGATCCAGTCCAGACGATACTGTGCATCGTCCGGGCAGGTAACGTATACACCATAGTAATCATCCAGAACCGCCAGAGGTCCACTGACACACTGCGCTTCACGGACTTCCACGGGAGAAGCATCGCCCAGAGGAGCGTGCTTCAGCATGGGCTCGCCCTTATCGTTGGTGGACAGTTCAAAAATGTTAAAGCCTTCCGCATCGCCGTAGGTACCCCAGTTGTTCTGCGGAGACTGGAGGGGTGCGTACATCTGATCCAGCCATGCGCAAACCAGTGCAGGATTAGTCGCCTTTGCGGTGACAACGCATCTGCCGCGGGCAAAGCCGCTGGTGAAAGAGCCGTTCTGCGGAGTGATATTCCGGGTATCGGCGGTCAGGGCAGGCAGCGGCTCCCAGTCGGTCAGGTTGTCAATGTTGGCAACATCCCAGCTGAAGCAGACACCATAGCGGCCAGCCTTGCCCTTGGAAACATAGGTGGACCACTCCTGCGTGAAGCACTCCGGGTCGATGAGCTTCTCGGCATACAGCTTGTGCAGCCAGTCCAGACCATCACGGTAGCCCTGCTGGGTGGCGGCACAGATAACTTTCCGGTCATTGGTAACGGCAATATGGCGGTCCTTGTCAGCATCGCCGTAGCCTTCGCCAAAGCCATTGATGAGGATGCTGGGGTCCTGATCGCCGTTGTTGACGATGCAGGACATGGGGATGATGTCGCCGTCAATGCCATACTCTGCCTTGATAGAAGCGGCGTTATCACGGAATGCAATCAGCACCTGCTCAAACTCGTCCACCGTGGTGGGCATCGACAGACCGAGGAAGTTCAGCCACTTGGTATTGATGAAGCTCATGTTGCCAATGGTCTGGATGGCGGTCTTTTCTGAGCCGAGCTGCTCGATCCAAGGCAGTGCCCAGATGTGGCCATCGCTGTCGGTGCACATGGTGCGGTACTCCGGGTACTGCTCAAAGACCTTCTGGAGATAAGGCATATTGTTGTCAATGTAGTCTTCCAGATTGAGGATGACACCCTGATCTGCGTAGCGCAGCAGATTGCTGTCGGTAAAATCAGCAGTAAAAACAAAATCCGTCAGGGTGTTGGGGTTGGACATATTCAGGGTGATCTTATCGCTCCACTGGTCGGACTGGATGGCGGTCCAGTCGATGTGCACATTGGTCTGCTCTTCCAGACGCTTGAAGATGGTGCGGTTGTTCGGTTCGGGTTCGCTGCCCACAGGGAAGCTGGTCATACCGGTAAAGGTGACCTTTTCGGACAGCGGAAATGTAACGGCACCGGTCACGTCCACAGCTGCGGCAGCAGAATCGCCGCTGCCGGTGGATTTGCCGCCACAGGCAGACAGAGCAGCGGCAGAGCCCGCCAGAGCGCAGACCTTGAGGAAGTTGCGGCGAGAGATCAGCTTTTTCATGGTATTTTCTCCTTTTTCATGTTTCTTTTTTCGTGTAACAGATGAGCGTACCGGCTTATAAAATTCTGGAATATCCTCAGCCTTTAATGGAACCAGCCATGATGCCGGCATCAAAATACTTCTGGAAGAAGGGATACATCACCAGCAGCGGCAGACTGGAAATAATAATGGTTGCATATTTGAGCAGCTCTGCCATCTTGGCACGTTCGGCAGTGCTCTGGATATCTGCGATCATGCCGGATTCCGGCTGGCTCTGGATCAGGATGGAACGCAGCACCAGCTGCAGCGGCTGCTTCGATGCGCTGTTCAGGTAGATCATGGCGTCAAAGTAGCTGTTCCACATTGCCACGAACTGCCACAGGGCCAGAACTGCCACCACCGGCATACAGACGGGCAGCAGGATCTTGAAGAAGTAAAGCATCTCGCTGGCTCCATCCACATCCGCAGCTTCGCGCAGCTCACGCGGGATGCCTTGATAATAGGTACGGGCAATGATCATGTTCCACACGCTGAATGCTCCCGGCAGAATGACCGCCCACATGGAATCCAGCAGACCCAGATTGTTGATGAGCAGGTAGGTGGGGATCAGACCGCCGCTGAAAAACATCGTGATCACAAACAAGGTGTTGAAGATCTTTTTGCCTTTGAAGTCCGGCAGCGACATGGGATAAGCGGCAAGCATCGTCACAGCTACCGAGATGATGGTGAAGATGATCGAGTAAAGCACTGCGTTCCTGAAGCCGACCCAGATCTGCTTGTCCGAAACGACACGCTGGTAAGCATCCAGACTCCACTTGCTGAAATCAAAGGAGATGCCCTTGTTTTGCAGAGTGACCGGGTCCATAAAGGACGCGATAACGATGTAGATCATCGGAACGATGATTGCCAGCAGGAACAAGCCCAGAAGTGCGTAGCCGCAGTACAGGATGATCTTATCTTGTCTGGTGTAGAGGGCCATTTTTGATTTTTTCTGTTTTGCCATGGTAAACCCCTCCTTACAAGCCCTTGCCATCGTTCATTTTGGCAACGACCTTGTTCACTGCGATCAGCAGGATGACGTTGACAATGGTGTTGAACAGACCGACTGCCGTGGAAAAGCTGTAATCGCCGTCCAACAGGCCCTTTTTATAAACGTACGTTGCAATGATCTCGGCAGTGTTCAGGTTCAGGTCAGTTTGCAGGGCATAGGCTTTTTCAAAACCGATGCTCATGATGTTGCCTGCCTGCAGGATGAACTGAATAACGACCATATCCTTAATGGCGGGCCACTCCACTGTCATGATCTGCTGGATCAGGTTTGCGCCATCGATCATAGCAGCTTCCTTCAGATCTTTGCTGGCGTTAGAAAGGGATGCGGTGTACATGATGGATGCCCAGCCGGCACCCTGCCAGATGCCGCTGATGATGTAGATGGGGCGGAACGCTTCCGGCAGCGTCATGAAGTTGATGCTGGTGTGAAGCAGGCCGTTCACCGGACCGGTGACACTCAGCAGCACTCGGACGATGCCGCACAGCACGATGACCGAGATGAAGTTGGGCATATACAGCACCAGCTGCACCTTCTGCTTGATCTTCTTGCTCTCGATACGGTTGAGCAGGAATGCCAGCAGGATGGGGATCGGGAAGCCCCACAGCAGACCGTAGACGCTCAGCTTCAGGGTGTTGATCAGATAGCGCTGGAAGTCCGGCGAGGACATGAAGCGGGTAAAGTTTTTGAAGCCTACCCACTCGCTGCCCCAGATACCTTTGAAGGGATTGTACTTCTGGAACGCGATCAGCACACCGCCCATGGGAGCGTACTTGAACACCAGCGTCAGCGCCACGGCAGGCAGCAGGAACAACAGGTAAAGCTGCCAATGCCGTTTGATGTAGACCCATGTGTTGTGCAGCTTGCGTTCTGCTGTCAGCACAGCCGTTTCCGGCGAGGCCGTCTTTGCTTTCATGAATCATTCTCCTCCTTTTTGATTTGCTTGCCGTTTGATTTGTGTTTTACATTTGCACCTTTGAATTTTACGTTTTTTCACTTCGTTTGTGCAAATGTAAAACTCTGTAATTCATTTATACCACTCACGCAAGCGAATGTCAACGATAATTCATGGTATACATCAAAAATTATTGTGGATTTGTACAGATGCACAAATCCAAAAGTGCGCAAATATGCAAAATGATGATTTGCATTTTTGCATTTGACTAATTTGTGCATTTGCACTATACTGGAGTCGCAAAGAATAAGATCCGTCACCAGACTTTATCTATAAAAGAAAGAAAGAAAGAAAGAACATCCGCCCCTATACTATAAGGAAAGAGGTTGACTTATGGCAACCAAAGTCACCATTCAGGATATTGCAAACGAACTGCAGCTTTCCCGCAACACAGTTTCAAAGGCCATCAACAACACCGGTGTGCTGGCAGATGCCACACGGGAGAAGATCCTGCGCAAAGCCGCCGAAATGGGCTATAAGCAGTTTGCCTATCTGCCGCTGTTTCAGGAAGACACTGCAAAAGCAGCAGAGCATTCCATTCTGCCGAGTGACAAACGGGAGATCGCCATGCTGACGACCCAGTTTCTGAGCAGCTCTCACTTTTCCTCCATGATGCTGGATCGTTTCCAGGCGGAAATCGACCATCTGCACAGCGGCATGACCATTCATCGCATTTCTCCCATAGAGCTGAAAGAGAAAAAACTTCCATCTTCTCTCGACATCCAGTGCACAGCCGGCATCATCTGCATTGAAGTATTCGACTATGACTACGCACAGATGCTGTGCGATCTGGATGTTCCGCTGCTGTTTGTAGACACCCCTGTGATGGATATGCGTCCTCCTCTTAAAGCTGACCGCCTTTATATGGAAAACCGCATTGAGATCCAGAATGCGGTGGCCCACATGGTCCAGCGCGGCAAAAAACGCATCAGCTTTGCGGGGGATAAAAACCACTGTCAGTCCTTCTTTGAGCGTTATATGGCTTATAAGGATGCAGTGGAGTACTTTGGTCTGACAGAAGGCCTGAGCACCTGTGCGATGCCATCTGGACAGCAGAACTATCCGGTATCCCTGTACGAAACCATACGTCGGTTCAAAACGATGCCGGATGCCTTTGTCTGCGCCAATGACTTTGTTGCCATGGATCTGGTCAAGGCATTGAATGAGCTGGGGTATTCGGTTCCCGATGATATCTGGGTCTGCGGCTTCGATGACAGTCAGGAGGCTTCCTACTTTGTCCCCCGTCTGACTTCGATCCATATCCATGGACAGATCATGGGCTACACCGCTGCCAATCTGCTTATGACCCGCATCGAAGAGCCATCGCTGAACTATCGCACCGTCTATACGGAAACCAACCTGATCCTGCGCGAATCCACAGGAGATTGAGCGAAAGGAGACCCCCCATGCGTGACCTGTGCAATACGGACAAGCCGCTGTTTGCTGTGCTGACGAAATTGACTTACAGTGCTTACCTGAACATCTTATGGCTCGTGTGCAGCCTGCCCATCGTTACCATAGGGGCTTCTACGACCGCATTGTTCTACGTCACGCTCAAAATGGCGGAAGATCGGGACGATGGTCTGACCCGGATGTTTTTTAAGGCGTTCCGGGAAAATTTTAAGCCTGCCACAAAACTCTGGCTTATCCTGCTGGCAGTCGGCAGTTTCCTGGCTGCGGATGGCTTTGTGCTGCGCCGAATGTGGAGCGAAAACATTTTCTGGACGCTGCTCACTGCAACGCTTATTGGTGCGGCAGTTCTGTACTGCATCGTTCTGCTGTATGCCTTTCCTCTGCTGGCACGGTTTGAAAACACCACCTTCGGCATCCTGAAAACAGCGCTTCTCGTGGGTGTCCGGTATCTGTTTTGCACCCTGCTGATGGCGGCGATCTATGGCATCATGGGGTACGTCATAGTGTTTGTGTTCACGCCTGCATTCCTGCTGGGCATGGGCTTGTGCGCCATGCTCTGCTCCTTTCTGATGCTTCGGATCCTCTATCTGATCGGTGGAGACCCTGATGCAGTACACGAGGAATACGACCATGACAAAAACTGACCGGGATACGCTCCGCTCCCTCCATGGGCGCAAAAAGTGGGAGCACATCTGGGCATATTACAAGCTGCCCATTGCGATCGTGCTCATCGTCGTCTATATCCTCGGGTATGCAGCCTACCGTCATGTGACGAAAAAAGAGGATGTGCTTTACCTTGGTCTGGTAAATATCACTGCCGGGTCTGATCTGACGGAACAGCTTACCACCGGCTTTGCCGAGGCGCAGGGTCTGACCAAAAAGCAACAGGTCGATCTGCTGTCCGGCTTGCTGCTCAGCGAAAGCGAACGCGCAGAGGAGCAGTATGTATATGCTTCGGAGATGAAGCTGCTGGGTGCAGTCAGTGCCCAGCGGTTAGATGTTGTTCTGATGGACGAATATGCACGGGATCGACTGTTGGCAGATGATTATTTTCTCGATCTGCGGACACTGGATGCGTCTTTCCATGCACTGTCGGGTTTGAACGCCGGTGGGACCGTGCTGGATATTTCGGACACGCCGTTTGTCAGGCAGGCAGGTTTTTCTGGCAAGGTCTATCTTGGGGTGGTGCAGAATGCACCGCACCCGGAGCGTGCAGCCGCTTACATTCATTATCTGTTCCAGCGGTGACCGTTGGGTTTTAGCTTATAGGATAAAAATAAGGAGAAAACGCATGGACATTTTAACGATTGGTGAAGTTTTGATCGACCTGACCCAGACCGGCAAGGATGCGCGCGGCATTCCGCAGTTTGCCGCAAACCCCGGCGGTGCACCGGCCAATCTGGCTGTGGCTGCTTCCAGACTGGGCGCACAGACCGCCTTTATCGGCAAGGTGGGTGCGGATGCCTTTGGCCGCTACCTGAAAGAGGTTCTGGCAGAAAACAAGGTAGACGTTTCCGGCATGGCGGTGGATGCAGACCACCCCACCACCATGGCGGTGGTCTCGGTGGATGCCACCGGTGAGCGGGATTTCAGCTTCTACCGCAGCGCTAACGCTGACGTGATGCTGTGCAAAGAGGATATTTCGGACGAGGCTCTGAAGGCTGCCAAAATCGTCCACTTTGGTTCTGTCAGCCTGACCGCTGACCCCTCCCGCACTGCCACGCTGGACGCTGCCGCTCGTGCCAAAAAGCTGGGTGCTACCATCACCTACGACCCCAACTACCGTGCCAACCTCTGGAAGAACAAAGAGGATGCCATTGCCCAGATGAAAGCACCCCTGCCGCTGGTGGATATTCTGAAAGTTTCCGATGAAGAACTTCCCCTGCTCACCGGCACCACCGACTGCGAAAGCGGCACGGCACAACTGGCACAGAACGGCATCCGGCTGATTTTCGTCACCTTGGGTGCAAACGGCGTATTCTACCGCTTTGGGGACAAGACTGGCCATGTGGCAGGTGTCCCCTGCAAGGTGGGCGACACCAACGGCGCAGGCGATACCTTCTTTGGGGCTGCCCTGTCCAAGCTCTGCAAGGAGGAGCTGGACACCCTGACGGTGGACAAGCTGGAAAGCATTCTGGCTTTTGCCAACAAAGCGGCCAGCATCACCACCAGCCGCCACGGTGCTATTCCTGCCATGCCCACCCTTGCGGAAGTGGAGGGCTGAACCATGGCAGCAAAACAGGAATTTGCATCCCGGTTTGCCAAGCACAAGGACGAGCTGGAATGGCTGTTCATGGAACTGTACCACAACCGGGAAGGGCTGGAGGTTCTGGAGCGGGAGATGGCAGAAGCCTACAACGCCCGCAGCGCCGAGTTGAAAGCACTGGACAAGGCACGCTCTGCCGACCCGGAGTGGTACAAGCGTGGCAATATGTTCGGCATGACCATGTACACCGACCTCTTTGCCGGAAACCTGAAAGAACTGGCAAAGAAGCTGCCCTACCTCAAGGAGCAGAAGCTGACCTATCTGCACCTGATGCCCCTGCTGCAGATGCCCCATCCCCACAACGATGGCGGCTATGCGGTGGAGGATTTTGACACCGTAGACCCGGCACTTGGCACCAACAAAGATCTGGAAAACCTGACCCGTGAACTGCGCAAGGCCGGCATCAGCCTGTGTCTGGATTTCGTGATGAACCACACCGCCAGCACCCACCGCTGGGCCATGGCGGCAAAAGCTGGCGACCCGTGGTTTCAGGCCTATTACCACCTCTACGAGGACCGCACCATCCCCGACCAGTACGAGCAGACGGTGCCTCAGGTGTTCCCCAATACCGCACCCGGCAACTTTACATGGTGTGAGGAGATGCACAAGTGGGTGCTGACCACCTTCCACGATTATCAGTGGGATCTGAACTACGCAAACCCGGCGGTGTTCGTGGACATGACCAAGAGCATTCTGCACCTTGCAAATCTCGGTGTGGAGGTGTTCCGCATTGATGCCGTACCCTATATCTGGAAGCAGCTGGGCACCACCTGCCGCAATCTGCCCCAGGTGCACACCATCGTGCGGATGCTCCGCATGGTGCTGGAATGCGTCTGCCCGGCGGTCATCCTCAAGGGCGAGGTGGTCATGGCTCCCAAGGAGCTGGCCGCCTATTTCGGCACCCCGGAAAAGCCGGAATGCCACATGCTCTACAACGTGTCCACCATGGTCAACCTGTGGGGTGCCCTTGCCAGCCGGGATACCCGGCTGCTGAAAGCGCAGCTGGATGCCCTCCACGCCCTGCCGGACAACTGCTGGTTCGTGAACTATCTGCGCTGCCACGATGACATCGGCTGGGGTCTGGATGAGGCGGTGGAAAACCGGCTGGGCATCGACCCGCAGAAGCATAAAGAATATCTGTACCACTTCTATGAGGGCAATTTCCCCGGCAGCTGGGCAAAGGGTGAGCTGTACAACTACGACCCTGCCACCGGCGATGCCCGGAGCTGCGGCACCACCGCCAGCCTGTGCGGCGTGGAGCAGGCACTGGAAAAGGACGATAAAACCGCACTGGACTACGCCGTAAAGCGTGACCTGCTGCTGCACACTGCTATGGCGTTTTTGCAGGGCTTCCCCATGCTGAACTGCGGCGATGAAATTGCACAGCTCAATGGCTGGGACTACAAAAACGACCCTGACCGTGTGGAGGACAGCCGCAATCTGCACCGCACAAAATTCAACTGGGAGGACGCAAAGCAGCGCACCCGGAAGGGCACGCTGCAAAACAAGTTGTGGCAGGGCATGGAGCAGCTGCGCCAAATGCGTGCAGACCCCTGCTTTGCCCCGGATGCGTGGGTGACCACATGGGACAGCCACAACCCCGGCGTGCTGGCGCTGGTGCGCAAGCGCGGCGAGGAAACGCTGGTGGGACTGTTCAACTTTACCGAGTACCCGGCAGGGGCAAGTCTGGACGCTCTGGGCGGCGAGTATCACACCCCGGAGGGCACTTCCGTCTGGCTGGCGGATGTGGAACTGGAGCCGTATCAGGCACTGCTGGTAAAAACAAATAAGTAAAGCGGAATACTCCGGTAACTTTCTCTTGGTTGGAAAGTTGCCGGAGTATTTTTGTTTCGCGCAAACTGCAAGGTCACTGGATCATTGAAATGTCGGAGATGATTGCCACCGCCAATGCCACGCGTGCCTGCGCAAAAAATCCCCCCGATACCGGGTATCCGGTATCGGGGGGATCTGTCATTCTGAGGCTTTACGGAGGAAGCGCTCAGAGGTTACTTTTTGGGGAACGCCTTGTTCCAGATCTCAATGGTCTTGAACTTGGGCATCCAGCCGTCCGATTCAAACTTGCCTTCCCGTGCATCCAGCAGACCCTGCTCCACGCACCACTGAGCGGCCTTGGCCTGCTCGGCATCGGTGATGTCTGCAAAGGCGGGCTGTGCGGCGGGTTCGGGCTTGCCCTTCTCAGTCCAGATGAGCAGTGCCAGCTGGCCGCGGTTTGCCGGGATGGCTGCACCCTCGGGCAGGAGGTTGTGCAGGATCACGCGGGTGGCGATCTCGTAGCCGCCCCAGATGGCTGCACCGCCCACGGCCACGGCGGCAATGGTGCCACCTGTGGTATCCATGGGTGCAGGTTCTACGCCGAAGTCTTCATCAATAGGTTCGTCCGGGTCAGGCTTGGCCACCGGGCTTGCCGACCAGTGGGCGATCAGTTTGACCGGGTAAACGGGCATCTTAAACGTCGTGGTCGCGCTCTTGGCATTGTCCAGCTTGAGCTGCAGATTTTCCGGAATGCCATCGGGGAATTTCTCGTAGAAGCTATCGGGGTACTTGATCTCCCATTCCACGAACTCCATGCCGGGGTATTTCTCGGCATCATACGGGGTAGCTGTGATCTCCACCGTGGTGCCGATCTCTGCGGGGATATCGCTGCCCTCGCCCAGAGTGGACTTTGCCGTGCCGCCCGTAACAGTAACGGTACTCCTCAGCACGGAAGCGGGGATGCTGTAAACGGCGGTCAGCTTCACATCGCCTTTGGGCATATCAAAGCTGATTTCCTCGGTGCCTGCTTCCTCCTTGGAGCCAAGCTTGCCATCGGTCAGGGTAAAGGCGGTGTTTCCCTCTTCCACCTTCCAGTGATGGAACTTCACGCCCTTGGCGGCATCCTCATCGGTGGGTGCGTTGGCCTTGACGGTGACCGTTTCGCCCTCAAAGGCGGTAGTAATCTGGCCGGTGGTGTCGTCGCCCACCTGCGCGGTGCCGTTCGCAACGGTAATGCTGTAGTAAGTCTCCCTCGGCTCAATGCGCAGGTAGCTACTTTCTACCGTATCAGGGAGCGGATGGATGCGCGGGTCGATCAGCTTTGCATCCTCGGCTTCGCTGGTATAGTAGACGTATTTTTTGCCGTCTGCCTGTTTGAAGGTGACAGTGCCCACATGGCCGCCCGGTGCATTGTTTTTCAGGATCACAGTACCGGAAGCGGTGATGTCGGTATTTTCGGAGACTGCTCTTTCGTCATCACTGATGGTAATGGTGACATTCTCGGCCTTGTTGATCGTCAGGTTTTTCGCTGCTCTACCGTCGGTACTCTCAATGGTCACGTCACCGTCGCTGGTGATATTTGCGCTGCCCGTCACAACGCTGTTGCCTGCAGAAAGCGTCACTTCGCTGGAATTATAAATGTTCAGGCTTCCGTTCACAGCCATATTTTCGTCGCTGCGGATATCCACCTTGCCGGTGCAGTTGATATTCACATCGCCATAGACCGCTGCATACTGGTCATGCTTGACCGTCACATCATGTGCACCTACAACAGTCTTCTTTTCAACTTGTCCAATTGTTAGAGTTCCTCTTTGCATTCCTCCGTTTAAAAAGACATCCGTTTCGGGGGCTCTAATTTTTACAACGCCCTGAGGAATTCTATCCTTCGCCGTCAGAGTCTTGTACTTCGGGTCGTAGACAATGTATCCCTTCCACAAGTTCTTATAATTTTCACTGGTAACAGGCTGCTCCGAAACCTCAATGCCAAAATCTTGCACAACATTGTAATTCGGGGTCAGAGTCACGTTATGTTCCGGCATGGTAAAGTTGACTGTGGGGTTCACCTTCTGCTTATCTGTAAGCGTGATGCCCTCAGCAGTCCAGCCGGTAAACTCTGCGTTTTTTCTGCCTGCTGCGGTCACGGTGACCTTTTCGCCCGCAAAGGCCGAGTTCACTGCCTTACCATCCACGGTGATGGTGGCATCGTCTGCCGTAATCGTATAGGAAACTTTCGGCACAATGCGCAGATAGTTTTCAGTTCTTGCCGGAATCGTCTCAGTGCCCGCATCCGTCGGCGTTGCATCAGGCGCATCGCTGGTATAGTAGACAAAGTCGCTCGCATTTACCGGAGCGGCAAACTCAATTCCGCTAATTGCAACTCCCGAATTCGCGCCTGCTTCCGTGTGCTCAAGGGTAACAGGGCAAGCACAGTAGATGTACACTTTTCCATAAACCGGTGCCCAATTACCAGTGCTGGAAACTTTCACGGAACGAGCGTTTTCGATCAACAGATTATTACTCACAATCATCTCTGTGGATTCCAGCACCACGTCCGTGTTCGGTGCATCGATGGTCAGATAATTGACTGCGCTGGCATTCGACTTCAGCAGGGTCAACTTTTGCTCATCAGGATCATACTTCAGGAAGCCAAGAATGTTGTTGCAATTATCGCTGTCAACTTTCACTTCCCTGCCAGTGATTGTAATTGTAATACCGTAGTCAACTGTGTCACCATTTTCCGCGTCCAGCACGCTCACGGCGCTGCGGCGAGTCATGCTCAGCTGCATCAGCGCATCGGTGCTTTCGGCCAGCGCCGGAGCGGAAAAGGTGAACATCATGCATCCGGCCAGCGCCGCCGATACTGCACGCCGGATAAGTTTGCCTTGTTTCATGGTACAACCTCTTTTTTCCCCTCGCATTTTTACGGGGGGGGGTATATATTACAGTATC
>ENA-OVFO01000998-OVFO01000998.1-human-gut-metagenome-genome-assembly--contig:-NODE-998-length-13630-cov-3.158306_pt1 | contig 13630 bp, 9 predicted proteins | sample MGYA00237761_ERZ505401 | MGnify/ENA primary metagenome ERZ505401 (study PRJEB26158, sample SAMN06016330) | human gut metagenome | biome: human gut; feature: ankylosing spondylitis patient; material...
TGCCTCCCATACTTTCATTAATACCCCAAACTGATTCCTATGAAGCGGAGCTGTCATACTAGAATTTAAAGCTCCAGTCAGTTCCAATATAACTGTCATGGTTACTATTATACCACGATGAAAGCCCTATACGCGAATTGAGATCATAATGGAATCCTACGCTCTTTTCATCATTGTTGACACCCATCGTAGCAGTAAGCATAAAGTCGTTAAATATATACTTCCCGATCTTTATGTAATAGTAATTATCGTTGTTATCGTTGATACTATCATAATAATCAGTCAGGCTCGAGGTAATGCTGATAAGGTCAAGGCCTATCTTATCCTGCAGGAAATCCTGCACTCCGTTTCCGAAGATCATTGTCAGCCCTGCATTGAACAGTGCGCCTTCCATGGCACCGCTGCTGTCCTTGTCCGGATTCTGATGCAGAGTCAGAAGCATCAGAATTTGTGAATCCGACAGATACGGATCACTGTGGAATACGGTAGTCATTTCCGTTGCCGGTCCTTCGAGTTCAGCTGTTATATTATAATGACCGACTTTAGTAACTGCATTTGCACGAATGACAGGAATCAGAGATCCGGGCTCACCGCCCCAGATAGCACTGGCCTGATCTGCTCTGAAGTCAGTCGTATTGATCCTTACATCACCTTTTTCCACATTGACACGCCCTGTCACAACCGGTGCTTTGACCGGACCCATGACACTGACGTTTCCTCTAATCAGCATATCGTACAGGAGACTATTGTAAAGCCTTACATTATCGCCGACACTGACATCAACTTTTGTCAGCATATTCATCGTCGTACTGCCTGAACTTCCCAATAAAGCAAATGGAACATCTATAACGGCATCATGGATATTTAAGTTTCCGCTGATGCCCATCTGGCCGAACACTTCGCCCAGCGTAAAGTCACCATCAAGGGCTCCCTTGTAATACGTCGATTTTATAGAAGGCGTGTGAATATGTGCTTCTCCGCTGTATCCTGTAATAGCCGCATTATTCCAGTTTATGCTGCCTTTGGCACTTGCCTGTCCGCCGCCAAATACAGCACTCATATCAGCATCTGCCGTCCTGCCATTAAAGGCAAGATTCAAGTTGAACGGGCTGATAGGTTCGGACATTGTTGCCAGCGTAAACGATCCATCCTTTATAGTGACGCCGCCAAAGATCATTGGGTCATTATACGCTCCGGTTACTTTCAGATGGCCCTTGATCGGTCCATTTGCTGAAGTAACGGCTTTAGAGAACAATGCCAGTATATTCATATCTGCATGGTCAAGATTGATATCCAGATCAATCGGAACATCCGAAACGACCGGGAGGCCAAACATTGCCCCGGGGATCGTACCTTTCATGCTTGCCTTGTACGCATCTCTGGTAATAAGTGCATTCTGCAGTGTAAATACATTGTCGCTCATATTGGCCATAAGCGAGAAATCATCGAATGAGATATCACCATAGCTTGGATGATCGACGCCGATGGAAATATCAGCAACAGGCTTGGTCTTATTTCCTGACAGATAAACACCTGCTGTCAGTGTCCCGCCTATTTTAACGTCTTTCTTATTAAGCACTGAAGGAATCCAGGATACATCCATATCGCGGGCGGCAAACTGGATATCCAGATCACCCTGGCTGTTCATTCCCCCCTGGGCAGCAAGCACGCCGTTTCCAACAGGAATATTCATTTTTCTTATGGACAGTGCTTTATTCATATAGGAGAAGTCTATTACCCCATCACCTACACTTGTCGCACCCAGATGGCCTCCGAGAATATTGGCTTTGAAATCCACACTCGGATTGTCTAACGTACCGCTGATACGCATACCGCCTTCTACAGGAATATCAACAGCATCCGAGGTCACTTTGAGCATACGCAGGATTTCTTTTGCATTCCAGTTGTCAAATTTCAACGTTCCGTCAATCGAACTGTTTTCTACGTTGTAATTCCCTTTCCAGGTGAAACTGCCGCCCTGCTGCCTGAACGAGCCTTCATCCAAAGTCACGACATGATCCCTGTAGTGGACGCCTGTGGAAACCACTCTGACGACGCTTCCTCCTACATGGATTTCACGGCTTGCTGCCGTTCCGTCGAACTGCGGATTATCCATCGTGCCCTTCACTCTGCCTAAGAGCGATACCTTGCCTGTAATTCCACTCTGCGGCAGCATTCTTTCAATACTGATATCATTAAAGGACGTCTGAAGATCAAGACCATCCGGCCTTACTACGCCATTGACCATAGCTGTGCCGTCATAGATATAAGCCAGGCCGTTAGAAAGTTTGAGGCCTGAAGAATCATAGTCATATCCTGCGGAGATACTCTGGAAGAGTTCCCCCTTGATGGATCCATCCCAGGCCAGGAAATTCCCCTTTACAACAGGGTGATCGACATCTCCGGAAACAGACATATCGTTTTCTATCCAGCCTGTAACCGGGTAATCGAGCTGGGCCAGCCTGAGCAGATCTTCTATACGGCTCTTTTCCGTTTTGATGCTTAAATTCAAATTATGCGGTTCTGCAATGCCTATAGTACCCTTGACCGTATGATTCTCGCTGTCACCTGTCCATTTTGCATCAGAGATGGTCAGTGTCTTCTCATCCGCAGTAAGCCTTCCCTTCAGTGTATTGAAAGCAGCTCATTGAATTGCTCCATCAGATGCATTGAATATAACATCGGCCTGAGGCTGCTGAGGAGTACCATGAATATCTGCAGTCAATGAAGCTGTGCCGCTGACAGGGATACCTGCTAATCCGGGAAACTGTCCCATATCAATATTTCCTGCTTCAGCCTTGATATTCATTCCCTGATCAGAATAAACGCCGGAAGCAGTAAATGCACCATTTCCCATGGTTCCCGTCACATAGGAGATATTCGTAACGCCATTAGTACTTTCTGCATTGCCGGAAAGCGTATCTACATGGACGCCCTTAGCAGACATATCTCTGGCATAGCCGGTAAAATTCCAATTTCCGCTGTCATAACTTCCAAATCCGGACACATTGCCGGCTGAATAATCAGTGTACGAAAGACCTTCCCCTTTTCCTACAAAAGATCCTTTATTTAAAGAGAAAGCGCCGTCTTTATAGTTTCCGGCAGCTTCAACACTGCCATTCAATATTCCGGAAGCTCCAATATCAGCAGGAATATTTCCAAGGGACAAATCAGTAACTACAGCCTCTCCGTTAAATGCGCCAGAGGTAAGATCATATCTGCCGTCCCCGGTAATTTCCCCTGCACTTGTTTTTGCTTCCAGAGAAGGAATGATGATCCCGTCGTCCCCATAGATAAACTTAGCTTTGGCCAAATAGATATCCATATCCTGATATCCGCCGTTTTTCAAAACGACGTCGCCGGACACATATGGATTTTTCAGAGTACCCGATACAAGCATGCTTCCTGTCAATGCCCCGCGGATCTGCTCGTCCGGCAGGACCTTTTCGATTTCAAATCCATGGAAATTCAGATTACTTTGAAGCATGATCTCCGGCAGATTCCAGTTAATTCTGGCATCGCCAGAAATATTTTGTCCATTGATCTTTGCTGAAACATCAGAAAAGGATGCTTCTCCATCATAAATATCAAAAAAAGCTGCTCCATCAGCCAGAATGTAGTTTTCATAGCTCAGAGCAGCATTATTAAAATGGCCTTTTACGTGGTAAGCCACAGCGCCATCACTTCTCCAAATCTTTGCACTCGTCGCTTCTCCTGTACCATTTTTTAATTCTATTTTCTTGCTTAAGTCAGGAAATTGATTCAATAAAGGCTGCAGTGACTTCAGTGAAATGCTGTCAGCTTTCAAATCTACTTCCAGATTATTCTCATCAGTATACTTAAGCGTTCCATTAAAAGGATTATCAATAAATGTTCCGTTGAAAGATCCATGGATTTTCTGATCTTTATTCCAATCAAAATTTCCCTTTAAATCATTGAAGACATAGCGATCGGAATTAGCGGTATTTACGGCAATGGTTCCGTTTTTGATTGCCACTTTTCCTGTAAATGTCCCGCTGTTGGTGTCATCAGACGGCTTAAGAATATCCTGAATGTTCCAGGAATTATCTTGCCCCTGACGAAGATCGATTTCAGGATCTTCAACAGTTACACTTTTAACAAGGGATGCAACGCCGGAATCATGTACCAGGTAATCATACAGAGAAGATACTGTCCATCCAATCGTCAAATAGGACGACTTTAATACAGTATCCCCGTTATTATCTTTCAATTCCAGACCGGCGAATTGAAGATTATAACCCGGATCGAGATCCAGCTGCTCCCAGGATATGGTGCCATTTACTCTGGCTCCAATCTTTTCGTGCAGCACAGGATCCAAGTTCTGTACAATTATTGGCCGTATTAGTAAGTAGACGAAACAGATTGCCACAAAGATGAATGCGGCAATTCCGTTCAGCCACCACTTGATTCTGCTTTTATTCAAAGTCTGCTCCCTACCAGTTCATATATTTTGAAAATTTTCGTGTATTATTTATTTTCGCTGCCTGCAGCAAACTCTGGATGGATAACAGCAGGAATTCCCATTGCATTTTCCAAAGTTGCCAGACCGATATTGTAGTTGTACAAAGCGCTGATATAGTTTGTACGAGCTGTACTCAGCTGCAGTTCTGCATCCAGTACATCAAGGTTCGTACCAACGCCGCTGCTGTATCTTACCGCAGCAATCTTGTAAGCTTCTTCAGCTTCAGCAACGGAAGCTTCGGTCGAACGGATCTGCTCTTTAGCAGCCAGAATATTCAGATAATCCTGTCTTACTTCAAGTTCGACGCTTTCTCTGGACTGCAGAAGCTGCTCCTGCGCAACCTTAACTCCTGCTTCTGCCTTCTTGATAGCAGCCTGAGTTGCACCGCCGTCCCAGATCGGCCAGCTTACGGAGCCGCCAATGCTCCATCCTTTATTGGCAAATCCCGGGAAATCAGAATCTTTCCAATTATATCCGCTGTTTACTGCTACAGTCGGCATATAACCGGCCTTGGCACTTCTCAGATTCTCATTAGCTACTCTTACCTGATAATCTGCTTCAACCAGTTCCCATCTGTATTTCTGCGCCATGAGAATTGCCTGATCCATCGTAATGTCGAATTCAGGTTCCGGGAAATCCTTATCCAAAGCATTGATCTTTGTATTCATTGGAATACGCATAATATTATTCAGATTTGCTTCAGCAACATCTCTTGTATTATCCGCTGCAATACTTGCCTGTTTTGCATTTGCCAGAGATACATTGGAGGTCAATACGTCAAGCTTTGCAACAACGCCTGCATCAAACTGCTGCTGTACGTTGGTCAGATGGCTCTGGTAATCGCTGACTGATTCATGCTGTACTTCTGCAAGCTTGATAGCTTCCAGATAATTGTAATATGCCTTGACTGCAGAAAGTTTTGTTGCAGCTTCAGTCCTGTAAACTTCAAGGTCAGAAATATTTTTTGCATATCTTGCAGAGTCAATGGCACTTTCAACAGCTCCTCCCGTCCAAATCGGCCAGGAAACAGTCAGTCCATTTCCAAAACTATTGCCAATTGCATCCTCACCTACTGACTTAGCTCTGCCAGCACTCCAAGTGTCCGACAAAGATGGATTCTTTTTTGCTGCTGCTGCACTGACATCCGCTTCAGCTTCTCTTCTCTGGAGTTCAGCGATAGTAATATCACGGTTGTTCTGGATTGCGAGTGTCACCGCACCGCGAAGATCTATATCCAAAGTAGAGGATTTAGGAGCTGCCGTCTCAGCAATGGAATCTCCCAAATTCTTCTGAAGAAGCATATTGTTGAAATTAACATTATTTTCTGAATTTACCTGATTCATCTGCGCTGCAATAGCTTTTTCTGTAATCGCAGGATCGGTTGTCAATCTTGTAGGAGCAGCCTTTGCTTCTGCATTTGCTCCGACAGAAAGCGCAAGCAGAACTGATGTAAGTAACACATGGTAGGTAAATTTATTCATATATTTCCATCCCTTCTAAGACTCATTTTTTATCAGTAGTTATATCCAAGTCCTAAATATTCTCCTCCTCCGGTTTTGCTATGAGGAAGGATGGACTGGCCGATGACGAAAACGTTATCGCCTAAGTCATAAGTCCCGCGTATACGAAGAGCCAGGTCGTTCGGATCGAATAGATCGGCGGAGAATTTCCATTTTTTCTTTTCATAATCTGCACCAATACCGAGTTTATTGCGGATTATTCCCGCATGTACTCCATAAATCCCCTTCATTCTTCCAAACATGGCATCATAGACAGGATCATTCCCAACAGATTCTATCCCAAACAGGCCATAAGAATCTTTGCCTGCTTTCAGGAAAATGTTTGGTGAGAAATCGTCTTTCTTAGTATTATATAACAATTCCCCGGAAACAGACATACCTAAATCTGCATTTCCATTCATTATATTATTAATTTTACCAGATATGTTCTTTGCATTTCCAGATATTTTCCTGGCATTTTCTGATGTAACTACCAGTTTGTCCGTGTTAAGGCTGGCATCAGCAGCCGCTTTTCCGTCTCCATTGAACTGCTTGAGCATGGAGTTGATCTGGCCCGTAATTTCCTGAATTTCCGAAGCGGTCTGTATGCCCTGGGATGTCAAAATGGCAAGATTCTGGGAAATGGCGTCGAAATTACTGATGCTGTTCTTTACATTTCTCTGCGCATTAGGATCTGCAACAATTTCATTGATGCCGTTCAGCATCATCTGCGCTGAATTAATGAGCTTATCCATTTTATCCATTGCCTGGTCAATTCCCGGGCTGGCAACACCTTCTACGGTCATACCGTTCTGGAGATATCCGCGGTCCTGATGGCCTCCGGAAACCTTGATGAATCTTCCGCCCATGACACTGCTGGTTTGAATGGTAAACTCAGCATCCTTAGGAATCTTGGCATCATTATAGAAGCGCAGCGATAATACCGCTTCGCCGTTTTTAACTGCAATGTTGTCGACCATGCCGACTTCTACGCCAGCATAATGGATCGGGTTTCCTTTTTCGATGCCTTCCGCTTCTTTAAAATAACCTGTTACAAGAAAACCGCTTCTGCCAAAAATAACCAGAGTGCTTAAATGGACAATGATTATTGTAAACAAAATGATTCCTGCGAGCGAAAAAGCCCCTACTTTCGCTTCAGTTGTCCACTTCATCATTCATCCCCCTCTTTCTCTATATCCGGCGAAGACGGCAATCCATTCATGAATTGTTTTATTCTCGGATCTTTTGACTGGTAAAGCGCAGAAGGTTTTCCGATTTCAAGGAAAGATCCTTCATAAAGAAACGCCATCCGGTCAGCTATAAGCTCCGCTGATTTTAAATCATGTGTTACTACAACACTTGTAACATGCAGCTTTTCCTGCATATTCTTTATCAATAAACTTATATCCGTTGAACGGATGGGATCAAGGCCTGCTGTCGGTTCGTCATACAGGATGATTTCCGGTTCAAGGACGATAGCTCTTGCCAGCCCTATACGTTTCTTCATGCCCCCGGACAAGTTTGACGGCATCAGTTCTTCTGTTCCATCAAGTCCCACCAGATGAAGTTTTTCCTTGACCGCCTGATCAATCTCAGGCTCTGACAGTTTTGTATGCATCCTCAGCCCAAATGCAATGTTTTCCTTGACATTCATGGAGTCAAACAGTGCTGAATACTGGAAAACCATGCCCATATGTTTCCGCTGTTCATTGAGCTCTGTTTCAGGCATCTTTGTTATATCTCTGCCATCGATCAATATCTTGCCTGATGTTGGCTTCAAAAGCCCTATCATCATCTTAAGGAGCGTAGATTTTCCTGAGCCGGAGGCCCCCAGGATAACCATCGTTTCTCCCTTATTGATCTGCAAATTTACATTTTTCAGAATTCTTCTGTCGCCGAAAGTCTGCTCGACATTAATAATATCAATCATATGCGCCTCAGAACAGTATAGATGAAAGAATATAATTTGCAGCAAAGAGCATAATTATGGAATAAACGACGGACTGCGTCGTTGCTTTGCCGACGCCTTCTGCGCCGGCAGTACAGGTCATCCCACGGTCGCATCCGACCAGTGCGACAATCATTCCAAATATGATGGATTTTATAACACCGATATATAAATCAGACGGGACGCAGAATACACGAATCGAGTGCATAAAGACATAGGAAGACACGCCGTGTGAAAGGGATGCTACAATCATTCCGCCGCCGACACCGATTACAACGCCAAAAACATTCAGTATGGGAAGCATTGCCATACATGCGACAAGCCTGGGAACGACAAGGTAGCCGATCGGGCTTACGGCCATGCACCTCAGGGCATCGATCTGCTCAGTAACGCGCATTGTGCCGATTTCCGCAGTAATTGCAGCACCGACTCTACCGGCAAGCACAACACCGCAAAGGACCGGGCCTAATTCACGGCCTATGCCGATGGCGACAATAGCTCCGACAGTAAAATCAGCCCCATATTTCGTAAGCTCCCCTGCAATCTGTACCGAAAGTACCATGCCCGTAAATAAAAGTGTCAGTGCAACAATCGGAAATGACAAAACACCGAGGGACAGGCACTGCTTAAACGTTTCCCTGCTCCTGATCGTGCCTATTTCCTTTACCGTTGCAATCAATAAAAGGATAATGGCCCCTAATTGGTGAAATATACTGATCGTTTGTCTTCCCAAAGATTCAATAAATGCCATATGGAGCCCCCTTCAAAAATCTATATTTCCCCCCAGCATTTTATGCCGTGGGATAAGTGATTATTCTATAACTGCGGTTTACATAATCTATCAGGCTTTGTCCTTGCCTGCACTCTTATCGGAACCAGGTTCTGAAGTCTTGTCTGATGCTTTTTTCTCAGATGTCTGCAGCGCACTGCTGTCCATCTTCTCAAAGCCTTTTTCCTTTGAATTCTTGATAAGGACTTTCAGCTTACGGTCTCTGTCTTCAGGCGTAGTTACTTTGAAAGTAAACTGTCCGTCGCCATATATAACATAATCTGTCAGCACAGAGCTCTTGGCGGTCTCCTTGCTCATATCGCCATGATCTGCGCTGTTTCCTTTTCTGCCCTTCAGGTAATCAGGAACATCCGAATCATCCCGGTCAGTAATTTCTGCCTTGGTTTTCGAAGACGATGTCTTGTTATTAATCGTGCTGACAGAAGGATCCAGAATTTCAGCGACGATCTGGTTATTCTGATCTTCTTTCTGCAGTTTATCGAAAAGGTCGTTGAAATCTTTATACACACGCACGCGGTCAAGGACTTCATCCGTCAGATTATACTGCTGCTGCTGCAGAAGGTACGGAAGCGGAATCACGCCGCCTCCCCGTATTTCAAGAATCATGTCCCCAAGCGGCTGATCAGCAGGAACGGTAAATGACATCTCTTTATAGAAAACCTCTCCCCTGTATGGCTGGAGCCTGACACGGATATAAATCGTATCACCGGGACTGACAACCATCGGGTAAGCAGATGCATCTAAAAGCTGCGCAGTTTTTCTTTCGGAGGTCACCTTCATGTCTACATTGATATCTCTAAGTTCATACTTTTCAAACCGGTTCTGCTCAAGAAGCTTGACTACATTATAAATTTCATCAACACTCTTCTCTGCGGCCTCATTAGACGACCAGAACATGTTGCTTCTTGTAAAAGCCTTTTTATTCAAGTCTTTAGGAAACAATGTATAGTTTACAGTAACGGTTCCCTGCCCTTTTCTGTCCATTGTCCTGCTTATGGCATTATAGGCAGACGTTGCAGTCAGCGCAGGAAGCATGGATTCATTCTGGATCATGCGTACATTAAAGTCCGTGCTCCTGTTGAGATCCAGATCAAGAACATTAGCATGAAGACGCACGGAATCCGGAGTGATGCCGCTGACGCCGCTGATCCCTGCACCGCGGTCCTGATTGACTACGCCGATTTCAGCCCCCACGGATCCCAGTTTGAACGGAATATTCTGGCTTGGCACGATGGTGAGTATGTATGCATTGTGCATGAAGTAGCCGGAACTGCCCTTATCAAGAAACGGATGTCCGAATGCGATCATGTGATTTCCATCTACATAGGTTACCGTCCCTACAGCGCCCAGCCTTAAATCGCCTGTGACTAAAGTTGCAGCGACAGAACCGCCGGCTTCCAGAGGATAAGGTGCATCATCATTTTGAACAGAGACAGAGGAATACGGCACCATATTGAATTCCTTCATTTTTTTTGCAAGAAATTCCATTCCGCTTCCAGTATATCCTTCTGCCATAAGCGGCGTATCCAAAGCCACAAAACCATTCGTATCCGGATGGTCACTAGTGTTTTGATCCGTGTCATTAATGGTCCACAGGCGGATCATATCAGAAATCGGTGTAACCATTCCTATCCGGCCGTTAGACTGCGGAAAACCATATGATATGGCACCTAAAAGTTTGCCGTTTATATAAACAGGACTTCCGCTCATTCCCTGAGCAATCCCGTTAGTCTTGTCAATGACAGGCCCTGAAACCTTCACTAATACTAAATCTCCGCCTGAAGCTCCTTTATGCTTGAGTATGCCCAGAACTTCCACATCGAAGGTATCAATTTGTCTTCCGTGAACAACAGTCTTAGCATATCCGTGCATTCCTTCCTGCACGTCTGAAACCGGCAGAAATTCCTGTGCTGCATAAGCCTGACCCATGCCGGAAAGTGCCAGAAGCACTGCCAGCGCGAGATTTTTCAGTTTATTTTTCAGCATCGCTTATCATTTTCCCTTATCATTAATTCTTATTGGTATCGATAACAGCAACTGCCTGCTGTTTATCAATTCTCTGTCCTTTGACTACCAGGACTTTCTGCACAACACCATCAGCATCCGCCCTTGCAGCCGGAACCGGTCCGACAAGCGAGTCGACCGTTACTATAACCTGTCCTTCCTTGACAACGGCATTTTCTTCCACAACAGAGGTTACAACGCCGCTTAAGACAGAGCTCTGTGGAACTTGTTCTGCAAAAACAGCAGGACAAGCTGCGCCTGCGAAAATCAGCATAGAAAGGATTCCCGCCTTTTTATTTAATTTCATGATTGCTCAACCTTCTTATCAGAATGCTTTCATTATCAATTATATGTATTATTCTTTTTATTTTACCATCTTTTATCGTAAAACACACATCATTTTAAAAACCGTGTGGTATTCAGTTTAACATAGTGTCATAAAGAAACGCGTTATATATGCAAAAAAGATATGGAATGTTTTTCCATATCTCCTTTGTAATATTGACGTATCAATGAAGATCCTGAAGCGAATCTCTAAATTCATCAATATAATCTAAAGATTTACCCGCTCCGACAGCATTAATATAATTAGGTCTTTCAACAACATATGCCCGGAAACCCGTTATTCTGGAAATGAGTATATCGAGTCCCTTCAGCTGCGAGCCTCCGCCAATGAGTTTGATGCCATGTTCTCTGATATCGGCCAAAATGGCTGGCGGCGTACGCTGGATGACATCCCTGATGCACTTGAAGATATCATAAAGAATTGGATTGACAACGCTTGCAATGTCTTCTCCCGTCACTGCAATCTTGACAGGAAGACCGGATACCAGTGAAAGCCCGAATGTTTCAGAAATCCTCGGAGTCTGTTCCAAATCCCACTGTGCTCCCAGGGCAATTTTCAAAGATTCTGCTTCTTTTCTGCCAATGCGGACATGATATTTCTCTTTTACCAGGTTCATGATGGCCTGATCCATCTTGATGCCCGATCTCGTAGAGAACTGGCTGGCAACGATTCCGCGCGGTGAGAGTACGGATACCTTCGTAGAGCCGCCTCCGACATCTACAAACATTGTCCCTTCAGGCGTCTTACTGGATCCATTCATCCCCATCATTGCTGCCAGCGGCTGATCAATCAGCACAGTCTTCCTTGCTCCCATGGCAACAGCAGCTTCCAGAAGAGCTCTCCTCTGAACGCTGTTGATCCCGTCAGAAACACACATAATGAGGCGTGGATGGAAAAACATGCTCTTCAGGTATGATTTATTGACGATGGAGTTTAAAAGGTATGCAGCACCGTTATAATCAATAATCGCACCATTGCGCAGCGGACGGATGATACTGATCTCATGGGGAGCCTTTCCTTCCATTTCTTCTGCCTTGGTGCCAAACGCAAAGTATTCATGAGTGATCTCATTGCGCGCCAAAACGGAAGCTTCAGAAAATATAAGGCCTTTATGCTTTACATAAAGAACTATATTGGAAGTACCAATATCTACTCCTATATCTTCTGCGCCGAATGAGCCGATCCAGTCCATCAGCGAGCTTTGACCGGAATTATCCTTTTTTATTTCTTCCGTACTTTCAGTCTTTGTCGACACGGATAATATCTGCTCCTAATCCCTGTAATTTCTCAACCAAATGATCATAGCCGCGGTCAATATGATGCAGCTCCCCGATTTCTGTTTCTCCATGGGCTGCCAATCCAGCTAATGTCAGGGCTGCCCCTGCTCTAAGATCTGTTGCACGCACAAAAGCTCCCGTAAGGAAAGGAACACCCTGAACGATAGCGCAGCGGCCTTCCACCTGAATGGATGCTCCCATACGCTGGAGCTCACCGACATGCATGAAACGGTTTTCAAAGACAGTTTCAGTAATTTTGCTGATCCCGTTTCCAATTGTCATTAAAGCCATGAACTGAGCCTGCAGGTCAGTCGGGAAACCAGGATAAGGAAGTGTCTTTATGTCTGTAGATCTGATCTTTCCATCACTAACGACGCGGACACTGTCGATTTCCTTAGTCACTTTAACGCCTGCTTCATTCAGTTTGGCTAGAAGCGGCTTCAAATGTTCCGTCAGGACATTTTCTATGACAACATCGCCGCCTGCCATAGTAGCAGCGATCATGAATGTACCGGCCTCGATGCGGTCAGGAATCACTGTATGGGAAACGCCCTCCAGTTTCTTGACGCCTTCAATACGGATGATATTAGTCCCCGCACCTTTGATGTTGGCACCCATGGAATTGAGGAATGTAACAAGATCGACGATTTCCGGTTCTTCTGCTGCATTTTCAATGACAGTCCGCCCCTCAGCTGTTGCTGCGGCCATCAGGATATTTTCAGTAGCACCAACGCTTGGGAAATCCAGGTAAATCGTAGTCCCCTTCAGACCATGCGGTGCATAGCTTTCTACAAAGCCGTTTCCAATATTGATTTCAGCACCCATAGCTTCAAACGCTTTAAGATGCAGGTCAATCGGCCGGCTTCCATGTCCCATCTTTGCTAAAAGCGGTCCCATGATCAGGAAGGACGCTCTCATTTTGCTCATCAGTTCATAGGAAGCTTCTGTCTTATTTAATAAGGAGGAATCAAATGTCAGGACATTGTCTTCTTTTTTGACTTTTACTCCAAGCGATTCCAAAACGCTGCAAATGGTAAAAACATCATCCAAATTGGGCGCATCTACGATCGATGCAGGTGTTTCCGGCAGAAGCGTTGCAACAATAATAGGTAAAACTGCGTTTTTAGCACTCGAAACGCGTACATTCCCATGAAGGGTCTTTCCCCCATGAATCACTAATTTTTCCAAGCGGAATCACTCCTGTACTTTAAATACGAACTTATTAACCATAATTTCAATCAGTTTTAGACAAATCTGCCTTTTATACCACCCGCAAAACATTC
>ENA-OVFO01001004-OVFO01001004.1-human-gut-metagenome-genome-assembly--contig:-NODE-1004-length-13579-cov-5.724564_pt1 | contig 13579 bp, 13 predicted proteins | sample MGYA00237761_ERZ505401 | MGnify/ENA primary metagenome ERZ505401 (study PRJEB26158, sample SAMN06016330) | human gut metagenome | biome: human gut; feature: ankylosing spondylitis patient; material...
AGAAAAAGGGCCACCGTTTCCTACAAACCCTATTCGATTGGCCGGTATCTGGCAAGCATACTCTGCCAAAGCAATACTCCAGGAAAATAAGATTACAGCATAAAGCGGCCAGTTTGAAATCACTTTCATTTCTTGCAGCTTTAAATGTCCATACCACGCAAATGTCATAAAGATATTCGATATGACAAGCAATAAGATTGTGTATAAAATTTTCATGTCAAATATATATTATAATAAGATTATTTTTCTTCCGGCAATAAATCCGACTGTATATTACTCATACTTCCCCACAAACTGTAACGGGCTTCCGGATTCAGTTTCTCCAATGTGTGAAAAACTTCCTTGATGCTCGATCTATTAGAGTCTTTTTCGTATGGACAATTCTTGATTTGTTTTTTATATCCTCTATATGCTGCCATCTGCAGAAGGTCGGCTTCATGCACCAGACACATCGGGCGGATAATGGTCATATCAAACTTCCGCATCACCAGTTTAGGAGGCATCGTACTGAATGCACCTTGAAAAGTCATATTCATCAATAGTGTTTCCAATATATCATCCATATGATGTCCTAATGCTATTTTATTACACCCCTGCTCTTTTGCGACTGTAAACAAGGCTTTTCTTCTGTTCCATGAACAAAGGAAACAAGGAGACTTGCGCGTATCGGTAGAAGGATCGAAAGAAGTCTCATAACAGATAAAAGGCACTCCCAACGACTCTGCATAAGAACGTAAATAGTCCATATCCGATTCGTAAGATATATTTTTCATTACTACATGAGCCGCTACAACCGAGAATTGGGGCTTGTAAATCCGGGAACGCAAGGCAAGTAACTCCAATAAGGCAAGCGAGTCTTTTCCTCCCGATAAACCGACCAGAATTTTAACGCCATAAAATCCCAATCCGTATTGAACGACTCCTTTATTGAAACATTTCTGAATGCGACGCATCAACTTTTCTTCCATGATTCTTTTTTCCATATATCACATAAAAAATGGTTGCAAAAATACGAATTTTAGAAGAATATTTGTATTTTTGAATTTATTAAATAACAGCACGAAAATGATGAAAAAGAAATATATACTGACTTTCTTTATTTTAAGCTCAATAGGAAGCGCTTACTCTCAAACATTATCTCAAGCAAAAAGTTGGTTTCTCGAAGGAAAATTTGCTGAAGCCAAACCAGTATTCAAAAAACTTGTAAAACAGTCGCCCTCGAATGCCAGCTATAGTTTTTGGTATGGAGCCTGTTGCTACGAAACAGGAGAAAAAGCAGAAGCCCGACCTTATCTGGAAAAGAGTGCAGAAAGAAAAGTAATCAATGCATACCTTTATTTAGGAAAGCTATATTATGATTTATATCGTTTTGATGATGCAATTGAGAACATAGAAAATCATATCTATTGGCTTGAACAGAAAAAAAGAGACACAACCGATGCGGAAAAAGAATTGGAACGTTGCAGAAAAGCTGCACGCATGCTCCGAGGTACTGAAAATGTAGTAATAGTGGATAGTTTTGTAGTAGATAAACAAAATCTGCTTTCGGCCTACAGACTAAGTAAAGAATCTGGAGAAATATCCATGAATGCAGATGGGAACGGTACTTGCTTTACAAATGAGATGGGAGACAAAAAAATTGTGACTCAAACGAATAATGACGGAGAAACATATCTTGCTTCACAAATACAAATGATCAACCAATGGAGTGCCCCGGAACCTTTACAGTCTTTAAATGAAAACAGCAGACAGTTGAACTATCCGTTTATGGCTGCAGATGGCATTACACTATATTATGCCGCAGAAGGTGAAGAAAGCATGGGAGGATACGACATTTTTGTAACCCGTTACGATTCTGAAGACAATACTTATCTAAAAGCTGACAACATTGGAATGCCTTTCAACTCACCCTATAACGATTATATGTATGCATTGGATGATTTCAATGGCTTAGGATGGTTCGCTTCCGACAGATACCAGCCGGAAGGAAAAGTATGCGTGTATGTTTTTGTGCCTAATGCATCCAAAACTGTATATGATTATGAAACGACAGATCTTCCGAAAATAATAAATGCAGCTACCTTGAAAAGTATTAAAGATACATGGAACAATGAGGATAAACTAAGAACAGGACGACAGAGTTTAGCTAAGGTTTTATATGGTAGTAATCAATCCCAAAAAGAAGCAAATTTTACCTTCATTGTAAATGATAATACCATTTATCACAACCCATCTGATTTCGTATCCAAAGAAGCCGGCAAACAGTTCCGTTTCTTACAGCAAAAGCAGAAAGATTTGGAGGCATTGGAAGCAAGCCTGCTTGAATTAAGAAAAGAATATCATGAAGGCAATGAAAGCAAGAAAATTAATCTTGCTCCACAGATATTAGATCAAGAAAAACGAATAGAAGAATTGCGTAAAGAAGTAAAAAGTCTTTCTGTTTCTATTCGAAATCTAGAATTAAAGAGTAAAAATTAACAACAATAATTATGGAAGTATTAATTATTAGCATGCTTATCATAGCCGGACTGATACTTTTCATTATCGAAGTATTCCTGATTCCGGGTATCAGTGTCGCTGGAATTGCTTCAGCGTGCAGTTTATTGTATGCCATTTATTATGCTTTCGACAGTTTAGGAACACAAGCTGGTATTATAACTATAGGTATTACTATAATAGGAATAACCGGAATTACCATTTGGTTTATGAAGGGTAAGACGGTAGATAAACTTGCTTTGAAACAGACCTTGGACTATAAGCCTAACCCGTTAAAAGGAGTTGACATACATGTAGGAGATATCGGAACAACTATAACCAGACTGACCTTAATAGGAAATGCTGAAATTAACGGACATATTCTTGAAGTACAATCAGCAGACGGGTTTATTGATGAGAAAACTCCTATAAAAGTATGCCGGATTACTCCTAATACCATTTACGTGCAATCTATTCAATAATATTTACTTAAATCCAGGTAAGCTATGATTGACCCTAACTATCTTCCGTTTATTTTAGCCGGTGGTGGAGTTATTCTGTTGGCTATATTTTTCCATTACGTTCCCTTTTTCCTTTGGTTATCTGCCAAAGTTTCAGGAGTACGTATTTCACTGGTACAACTTTTTTTGATGCGCATCCGTAATGTACCACCTTACGTCATTGTACCTGCTATGATAGAAGCGCATAAAGCAGGACTCAGTAACATCACCCGTGATGAACTGGAAGCACATTATATGGCAGGAGGACATGTAGAAAAAGTTGTACATGCATTGGTGTCGGCATCAAAGGCTAACATCGACTTGTCTTTCCAAATGGCTACCGGAATCGATTTGGCAGGACGTGATGTGTTCGAAGCCGTACAGATGTCGGTCAACCCGAAAGTCATCGACACTCCTCCTGTAACCGCTGTAGCAAAAGATGGTATCCAGTTGATAGCTAAAGCTCGTGTAACTGTACGAGCCAACATACGCCAGTTGGTAGGCGGTGCCGGTGAAGATACTGTATTGGCACGTGTAGGTGAAGGTATCGTTTCCTCCATCGGTTCTTCCGAAAATCACAAGTCAGTACTCGAAAACCCAGACTCCATCTCTAAACTCGTCTTGCGTAAAGGACTGGATGCTGGTACTGCCTTTGAAATTCTTTCCATTGATATTGCCGATATCGATATAGGCCGCAATATCGGAGCTTCTTTGCAGATAGACCAAGCTAACGCTGACAAGAACATCGCCCAGGCTAAAGCAGAGGAACGCCGTGCGATGGCCGTTGCTTTGGAGCAGGAAATGAAAGCCAAAGCAGAAGAAGCACGTGCTAACGTGATTCAAGCCGAAGCTGAAGTACCTAAAGCCATGGCCGAAGCTTTCCGAACTGGCAATCTTGGTATTATGGACTACTATCGAATGAAAAACATTCAAGCCGATACCGATATGCGAACCAGTATTGCTCGCCCCGATGTGCATCCAGCCGGACATGAACCTATCGGTAAATAAAGAGACAGAAACTAGCATTTAACTTGCTAATTAAAAACGAATGCGTATGAAAAAGTATTTTCCCCCTTCAGAACTGATCATCAATGAGGACGGTTCGGTATTCCACCTTCATGTAAAACCAGAACATTTGGCAGATAAAGTCATTTTGGTAGGCGACCCAGGACGTGTAGCGCTTGTAGCCTCTCATTTTGATTCTAAAGAATGCGAAATAGAAAGCCGTGAATTCCGTACAGTAACTGGTACCTATCAAGGTAAACGCATCACGGTAACTTCTACCGGTATCGGATGCGATAACGTGGACATCGTAATGAATGAACTCGATGCACTGGCCAATATTAATTTCCAAACTCGTGAAGAAAATGAGACTTTTCGCCAGTTGGAAGTTGTACGCATCGGCACCTGTGGAGGTCTACAACCCTATACACCAGTAGGAACCTATATATGTTCTGCTATTTCCGTGGGATTCGACGGGCTTCTGAATTTCTACGAAGGACGCAATGCTGTATGCGACTTGCCTATGGAACGTGCCCTACTCAACCATTTAGGATGGACAGGTAACCTATGTGCACCGGCTCCTTATGTAATTCACGCCAACGAAGAACTAGTAGATCGAATCGCCGGCACAGACATGGTACGCGGCGTAACAGTAGCTTGTGGCGGTTTCTTTGGCCCACAGGGACGTCAGCTTCGTATTCCTTTGGCTGACCCACATCAGAATGAAAAAATTGAGAGTTTTGAGTATCAAGGACATCGCATCACCAACTTCGAAATGGAAAGTTCTGCATTGGCCGGACTGGCACGTTTGCAAGGCCATAAAGCTACTACCGTGTGCATGGTCATCGCGAACCGAGTAGCCAAAGAAGCCAATACTGGATACAAGAACAAAATTGACGATTTGATTAAAGTCGTACTTGAAAGAATCTAACAAAATTATTATAAATCAACAGGTTCTCCTCTTTGAGGGGAGCCTGTTTTTATGTCTGAAAACTCACTCATATGGAAGCAAGTTTTAAATCTAACCTTACCGATAAGCGTCAGCGATACGCTCAGTTCCTTGAACAATTCGCTCCCCTGATTGAAGGCGAAAAAAATGAAATCAGCGTGTTGGCCAATACTTGTGCAGCGCTAAAAGAAGCCTTCGGATTCTTCTGGATAGGCTTCTACCTCGTCCACGAAGATGAACTCCATCTCGGCCCATTCCAAGGCAGTGTGGCCTGCTATCATATCAAGAAAGGACGTGGAGTATGCGGCACTGCTTGGGCTGAAGCTTGTACTCAACTTGTACCCGACGTAGATCAGTTTCCCGGTCACATCGCTTGCAGTTCTCTTTCCCGTTCCGAAATCGTCGTACCAATGATAGCCGCAGGAGAAGTACGAGGAGTACTTGATATTGATAGTGACCAATTGGCCACATTCGACGAAACCGATCGTGAATATCTCGAAAAAGTAGTCGATCTGCTGGTAAAAACCCTCTATTCTCACGCATAAATATCTTAACTCCATTTCCGGATGTAACCCGAAAACTGTATCTTTGCAAGGATAAAAAAACATATACACACGTGAATATATTACAAACAGAAGATACTATCTGTGCCATTGCTACCGCTCAGGGCGGAGCTATTGGCACTATCCGCGTATCAGGTCCAGAAGCTATCACCATTACGGACCGCATCTTTAAACCCGTTTCCGGAAAACCACTGACTGAACGGGTACCTTATACCCTTACTTTCGGTCATATACTTACGCCAGAAGGAGAAATTATCGATGAAGTATTGGTCAGCCTTTTCCGAGCACCTCATTCTTACACCGGACAAGACTCTACAGAAATCTCCTGCCATGGTTCGAGCTATATCCTCCAACAAGTGATGCAACTTCTCATCCGACAAGGATGTCGTGCAGCAGATCCAGGTGAATATACCCAGAGAGCCTTTCTAAACGGCAAAATGGACCTCAGTCAGGCTGAAGCAGTAGCCGACCTCATTGCATCTACCTCCGCTGCCACCCATCGCATGGCCATGAACCAAATGCGTGGCGGATTCAGCCGTGAATTAGCCACATTGCGCGACAAGTTACTTCACCTAACTTCCCTCATGGAGTTGGAACTCGACTTCAGCGACCACGAAGAACTGGAATTTGCCGATCGTTCCGAATTGGAAAACATCGCCCACCAAATTGAACACGTTATCCATCATTTGGTAGATACGTTCAGCGTAGGTAATGCCCTTAAGAATGGAGTGCCTGTAGCCATCGTTGGCGAAACAAATGCAGGAAAATCCACTTTACTGAATGCTCTCTTAAATGAAGAACGTGCCATTGTAAGCGATATTCACGGTACCACACGCGATGTCATTGAGGATACCATGAACCTTGGAGGTATCACCTTCCGTTTTATTGATACCGCCGGTATCCGTGAAACAACTGATACTATCGAAAGTTTAGGTATCGAACGGAGCTTCCAAAAACTGGATCAGGCTGATATCGTACTCTGGGTCATCGACGCAACCTGTGCCGAAGAACAATATCGCCAGTTGGCCGACAAAATTCTGCCACGATGTGAAGGCAAGAATTTGATCATTGTACTTAACAAGGTGGATCTACTTTCGTCGACAGACTCCCTCGATAAGGAAACAGAGGATACGAAATCGACTGATGAGCAAATTGCCCGTTTGAAAACGACTCTTCCCGACCTGCCGGAGGATACTTGTGTACTTTCACTCTCAGCCAAACAAAAGGAAGGACTGTCTTCGCTCCAAAAACAATTGGTAACCTTTGCGGCTTTACCCGATCTGTCACAGAATGATGTAGTAGTTAGCAATATTCGCCACTACGAAGCGCTAAGCCGTGCGCTAGAGGCTATTCACCGGGTACAAGACGGACTGGCCATGCAACTTTCTGGAGATCTTGTATCACAAGATCTTCGTGAATGTCTTTTTCACCTTGCAGAAATTGTAGGTGGAGAAATCACTAATGATGAAGTTTTAGGAAACATATTCAAGCATTTCTGCATCGGTAAGTAAAGCACTCTAAACAACTCAAAACATCTTTAAATAACTTGTAATAAGTCTCTCATTTTGAGGGACTTTTATTTTTTAACACTTCCGAGTAGCTTTTTGTTGTTTCAAGTTATTCCATCTATTTTTGTATCGTATTTGTACCGCGAAGAAATTTAAAAACGGTGCGATTACGACCAAATGATATTGAAGTCACTTCCATGGGACACCCTGGGAAAATGCCCAAATGACATTGAAAGCACAAGCTGGGACACCCTGGGACGTGGTGGGACACCTTGGGACACTTTTGGGTGACTTCATTGGCGAAATTATAACCAATATCAGCAACGACAATGGAAATACAGAAACGATGTAAGTACTGCGGAAAGCTCTTTATTGCACATACATTGGCTACTCAGTATTGCTCACGTCAGTGTAATGGCAAGGACTATAAGAGAAAGATACGAGAGAAGGAAATTGCAGACTATCTTGAATCAAATCCTCAGGATACACCTAGTGCGGTTTCCTCACAAAATTCAGTTCTTGAGGCAAAGAGGTTTCTTACCCCAAGAGAGGCAGCATTGTATTTGGGTATAGGCAAGTCTTCTGTTTACAGAGAACTTGCCAATGGGCTTATAAAAGCTGTCCAGATGAAGGGAAAGACCCTTATCAGACGAAAAGATATTGACAATCTGTTCGACCGTACAAAAGATTATCAAGCACGTACAGGTAAGATACATGAGAAAAGGGAATATTATACAGTTAGCCAGATTGTAAATAAATTTCATATTACCCGTCGTGCCGTATGGAATAGATGCGAAAAGTATGGAATAAAGAAAGTATACAAAGGAAGAAATACTTTCTATGATAAGACACTTGTTGATATCCATTTTGCAGAACTCATCGCTGAGATAGACATGAATGATTATTATACCATTGATCAGATCAAGGATAAATTCAGTATGAGTCATGCAGCGGTATTGTCTTTTGTTACGAGGAATGAAATTCCACGTATAACACAGGGAAGAAAAGTTTATTATTCGAGAGCCCATATTGACACATTCAAAGGGGAAAGAGAAAATGTTGATCCGCTTTATTATACCTATAAGGATATACAAGAGAAATACAGTTTAAGCAAGGATCAAATCAACTACTATGTCCGAAACTATCATGTTCCGAATCACAAGCAGGGACGTTTTACCATAGTAGAACGAAAGATATTTGATAAGGTGATAAAAGAAAGAATGACAGCCGGTTTTCTTGAAAAGGAAGTTGAAAGAAGAAAAAAACAGAAAAAAACAGATGAAATTCCAAAAGGGTATATTTCAATCAGGCAGATAGCAGATAAGTACAATATTACTGAAAAAGCCGCACAGGCAAAAACCCGTGAAGGAAAGCTGGAGAAGCTGTTTATCAGACACCGGAATTATTTCAATGAGGCTGCAGTGGAACAGCTATTCAACCGCAACCCGGATAATTTTGATGTTCCTGAAGATTACATAACAGCCCAAAAGATAGCTGAACGCTTTAAGGTTACCGTCCATCATGTACATGGCAGGACAAGACTGGCAAAAATTCCAAAGATAACAGTAAAGCATATAAACTTCTATGAACTAAAAGCTGTAGAGAAACTGTTTGGGCATCGTGAAGCTGCACCTGAAATTCGTGAAGATGATACGTTTGAATGGATTACAGGCGAGCAGATAGAAGAACTCTATGGACTGTCAGTAAGTGCCAGACGTACACTGGTATCAAGGCATAAGATACCAAGCAAGAAAATACATGAAACTACATACTATTCGAAAGTGGATGTAGAATATGCTAGAAGCCCCGGATTAAGAGACAGGAAGGACTATTTCACGGTAGAACAGATTACAGATAAGTTTGGATTAAACAGGGATGAAATATACAGAATAGCCAGGTATAGAAACATACGAAAGAAACGTGACGGAAAATTTGTTTTATTCATGAAGGAGGATATTATAAATGCTATACATGACCGTTTACAATAAGCCTGTTTCTGATTATTCAGGATTATTACAAACTTATTCTTTATTACAGAAGTTCAGCAATAATTCATTTATGATATTAAGAAACAATTTGAAATAACTTTAAATATATACAGATATGCAGAATTGTAAAAAAGTAACTCTTAGGCTTCGTCGCTGTAAACATGGTATGCTGTCCTACTATCTTGACTATTATCCGGCTTATAGAGATAAGGAAACGATGAAGAGCATACGCAGAGAATCACTTGGTATCTACATTTATGAGAATCCTAAAAATTCTCGTGAATTGTCATTCAATAAATGCATGAAGGAAAAAGCTGAGATAATACGATGCAGAAGATTTGAAGAAATTATTAATGAACGTTACAGCCTGTATGACAAACAAAAACTCAACGACAGTTTCGTCAAGTATTATGAAAAAGAATCTGCTAAACACAACCAGAAATGGTTATATGTATATAAACATTTCAAGAATTATGTGGATGGAGATTGTACTTTTGGAGAGGTTAATGCAGAATTATGCCGAGGCTTTGCTGAATATCTTCAGGAATCTGCAAATAGTATGAGAACTGGCGAAAAACTGTCAAATAACTCAGTTGCCGGATACTGGTCAACTTTCCGCGCATTTCTAAGAATTGCATACAGAAATAAAATGATAAGTGAAAATATAAACGACTATCTGGAACGTATAGAATATGAAACAACAGTTAAGGACAGTCTCACATTACAAGAAATATATTCATTGTTTAATACAGAGTGTAAAATTGATGTATTAAAAAGGGCATGCTTATTTTCATGTCTGACTGGACTCCGTTTCAGTGATGTAAAAGCACTGACATGGGATATGGTTAAAAGTTTTGCAGATGGCAGTAAATATCTTGACTTCCTTGCAGTAAAGACTACAAGACAAAATATTGTTCCTATAAATGATGATGTCTTAAATCTAATGGGAAAACGCAGTTCCGGAAAAGTATTTAAGGGGCTATTATACTATATGACACAAAAGACAATGCAGGAATGGTTAAGAGCAGCAAAAATTCAAAAGCATATTACTTTCCATTGTAGGAGGCATAACGAGTTGTCTTTACGATTGGAAATGAATAGATTGCAGAATGTTACTTCTTGACAGGTAACGATTTAGAAACGAGCGAGATTCTGTATTCTGTCTTGTTCTGCATTATATCAATAAGAACGCTTTTCAAGAGCAAAAGTACAGATAAATTTTGAATTCTGACAATCAAAAGAAATGATTTACATGATAATCTTCATTTTTTCTTTGATTTTCGTGTAATAAAAGAATCCTAATTTGAACATTCTCACTATCTTTGCAAAAAGTCCAAGTATGAGAACCGGTATCTTGTCAGGAATAATAGGCGCGTCAGCAATCGTATTGGTTATAGTTCTAGTCATTGCATATGTGGCTCCAATCGATTATGCACCTATATATTTATTGAATCCAGAAAAAGCATTATCTGATAACGACTCCATCGTCTTAGATAGTATGAAATGTGTACATGTTGAGGTTCTAAAAGACCTAGAATCGAAAGGGGTTTTATTAACTCCATGTGAATACACTTCTCATATAACTGAGTATTATAATACTCTAATTTCATTTCTTTTAGGACTGTTCGTGGTCTTTTCTTTTGGCACAATATATTCGATTAAAGCAGCTTCAAGAAAAGAAATTGACGAAATAAACGCAGATATAAATGACCACAAAACAAGAACCGAAGGGGAGCTAAAAAGGAGTATTGTAGCATCATTAAGTGAACTCATGAGAGATTCCAAGTCGTTTGAAGAGACCTGTATAAATGCTTTATATGGAAGAATCGAAGACGAAGTTTTAAGGCATGAGGACAAAGATGCAATAGATCTTCGAATGCAAAAAATAGAAGAAAATGTAGACCTTCTGTTTAAGGCATATGAAGAATTGGAGGAGGAAAAATCATCTAACCAAGAAATTGAATAGATATGGGAACAAAAGGAAACAGAAAAGGACTTAAAAAGTCAGACACATATAAAGAACCAGATTTACTTGTGAGTGTAAATGATATTTTAGAGAAAGCTCAAGAATCAGGACTATATATCAACAATGCTCTTAAAATTGTGGACTTAATCTCAACATTTAATGATGTTGAAATTAAATACGAAGCAATGGATGCAAGCAAATCTGGGTCTTTAAGTTATATTGATGGCAAATGGATTATGTGCATAAATAGTAATCACAATATTAAACGCCAACGATTTACAATGGCTCATGAATTGGGGCACTATATGCTCCATAAGGGTAAAAATACAGCATTCGCTGACACAACTTTTTTCAGAAGCGATGATATGAGTTCTATAGAATATCAAGCTAATGAATTTGCTGCCCGATTACTTATGCCAGAAAATGCACTCCGCAAGCTGATTGATGAAGATAAAGTTAAGAATATAGGAGAACTTGCGTCAAACTTTGAAGTCTCATCCTCAGCAATGAAATATAGAGTAATCTCACTTGGCTATAAAATTAAAGACAATGGATAACAAATACTGGATTATTGTAAAAACAGGAGAGGCTGAAATAAGAGCATTGGAGAATGTTCCTGAAGATATTTTGTCTTATACGTTACCATTGATTGAAATAACAAGAGGTCGCAAGGTAACAAAAAACAAAATAGAAACGTATCCATTTGAAAAGCGTCTATCCAAACTGAAAAATATCTATAAAGGACAAGAGGTAGCTGTTGATGTCACATCAGAAACCTCTTTGTCCTCTCCTGAAGTGGATTATTTGTACAATCCTGACTCCGGTTATAAAAATTGGGTGAATTTCTTGATACAGTTAAAAAACGAGAATGTATTTGAAAAGATTATTCCGACCGTGTTGTTTAACTTTGAAGATGATAACTTTGAAGAGAATATTATAAAGCAAATACAAGAATTAGGAGCCAATTTTGAGACACTTTTGTATAGAAGTGATATTTCTGACGAGAACTGTTATGAGGACATAGAAATTCTTTGCAAACATATAGCCAATAACAATCTTAAAATAATTATTGATTGTGGTTATGTTCCACAAGCATCATACCAGAATGTTGCCAAGAAATGTATCGCGAGAATAAGTAATCTAAAATCAATCATAACTTCGTCTTGCGAATATATTGTTGCATCAACCTCTTTCCCCAATAATGTGAGGGACTTAGGCGATTTAGAGACTGATACTTTTAGTATTTCAGAGATTGACATATACAACATAATACTACAAACACACAATGATATTATTTATGCGGATTATGCGTCAATAAATCCTATAAGAAATGATACTATAACAATGGCACGTGGTTGGATTCCCAGAATAGACGTTCCATTAGACAAAACTGTTTTTTATTATAAAAAAAGGAGACCCAAAGGAGTATCTGCCTATGCTTCTACATACATCCAAGTAGCACAGTCGGCATGTTTAGACTCCCGATTTCCGCATACATTAAAAATTTGGGGCATAGATCAGATTCACTCTTGTGCAGAAGGAGGAGCTCCATCAGCATCCCCATCTTTTTGGATTGCAGTAAGAATGAATATTCATATAGCACAACAAGTAAACAGAATCTATTCTATTTGAAAAGACGAAGAAAGGAGACTTAAATCTTCTATATGGGTAAGTGTTCCCCGCTCACTCTTAAAAAGAGCGTACCTGTCCTTGTATTTTTGAGTTAAATATGTAAGGAGTATTTCTTGAATATGGGAAATTCTCCTTTTGGCATAGACCTGTCGTATTTCATCTGCATCGTATTTAGACGGAGGAAAACCCTCTAACCTATATAAATATTTTGCATTTATTGAATACAGCATCTCTACCTTATCCTTTTTCTTTTCAACACGAGGATTTTTGCACTTCTTTAATAAAAAATTCTCATTAAAAAAATAGACACCAACCTCGGAAGATACAATTTCGCAGATTCTATTTATATGTTTTTCAGTTGTTACAATCAGTACATAATCAAAGATTTTTTTATATTCAGAAATTTGTTCTTCTAAACGACATAAATTATCACTATCTGATTTTATCTCAACAGCAATTATCTTATGGTCCTGAATAACAACTAAATCTACCACTTTCCGTTTAATGCCATACATTAATTCATTGCCTATAATCAATTCTTTACTTCTTGATAGCAAATAATCAATAAATAGGCATTTTATATATTCTGCTGATTGTAATCCATATTTTTCCATTGCGATAGCAAAGGTACTCTTTTTTGCACATTTCTTTATCGTTTTATCTCAAAAATCAGACTTAAAATCACTGTAATCAAAAATATTGATTAGTAGGCATCAACAAATTTCGATATAATTCACTGATCATGATTTTTCGTTTTACTGAAATTATGTCTCAATCTGCATGAAGTTTTGGGTTCGTGAATAAGAGTTATTATATCATTTTACCTTTCTTTAGTCGCAAGGATTTCTTTTACATACTGCTGATTTTTCTCATTAACGCAGAACAATTTATAAAGTTGATTGTTCACGTCGTTATCATAATCAATAATTCCATTCTTATCTGACCTCAAATCCGCAACTAAGCTCTTCAGCGTCCTTCTTGCGTCTAAACGTCCTC
>ENA-OVFO01001005-OVFO01001005.1-human-gut-metagenome-genome-assembly--contig:-NODE-1005-length-13579-cov-3.842280_pt1 | contig 13579 bp, 14 predicted proteins | sample MGYA00237761_ERZ505401 | MGnify/ENA primary metagenome ERZ505401 (study PRJEB26158, sample SAMN06016330) | human gut metagenome | biome: human gut; feature: ankylosing spondylitis patient; material...
CCCTGCCCGAGGGCACCGAGATGTGCATGCCCGGCGATAACGTCGACATGAAGGTCGAGCTGATCACCCCGATCGCTATCGAGAAGGGTCTCCGCTTCGCTATCCGTGAAGGCGGCCGTACCGTTGGTTCCGGCGTCGTCATCGAGACCGAGGCCTAATTGATCCACTGAGGGTCATCCAAAGACTTCAAAAAGCAGCAGGCCGCAAAGGCCTGCTGCTTTTCTATTATCGAAAGTGCAAAGGAAGTGCGAAGCCAGCGGCTTCGCACTTCCTTTATTCATATTTGGCCCAGACCCAGCGGTCGAAGTCATCCGAGCGGAAGGCGGCGAGCTTTGCTGCATAGTCCGCATTGACTGTGGTGAAGCGCCGAAGGCCGTCGCTCGTCTGCACCAGTGGGTCGATGCTGCGCTTTTTGGCGGCGATCTTGACGGCGTAAGTACCCTCCGGCTTTTGCGCGCTGGACCGCGTACCGATTATGCGGCGATAATCCTGCCAACGCGCGGCGAGGACCGGATCAGAGTGGAGCAGGGCGATGACATGAGGTTCGTCGAGGTAGAGATCATCCACCGTCAGCACACTGCGCTGCTGTGCCTCGCGCAGAAGATCGGCCAATGCCTGCATGCTGAAGCGGTCGTCATCGGAGACGAACCATTCCGACTGCCGCAGCGAGAGCTGGGTAAAGATGTCGGCAATCTCCGCGTGCGCAAAGCAGATCTCATCGACGTTTTCCTCGTTTTTGCCGACAAAGATGTCGTCAAAAATGCGTTTCAGCTCTGCTTTTGGACAGTGGAAGACAAGATGCGCGTTGCCGAGCGTATATTCGAGTCGGTCGGCGGAGAGGCGGGGCGAATCGTTGTCGGCGATGGGATAGCGGTGGTAGTCGTCCACATCGTCGAGCGTCAGGCCGCTTTTATCGAGCAGCGCCATGAGTTCCGGCGACGAGGCAATCATCATGCGTGTGCGGCTTTCGGTCGATTTCTGCCGCATGTGGTCACCGTTCAGAAAGTCGACCACATGGGCGAACGCGGGCGTCGCAATGTCATGCAGTAGTCCCGCGACAGATTGCTTCAAGTCATGCGTGAAGTGCCAGACGATGGCCGCTGTGCCGAGCGAATGCGTATAGCGCGAATACGGCGCAACGGCGTCGCGGTAGATGGGATAGGCCGTGTATTCGCAGCCGCAGTGCATGCCGACGCGCAAAAGCCGCTGCATCACGGGCGTTTCGGCCATGGCGAGGAGATCCGGCGGCAGGGAAGCGGTGTAGATATCGGTATACATAATATCCTTTCCAAAAGAAAAGCGCCTTGCCGCGGCAAGGCGCTTTTTTGATTGAATCAGCCGATCTGGCGGGTCTCAACGGTCTCGTCGCACTCGACGCTGTCGATCTGCGCGCCGAGGTTGCGGAGCTTGCCGATGATATTCTCATAGCCGCGCTCGATATAGTGGACGTTCGAGACCTCGCTCGTGCCCTCAGCGGCCAGCGCGGCGATGACCATGGCGGCGCCCGCGCGGAGATCGTAGGCCTGCACGCTCGCAGCGGTCAGGTGGTCGACGCCTTCGATGACGGCGCTGCGGCCCTCGACGCGGATCTGCGCGCCCATGCGCGTCAGTTCGCCGACGTAGCGGTAACGGTTGTCCCACACGCCCTCGGTGACCATGCTCGTCCCCTCGGCAAGGCAGAGGGCAACGGTGATCTGTGGCTGCATATCGGTCGGGAAGCCGGGATAGGGCAGCGTCTTGACGTTGGTGCGGCGAAGCTTGCCCGAGCGGCGCACGAGCAGCGTGTCGTCCTGCTCCTCGACCTGCACGCCCATCTCCTGGAGCTTGGCGGTGATGCAGTCCATGTGCTTGGGGATGATGCCGCGCACGAGGACTTGTCCGCCGCAGGCGGCGACAGCCGCCATGTAGGTGCCCGCCTCGATCTGATCGGGGATAATGGCATACGTGCCGCCGTGGAGCTTGTCCACGCCGAAAATGCGGATGGTGTCGGTGCCGGCGCCCTTGATGTTCGCGCCCATGGAGTTTAAGAAGTTGGCAAGGTCGACGATATGCGGCTCCTTGGCAGCGTTTTCGATGACGGTGGTGCCGTCGGCGAGCGCCGCGGCCATCATAATGTTCATCGTCGCACCGACGGAGACCACGTCGAGGTAGACGTTCGCGCCCTTCATGCGGTCGCCGCTTGCCTTGGCGCAGATGAAGTCGCCCTCGCGCACCTCGGCACCCATGGCGGCGAAGCCCTTGACATGCTGGTCGATGGGACGCACGCCGCCGAAGTTGCAGCCGCCGGGCATCGAGACCTCGGCCTCGCCGAAGCGGCCGAGCAGCGCGCCGATGAGGTAGTAGGAGGCGCGGATCTTGTGCGCGAGCTCCTGCGAGACCTGCGTGGTGGCAATATGGCGGCAGTCGATCTCAACATCGCTGCGGTTGAGGAAACGGACATTCGCGCCGAGCTGCTCTAAAATTTTGAGCAGCGCGGTCACGTCGGAGATCTGGGGAATATTTTCGATGCGGCAGACGCCGTCGACCAGAAGGGCGGCGGGAATGATGGCGACCGCGGCGTTCTTCGCGCCGCTGATGCGCACTTCACCAAAGAGCGGATGACCGCCCTGCACGATGTATTTCGTCATAGTAACTCCTTAATAAGAGACGGTGAGACTTCTTTTCGTTATCGTAAAAACAGCAGGGGAAAACCGCCTGCTCATGGTATTCACATAATACATCAACAGTATACCAAAAAAAACAGAAAAAGCAATGCTGCACAGTAAGAAATTAGAAATGCTGCAAGAAAAATTTCATTCTCGTGTGATCTCGCCGGTCTTGCAGTTCACATAATAACTGCTGACATCCGTGGAGATGCGCCACACGCCTTGCAGACGTAGCGGCGAGGCAGACGACGTCTGGAGAAGATACCCTTCGTCCAGCGCTCGGACCTCGGTACATACGACGCCCGAAACGCTGCAATAGTCCAGAAAATGCACAAGCGCGTCGACCGCGTCGAGGCCGTCTGTGCGGCGGACCTCGTCGAGCGCGGGCAGAAAGGTACCGGAAACGCCGGTGAGCGAGCTGTCAGAAAACGTGAGCGTCAGCGAGGCGTTAAAGATGAGCTGACCTTTTTCGCTGCGCATGCCCGTGACGCTGCCGTTGCCATCCGTGAGCTGGGAGGTGAGAAAAGTGTAGCCAAACGTTTTGAAAAGTTGTTTGCTAAAGCTCTCGGGATCGTCGACCGGTCGGGAGAGAAGCGCGTCGGCCGTGCCGCCGGAGCGGATGGAACACGAGCCGTATTCGCCGGTGAAGCGGCTCACACCGCCGCCGGAATTGCTGCTCTCGGCAGTGCCGAGCAGGGCGGAGGCGAAAGCCTCTTCGCGTGCGGTGTCGCGCTCAAGCGAGAGGGAGAGGTGCGTTTCCTCATCGGGCAGCAGCGCGCGGTCAAAGGCGACGCCGTTTTTTTCAAAAAGCGTGCAGAGCTGCTCGACGCGGCGCTCGTTCGAGTCGTGCTCCTCGGCGCGGCGGCTGAGCAGCAGAAAGAGCAGAAATGCGTTGACGAGCAGCAAAATGACGATGACGATATTTTTGAGCCGCGAGGTTTTCATGTTCGGGCGTCCTTTCCGGAAAGATCAGTCGGCAAACCAGCCGACGCCGACGGTGTCCGCGCCGTGCTCGTCGTAGCAGACGTGCAGCTCGGCGCTCAAATATTTGCTGTCCGCGATGGCCGCGGCCTGCCGGATGGGCAGCAGCAGTGCGGGCGAATCGCTGAGCGTATAGCTGCGGCAGTGGAGGGAAAATTCCGTGATGGTCTGGTCTTCGATCGTGACCGTGGCGGCGTGGCTGCCGTCGGAAAAGCGCAGCGGCGTACCGCCGACCGCATAGTCAAAGCTCACGGTGAAGCGCTTGTTGCTGCTGTCGATCTCGCTGAGATAGAGCTCGGCGTCGCCGCTTACGTCGCGAAGCAGCGTGAAGGCGAGGCGCTGCGCGCCCGCGACGGCTTCGAGCATCGTGGGCTTTCCGATCGAGGCGGCGGAGACATAGTAGATCGAGCCCGCCTCGGCCTCGTCCGCGCCCTGATAGAAGACGCTGCCGTCGGGCTCAAGGCGCAGCGTGCCGTAGACCTCTTTGATAATGGTGCTGCCGGAGGAGTCGGTGTAGCCGCTTTCCGTGTGGGGGTTGAACTCCGCAAGGCGCAGAAATGTCGCCTGATCGGTGAGGGCATTGCTCGCCGAGAGCGTGTAGCGCTGCGGCGGTTCGCTGAAAATGAGCGTGTAGGGCGAGAGCTGAGAGAACTCGCCGGAGAGCGAGAACGCAAAATCTGTGCCGTTGCCATCGAGCGAGGCGAGCGCTTCGCGCAGTGTCGCGCTGCTTATCGCCGTCCGGCTGACAAAAAAGCCCTGATTGGCGTCCTGTAAGTAGAGCGTTGCGCCGTTTTCCGCGGGGCAGAGCACAAGCCGCGTGACGCGCAGGAGCGAGGACTCCGGCGCGTCGTTGACGCCGAGAATGCGGCTGAGCACTTCGAGCGGCGTGGGGGCCTCCAGATCGAGGTAGATGCTGCTCGCGTGCAGTGCGGTGAGCAGCTTTTCACCGCTGCACGCTTCATAAGTGGTAGCAGAGCCAAGCGCCTCGCCGAAAAACGTGCCGGCGAGCTCAAAATCTGTGTCAAGCGTCGTGATGGCGCTGAGCCCGTAGCGGGCGTATTCGTTCGTGAACACCACGCGCACGGGGAGCGCGAGCTCGGTCAGATCGGTGGTGACGGCGGTATCGGTCGAGGTGTCACCCGCGAGCCAGTCCTGCGCGAGCTCGTAGGGCGTCTTGCCCGCAAGGTCGCCGACAAGCGGCGTCTGGATCAGAAGCAGCACGGCGGTAACGGTCAAAACGGCGATCGCGGCGTTTTGCAGATGGCTCATGAGCGTGGCGTTCTTATTCATGGGAATCCTCCCCGCCGATGGGCTGGGTGATGGGCAGCTCTAAGCGGACGGTCGTGCCGGGGCCGGGGCGGTCAACGAGCGTGAGCGAGCCGTGGTGACGCTGGACGATCTCCGTCGCGATGGAAAGGCCGAGGCCTGTGCCGCCGGATTCGCGCGATCTTGCTTTGTCGACGCGGTAGAAGCGCTCGAAAATGCGGCTGCGGTCGGCCTCGGGAATGCCGATGCCGTCGTCCGCGACCTCCATCCAGACAGTTTCGCCCTCGCTGCCCGCGGTGACACGGATGTGGCCGCCGTCGGGCGTGTACTTGACGGCATTGCTGAGGACGTTGAGCATGACCTGCTCGATGCGGCCGCGATCGCCCATGATGAGCGGGAGATTTTCGGTATAGTCGTGCGTGAGCTCGTGCTTGTGGCGGCGGGCCTCAAGCTCCGTCGAGCGGAGCACGGAGTCGATGGCGGCGGAGAACGGGAAGCGCGCCATATTCATCTCGCTGCGGCCGGAGTCAAGGCGCGAGAGCGTCAGAAGGTCCTGCACGATGTGGGTCATGCGGTCTGTTTCGCTGATGACGACATCGAGGAAGTCGTTTTCCGTCTCGCGGCTCAGATCGTCGCCCGCCTCGCGGATGGTCTCGGCATAGGAGCGGACATTCGTGAGCGGCGTGCGCAGCTCGTGGGAGACATTGGCGACAAATTCCTTGCGGCGCTCCTCGGTCTTGCGGTGCTCGGTCACATCGTGCAGCACGATGAGAACGCCGCCGCTCTCCTCATCGGAGAAGGGAGCGAAGTAGAGCTCCACGCTGCGCTCGCCGACAGTGAGCTCGCCCTCGACATAGTCGCTGCGCTGCATGGTGATGACATGGGAAAACGGGCAGATGGATTCAAACAGCTCGCTGTACACGCACTCGTCCGCCGTGCGGCCTAAGAGCTCGCACGCGGCGGGGTTGCAGTGGATGAGCTTGCCGCTGCCGTCGTAGGCGACGACGCCATCGCTCATGTGGAGAAACAGCGTGTCGAGCTTGTTGCGCTCGTTCTCCACGGCTTCGAGCGTGGAGTGGAGCACGGACGCCATGTCGTTGAATGTGGTGGTCAGAACGCCGATCTCGTCCGTCGATTCGACAGCAAGCGTTTCGTCGAAGTCGCCGGTCGCGATGCGCTCGGCGCCCTCGGTCAGTTTTTCAATGGGGTCGATCATGGTCTTGGCGAGCAGGAATGACAAAAGCACCGAGACGAGAAGACCGACGAGCAGTGCTTGCAGAATGATGAACAGCAGCTCAGAGTTCAGCGACGAGACCGTGGTGCGACTGTCGCGGATGTAGATGATGAAGCTGTTGTCGCCGCCGGAGATCGGGATGGCGACATCCATATAGCTTGCGGCAAGGTCGCTGTGGTCGCCGACCTCGCCGTTGCGCGCGGTAAGGATATTTTCCGTCTGCTCAAGCAGCTGGCCGTCCTCGTTGCTCGAAGCAAGCACTTCGCCGCTGCGGCCGTCGAGAACATAGTAGTTGCGGTTGCGCGAGTCAATGCTCAGTGTGCCGGAGTAGGCCTCGAGCATCGTTTGCAGGCGCACGGCGCCGTCCTCCTGCGCTGCCTCTTCGCGCAGTGAGCTCACGAACGTGGCGTTGGACTCGCCGAACACTTCGCTCATCTGCTCGTAAAAATCGTCAATATAGAAGTTCGTGACGCTGGTCATCAAAAACGCGCCCACCACCGCCATCAGAGAGGTGACGAGCAGCAGCATGATCATCACGAGCTTCATATGCAGGCTGCGGAACATAGCAGGAGACTCCTTTCCCGGAAAAGTGCGCGCAACTTACGCCTGCGCGGAGAAATAATAGCCCACGCCGCGGCGCGTGAGGATGTAGGCCGGCGCGGCGGGGTTGTCCTCGATCTTTTCGCGCAGGCGGCGGACGGTGACGTCCACCGTGCGCGCGTCGTCGCCGACGTAGCCATAGTTCCAGACCTGCTCCATCAGGTCGACGCGGGAGAAGACCTTGCCGGGGTGGCTGGCGAGGAACGTCAAAAGCTCATACTCGCGCTGTGTGAGGTCGATGGGCACGCCGTTTTTGCGCACCTGAAAGCTGTCGGTGTTGATGGTGATGCCGCCGCCGGCGCTCATGGCGTTGTCCTCCGCCGCGGGAGCGGAGAGCATCGTTGTGCGGCGGATGTTCGCTTTGACGCGCGCGAGCAGCTCGCGCATGGAAAAGGGCTTGGTGATGTAGTCGTCCGCGCCGATCTCAAGGCCCAAGATCTTGTCCTCCTCCTCTTCGCGCGCGGTCAGGATGATGACGGGCACGTTGTCGCCCTCGGCGCGCAGCGCGCGGCAGACGTCAAAGCCCATCATTTTGGGCATCATCACGTCGAGAAGAATGAGGTCGGGCTTTTTCTCGCGCGCCATGGCGAGGCCCGCCTCACCGTCGTAGGCCTCGAGCGTGTTATAGCCCGTACGCTGGAGGTTGAAGCGGATGATATCGACGATGTTTTTCTCGTCCTCGACAATGAGGACGGTCTTCTTCTGTTCCATCAGTTTTCTTTCTCCTGTCTCTCTTTTTGCGCTGTGCGCAGGGCGTGGACCTTGAGGATACCGCAGACGGTCTTCGCATCTTCGATCTCGCCGCGCATCACACGTGCGAGCATGTCGGAAAACGGCGTGCGGTAAAGCTCTAAAAACTCGTCCTCGTCAGGATTTTGCTCACCGAAGGTCAGACCCTCGGCAAGATAAAGGTGCAGCACCTCGCTGTAGCAGCCGGGGGAGACGAGGAGCTTGCCGAGATTCGTCATGCGCTTCGGCGTTGCGCCCGTTTCCTCCTTCAGCTCACGCAGCGCGGCCTCATCGGGGTCCTCGCCACGCTCCAGTTTCCCTGCGGGAATTTCCTCAAGCACACGGGAGAAGACGTAGCGGTACTGCTTCACGGTGAGCACGTTGTCGTTTTCGTCAAGAGCGACGATGGCGACACCGCCGGGATGCTCGGCGACTTCGCGTACGCTCGTTCTGCCGTTTGGCAGGAGCACGTCGTCGCGGTAGATATGCAGAATTTTTCCCTCGTAGATCGTCTCGCGGGAAAGCTGGCGTTCGGTCAGATCCATGATAAAACTGCCTCCTGAGTGCGGCGGATCGCCGCCAAAGCATGGGATAGATACTAAAATTATAGCACGGCGGCGGGCGGAATTCTACTATAAATTAAAGTGGATGGGCAGAATAGAGCGGAATGCGGCGCTTTTTCGAATTGTTACGTTTTTGTGACAGCCCTTGTGCTGGGCGAAAAAGTATGCTACACTATCATGGAAGCGCAAAGGAGGCGATGTGCCGTGGCGGAGAAAAAGGGGATAAAAATCGCGGCGCAGAACCGCAAGGCGTTCCACGACTATTTTGTCGAAGACCGCTACGAGGCGGGCATCGAGCTCAAGGGCACGGAGGTCAAGTCCATCCGCGCCGGCACGCTCAACCTGAAAGACAGCTATGTCATCGTCAAAAACGGCGAGGCGAACGTGCTGTCGATGCACATTTCGCCCTACGACAAGGGCAATATCTTCAACCATGACCCCGACCGGCCCAAAAAGCTCCTTCTGCACAAGCGCGAGATAGGCAAGCTCTATTCGCTCATCAAGCAGGACGGCTACGCGCTGATCCCGCTGAGCGTTTACTTCAAGGACGCGCGCGTGAAGGTCGAAGTCGGTGTGTGCAAGGGTAAGAAAAACTACGACAAGCGCGAGGACGCCGCCAAGCGTGACGCCAAGCGCGAGATCGACCGCGCGATGAAAGCGCGGAGATAAGGAGAGAAATTATGGCAAATCCGATCGTGACCATCGAAATGGAAAGCGGCGCGGTGATGAGCGGCGAACTCTATCCAGAGATCGCGCCCAACACCGTCAACAACTTCATCGCGCTGGCAAACTCCGGTTTTTACGACGGCGTGGTGTTCCACCGCGTCATCCCCGGCTTTATGATCCAGGGCGGCGACCCGGACGGCAACGGCACAGGCGGCCCCGGCTACGAGATCAAGGGTGAATTTTCCGCCAACGGCTTCAAGAACGATCTTAAGCACACGCTGGGCGTTCTCTCGATGGCGCGCACGATGATCCCCGACAGCGCGGGCAGCCAGTTTTTCATCATGGTGGCCGACGCGCCGCACCTTGACGGTCAGTATGCGGCGTTTGGTAAGATCACCGAGAATGCGCAGGCCGCTGTGGACATCTCCCGCGTGAACCGCAACATGTACAACGACATGCCGAAAAAGCCACAGGTCATCAAGACCATCCGCGTGGATACGCAGGGCGTTGACTATCCCGAGCCGGAGAAGATGTAATTTCGTTTCCTTTTGCTTTCGCATACCTGACGGGTTTCCCGTATTCGCGGCGCACTTGTCGTGCGCCGCTCACACGGGGGCGTACCGGTTTCGACGGGGGTGTGGAGGCAGGATAAGCGGGCAGAGGCGCCTGGCCTCTATAAAACGGGTAACTTATAAATTAAAGAACAACAACGAAGTTGCTCTCGCTGCCTAAGTAGGCGGCCGTCTGAACCGGAGAGGCCACGGACCGGGGAAGGCGTCGTAAACGTGGCGTCCGTGAGGCGGGAAAGAGTTGACCTGCCCACGCATCATGACTCTACCAAAGCGTAAGGTCCGTCAGGTGTCCTTGCGCGGAGGGAATGTTTAAATCCTGACTGCGCCCGGAGAAAGTCCTGTTAAAGTGCTTTCGGACGCGGGTTCGACTCCCGCCGCCTCCACCATAAGTCTCGCCGTGATTTTAGTCAAATTGCGGCGGGCTTTTTGCGTTGACACATTGATGTTTGAATTGGACAGGGAAGTGTATTGTATGAAAAAAGTTCTATCGGTATCAATAAAGACGATCATCTTTTTTGTGGGTTGGGCCATATGCGTATCGGTTATCCCGATACCGGATACCGCAAGTGCGGTAATCTGGAGATTTTGGGCAGAACTGATCCCGCTTTTGTCCGTTATTGCGATCACACTTATTTTCTGGCTGGCAGATCAGAAAAAGATACGATTACATCTGACCGGGAAGCCTGTTTATAACATCATATTGGGCGGCGTAACAGGGACGATTTGGCTGGGGGCATCTGTGGGGATATTATCTATCCTCGGAGTTGTACAGATAGAGGGCAAAAATCAAATCGCTATGCTGTGGTTGTGGCTGCTTGCGGCTTTTCTCAATACCGTTATGCAGGAAATGCTGGTTCGCGGCTATTTATACCAGATGATAAAAAGTAACGGTAGCATCGCCGCCGCGATTATCGTATCTACGGGCTTATTTACATTTGCGCACGGCGGCGCGTTTGAGGCAGGAATCCTTCCTGTGCTCAATGTCATCACAATGAGCCTTTTTATGACGGCGGTTTTGGAATACACGGGTTCCTTGATCGCGCCGATCGTGATCCATTTTTTGTGGAACGGTGTGGGCGCGATCATTCTGGGAGGAGTCTCTCTGGCGGAAGATTATCCTCACTTGTTTGATATGACGATTCACGGCAATCCGATTCTGTCCGGCGGCAGCTGTAAAATCGAAGGTAGCATCATTGTGCTTTTTATGAATCTGGCGTTCTTGATTGGGTTTGTAGCCGCAAAAAAGAGAAAGGATCGGAATAGATAGTATCCGATTTGCTGTAATGAACTGTTCCTTACTTTGACGATGAGATGGGGGAATAACAACGTCCCGCTTTGCAATGTCCGCTACAACATCATCTATGAAAAAATCCCGAAAGATCATCTTTCGGGATTTTTTGTCAGCCGCTGAGCTCGCGGATCTCGTCCTGAATGAGCCGACCCGCCGTAGCGGCGAGCTGGTCGATGCGGCGAATGCGCGCAAGGTCGCGGCCGTAGATGGCGTTCGCGGCGGGAACGCTCGCGTTTTCACCCATGAAGACGGCGGCGACGCGGATGCCCTGCGCGCGTAGGGCGCGCACCTCCTCCGCCGTGTCATCGACGCCGATCTGCCCGTCGTAGTCGCGGCTGAGCGGGACTTTGCCGCTCGGCAGGATTTTGTGGCTGTCGTCGGGTGAGGCGTCGGTCAGCAGGATGAGCAGATGCTTTTCCGCGGGGGCGGCCTTGATGAGCTCGCCCGCGCAGCGTAATATACATGCAGTTGCGCGAATCGCCCGCGCCGCGCAGCGCGAGCCCATCGCGGTTCCAGCCCGCGGCGAAGTAATTGAAAACGTTTCGTTCGCCGTTTTTGTCGCCAAAATCCTTCAAAATGCGCAGCACCGTGTAGCCGCGCAGGCTGCAAAAGCTCGTCACGCGCACGGGGATGCCGCAGGAGGCGAGGCTTTTGGCTAAGATATATCCCTGAATGGCGATAGTCTCCTGACAGTGCAGGCGCGAGGCCGAGGCGTCGAGCATCAGATCGACGGCAAAGCCGGGACGGCTCTCCTCGTCGCTGCGCAAAAATACGCGGTCGTCGTGCAGCACCGGTTCGCGCCAGACCTTGGTCCCGTCCAGCCAGCCCTGACGGGCGGGGATGCGCTCGGGCTGCTGGTGGACGAGCAGGCAGTTTCGAATTTGCTCGCTCAGGCGCGCGAGCGCGCTCTGGTGCAGATCGAGGTCGCGCGCGAAGGCGGCGCGGTTCAGCTTGGCCTGATCCTCAGCCTGCTCGTAAAGGCGCTGCGTGTCCGCGCTGATGAGCTGGTCCGACGCGCTCGCGCCCTTTGTGAACCACAGGTGGCAGCCCAGGTGGTTGCCGGTGCAGAGCTGCTGCTCGATGCGCGCGAGCTTGTCGGGGGAATAGAGGCTGCGGCCGAAGCAGCGCTCGATGTAGCCGCGGTCCTCCGTTTCGTGCTCATTGGAGCGCAGACGCGAGCGTAGCGCGTTCGAGACCTTGACCATGCCGTTTTCCCCGGGCATGGCGGAACGGCCGATGGTCAGATCGTCCGTGCGGACGATCTCGGTCGGCAGGAGCTTTGTGAGAAGCGGCGCCCACTTGTCGTCAAAGTGCAGCTGGAACCCGCCTTTTTTATGCACCGTGCCATCGAATTGCAGGTACTTTTCAAATGCCGTGCGCACGGCGATCTCAAGCTCGGCGGCGTTCATCGTGCCGGGGCAGGCGAGCGCTTGCGCGAGCCCTTTTTCCCACGGGGCGAGAATGGGCGGCTTTTGCCCGAGGATCGTCTTCCAGCGGTCGGACTGCACGGCGTAGACAAGTTGGTTTTTCTCCATCCACTCCTGCCGCGAGAGCTGGTATTCCGACGCGAAAAACTCCTCCGCGTGCTTGCGGCGGAGATCGGCGAGCACAGGGCGCTCGGGCAGTTCCTTTTCATACGCCGCGTTCTCGAGCGCCAGCCAGCACAGCTCGTCGAAAACGTTCTGCCGCGCGTCGCCCGCCCAGTAGGCAAAGAGACGCTTTGGCATCTTGTCGCCGAACCACTTGTGCACAAGGCCGATGACGCAGTTCATGTAAAAGTCCGGCTCACCGTTTGATTTGAGCGCTAAGAACTGCGGCTCGAACTGATAGTCCCCGCTCGCCGTCCAGACGAGGTTGATGGCGCGGCGCTGCTGGGCGGAATAGCTTGACGTTTCCATGTCAGTCGGTGAACAGACGGCTGCGGTCAAGCTTTGCGGGGATGCGCGCGGCGATGACGTCGCGGATCAGGCTCTGCTCATAGGAGTCAAACGCCTTGTTCGTGATGCCCATGTCAAGCGCGCGGCTCGCGCCCACGCCGCGGCGAATCAGACGCAGCGCGTCGAGAAGACCGCGCAGGTCGAGCGCCTTTTCGGAGATCTCCGCGTTTTCGCACTTTTTCTGCAGGTCGAGGAACAGCTGGGCGAACTGCTCCTTATACTTCTTTTCAAGCGTCGGGAACTCATCGCTAAGCAACCGCACAAGACCATCCTGATCGATGGACGGCATCTGGATGACGACAAAGCGCGACGTGAGCGCTTCGTTCAGCTCGCGTGTGCCGGCATAGCCGTAGTTCATCGTGCCGATGAAGCGCGCGGCGGGATCGACCTCCACGCGCTCGTAGCCGGGAACATCGATGGCGCGGCGGAAGTCGAGCGTCGCGTGCAGTACAGCAAGCGCCTCATTTTTTGCCATGTTGATCTCGTCGAGCACGCCAAAGCCACCATGCTTTGCGCAAAGGTACACGGGGCCGGGGCGGAAGCGAACCTCGCCGCCCTCGAACGTGTCCATGCCGATGAGGCTCGCGGCGTCCATGTTCACGTGGAACGACACGTCCCATGCGGGACGGGTGAAGACCTGGGCGAGGTTTTCCGCCAGTACGTTTTTGCCCGTGGCCTTGCTGCCCGCGAGCAGCAGGTTCTCCCCGCACAAAATGGCGGCGACCGCCGCCTCCCACACGTCCTTGCCATAATAATGATACCGCGGCTGCGGGATGCGGTTTTGCAGCTCCGGCGGCGTCGGATACTGCGCGTTAAATTCACGAATGCCATCCAAAAGGTCGGGACTCAGCCCCTCCTGTTTCAAAAAATCCAACAAATCGATCACTCTTTCTTGCCATGTGCACTGCACGTTCTTTTTTTCGGTCATCATCATAACACGGAAAAGGGAGTTTGCAAGTGGTTTTTGAAATTTTTTGCAAAACCTCTACGGGGTTGTGTCCCTGCGCCGCGCAGGGGAGCGGTTAAGGGGGATATTCTCTCACGTGAGAGAATATCCCCCTTACACCCCCAAGAGAACGCAAGGGGCTCTGCCCC
>ENA-OVFO01001008-OVFO01001008.1-human-gut-metagenome-genome-assembly--contig:-NODE-1008-length-13548-cov-3.381012_pt1 | contig 13548 bp, 10 predicted proteins | sample MGYA00237761_ERZ505401 | MGnify/ENA primary metagenome ERZ505401 (study PRJEB26158, sample SAMN06016330) | human gut metagenome | biome: human gut; feature: ankylosing spondylitis patient; material...
CAGATTTCTACAAAGAGATGGCTGTAACTGATACTATGACAGGGGTTTATAATCGCTTTGCATTTGAAGAGTGGGAACAGGAAACTTCTGATTATGAAGGGTATTCTATAGTGACATTTGACCTTAATAACCTTAAGTGGTGTAATGATAATCTGGGGCATGCAGCAGGAGATGCCTATATACAGGCATCAGCCAGAATTATTAAAGAGATATTTGGCAGACATGGTAAATGTTATCGTATAGGTGGTACTGTAATTAATCAGAAGCAAAAAAGCTTTGATATTGGAAGACATGTAAAGCAGCTAAGGGAACTTGAAAAGTATACTGAAGAAGAACTTGGAATCAAAGACCTTAATGTGCAGATTGCATGTGGTTATGCTGAATATGATATAAAGACAGATAAGAACTTTGAAGATACAAGAAGCAGAGCAGATAAGAGAATGTATGAAAGTAAGAGAAGATTGAAAAGAGAGTGATATATGGATAAATACGGAATTTTAAAGCATTATTTTGGGTATGATTCATTTCGTCCGGGTCAGGAAAAGTTAGTTAATGCTATTCTTGCAGGGCAGGATGTGTTAGGAATTATGCCTACAGGTGCGGGAAAATCATTATGTTATCAGGTGCCGGCATTGTTAATGTCCGGCATTACTCTTGTTGTATCTCCACTTATATCGCTAATGAAGGATCAGGTTGGAGCACTTAATCAGGCTGGGGTACATGCAGCTTATATTAATAGTTCACTGACAGATAACCAGATAGCTAAGGCACTCGCATTTGCAAAGCAGGGACGGTATAAAATTATATATGTTGCACCTGAAAGGCTGGAAACATGGGGCTTTATTGACTTCGCCACGCATGTAGAGATATCTATGATTACCGTAGATGAAGCTCATTGTATATCACAGTGGGGACAGGATTTCAGACCAAGTTATCTGAATATATTGTCGTTTGTTAAGAAGCTGGCGAGGCGCCCAATAATAAGTGCATTTACAGCTACAGCGACAAGCAAAGTAAGAGATGATATATTGCAGATTCTTTCTCTCGAAAGACCGGTAATACTCACTACAGGTTTTGACAGAAGCAATCTGACATTCAAGGTCAAGCATCTTAAGGACAAGGATTCATATATCCTGGATTACCTTGTAAGCCACAGACAGGATAGTGGGATTATATACTGTGCTACAAGAAAAAATGTTGAAAAAGTCTATGACATGCTTAATGCCAACGGACTTTCTGTGACTAAGTATCATGCGGGTCTCTCAGCAGAAGAAAGAAAAGAGAATCAGGATTCATTTATATATGATATCAAGCCGGTTGTTGTTGCAACTAATGCATTTGGAATGGGAATTGACAAGTCAAATGTAAGATTTGTAATTCATTATAATATGCCGCAGTGTATAGAGAATTATTATCAGGAGGCTGGACGTGCCGGAAGAGATGGAGAGGATTCAGAATGCGTACTGTTGTATTCTCCACAGGATATTATGATAAATAAGTTTTTCATAGAACACAGAGAGCCTAATCCTGATATGGATGCAGAAGAACAGGCACGGCTTATGATTCTTGATAAAAGAAGGCTTAATGCAATGGTCGATTACTGCAAGACAACAGGCTGTTTAAGAGAGTATATACTTAAATATTTTGGAGAAAGACCAGACAATCCAAAGGGTGGACGATACAACTGCCATAACTGTTCTAACTGTGTTATTGATGAGGCAGAACAGGAAGCAGACGAGGCTTATATGTATCCGGGAAACCGTTTCAGTGAACCTGTATCAAGGAATGCTGCAATGGTGGCAGATAGAATGAAGCGTTCTGCCGCTGCTGCAAAATCAGCATATGCAACGCCCAAGTCAAAGAAGCCGGAGGATGCACTTAATGACAGAGGTGTTATGTTGTTTAACAGACTGCGTGAGTTAAGAAAACAGATAGCTGTTTCAGTAGGTGTTCCGCCATATGTAATATTTTCAGACAGGACGCTTATAGATATGTGTCTTAAAGTTCCGTTTAATGAGGAAGAAATGCTGTCAGTAAGCGGTGTCGGTGAGAATAAATATGAGCGCTATGGCAAGGTGTTTATGGATGAAATATATGATTTTCTCGATGGTATGAAGCAGAATCTGGCAAGATGAGAAAATGTGCTTATGGACAGTATTTTGCGAGATGGGATTACAGATGTTAGTTGTATGAAATTATATGGCTTCAAATCAGGAGAATGAATGGGAGATATGAATGAAGAATTATAAGATGATAATTACTTATGATGGTACAAGGTATTATGGCTGGGAACATCAGCCGACTACTGATATGACAATTCAGGGCAAGTTAGAATCAGTGCTTTCTGCCATGACAGGAACTGAGGTTGAGGTTATAGGTGCAGGAAGAACAGATGCAGGAGTGCATGCAAAGGGGATGGTAGCCAATGCGCATATGGAAACTAAGATGAAGGAAGATGAGATATGCGATTATATGAACAGATATCTTCCAGAAGATATCTGTGTGCAGGAGGTCCGTGTTGCATCTGACAGATTTCACAGCCGTTACAATGCGCAGGGGAAAACTTACTGCTATACATGTTATGTTGGGGATAAAAAGCCTGTATTTAACAGAAAATATGTCAATATAATTGAGGGTAAGCTGGACGTTGAAGCTATGAAGAGGGCAGCAGACATACTTACTGGAGAACATGATTTTGCATCATTTTGTGGCAATCCCAAGATGAAGAAATCGACAGTCCGTGAGATTTATTCGATAGATGTTTCTTTAAAGGGTTCATTCCTTAATCTTACATATCATGGAAGCGGATTCCTGCAGTACATGGTAAGAATCTTAAGTGGTACACTTCTTGAAGTTGGACAGGGAAAGAGAACACCAGAGAGTATGTATGAACTTTTAGAGGAGAGAAACAGAAGCCTTGCAGGTGCAACTGCACCGGCAAAGGGACTGTGTCTTCTGAAGGTTGACTACTCGAAGGAGGCTTGATAGACCGGACGCCGTACAGTAGCTGTGGGAGGGTGTGTGGTGTCCTTAGGCATCTGCCCTCAGGATTCTTATGTCTAGTGAAACTAAATGCCGCAATCTGCTGAGTTTTTTATGTGGCTTGTAATCAAACGCGCTTCGCTTGAACGAGATTACAAGCCACAATCTTTAGCAGATTGCGGCATTAACTTTCACACGACATAAGAATATTCGGGCATACACCTAAGGACATCACACACCTATCCCACAGCATACTGTACGGCTGACTTCTTCTTCACCAAGTAGTCAGCCTCCGGACGAATGCTCGCCTGCGGCATTGCATTCTGAGTGGGGATATGTTTGTTTTGATGGACTTGAACAAAATTTTTCATAACTTTTTGCATATAGTACAGGGATTTATTGAAGATAATGCAGAAGAAATATGGAATGAACATATGGGAATACCAATAGAGATGTAATGTATACTGTACTGCATGTCTGCACTTATTTTGGCTGCCTAGTAGCGGGGTGGTGGCTTTGAGATTGGGAGATGTTATGCAAGACCGATTTATGCCGAACCGTGTGTAAGTTAATGCCGTTATATACAAAAAGTGCTGTGTAAAAATCTCGTTCAAGCGAAGTGCGTTTGATTTTTACACAGCTAAAAGACATTGTATATGACGGCATTTACTTACACTAGGTGCAGGCATCCATGAGGTCTTGTATAACATCTCCCTATCTCAATGCCCACCTTTGTACTAATTAAAGCACCTTCGACAAGAAATCCTTCAATCGCTCACTCTTAGGATTGCCAAAGAATTCTTCAGGAGCCCCCTCTTCATTGATGACACCATCGTAGAAGAACATGCATCTGTTGGCAACTTCTTTTGCAAATCCCATCTCATGAGTTACGACAATCATTGTCATTCCTGATGCGGCAAGTTCCTTCATGATTGCGAGAACCTCACCAACCATTTCAGGATCAAGTGCGGATGTAGGTTCGTCGAAAAGCATTATCTCAGGATTCATTGCGAGTGCCCTTGCGATAGCAACTCTCTGCTTCTGACCACCACTTAACTGGTTAGGATAAGCATCGGCTTTGTCAGAAAGTCCCACTCTTGCAAGAAGCTCATCAGCCTTCTTATCAGCGTCCTCCTTGCTCATAAGTCCCAGCTTAGTAGGAGCAAGTGTTATATTTCTTCTTATAGTCATATTAGGGAAAAGGTTAAAATGCTGGAACACCATTCCTATTTTCTCTCTTAATTCATCCACATTTACGCTTTTATCTGTAAGATCCTGTTCATGGAATAATACATGACCTTCTGTAGGAGTTTCAAGAAGGTTAAGTGAACGTAAAAATGTTGATTTACCGCAGCCGGATGGTCCGATAATTGCAATAACCTCTCCTTTGCGGACTGTTGTATTGATAGATTCTAATACAACATGGTCGCCAAAAGATTTCTTCAGATCTTTAACTTCAAGTATGATTTCGTTAGTATTATCGCTCATTGCTTCTTAACCTCCTCTCAAGTTTCTTAACAAGCTGTGAAAGTCCCATAACCATTACAAGGTAGATGATGGCAACCCCGATAAGTGGAAGCATTGAATCATAAGTTATGCTTCGAATAATATCGCCGCCTCTTGTAAGGTCGTTAAGACCGATGTAACCGCTGATAGATGTTTCCTTTAACAGAACAATGAACTCATTAGCAAGTGCTGGAAGAACATTCTTGAATGCCTGTGGAAGAATAACACTTATCATAGTTGTTTTATAAGAAAGACCAAGACTTCGTGCTGCTTCAAACTGTCCGTTATCAATAGACATAATACCTGAACGGAATATTTCGGCAACATAAGCACCTGAGTTGATACCAAATGCAAGTATCGCAACAATAAGCTTGTCAATATGTACAGAACTGAATATTACATAGTAGATAATAAGCAGCTGTACCATAGTTGGTGTTCCTCTGATTACAGTAAGATAAATGTTACAAATAAAGTTAAGAATCTTCATGTGTCCTGTTTTATCATGGTTAGAACGGACAACTGCAATAAGGAAACCAATAACAACACCCATAAGTGCTGCAAAGAATGCAATAATTACTGTGTTTAACAGACCCTTAAGAAGATAAGTGTATCTTGCTTCTTTGATGAAGTCTGTCTTAAACTTCTCGGCAAAGCTCATGCCTGATGCAGACGCATTGTCGTCACGTACAATAATAACCTGCTTAGAAGTTGTATAAGTAGTTGTGAAATCGATATTTTTCTTACGCTCATCTGTAACTGTTATACCAGCCATACCAAAATCGGCTTTACCAGAAGATACAGCAGTAATAATTGAATCGAATTCCATATCCTCAATCTTTAAATTCATGCCGAGGTAATCAGCAATAGCCTGTGCAATATCAGCGTCAATACCGATAATAGAGCCGCCTTCATAGTACTCGTATGGCTTAAAGTAAGCATTTGTAGCCATAATAAGAGTTCCGTTAGTCCGGCTTACACCTTCTGGAGACTTGTAACCTGAAAATGTAGCATTATCGCCAACATAATCATCAATAAGCTTCTGGATAGTTCCATCTGCCATAAGTACTTCAATAGCTTCATTGAGCTTTGCAGTAAGGGAACTGCCCTTTGCAACACAGATGGCATAATCCTCATTTGCAAATTCTTCTTCGAGAATTGTAAGGTCTGGATTAGTTTTAACAAATGCTAAGGCAGGCTGTTCATCAATAACAACAGCATCAGCTTTACCCTGCTTTAAAGCCTGTATAGCATCAGAACCTTTGTTGTATCTTGATACGGTTGTGCCTGAACCGTCAGTTTCGTAATCACTTACGAGAGTATCACCAGTTGTTCCTAACTGAACACCAATAGTCTTGCCTGCAAGATCATCTACAGAAAATACAGTGTTCTTAATCTTCTTGCCCTGACATGAAGTAAGAAGAACAGAAGAGAACAAGAGAGTGAGGGCCGTAAAAACCAAAAGGAATCTCGACCTGTACTTTTTAAAATTCATTAGTAACTCCTTTCTATGCGAACTGTGTGTACGGACGCTGCAAAGTGAATATATTTAGCTGAGGAGCACGCTTTCGCTTCTTGTCGCTAGCAACGGACACTAAGTTCACCGCAATTAGGCTTTCTTCAAAAGCCGTTTGCGGTTTACTAAGTGCCGGCTGCTCCAAAGAGCATCCACAGCTAAATATATTCACTTTACGACTGTGTATACAACAGTTCAATATAATATATTTCATTAATTATACACACATAGTGGGGAAATTAGCAATTAAAATATTTGCGATGGAAGAAAATATGTACATGGGAACAGCCGCCAGGCAGGCGTCTGTTCCCACAGATTGAAGTTATCAGTTAGTCTTGTTGCATATGCCATTGCAAGATCCGGCGCAAGCACCAGAGGAAGTCTGGCTGCTATTGCCATTGTTACAAACGTTCTGGCAGGCTGTGCTGTTAGTGTTAAGAGTGTCGGTGCAGTCATTCATGCAAGGCTTCTTGCAGTCTTTCTTTAAGTTACCTTCGCATGAAGGTGGACTTAAATCGAGAGGCTTGATGGCTCTGTCTAAGAGGTTTCCGCAAACAAACTTGATGCAGTCAGATTCTTCACCGGAAACAATGCTGCCCTTAGGCGTTGAGATTCTGCCGGCACTTGTTACGCGGTATCCACAGAAGTAAAGGCTCTGTAAGATGAGAGTAAGACCTACAGTAACCTCATCATCTGTAGTATCAAGACCTAAAAGCTTAGGTATTGCATAGAGGTTGAGTCCCTGGGTTACAATATTGTCAGATGATAAGAAACCTATACTGTTAAGTGCAGGCGTATAAACAGGTGGAGTTGCGTTATTTGAGTTGTAGGAAACTCCGTAAGGAGCGAATATTTCAAGGGTCACAGATGTCGGATTGGTGTCTTCATCATAAGTTGCAGCAGTAGTTGAGTTAGGAAGGTAGACTGCCGTTGGGGTAAGAGTTGCTAATGCCCTGCATGACTCATCATAAAGTGTTACTGCAAATGTTACAGTAAGGTTGGTAAGTTTCACAGAGTAGCAGTTAGGCCTTCCGGCTATCTGGGTGATTTCAACATTTTCATCACCATAAGTGTAGGTTATATCTATAACACTGACTGATGCGTTGGTAGCTGTTGGATAAGTCGTTGAAATATCTGTGCCGACAGCGAATGTGGTACACAGATTAATACCTATCTCGTCATAGATAAGAGGGGCAAGAATACTGAGTTCATCGGGTGAACCGCATATCGGGTTCGTGCACACATCAAAGCAGCCATTAGGCATGTTCTGCACAATATTGCTTACAATGCGGGTAGAACCACATTTGCTGCATTTACATTTAGCCATTATCTTTTCCTTCTTCGTTTCTTTACTACATTATATGTTCTATCTACATTCGCGTGACCATATAATAATGTAAAAACGGGAGTGTCCTTTTATGGCAAATGTATACACAGCAGGCAGCGACAGACGGCTTATAATCTATAGCATATCACGATATATATTTTTGAGAACGGCGTACATAGACGGTATAGAGCGCCCGATAATGCTTGCGTCAGACTTTCTGGACGGACTTTCAGATGTGGTGCTGGGAGACACAATATATTATGCATATCAGAACCAGAACGGAGATATTCTTGTTAAAAATGTGATGAACAACGAAGCACTTTTTCGTGTGAAAAGCAGCGAGAACCCAGATATGCACTGTCCACAGCTTGTAGTAAATAAAGACAGGTTAATGCTGTTTTATATGGTGACAAACCCGCTTACGGACAGACTGTCGCTGCGAGCTGTCTACCCACTGGAAGAAGGTGACAGTCTTAATATTCCTGTTGATTGTGAAAATGTTGATATGTATGAAGTGTTTGGAATGCAGGGAAAAGCATTTTTGTATGTAGACAGTTTCTATGAGATTACGGCAGATGGAAAATTCGTACCGTGTCAGGACACAGGCAGCCTGAAACAAAATGAAGAAAAAATTCATGAATATGAGATACAGCTTAATACATATATGCAGCAACAGGCGCAGTCTGAGCAGGTAATTGCGCAGCTTGAGGCAACAATAGAAAGTGCGAAGGCGCAATACAATGAGCTTATGGAGACAGCGATTGCGTATAGGGATGAGGCAATAAAGTGGCGGAGCAAGTTCATATAAATTACTTGAAATCTTCCTCCAGAATTGCGATAATAATACAAATGGAGGAATTATGGATAACAGGAAGGTAAACAGAAGGAATTTATTACTATTAGTATTTGTTGTGGCGGCATGTATTATGGGAGGCCGCTCTATATTTGGGTTCTTTGCACTGCTTACAGGATATGAGACTGCGACAACGGAAGTATCTGCAATTGCAGCTTCTGAGATGTATATGATGTTTCTTTTATTTCTTGTATGTATAATCGGAGGCATTGTTATGAGCTGTCTTAGTAAGGCTAAGGTGAGCAGGACATTTTTCTTAATACGCAATGCTGTGCTGGTTGTGGCACTTGTGCTTGGCAATATGTCTTTTCCTAATATAACAATCATGAGTACGGCTGTTATGTCTAAGTATATAGGCGATGCTGGAATGTATGATTTTGCAATGAGTTCACCACTACTTGTGTCAGCGTTAAGACAGCCATATCTGTTCTATACATACATGGCAGCAGAGGGACTTATGATTATTCTTGCGTGTGTCACAGTGTATAAGTATATTGTGGACAAGAAAAAGAACAGTAATTATAATAATATGTACATGTAAATGTGTCTGCTACACTAATAAGGTGTGGCAGACAATTTTTGCGCAGTTAACAGATGCGCTTAATATGCCGGTTTATATGCGGGAGATAATAAAATGAAAGTAATGACACCACATTATTATAAGGATTTCCGATGCATTGCAGGAGCCTGTACAGATACATGCTGTGCCGGGTGGGATGTTGATGTTGATAAGAATTCTTACAAATATTATAAAACAGTTAAAGGTGCTTTTGGAAAGCGCCTGAAGAGTGTAATGGTACCATCACAGGACGGAGAATGTACATTTACACTGAAAGAAGGAGGACGATGTCCTTTTCTTAATGATGATAATCTGTGCGATTTATATATAGAACTTGGAGAGGATAAGCTGTGTGAAACATGTGCAGAGTTTCCAAGATTTATTAACGATTATGGCAATATAAGAGAAATTGGCATAGCCCCTTCGTGTAAGACGGCTGGTGAGCTGATGTTTTCTTATAAAGATGAACTTACATTTGATACGGCTGAGGATAACAGCCTTACGCCTGAGCCTAATGATATAGACGCATATACATATATGCAGCTTCGGCAGGCAAGAATAGTGGCTTTTGGAATAATATCAGACAGGGATATAAGTATATTTGAGAGGCTGATGCTCTATCTTGATTATGCAAAGCGTATCCAGAAGCATCTTGATGCTGAAAGGGACGAGCTTATAGCTGGTGTTGCAAAGCGGTTCTGTGGAGCTGATTACAGAGAGGAGCTGCTTGACAGACTAAAAAGCCGGGATGAGAAGCTGCATGGCAAAAGGCTGATAAAGGGACTGCGGCATTTCTTTGATGATTTCAAAGGAATGGAGGTAATCAATCCCGACTGGAATATTCATGTGGCAAGAGTAAGGCAGTTCCTTGACGGGCTGGCGGATGATTCTGAGCTTGCAGCGGTAATGAAAGATTACCATGCGGGAAGCGAAGCATTTGCACATGAATATGAGCAGCTTGCAATGTACTATGTGTATAGATACATGCTTGACGCAGTGAATGATTACGATGTCCTTCTTAAAGCAAAGAATGCGGTTATAGGCATACTTGCAGTGGACATTATGGCAGCAGCTAATCATGCGTCCGGATGTACGCCTGATTTTACAATGCGCGTTGATATAGCGCATTTGTATTCAAGACAGTTTGAACATTCATATTACAATTATGAAGTTTATAGAGAATATTTTGGCACTAAGAGATGCTATTCGTATGAGTTTCTTATGGATGCTTTAGTGTCACTGAATTAACGGAGGAAGCTTTCTTATGAAAATGATTATGAGATTCCTTAAGGATTACAAGAAGGAATGCGTTCTGGCACCGCTTTTTAAAATGCTCGAAGCAATATTTGAGTTGTTTGTGCCGCTGGTAGTATCATCAGTTATCGATAAGGGTATTGTTAATGCAGACAAGGGATACATTATGCAGATGTGTTTTATGCTTATACTTCTTGCAATCATAGGACTTGTATGTGCCATCACAGCACAGTATTTCAGCGCCAAGGCTGCAGTTGGAGCAGCAACCGGAATGAGACACAGTTTATTTGCACATATCCAGACATTCTCATTCACAGAGATGGATACACTTGGTACATCGACACTTGTAACAAGAATGACAAGTGATATTAATCAGGTACAGAATGGTATCAACATGGTACTGCGACTGTTCCTTCGTTCACCATTTATTGTATTTGGTGCGATGATTATGGCATTTACTATTGATGTGAAGGCAGCACTTGTATTTGTTGCGGCAATCCCGGTACTTGCACTTATCGTATTCGGTATCATGCTTGCAACAAGACCTATGTACAAAAATGTACAGTCAGGACTTGATAAGATTCTTGGAATAACAAGAGAGAACCTTACCGGTGTGAGAGTTATCAGAGCATTCAATAAGGAACAGGATGAGATTAAGCGTTTCAAAAACGATAACGAAAGCCTTAACAGATTACAGAAATTTGTTGGTAAGATATCAGGACTTATGAATCCGCTTACTTATGTTGTTGTAAATGTATCAATAATTGCACTTATATGGATTGGTGGAGTAAGAGTTAACGCCGGTGCGCTTACACAGGGACAGGTCGTTGCACTTTACAATTATATGTCACAGATATTAGTTGAACTTATCAAGCTTGCCAATCTTATCATTACAATAACTAAGGCACTTGCATGTGCAGGAAGAATTGAGTCTGTATTCGATGTAACATCTGGAATGGCAGATGGCAGCGTTAAGGAAGCTGTAGCTAAGGAAGAACAGCCAGGTGTTGAATTTAAGAATGTTTCACTTACATACAGTGGTTCAGGTGCACCTTCAGTTGAAGGAATTAATTTCAAGGCTATGAAAGGCCAGACAATCGGTGTTATCGGTGGTACTGGTTCAGGTAAATCAAGTCTTGTTAATCTTATTCCGAGACTGTACGATGCTACACAGGGTGAAGTACTTGTTGATGGTGTAAATGTTAAAGATTATGATATTGAGGCTTTAAGAAAAAAAGTCGGTATCGTTATGCAGAAAGCAGTACTTTTTAAAGGTACTATAAGAGAGAATATGTGGATGGGAAAGAAGGGCGCTACTGATGAGCAGATAGATGAAGCACTTGAGATTTCACAGTCTAAGGAATTCGTAGATTCTAAGCAGGGACGTCTTGACTATCCTATTGAACAGGGTGGAAAGAATCTTTCAGGAGGACAGAGACAGAGACTTACAATTGCAAGAGCAATCGTAAGAAAGCCGGATGTGCTTATTCTCGACGACAGTGCATCAGCCCTTGATTTTGCAACTGATGCAGCACTTAGAAAAGCTATAAGGGGAATGAACAATTCTCCTACGGTGTTCATAGTTTCACAGAGAGCGGCATCACTTATGTATGCTGATCTCATTATCGTATTAGATGACGGACAGGTTGCAGGAATGGGAACACATGACGAGCTTCTTGCAAATTGTGAGGTTTATAAGGAGATATATGAATCACAGTTTAAGAAAGCAGATTCAGAAGGGGGCGTAGCATAATGAAGAAGAATAAATCAACATTTGTAAAACTCCTTAAAAGAATTAAGAAGCACAGCTTTTTCATAATATTATCGCTTATTATGGCGGCAGTAACAGTTGCAACAACACTTTATGTGCCAATCCTTGTCGGACGTGGAATTGACTGCATTATCGGTGTGGATAATGTAGATTTTGCAAAGATTGTGAATATACTTATTCAAATCGGAATATTTGTTGGAATTACAGCACTTTCACAGTGGCTTATGAACATATGTAACAACAGAATCACATATGAAGTAACCAGAGACATTAGAAATGAGGCTATAGAGAAAATTCAGGTTCTTCCACTAAAATACATTGACGGGCATTCATATGGTGAGATTGTGAGTCGTGTAATTGCTGATGTTGACCAGTTTGCAGATGGTCTGCTTATGGGATTCACACAGTTCTTTACAGGTGTCATGACTATACTTGGAACACTTATATTCATGATTACAATCAATGCTAAGATTACACTGGCAGTTGTCGTTATCACGCCACTTTCATTTTTAGTTGCAAGCTTTATTGCCAGAAAGACCTTCAGCATGTTCAAACTTCAGTCTGAGACAAGAGGTGAACAGACAGCACTTATTGATGAAATGATTGGCGGACAGAAGGTAGTTAAGGCTTACGGCTATGAAGATGAGGCGGTAAGAAAATTTGATGAGATTAATGAAAGACTTCAGAAGTATTCCTTAAAGGCAATTTTCTTCTCATCTATTACTAACCCTTCAACAAGATTCGTAAACAGCCTTGTATATGCGAGCGTTGCGATTGTTGGTGCATTTTCAGCTATCAATGGCGGTATCACAGTTGGCCAGTTATCAAGCTTTTTAAGTTATGCCAACCAGTATACTAAACCTTTTAACGAGATATCAGGCGTTGTCACAGAGCTTCAGAACGCTCTTGCCTGTGCAGCCAGAATATTTGAACTTATTGAAGAAGACCCTGAGATTCCTGATGCTAAAGACGCAAGGGTTGTTGAAGAGGTTGACGGAACAGTTGATCTTAATGATGTATGCTTTTCCTATGTACCTGACAGGAAGCTTATTGAGAACTTCAATCTTCATGTCAAGAAGGGACAGAGAATAGCGATTGTCGGACCTACGGGTTGTGGAAAGACAACAGTTATTAATCTTCTTATGAGATTCTATGATGTTAACAGCGGAAGCATTGATGTGTCAGGAACTGATATAAGACAGATGACCAGAAAGTCTTTAAGACAGGGCTTTGGTATGGTTCTTCAGGAGACATGGCTAAAGTCAGGAACTATAAGAGAGAATATTGTTATGGGTAAGCCGGATGCTACAGAGGAAGAGATTATTGCAGCAGCCAAGGCAGCACATTCATATGGATTCATTAAGAGAATGTCTAATGGATTCGACACAGTTATAGGCGAGGATGGCGGAAGCCTTTCACAGGGGCAGAAGCAGCTTTTATGTATAACAAGAATTATGCTTGCAAAGCCGCCAATGCTTATTCTTGATGAGGCTACATCTTCTATTGATACAAGAACAGAAATAAAGATACAGAATGCATTTGCAAAGCTGATGGAGGGAAGAACAAGCTTTATCGTAGCCCACAGACTTTCAACTATCCAGTCTGCGGATGTTATTCTTGTTATGAAAGACGGACATATTATAGAGCAGGGTAATCATGAAGAATTACTGGCTAAGAACGGATTCTATCACAAGCTGTATTACAGCCAGTTTGCGCAGACGGTGGCTGAGTAGAACGCCTGCAAATCCGATCAAAATCATATTTCTGTAAGAAAAAGAGCACG
>ENA-OVFO01001011-OVFO01001011.1-human-gut-metagenome-genome-assembly--contig:-NODE-1011-length-13524-cov-3.279160_pt1 | contig 13524 bp, 7 predicted proteins | sample MGYA00237761_ERZ505401 | MGnify/ENA primary metagenome ERZ505401 (study PRJEB26158, sample SAMN06016330) | human gut metagenome | biome: human gut; feature: ankylosing spondylitis patient; material...
TACATGTATCCTCAGCTATCATCAACTCCTTGTCAAAAAAATACCTCAATGAACTTCCTCGTGAAAGCACCTCAAAATATTGAAAAGCCTCAACTTCAACATTAAGTTTAGGTGTATATCGTTTACCTAGGTCATTTATGGATTCTTCATTAAACCTAAAAAAATCCCTATCTGTAAATTCGTATTCGCCAAACCAAAATCGAAGCATACCTTGATTGGAAGGTTTTTGGAGTCTTTCTACCAAGTCTGAAGCCCACCAAAAATCAAAAATGACATGAGGATTTGTATTTGACCATCTTTTCACATACTCATCAATCCGCTCTTTCATACTCTTCTTACCTGCAACATGAGCATTTGATGGATCTATGGGCACTACTATAATATAGCGCCTCAATTGAGGATAAGATTTTAACGCCTCATTAACCGACCTATTAATTTGTTTATACTGTGAATCATCAAAAGCCTTACAAAAATATTTGGCTTGCCAGGCAACAATACTTCCATCTTCAAGAACTTTATAACATTCCACGCCTCCATCTGGTTTTCCGCAGCGTTCAAATTTCTTTTCACATGGAATTTCCTCTTTACGTGCCAACTGACAAACGAATTCTTCAAACCCCTCATTTGCAGCCCCCTTAATGGATCTGATATTATTAAAATCTATATTCAGCATATTTTATTATCCCCCAAAAGTCACATACAATATTATTTAATTTAACCTACATCTTTCAGCAATTTATACTTCTTGATAATAGCTTATAATCACTCTTTTAAGAGTTTTACTTGTAATGAATAATCACGAGTTTCTGTATCTAAATAAACCTCATATTCTTTAATTCCTTTTTCCATCGCTATTTTGTGCAATCTTTCCTTATTTTCATATTTTATATCAGGTCCATAGTATATAGCTTTTAGGCATTCAACATCAGGTATAGAAACATAATCATTATCATCTTCAATATTATAATATAACATACGCCATTCACATTCATGACTATATTCTTTTCTATCTTTATACAAATATGCTTTATAAAAATACAATTGATTAAAGGGACAGTTAATATCAAGCATATATGACCAAACATTATTTACGTCCAATTTACTAAAACATTCCCGTACATATAGATTTCCTTCCTCCAATGTAAAATCAGGTAAGATATCAGTATATATCACGGGAAATAAATTGACATTTAAATTTATATTGGTATATTTATAAATACATTTTCTAAAATCATATTCAAGGGCAAATCCTTTATATCCATCCGCATATCTGTCCCACATATATTTAGACTGAACACTTTCTGTGAAACAACCTATTTTTGCATTGCTACATGAATTACGTAAGCGAGTTTCTCGCTTCTTCATATCATTTTTTATATCATCTATAAAGTTGGAATAATTATTGTATAATTTTTCTATTATTTGTTTCTCGCTTAATCCCAATTCTCTATAATAACAAATTTCCGAAGCTTTTTCTGTCTTTAGAAATGGAGACTTTTGCGTTACATCTTGTAAACAGTTTTGCAACGCATTTTTTAATGCAAATTCTAAATCTTGATGAATTTTATTCCTGTCTACGTATATGTAAGAATCATATTTATCGGGAAACATTCCAGCATGACATAATGATATCTTTCCATTCTCAAAATCAGATAAAGAATATTCATTAAAACTTCTATACCTATATAGCTTCTCTGGAATATTAGGTATAAGTAAATTATAAATATTATGCCATGCCTTAGTTTTCACAACGCTGCTAGCAGTAGATGGAATAAATGTATGTTCTATCAATTCTTTAAATTTTTCCTTAAAATCTACCATATCTATTTCTATTTATAAATCCTATAATAGTTTCTAATTTGTCGAAGTTACACAAATATTCCATAAAACATTCTCCCATCTAATAATAATCTATTGCATTTATACCATACAGAAACAAAGATAATAATTTATTGCACAAAATTCTACGTATGATATCATGCCATAGAATGCTAATCTATTTTCAAATAAAAATGGTCTATTCATTTTACCGATATAGAATCTCGAAGATTTTATCTAATTTTGTAATAGTCGAAGAACAATTAATGAATGTAAGCTTTTAGAATTATGGCAAATAGCGGTTTTAAAACTCCAATTAGTATCAGCGATGCGATAGAGTATATTGAACAAAGAAAATTCTTACTCCCTGCAATACAAAGAAAATTTGTATGGTCAAGCGAACAGATTGAAGTGTTGTTCGATAGTATTATGAGAGATTATCCTATTAATTCATTTATGATATGGAACGTTACAAGTAGTCAAACCAAAAACAACTACAAGTTTTATGAGTTCCTCAAAGAATATAGAGCTTTTTTTAAAGATGAAAACCCATACATACCTACAAAAGGCTACTCTGACTTTATGGCTGTTATAGATGGCCAGCAGAGATTGACATCGTTATATTTGGGGTTAAAGGGTACTTATGCATATAAAATGCCAAGAAAGTGGTGGAAAGATAATGAAGATTGTTTACCTACAAGACGGCTTTATATTAACTTGTCATCGCAACTTCCAAAAGATGACGAAAGAAAGATGATTTACAATTTTAAATTCCTTGCGGATAACGAGTTTGCCAAACTAAACAAAACTGAGGATTTATTTTTGGTTGGCAATATCTACGATTACAGGGAGGACGAGGCTCTTGATGATTTTATCGACTCAATCCAGTGGAAAGATAAGAAATATGCAAAATCAACTTTGAGGAAATTGAGGAAGGTGATCTTTGATAACAAACTTATTAATTATTATCAGGAAGAAAATCAAGATATAGACTCTGTACTCGACATATTCATTAGAACTAACAGTGGTGGAGAACCTCTTAGTTTTTCCAACCTATTAATGTCTATAACAACAGCCAATTGGAAGAGAGATGCACGAAAAGAATTTAAGTCACTAGTAGATGCAGTATATAATAACAATTTTATTATATCCGCTGACTTAATTCTAAAATGTTGTCTGGTATTGTTCAACGATAATATAAAATTTCAGGTAGCAAATTTCAATTCGGATAGTGTTAGTGTGTTTGATAAAAATTGGGATCGAATAAAAGAAAGTATTGAAGTAGCATTTGAATTGTTAAAGAAATGGGGCTTTAATGACTCAAGTCTTAGAGCCAAAAATGCAATTATTCCTATTGTTTACTATATTTATCACAAAAATCTTGAAAAAGAGATATTAAAAGACCATATTCACCAAGAAGAAAAGATGAATATGCGAAAATGGTTGTGCATTTCATTGCTCAAAGGTGTATTTGGTGGTCAATCAGATAGTGTATTGTCCCGTATTAGGAAAGTTCTCAAAGATAATATTATAGAAAATAGATTTCCTTTTGAGCAAATCAAAGCAGAGTTTGCAAGTGACGATGCCAAGAGTCTGTCATTAAGCGATGAGGTAATTGACGATATGTTAAAAACTCAAAAAGATACTCCTGACTGTTATACAATTTTAACATTACTTTATTCACACCTACAATATGATAAAGTTATATATCATAAAGATCACTTACATCCTGCAAGTAAATTTAATAAGCTAAAAGAAAGTGATTTTTCTGATTCAAATAAATATACTTTTTATAAAAATCCCGAAAACTGGAATTCTATATTAAACCTTCAATTACTTTCCGGTGCATCAAATGAATCAAAAAATGATGAGGATTTAAAAGATTGGGTAAAGGATAATAATATAGATTTAGCATCGCATCTTATTCCACTAAATACTAGCTTGGATTTTAATGATTTTGTAACATTCATAAATGAAAGAAAAAAATTATTATTATCGACTCTAAAATCCATAATTGGAGCATGATAATATTCTCACTGAACAATATTTTCTGTATAGAAATAGCATATAATTTATATGGCGCTCTCATGGGGCGCCTTTTATGTTCTTCTTGTCAATATCAGTCTTTCATAAGCTTGGTTATCTTAACTCCACAAAAGTTAACTGCGTTTTTATCGCTGATCAAGAAAAAAGGGTGAATCGCATATTACGAAACACCCTTTTTGTATCCACTTATATTATGAAAACTTCCGCGCTTCCCGCGGAGATTTCTGTAATACCTTCCATCAATAAGAAATCTTACAGCCTACGAAATAACTTCGCGGCATGCCGGGACCGTAGATATAACCCGCATCGCGGTTCTCGCCCTGGTCGAAATCATTCTGATAGGCATTGAAGATGTTCTTCACGCCGGCATTCACCTGCAGGGTTACGGTCTTAAACAACGGAATATCATAACCCACCTTCAGGTTCAGGTCGAAGAAATCGGGCGTCGTCACATCCTTATCCGGAATATTATATCCTTCCCGCAGGTTGTGCTGCACCAGCATGCTGCCCGTATACGTTCCCGTCAGGGCAAGCGACAGACGCTTCACCGGCGTAAAGGTGGATGTCAGGTAACCATACAAATCCGGTGTGCGGTACATCCTTTTCTGCGGAGTCACATCGTCGCTCCACTGCATGGCTTCCTTATAGCGGCTCCGCTGTAAGGTGGCTCCTGCCTGAATCTGCATCCACGAGTAGGCCATCTTTCCTTCCAGGTTCAATCCCATCACCCGCGCGCCGGAAGCATTATAACGCACCATCACGATATCGCCATGCTCGTCGAGGCCCGTCTTCTTCAGATCAAACACATCCTTCAAGTCGGTATAGAATCCTTCCACCAGGAAGTTCACCTGCACCGGACCGAAACGATGATAGAAATCGACCGACGCACTCAGGCTGTTGGAACGCTCTTCCTTCAAATCATCAGAGAGTTCAATCTTCGAAACCGTACCGCCCACAGCCTCGATATGCAAATCTTCATCGAATGCCTGCGGAGCCCGGAAACCGCTTGAGTAAGCCAGGCGGATATTGATATTGTCGGTCGGGTTATAACGCACATTGGCCCGCGGACTGAAGATGACATGGTCAATCAGGTTATGCTTGTCCAGACGGCCACCGATCAGGAAGCTCCACCGCTTGTTCTTCCATTCATTCTGCAAGAACACACTTTCGATGTGTGTCGTCTGCTTCACCTCGCGGTCATGACCCAGCATCAAGTCGTGCAGATTGTCGAAGTTATACTCCAATCCGGTAGTCAGTTCGGCCGGCATGAACAGGCAGCGGTCGAACGAATAGCTATATTGCGAGCCGACGATAGCTGTCATGTCTGTGGTCGATCCGTAAGCATTCGGGTCTTTCCCGGCGCCATAATAACTCTCGCGCTTGGTATGCTGCGCCGACGCATAAGCGCCGAAACGATGTTTATAGTCTTTCGAGAACAAATCATATTTCAATCCGCCACCGTTGATGCTATGATCGGTCTGCTCGGCAATATCCGCTTCGTGAGGAGGCTTGTTGAACGCGTTTCCGCCCCGGCGGAATTCATGGATGCCATGATACTCCAACGTCAGTTTCGAATAATTACTTGTCTTCAGATACGAACGGAAACCAATGGTCTTCGCACGGATCTTTCCCAATTCCGAATAGCCGTCGCCGTCATGATCATACGGATCGCGGATACGGCTCTGCCCGAATACATAAATACCCGCTTTCTGGTCGTCGGTTACCAACGAAGCATTTACCGTCGTATTATTATCGGCACTGCTTCCACCGACCATCGTCAGCGAGTGAGACACCTGGGCCGAATTGCGCAAAGGCTCTTTGGTAATAATATTGATGGTTCCCGCAATCGCCGACGAGCCGAACAAGGCCGAACCACCGCCGCGCATCACTTCCACCCGTTCGATCATATTGGCCGGAATCTGTTCCAATCCATACACGCCGGTCAATGCGCTGAAGATAGGACGGCTGTCTACCAATATCTGCGTATAAGGTCCGTCCAGTCCGTTGATACGCACCTGCTGGAAACCACAGTTCTGGCAGTTATTCTCGACCCGCACGCCCGGCTGGAAATTCAGTCCTTCGGCCAACGACACCGCATTGGACGATTCAAACACTTTCGAATCCAAGACATTCACCAACGACGGAGCCATCCGGCGTGTTGTCTCATTACGGTTGGCCGAAACGACAACGCCATCCAGAGAAACAGCATCTTCCTCTGCCTCAAAATTCACCTCCAAGGTTTTCCCTTTCTTGAGAACCACCTTCTTCTTGACCGTCTGATACCCGATCGATTTCAGCACCAGCTGAAATTCTCCTTCCGGCAGATTGGTCAACGAGTAATGACCGGTAGCATCGGTAACCGTTCCGATCGTTGTTCCTTCCAGGAAAATATTCACATAAGAGATATGCTCTCCTGATTTTTTATCTACAACATGTCCGAAGATATTGGCATCAGACGGATTCAAATTCACTCCCTCGTGTTCAGCTCTGGCAGTAAACAGGATACAGCACAGGCTGAACCATACTAAAAATATTCTTTGCATGATTTCAATTCTTTTAGGATTATACATATAGCATGCCCTCTCCTTTCGACAGAAGAAGCCATAGCGAATCAGGGCCCGGATAACAATCCTACCCTTTCAATTAAATGAATGAAATCAGTACCGGAGAAGCCCGCAGGTGATAAGAAATAAAACAAATCTTTCTCAAGAAGCCGGAAACCTGCGTTTCTATTTCCTGCAAGAAAGAAGGAATGAAATCGAACAGAGAGAGAACGGCAACGGCTCCGTCTTCTACGACAATGGTAGAAAGCGAATGAAACAACTGCAATTCCTGCAAAGAATGCTTATGCTGTCCGTCCTGGTCTTGAGAAGGGTGAGAATGCACGATCGTAACACCGTTCACAATATGGACGTGTGTAAACGAGACGATTTCTCCCAAATACAAGATAAAGATAACCGGGAGAATCCAGCGGAGATATGTCTGCAATCGTGCTTTCAATGATCAAATCTTTTTTGGATCTGCAAAATTACGGAAATCAAGAGAAAAGACAATACCTATGTTCGGGTATTTCTTCCAAAAATGAGAAAAGGCTTGAAGAAGATCGTTCCCCAAGCCTTTCCGACTATCATCCATCTGTTTATTTCACTTCCACCATGCCACTTGCCGTATTCGCTGCAATCTGCCGGTCGTACATCGCCTCGCAGCTCACTGGCGGCAAGTAGAATTTACCCGGATATACGGCACAAAGATTCACGCGAACCAGCACATGACTGCCCGGAGCCAGATGATCGACATAACTGCAAACCCGATCATCACGAATATCCTGATAGCTGACATTGCTGTTGGCTGAAGAAACGGCCGTCGGCATAAAGCGTGTATTCAGAATCTCCCAACCCGACGGGAAGATTTCAGTCAATACCAGATTCCGCAAAGGCAAAGCCGTCGGGTTCTGGATCAGCACCTGTGCCGTGAAATTCGTTCCCTGTTCCAAAGAAGCGATATTCAAAGGCCGGCCATCGGTTGTCTGATAGGTTACTGACAACGTCAGTTTATGCTGCGATTCTTTCACATCCTGCTGCGGAATCTCGGCCAACGACTCTGCCTGGACATACAAGGCCGTTTCTCCTTCGTTCTTGATCACAAGATCAGAGGAAGAAGAATCCGCACCATCCAACAACCTATCTGACCAGACAGATTTTTCCGTCTGGACGGTTTCCTGCTGTTCCGCATACTGATACGTGAACTGCATACTTCCGGTCTTCGCAGGATACTGCTGGTAATAGCCAGCCAATGCCACCCAAGCGAAAGCCGTCTCCTGCGTGCTCAACCAATCATCCGAAGCTAGCTTCTTGGCCAGACGAGTAACCAGTGCCGTCGCTTCTTCTTGCTCCTTCACCAGGCAAAGAGCAACCAGGCGTATGGCTTCATTCCGGAAGGCCGAACCAAATGTTTCATCATACACCAGCGAAGAGGTCGGATTCTCGGTTGTCTTCTCCAACAAGGTCTTGGCTACATCTGAGCGTCCGACCACAGCATACGAAGCCGACAACATCCACTGAGCGGCGACAGGTAATGGTTGCTGCGCACGAAGACGGTTCATGGCTCCCATATCGGCTTTATTCGCCAAGGCCAAGACATACAGCCGATAAGCCTGTGTCAACATCTCGGCTTCCTGCTGATAACCCGTTGCGACCGGTTTCCATCCGGATGCCATCTTCTGTAAATCGGCCAAAGCCTGTAACTTCAAGGTAGCCGGAACCGCATATCCTTTTCCTTCAGCCATCAACAGGAAATGCAGGGCATAAATACTTCCCCACGCATTCGAGTTGCTCTGTCCGGGCCAATAAGCAAAGGAACCCGTCGGCAACTGATACGAACGCAAGCGGCTGATGATTTGTTTCACCTGTTGTTCGGCTTCCAATACCTGATCGGCTGTCTGTTCTGATACATCCGACAGATACAACTGCGGGAAACCTTTCGAAACCAGTTGTTCCAGACAAGCATGCGGATAGTCTGTCAACTCGCTTAACCGGGCAGATAAATTGAGAGGCTGGATAGACGAGACATCCAACAACAGGCGGTTGCTTCCATTCATTCCGCTTAGCTGAACCGGCTGTTTCCAGGTTTCACCCGGCTTAATAACAGCATCCCATCCTTTTCTTTGTACCGTAGTAACCGTCCGCACAGCCAAGTCAGCGGCATAGGTCGATACTTCACCTTTCCCTTCCGCCTTCATGGTAATCCGGATCTTGTCCACCGGATTCTTCACTTTAATCCGGAAAGAAACCGTCTTATCTTCTTTCTTCGTGAAATGAAGGGTTTGCGTTGTCTCACCCACCATCTCGACATCAGCTGAACATTGCAATGACACCGCTACATCTCCGACGTTATCTTCCGTAGCAAAGACCGTAGCCGGAATAACGATTTCTTCATTCGTTCCCACCACCCGTGGTAACGTACCTAATAACATCACCGGCTTACGAACCATGACACTTTGTTCTGTATGACCAAATGATTCGCCATTCGTAGCAACGGCCATCACCCGAACACGACCGTTGTAATTAGGAATATCAATCTGATGCGTTTTCCGTTCGCCCTTCTTCAACTGGAATGGTCCTATAAACTTAACAACCGGAGCAAAACGATTCACGACAGCTTTGGGTCCCTTGTTCAAGGCATCATCACCACCGATACTGAACAATTGTTCGATCCGTCCGCCATAAGCGCCCAGGATATAATTATACAGATCCCAAGTATCCACACCCAAGGCCTCGCGTGCATAGAAAGTCTTCCAAGGATCGGGCGTCTGGAAACGGGTCAGATCCAATAAACCTTCATCCACGACCGCCAGTGTATATGACATCGCCCGGCCTTTCTGTTCGGAGACTGTCACCTGACACGTACTCTCCGGTTTCCACTCTTTAGCCGTTGCCAGTTGAGGATGCAAATGACTCTCTTCTGAAATTACGGTAAACGGAACGACACCAAACATCCGGATAGGCATATCATTCGCCGTTGCACCATGCGGTTGTAACAATGAAACAAACAAATAAGCATTCGGCTGCATCTCTTCAGTTGCCTGAATGGTAAAAGTCGTCTGATTCGCTTCACACTTAAATTCTTTTACCAGCAATACGGTTGAACCCGTTTGCACACTGACAACAGCACGGCTACCAGCAGAAGAAGGAATCGTAATCCGAATATCCTCACCTGGAACATAACTGTCTTTATCTAACTTAAACTCCAACATGGATGCGGCATCTGTACCAGAAAAATCCCGTTCCCGATTGATATTCGGCCAATCAAAATAGCTAACAACACCTGTGGTATGTCCGCTCTTCCGATCTTTTGCCAGGATGAGATACGTTCCCCAATTCTTCTCGTCGAACGAAAGGGTTAAGGATGCTTTTCCTGCCTCATCGGTAGTCAGCTTCTCCTGTTTTACGGGTTTATAATAACTGCTCGAGGTGAAATTAGCCAATGTACTCTGGTCGGCACTCCACCACCAATACCAATCCAATTTATATATCGAAATATCCAACTCTGAACCAGCGATGGGCGCACCGTGGTAATCGACAGAGACAAACTGGAAAGTATGATCCTGATCCGTACTCAACGGCTGCCGATTCTTCTGCGGAGAATGAATTCCGACATAACGCTGATAAGGAGAATACAACAAACGAACCGCATCGATACTGAAATCGCCGGATTCTTCATAAACTTTCGTCGTAAAGCTACCCAACAACATGCCGGGCGCTGTTGCACCCACATTCAGCCGCGTCTTCACAGAGGCATCACCTTCGCCATTGGTAGTTCCGGTAATCAGCTGGCTTTCTTCACTATTAAATGATACTGTCGGGTTGTCAAACGTATAATCCGGATAATTCTTGAATGAAGTTCCGGTAGAAACGAATGTTCCTTTCACATCATATTTCAAGTTACGAGCTTTGGCTCCTTGTAACCATTCCACATGCAATGGAATAGCAACTTCCTGCTCCCGAACCAATAAGTCCGGAACATCCAAACGGATTTTCAGGCGATTCGGTTTGATACTTTCCACACGAAGACGCTTATCAAACGACACGCCTCCTACCTCAACTTTTACATTCCAGGCTCCTGTTGGAACCGATGCTTCGGTCGGAATATGGAAAACATACAATCCATCACTGCCTTGTGTACTGACCTTCTGCTGATAAACTTGTCCCAATGGATTGAATAACGACAGTTTCACCGGATGATGTGGCGGTAACATCTTGCTTCGGTCGAACAACATGAATCCGACATGAATGGTATCGCCCGGACGCCAAACACCTCTTTCTCCATAAATGAATCCTTTGATTCCTTTCTGTACGACTTCTCCATCCACATCAAATGAGCTCAAAGAGAGATTAGATCCTTCATTCACTCTTAGATAGGAGCGCTGTTTACCTTCTGAAGCCAACAGATAGTAAGGACGTCCACCGGCTTTTCGGCAATCAAAGACTACACGTCCGTCATTATCAGTAGTCCCTTCAGCCAATAATTCTTTCTGATAGTTATAGGCTCCGATCTGCACACCGCTCATCGGTTCCGTTGTTTGCAGATGATGTGCCAGCACAACCATCTTTCCGTCAGTTCCAGCCATCGCCATCAGTCCGATGTTAGAGACCAATATATTCTTTCCGGCAGAACGATTGAAATAATAGGAAGGAGAACACGGATCATTCCGCTCGGCATACTTATAAGTACTCCAATCCGTATTCAGACTTTCCTGATAATACCAGCCACCGGCATCAAACTGATTCAACTCTTCCCGAAAAGCCATCTCGTTTTCAGCCAGAATCTGTTCTTTCGTCTTGGTTTCCAACTGAGGACAATCATACGCGGAAAGACTTTCATCGAACGATAAAATAACCCGATAGATAGCTCCCGGTTCCGGATCAATGAGTTGCTTCAGATCAAGGGCAAATGTATTCCAACGTGTCAGATCGTAATTATGTTCGTCGAAGAAGATGACCTGACGGGTAATCAGCCGGCCCAAACGCATCAGTTCAGCCGTGCCATCCAGTTCATTCGTCTGGAGAAATTGTCCGATATTCTGTTCTCCGATTTTCACCACTCTAACAACTACCCCTTTCAGCGCTATTGCCTGGAAAGGAACATGCAACTTGTCGGACTGCGGAATGATCACGCCATCACCCATGAACCGGACATCCGGACATCCGTCGTTTTCCCGGATTTCCCTTGTCTCATCTTTCGCCAGTAAAGTACCCGATGTACTTTGAATCTCTTTCTTTAAGACAACCTTTAAGTCTCCGTTCCGATTCTGATCCGGATATAAACGCAACTTATTTCCTTCTACCGATACCAGTTTGGAAACGTTGTCTTCGATATAAGCCAGACCATCTAATACCTGGTCTTTCTTCAATGCCTGTGTAAAAGTCACTTCCACGTAACGTTCAGGTGTCCGGACATACTGAACATCAAACACCGAGAAATCATCTTTAGCCGGGACAGACGTACTAACTAACGTTTCTTCGGCTACGTTCCACTTGTTGGGTAACACAGAAAGGCTGACTTCTTCACTTCCCGGCACAATGTTCTCAAGCGTCAACACATGCTTCTTTCCGTCTGCTCCATGCTGCCAGACACCTTTCAGACCGGATGAAGGACCGACTAATTGTTCTACGGTAGCAGGCAACTCCCGATCAGAAGTCAAAACGAGGTAATTCAGATTATAATTCCCAGGATTTGAAGGATTCATTTCTAAAGAAGAAAGATAAGCCTTTACCTCCAGAGCCTTGGTATGAAACGAAGCAGAGAAACGCTGATACTTCTTTTCCGGTATCGATTTCCACGCTGCAAGATCGACAGTCAGCGTATAACGTGTATCCCGTTCCAGACAGCCGGCGGGTTTGAATTTCACAATCCGCCCTTCTTCCAGTACAAACGTGCCTTCAGCCTTAGGATTCAGCTGCACATGTTCTTTCCATTTACCCTCGGCTTGCATCTCTGCCGGAATTTCTTCCTGCAGAATACATGTCGGTGTCACATACCGTGACACTAATCCGGAAGTAAATGCCTCCACATACGGGTTATAAGTTATTTTTTCCTCGGTTGATTCGGAAAAAGAACAACTTATCAGACTCAGATAGCTTAACAAAGTAAGCAAACAAAACAAATATCGATTCATGGTAGTTCTCTCTTTTATTCTATAATAAATGTATGTAAAGATATTCTCTCACAGCACAGCCCGGGCTGTTGCACGATTGATTACCGGAAACAAATGTATTGCTACTTCAATACGGTCAGATCCTAGCAATTAGTTCGGAGAACAAAGTTGTCATTCGCTCAGCAGCCCGATTGGCAGCTTCGATCACATCATTGGCATCGTTCACAAAATCATCGGCAAAATGATAACCTTCATTGGTTATGACCGACATACCAAACACCCGAATACCACAATGACGGGCTACGATTACTTCAGGCACCGTACTCATTCCGATCGCATCGCCACCCGCTTTTCCATAGAACGAATATTCGGCAGGCGTTTCATACGACGGACCCGTCAGACCAACATAAACACCTTTCTTTAATGCAATCTGTTTCTCTGCGGCAATCTCTTCCATCAGACGGATAAACTCCCGGTCGTATGCCCGTGTCATATCCGGGAAACGCGGACCAAATTCCTCTTTGTTCGGACCAATCAATGGATTGGGCATCATATTGATGTGATCACGAATAATCATCAGGTCACCCACCTTGAAAGTCGTATTGATTCCACCGGCAGCATTCGAAACGAAGAGATTCTTGATTCCTAAGAGCTTCATCACACGGATCGGGAACGTCACTTGTTCCATCGTATAGCCTTCATAATAATGAAAACGGCCCTGCATGGCTAAAATAGATTTACCACCTAACTTACCACAGATAAAATTCCCTTTATGTCCCGAAGCCGTTGAACGCATAAAATGCGGGATCTGCTGGTAGGGAATGATAGTAGGATCTTCGATAGCATCAGCCAACGAACCTAATCCACTTCCTAAAATAACGGCTGTTTCCGGTTTGCCGGATATACAAGCTGCTAAGAATGCCGCTGTTTCGGCATATAAGTCTTTTGTCTCTTTCATACTACTATGATTTTTGCAATTTATTTACGATAAAATAGGTTTATATTTC
>ENA-OVFO01001030-OVFO01001030.1-human-gut-metagenome-genome-assembly--contig:-NODE-1030-length-13385-cov-3.226857_pt1 | contig 13385 bp, 9 predicted proteins | sample MGYA00237761_ERZ505401 | MGnify/ENA primary metagenome ERZ505401 (study PRJEB26158, sample SAMN06016330) | human gut metagenome | biome: human gut; feature: ankylosing spondylitis patient; material...
CGCGGATGGTAAGCTCTGTATTTTCACCGGAGCAGTTCACAGTCTGCTGGGGGCGGAAGATGGAAGGAGTGGGCTTCACGTAAGCTCGGATGAGTAAGGGGCTGCCATCACTCATGCCACCTAAAGTTCCGCCGGAATGATTGCTGGTCTTGACAACTTTACCATTCTCCATGCGGAAGGGATCGTTGTTCTCGCTGCCGGTATGGCGGGCTGCTTCGGCACCGTCACCAAGCTCCACAGCCTTAACGGCACCGATGGACATAATGGCCTTAGCCAGATTGGCATCCAGTTTCTCAAAGACCGGGTCTCCGATTCCGGCGGGAAGACCTTCCACGAGGCATTCCATGCAGCCACCAACGGAATCGCAGTTTTCTCTGACCTGGTGCAGATAAGCACAGGCCTTTTCGTCAGCCTCTGCATCCGGCATGGCAGTAATGGTGGAGCGGGCAGTGTCCCGGTTATATTTTGCAGGATCCGCATCGATGGGGCCGATGGAACGGGTATAGGCGAATACGGTAATACCCATCTGTTCCAGAACCTTTGCAGCAATAGCTCCGGCCGCCACACGCCCGATGGTCTCACGACCGGAAGAACGGCCGCCACCCCGATAATCCCGAAAACCGTATTTGGCATCAAAGCAGTAATCTGCATGGCCGGGACGGTAATTCTCTGCAATCTCGCTGTAATCTGCGGAGATCTGGGAGGTATTGCGGACCATCAGGGAGATGGGAGTACCGGTGGTCTTTCCGTCAAAGACACCGGACAGAATCTCCACCTGATCGGCTTCTTTACGTTGTGTAGTGATGGCACTGGTGCCGGGTTTACGGCGATCCAGATATTTCTGAATATCTTCTTCGGAGAGAGGAAGTCCGGCGGGACAGCCGTCCACGACGACACCCAGTGCCTTTCCGTGGGATTCTCCCCAGGTAGTGATCTTGAAAATGTTACCAAATGTTGAACCGGCCATGACAGTTCTCCTTTTTCCACTGTTCAGAACCTCACCCATGCATTCGCAAAAGCGCACGATGAATTGTGCGTTCTGGTTGCTGCACAGTTAATTTTGCTCATTTATGGAGCGGTGACTCTATTCGAGTCACCTTACGAACCATAAAACTGCTATTTACATGCAAGCATGACATATCAGTTTTAACGATCCTTAGAGGTCAGAATAGTTACTTTTTATCATAAATTATACGCAATTACTGAAAAAATCGCAACTTTTTTATAGAAAAAGGTGGCGGCGGGAGGCAAAATATGCTATCATATGACATAAGTACTAACGGGAAGTAAAAGGTCGACACGGGAATGGAAAAAACTACGGAAGAAAAAGCCAGAGCGAAACTTCTGAAATTTGGCAGAAAGAACAAATGGAACAGAGCGGTAGCAGTGCCGCTGCTGTTTTTTGTGATGTCTTTTTTTCATATCCGGAATTATTGTCACAACAACGGAAAGCGTTTTGCAGTGATGCTCGGTACCTTTTTCCTGTTTGCGGTTTATAGCAGCTTTTCTTTTCCGGCTTTTATCACCGAGGATACCGGAACGGATTATGAACTGAAAAATACCGACACCCAGAACATCTCTCTGGCAGAGGAAAAGGAACCGGATATGGCAGGTCTGGAACTTTTGGAGGATGAGGATGTGTTGGAACAGTCGGATTACAACAGCACTTCCCATGGGTATGCACTGGTGGATAAGTATGACGCTTCCGATATTCTGCAGGCGTCCGAGGCTATTGTGAGCGAGAATGCGGATGCTGAGAAGACCGGAGAAGACGGCAGTGTGACAGAAGACGATAACGCAGAGCAGGAGGAATTCCGTTCCGATGACTGGCGTCTGGTTCTGATCAACAAACAGAATTCCATTCCGGATGATTATACGTTCCAGCTAGGTACCATCAAAGGAAAGATGCAGTGCGACAAGAGAATTCTGGAAGATCTGTTAGCTATGCTGGAAGCGGCGGAAGAGGACGGTGTGAATCTGACCATCTGCTCTCCATACCGGGATCTGGAATATCAGCAGATGTTGTTTAACCGCAAGATCGAGCGCTATATGAAGCGTGGTATGTCCTATATGGAGGCGTATCAGCTGTCCAGTCAGGCGGTGACCGTACCGGGAGCCAGTGAGCATCAGATCGGTCTGGCACTGGACATTGTCTGCAACGACTATATGTCGCTGGACGAAGGCTTTGGAGATACGAAAGCAGGAAAATGGCTGGCAACCAACAGCTGTCGTTTTGGCTTTATTTTACGATACCCTGAAGGCAAGGAAAACATCACGGGAATCGAATATGAACCCTGGCATTTTCGTTATGTGGGCAAGGCCGCAGCAACGGTAATCATGGAACAGGGAATCTCGTTAGAAGAATTCTGGGAGGAATATGTAGAAGATGTATCGATTGATTAAACAGGAAGGACGTGCCAAGAGAGGCGAATTTACCACTGTACACGGCGTGATCCAGACACCTGTATTTATGAATGTGGGAACTGTGGCTGCCATCAAGGGCGCTGTGTCCACAGCAGACTTAGAGCAGATCGGGACCCAGGTGGAACTGTCCAATACCTATCATTTACACGTAAGACCGGGAGACCAGATCATCAAGCAGATGGGCGGCCTTCATAAATTTATGTCCTGGAACAAACCGATCCTGACGGATTCCGGTGGATTTCAGGTATTTTCTCTGGCGGGGCTGCGCAAAATCAAGGAAGAGGGCGTAACTTTCCGCTCTCATATCGACGGACACAAGATTTTCATGGGTCCGGAGGAGAGCATGCAGATCCAGTCCAATCTGGGATCTACCATTGCCATGGCTTTTGACGAGTGTGCCCCCAGTAAGGCAGATCGGATGTATGTACAAAATTCCGTGGAACGTACCACCAGATGGCTGCAGAGATGTCAGGCGGAGATGAAGCGCCTGAACAGTTTAGAGGATACGGTGAACCCACACCAGCTGTTATTCGGCATCAATCAGGGTGCTATCTATGAAGATATCCGTATCGAGCATGCCAAGCGGATCGCTGAGATGGATCTGGACGGTTATGCGGTCGGCGGTCTGGCAGTTGGCGAGACCCATGAGGAAATGTACCACATTCTGGATGAGGTGGTACCTCATCTCCCGGTGAACAAGCCAACCTACCTTATGGGTGTGGGTACCCCGGCTAATATTCTGGAGGGTGTAGAACGTGGTGTTGATTTCTTCGACTGTGTATATCCGACGAGAAACGGACGCCATGGACATTTATATACCAACCATGGCAAGATCAATCTGTTCAATGCCAAATACGAACTGGATGGCAGACCCATCGAAGAGGGCTGCAACTGTCCTGCCTGCCAGAGATACTCCAGAGCTTATATCCGTCATCTGTTAAAGGCGAAAGAGATGTTGGGTATGCGTCTTTGTGTACTCCACAATCTGTATTTTTATAATACCATGATGACGGAGATCCGTGATGCCTTGGATGCAGGCCGTTTTGCAGAATATAAAAAACAGAAGCTGGATTCCATGGCTACACCGTTAGAATAAGTTACAACTGTCGGAGTTTAGAGGAATTTCATACAATTTTGTGCAAAAAGACTTGCCCCTTAAGCTATTTTTGTGTATCATACTTACTTGTACAGAAAGTTTTACAGGCGTAACACGCCGGAATGGAGGAACAAATGGGTATTTTATTAACTGAGTCAGAGGCTGCTGCAGCAGGTTCCGGAACCAGCATGATCGTTATGCTTCTTGTATATGCAGTATTGATCGGTGCAATGTGGTTTTTCTTTATGAGACCGCAGAAGAAGGAACAGAAGAGAGTAGCTGCAATGCTGTCCAACTTAGAGACAGGTGACTGCGTTCTGACCACTTCCGGTTTCTATGGCATCGTGATCGACATTACCGATGATACTGTGATCGTAGAATTCGGTAACAACAAGAACTGCCGTATCCCTATGGAGAAATCCGCTATCAGCAAGGTGGAGAAGCCCGGCGAGAACTAAGAAAAAGTGAAAAAGGAGCAATGCCAGAAGATGGTGTTGCTTCTTTTTTATATCTATGAAATCCAAACAAAGTTGATCTATTTTAATGTATGAATTTGCATTTATGTTAATTTTCAATATTGAAATTTGAGCATCTATCAGTTATTATGAAATAAGTATTTCCAACGGAAAATACAGGAAATCTCACAGGAAATGAGGAAAATAATACTATGGAATGGAATATCACCTGTATTCCCGGCGATGGCATCGGACCGGAGATCGTCAGGGAGACGAAAAAAGTTTTAGACAAAGTTGCGCATAAATATGGTCATAAAATGATCTATAAAGATATTCTGATGGGAGGAGCCTCTATTGATGTCCACGGTGTACCTCTGACCGAGGAAGCGATTGCGGATGCCAAAGCAGCAGATGCGGTGCTGATGGGATCCATTGGCGGCAACACTACTACCTCTCCCTGGTACAAGCTTCCTCCCGAGAAGCGTCCCGAGGCGGGACTGCTGGCACTGCGTAAGGCATTGAATCTGTTTGCTAATTTAAGACCCGCAGTACTTTACGATGAACTGGCAGCGGCATGTCCCCTGAAGGAGGAGATCAGCAAAGCCGGATTTGACATGCTGATCATGAGAGAACTGACCGGTGGACTTTATTTCGGTGAGCGCAGGACCATCGAAGAGAACGGCGTGAGAAAAGCTATCGATACCCTGACTTATAATGAAAATGAAATCCGTCGTATTGCCATCAAGGGATTTGATATTGCCAGAAAGCGCAGGAAAAAAGTAACCAGCGTGGATAAAGCCAATGTCCTGGATTCCTCCAGATTGTGGAGAAAGGTCGTGGAAGAGGTCGCGAAGGATTATCCTGACGTTACTTTGGAACATATGCTGGTAGACAATTGTGCCATGCAGCTGGTGAAGGATCCCGCACAGTTTGATGTGATCCTGACAGAGAATATGTTCGGAGATATCCTGTCCGATGAGGCAAGTATGGTGACCGGTTCCATCGGAATGTTAGCCAGTGCCAGCTTGAACGATACAAAGTTCGGTCTCTACGAGCCCAGCCACGGTTCCGCTCCGGACATTGCCGGTAAAGATATTGCAAACCCTATCGCCACTGTTTTAAGCGCGGCTATGATGCTTCGTTACAGCTTTGACCTGGATGAAGAAGCAGATGCCATCGAGGCAGCGGTGAAGAAAGTATTGCAGGACGGCTTCCGCACCGGCGATATCATGTCTGAGGGCTGCACGCGGGTAGGCTGTACCGAGATGGGCGACCTTCTGGCAGAAAGAATCTGACAACAATTAAGCGGTTACATTTGCGAATAGAGAAGAGAAAGAGAGACAAAGATATGAGAAGTGATTCTGTAAAGACAGGAACTGCCCAGGCACCCCACAGAAGTCTGTTCAATGCCCTGGGATTTACCGAAGAAGAGAGAAGACGCCCCATGATCGGTATCGTCAGCTCCTTCAATGAGATCGTACCCGGACATATGAATCTGGATAAGATCACCGAAGCTGTAAAAATGGGCGTAGCCATGGCAGGTGGTATGCCGGTAGTATTCCCCGCCATCGCTGTATGCGACGGTATTGCCATGGGACATGTGGGAATGAAATATTCCCTTGTGACCAGGGATCTGATTGCCGACAGCACCGAGTGCATGGCTATGGCACACGGATTTGACGGTCTGGTGTGTATTCCCAACTGTGACAAGAACGTTCCCGGACTTTTGATGGCGGCAGCCAGAGTGAATATTCCTACGATCTTCGTATCCGGCGGTCCCATGTTAGCCGGACATGTACACGGACAGAAGAGAAGCTTATCCTCTATGTTCGAGGCAGTGGGAAGTGTGGCAGCCGGTACCATGACTATGGATGAACTGGCTGAATTCGAGGAAAAGGTATGTCCTACCTGCGGTTCCTGCTCCGGCATGTACACCGCGAACTCCATGAACTGCCTGACCGAGGCTATCGGTATGGGACTGAGAGGCAACGGCACCATTCCTGCCGTATATTCCGAGCGTATCCGTCTGGCAAAACATGCCGGCATGAAGATCATGGAACTGGTAGAGAAAAATATCCGTCCCAGAGACATTATGACACCGGAAGCATTCCAGAATGCACTGACGGTAGATATGGCGCTGGGCTGCTCCACGAATACTATGCTGCATCTGCCCGCTATTGCAAGAGAAGCCGGCGTGGAACTGAATCTGGAGATCGCCAACGAGATCTCCGCCAAGACTCCGAACCTGTGCCACCTGGCACCGGCGGGCCCTACTTATATGGAAGATCTGAATGAAGCAGGCGGTGTCTATGCGGTAATGAATGAACTGTCCAAGAAGGGACTTTTGAACCTCGATTGTCTGACAGCAAACGGCACTACCGTAGGCGAGAATATTAAGAATTGTGTAAACAAGAATCCGGAAGTCATCCGTCCTGTGGAAAATCCTTACTCCCAGACCGGAGGTATCGCTGTACTGAAGGGGAATCTGGCACCGGACAGCGGCGTGGTCAAGAGATCCGCTGTAGCACCTGAGATGTTGGTACACGAGGGCCCTGCCAGAGTATTCGACTGTGAAGAGGATGCTATTGATGCCATTAAGTCCGGCAGAATCGTGGCAGGTGACGTAGTGGTAATCCGTTACGAAGGCCCCAAGGGAGGCCCCGGCATGCGTGAGATGCTGAATCCTACTTCTGCCATCGCAGGAATGGGACTGGGTTCCAGCGTGGCACTGATCACTGACGGACGTTTCTCCGGAGCTTCCCGCGGCGCATCCATCGGACATGTGTCTCCGGAGGCAGCAGTGGGCGGCCCGATCGCACTGGTGGAAGAGGGAGACATCATCCGTATCAATATCCCGGAGAACAAGCTGGATGTACTGGTATCTGACGAAGAACTGGCAGCGAGAAGAGCAAAATGGCAGCCCAGAGAACCCAAGATCACCACAGGCTATCTGGCAAGATATCATGAACTGGTGACCAGCGGCAACCGTGGTGCGGTACTGGAAGCACCTTCTCAGAAGAACTAAGCAATCATTAAATAACCGGAGGGATTTTGAAATGCAGTTAACGGGATCGGAAATTCTGGTAGAATGTCTGAAGGAACAGGGGGTAGATACCGTATTCGGTTACCCCGGCGGAGCAATCCTTAATATTTATGACGCACTTTATAAGCACAGTGAGGAGATCAAACATATTCTGACTTCCCATGAACAGGGGGCGGCACATGCGGCGGACGGCTATGCGAGAGCTACGGGAAAAGTAGGTGTCTGCATGGCTACCAGCGGTCCCGGTGCCACGAATCTGGTCACTGGTATTGCTACGGCTTACATGGATTCTGTACCGATGGTAGCGATCACCGCCAACGTTACCTTGCCTTTACTCGGTAAGGACAGCTTCCAGGAGGTGGATATCGCCGGCGTGACCATGCCTATTACGAAGCATGGCTATATTGTGAAAAATGTGGAGATCCTGGCAGATACCATTCGCAAGGCATTCCATATTGCCAGAAGCGGCAGACCGGGCCCTGTGCTGATCGATATTACGAAGGATGTGACTGCGGCAACCTGCGAGTATACACCTGTGACCATTCAGCCGGAGGAAAGAGTGACCCGCTACACCAGAGAAGAACTGATGCTGGTAGCGGAAATGATACATAAGGCAAAGAAGCCGTATATCTATCTGGGCGGCGGTGCTATTATCTCCGGAGCAAGTGCAGAGGTGGCAGAGTTCGCGGAACTTATCGATGCACCGGTATGCGATACCCTGATGGGAAAAGGCGCTTTTGACGGCAGAAGCGAGCGCTATACAGGAATGATCGGTATGCACGGCACCAAGACTTCCAATCTGGGCGTCAGTGAGTGTGACCTGTTAGTAGCACTGGGAGCCAGATTCTCAGACCGTGTGACGGGTAACCCGAAGAAGTTCGCAGAGAACGCAAGAATCATCCAACTGGATGTGGATGCTGCGGAGATCAACAAGAATATCCGTGTGGATGCATCTCTGGTAGGAGATCTGAAGAAGACTCTGACCGAATTGAATGCCTGCCTGTCGAAACAGGAACATCCGGAGTGGATGGCGCATATAATGGAACTGAAGGAAAAATATCCCCTGAAATACGATGACGAAAATCTGTCCTGTCCTTATATCATGCAGGAGATTGACCGTGTAACGAACGGAGAAGCCATCATCACCACAGACGTGGGACAGCATCAGATGTGGGCGGCACAGTATTATCATTATACGAAGCCCCGTACCTTCCTGTCTTCCGGAGGATTAGGTACCATGGGTTACGGTCTGGGAGCCTGCATCGGTGCGCAGATCGGACAGCCGGATAAGGTCTGCATCAACATTGCAGGCGACGGATGTTTCCGCATGAACATGAATGAACTGGCTACTGCCAGCCGTTACAACATTCCCATCATCCAGGTGGTCATCAACAACCAGGTGCTGGGCATGGTAAGACAGTGGCAGACACTGTTCTATGGGAAACGCTATTCCCAGACAGTACTGAAGGATAAGGTGGATTTCTGCAAGGTGGCAGAAGGACTGGGCTGTACCGCCATCCGCGTGACCAAAAAGGAAGAAGTGGCACCGGCCATCGAGAAGGCCATTGCCCTGAAAGCACCGGTACTGATCGAGTGCATGATCCCGGAGGATGATAAGGTATTCCCCATGGTTCCGGCAGGAGCCCCCATCAGCGAAGTGTTTGACGGAGATGATTTGAAAAGGCAGTCCTGATGAAAAAGACGACGAAAAGATTAGTTTTGGCAGTACTTTTATTTTTGCTGTTATTACTGACCGGATATTTTATTCTGGCATTTTATTACAGAGAAGGCTTCTCTGTAAATACCTGGATCAACGGTGTCTACTGTACCGGAAAAACGGTGGAGGAAGTGAATTCGGAGCTTTTGTTGCGTACAGAGGCTCCGAATATTGTCATCGTTGACAGAGAGGGGACAGAGTATACAATCTCTCTTGCGGAAGCAGATTATCAGGCAGATTACAGTAACGTACTGGAACATTACCGGCAGGAACAGAATCCGTTCCTGTGGGTGGACAATGTTCTGTTTCACTCCCGGAGGGAACTTTCTCCCACAGTGACCGTGGATGTGGATGCGCTTCGGAGAGCTTATGATTCTTTGGAATTTGTACGGGCCGAACAACATAAGAACAAGGATTACAGCCTTGCCCGGGATACGTCGGGCGAGTACGTCTTCACGGATGGACTTGCGGGACGCATTGACTTGGAGAAGGCTTTTTTGGCGTTGGAGAACACAGTAGAAAACGGGCAGGAGACGTTAAACCTGTCAGATAGTGGCTGTTATTATGACATCACTCCAAATGAGAACCAGAAAACTCTGCGGAATCTCTGGAAGGAGATTGAACGTTATCAGAGCTGTGATATTGTCTATTGCTTTGGACAGGAGAGACATCCGGTGACGGCAGCGGACTGTGCCTCTTTTCTGGTGACGGAGAATGGTCTGCCGGTGACGGATCAGACAGGTAACTTTGTACTGGATGAAGAAGCCGTGACGGCGTATGTAGAGCAGCTGGCCGAAAAGTATGACGGTTATGGCCGTACCAGACAATTCCACAGTACCAGAGGAGATGTGATCACCATCGAGGGCGGCACCTATGGAAGCAAGCTGGATCAGAAAAAAGAGACTGCATACCTGATGGAGCATCTGCTGGATGCCGGTGTACATACGGGGACACAGCAGTCCCATGTTCCCACTTACGAGAGAGAAGCTTTCTGCTATGGCAGGGATGACATCGGAGATACCTATATCGAAGTGGATATGACACAACAGAAAATGTACTATTATGAAAAGGGGGAACTGCGGCTGGAGACGGATGTGGTGACCGGCAACATGCGCAGACGTATGGGAACACCGGAGGGGGTGAATTTCGTCTATAACAAGCAGAAGGACAGAGTACTGCGGGGACCGGGCTATGCCTCCCCTGTGAAATTCTGGGTACCTGTAAAGGGCAGCATCGGTATCCACGATGCCAGCTGGAGAAAAGAGTTCGGCGGGGACATCTACCAGACTGCCGGTTCCCATGGCTGTATCAATACACCGAAGGACAAAATGGAAGAATTGTACGACATGGTACAGATCGGTACCCCTGTCGTAATGTTTTATTAATAAAACAGACATTTTCTGACAAAATGTGTGAGGGATGCGAACATTTTGAAAATAATTTAACAATGTAGTTGACTAAAGCAAATGAAAAGCTTATTCTATACCTATGCTTTTTATAAAAAATTTAGAAAATATCGAGGAGGTCTTTGAAAATGGCAAGAGTGTATAACTTTTCCGCAGGCCCTGCGGTACTCACTGAGGAGGTATTGCAGGAAGCAGCCGATGAAATGCTGGATTATAGAGGAACCGGCATGTCCGTAATGGAGATGAGCCATCGATCTAAAGCCTATGATACGATCATTAAGGAAGCGGAAGCTGATCTCAGAGAACTGATGAATATCCCGGACAACTATAAGGTACTGTTTTTGCAGGGCGGTGCGAGCCAGCAGTTTGCCATGATCCCCATGAACCTGATGAAGAACCGTGTGGCAGACTACATCGTAACCGGTCAGTGGGCGAAGAAGGCATATCAGGAGGCTTCCCTGTACGGCAAGGCAAATAAGATCGCTTCTTCTGAGGATAAGACCTTCTCTTATATTCCCGATTGCTCCGATCTGCCCATCAGCGAGGATGCCGATTACGTGTACATATGCGAGAATAATACCATTTACGGTACGAAATTCAAGACCCTGCCCAATACCAAGGGTAAGCCCCTGGTTGCAGATGTATCCAGCTGCTTTTTATCCGAGCCGGTAGATGTGACAAAATACGGTGTGATCTATGGCGGCGTACAGAAAAATATCGGACCTGCAGGTGTGGTTATCGTGATCATCCGTGAGGATCTGATCACTGAGGATGTGCTTCCCGGTACACCGACCATGCTTCGTTATAAGATCCATGCAGATGCGGATTCTCTGTACAATACGCCTCCCGCATACGGCATCTACATCTGCGGCAAGGTATTTAAATGGCTGAAGAAGATGGGCGGTCTGGAAGCAATGAAGGAGCGCAATGAGAAAAAGGCGAAGATCCTGTATGACTACCTGGATGAAAGCAAGCTGTTCAAGGGAACCGTCCGCAAGGAAGACAGATCCCTGATGAATGTTCCGTTCATTACCGGTAATGAGGAGTTAGATGCCAAATTCGTCAAAGAGGCGAAGGAGGCAGGCTTCGAGAACCTGAAAGGTCACAGAACCGTAGGCGGCATGAGAGCAAGTATCTACAATGCAATGCCCATCGAGGGTGTGGAGAAGCTGGTAGAGTTCATGAAGAAGTTTGAAGCGGAGAATGCTTAAGGGGGAGAAAACTATGTTTCAGATCAATTGCCTGAATCCCATTTCCAAAGTGGGACTGGATCGTCTGACAGCAGACTATAAAGTAACCGATAATATAAATGACGCAGAGGGCGTTCTGGTCCGCAGTGCTTCCATGCATGAGATGGATCTGCCGGAAAATCTTCTGGCAGTAGCGAGAGCCGGAGCCGGTGTCAATAACATTCCGCTGGATAAATGTGCGGAAAAGGGTATCGTAGTATTCAATACGCCCGGTGCCAACGCCAATGGTGTAAAGGAACTGGTGATCGCTGGTATGCTGTTAGCTGCCCGTGATGTAGTAGGCGGTATCGAATGGGTCAAGGCATCCAAAGACAACGCTGACATTGCCAAAGCCGCAGAAAAAGAAAAGAAGAAATTCGCCGGTACGGAAGTAATGGGCAAAAAGTTAGGTGTCATCGGTCTGGGTGCTATCGGCGTTAAGGTAGCCAATACAGCAGTAAGCCTTGGCATGGAAGTCTATGGCTATGATCCTTACGTATCCGTCAATGCTGCATGGAACTTAAGCCGTTCTGTCAAGCATGTGACGAATGTGGAAGAAATTTATGCAGACTGTGATTACATTACGATACATGTACCGCTTCTGGATTCCACAAAGGGTATGATCAACAAGGAAGCTATCAGCAAAATGAAAGATGGCGTGGTCCTGTTAAACTTTGCAAGAGATCTGCTGGCAAATGAGGCAGATGTCCTGGAGGCATTAAAGAGTGGCAAGGTAGCCCGTTATGTATCTGATTTCCCGAATCCTACGACAGCAGGACAGCCCGGCTGTATCGTGATCCCTCATCTGGGCGCAAGCACCGAGGAATCCGAGGATAACTGTGCGAAGATGGCTGTGGAAGAACTGATGGATTATCTGGAGAACGGCAATATCCGCAACAGCGTAAATTATCCTGCCTGCGATATGGGCGTATGCAGCCAGGCCGGAAGAATTGCAATTTTCCATAAAAATATTGCCAATATGTTGAATCAGTTTACCGCAGTGATCGGTGAGAAGAACATCAATATCTCCGATATGACCAATAAATCCCGCGGTGAAGTGGCATATACCATGCTGGATATTGAAAATGCGGCAACACAGGATCTGGTAGAATCCTTACAGAAGATCGACGGTGTCTTCCGCGTACGTGTGGTAAAGTAAGACATTTGTCTGAATAGCAGAAAAATATGCAGGCATCGGCTATAAAAGGCCGGTGCCTGCTTTACGTTTCCGGTGTAATGCCAAAAACAGCGGAAATAGTGGTAAAATCAGTGTATAATGTCAGAAACTTACAGACATTTTTTCGTAAAAGCGTTGTATGATATGAGGGAATCTGTTATACTTGGCATGGACCAAAGACGTAAGCCACAAGAGAAAGAAGGAACAAAACAGATGAAATTTGATATGCATTGTCATACAAAAGAAGGATCTATGGATGGAAAGGTTCCTATTGACGATTTTATTGCGGAATTGATCCGCAAAGCTCTTACGCAGATACTGGTCAGTGATCATAATTCTTATAATGGTTACCGCACGTGGAAACGAAATATAAAAGATCAAAAATTTAAAGACTTTGTGGTGTTGAAGGGGATTGAATACGATACCATTGATGCAGGACATATTCTGGTGATCATGCCGGAGACCATTAAGCTGAAAATTCTGGAGCTTCGTGGATTGCCGGTGCAGATCCTGATCGATATCGTGCATAAGAACGGTGGAATATTAGGGCCGGCACATCCCTGCGGAGAGAAATATTTAAGCTTCACCAATACCCTGAAGAAGCGGAATCAGATGGCGGTGATGAATCAGTTTGATTTTCTGGAAGGCTTCAATGCCTGTGAGAGTGTAGAGAGCAACCATTGCGCAAAGGTACTGGCGGAAATGTACGCACTGCCAACCTTCGGTGGAAGCGATGCTCACAAAACGGACTGTATCGGTATGGCGTATACCGATATACCAGAGAAGATCAGTTGTGAATCCGATTTGATCCGGGCAGTGAAGCTGGGAGAAGCGATCA
>ENA-OVFO01001031-OVFO01001031.1-human-gut-metagenome-genome-assembly--contig:-NODE-1031-length-13344-cov-3.105651_pt1 | contig 13344 bp, 6 predicted proteins | sample MGYA00237761_ERZ505401 | MGnify/ENA primary metagenome ERZ505401 (study PRJEB26158, sample SAMN06016330) | human gut metagenome | biome: human gut; feature: ankylosing spondylitis patient; material...
AGTTCAAGAAGCTGCAGGAAGAATATGGCAACGTGCGCATCGAGACCGTCGGTCCGAAGCTGCGCGCCATGTTCTCCTGGAACAACGGCAAGGATGACGACGCCGACATGGCCACTTTCACCGGCAAGATCGCCCGTGGCTGAGTAACGTCTCGCATTCATTGCGATTAATCGCATTAACTGCGATTGAAGGCCGCCGCCCAAGTTGGGTGGCGGCCTTTCGTTATGCCGGAACGTACGCAACCATCGCACGCACGACGATATGCAAAAAGCGCCGTCCGCATGAAGCGGGCGACGCTTTCTAATTCGCTAAATAGCTTATGCAGCTAGCGAAGCAATCTCACTGAACCTGGGTACGAGCGATCTTGCCGTTGAAGGACTCGGTCTCATCCTTGTCCTTGGCCTCGGCGTTATTCCAGGAGAACATGGCGCGCAGCTTCGGGCCAACGGTCTCCAGGTGCGGGTGGCTGTACTCTTCCTGCAGCTTCTTGAACTTCGGAGCGCCAGCGGCCTGGTCATCCATGAACTCCTTGGCGAAGGAGCCGTCCTGGATGCGCTTGAGCTGGTACTGCATGCGCTTCTTGGTCTCCTCGGTGATGACCGTGGAGGTGTAGTCGCCGTACTGGGCGGTGTCGGAGCAGGACCAACGAGCCTTGTTCAGGCCACCCTCGTTGGCCAGGTCGACCAGCATCTTCAGCTCGTGGAACACCTCGAAGTAGGCGATCTCCGGCTGGTAGCCAGCGTCGGTGAGGACCTCGAAGCCCATCTCGACGAGCTTGTTCACGCCGCCCATGAGCACGTTCTGCTCGCCGAACAGATCGGTCTCGGTCTCCTCGGTGAAAGTGGTCTTGATGGCGCCTGCACGCAGCGCGCCCAGAGCCTTGGCGTAAGCCAGGCACAGCGGCCAGGTCTTGCCATCCGGATCCTGCTCGACGGCCACGACGACCGGGACGCCACGGCCAGCGGCGTACTCACGACGCACGATGTGGCCCGGGCCCTTCGGGGCGACCATGAAGACCGGGTGGTCCTCGGTCGGCTTGATGTAGCCGTAGTGGATGTTGAAGCCATGAGCGAAGGCGACGGCGGCGCCCGGCTTGATGTTCGGTTCGATATCGTTGGCCCAGATGGTGCGCTGGTACTGATCGGGAGCCAGAATCATGATGATGTCGGCCTCGGCGGCGGCTTCCGGAACGGACTTGACTTCCAGACCCTGCTCCTTGGCGTGCTCGACAGACTTGGAGGTCGGGCGCAGGCCGACGACGACGTCGACGCCGGAATCGCGCAGGTTCAGCGCATGGGCGTGGCCCTGGGAACCGTAACCGATGATGGCAACCTTCTTGCCTTCGAGGACCGAGAGATCACCGTCGTTCTCATACCAGATTTGTGCAGCCATTGTACTTGGCACTCCTTTTGTGTAGTGGGGTGAACGCTTGGAAAGCGTTCGGGTTTCTACCATTCGCAGATGAAATTCGTGGTTTCGTGCATGGATTTTGTCCTGCAAACTGGGGTCCATCCTACCGGAGCGGCCGTTTTGGTACGTATCCAGTCCACAAAGTGAGCCGCGAAATCGTAAAAAATTCGTTGCGGCGCAATCGTGATACCTTTCCTGCGAAACCCCTACGGAAGCGACGTTTCGGGCCGTTGGAATGTTGTTTCCGTTGGGAATTGCGATTAAGCCCCTACCGAAGCGACGTTTCGATCGCTGAAAATGACGTTTGTGTGGGCAAGCATGTGCTTATTTAGGTGACGCTTCATGCATTTTGGTAGGAAAGTGGCTTAGGATAGGCACGTAGGATTGTTTGATGAGGAAGCTGAAGCAATGGTCACTGCGACGGGGATTGCGCCTGGTTCCGAAATGACGGCGCAGATGGAGCAGGTGGAGGAGCGTAATGTCTCGGGCGTGCTGCATGTCGCCGCGATTTTCGGCTCGCACATGGTATTGCAACGCAACAAGCCCATTGCGGTGTTCGGCGCATTGGCTGCCGATTGCGCCGGTATGGAGGTTGTGGCGGAAATACACGACTTTGACGGCTCCCTGATCGCGCAGGAACATGCTTATTCTTCGCAGAACGTGGTCAACGGCTTTTCGCAGTGGCGCGTGATGCTGCCCGCGCAACCGGAAGGCGGTCCGTACACGCTTCGTATCGTCGCGGGCAATGATGCCATCGAATTCGACGACGTGCTTATCGGCGAAGTGTGGCTCGCCGGCGGCCAAAGCAATATGGAACTTGAGTTGCGTAACAGCGAGCATGCCGACGAAGCACTTGAGGATTGCGCCGATCCGCTGCTGCGTTTCTACAATGTGCCCAAAACCGGTGTAATCAATCGCAATGCGGAAAATACGTCGAGCTGGCAGGAATCGTCGCCGGAAAACAGTGGCGTGATGAGCGCCGTCGCCTACTATTTCGCACGCAAGCTGCGCTCCGAACTCGACCCCGATCTGCCGGTCGGCATTGTCGACTGCTATATCGGCGGCACGTCGATCAGCTGCTGGATGAGCGAGGACGCACTCAATTCCAGCGATGCCGGCCGCGACTATCTGACGCGTTACCAGCGGGCGATCGCCGGCAAGACGCAACAGCAGTTCGAACTGGAAACCAGCGAATGGCAGTCGCAGATGGACGCATGGAACGCGGCTGTGGAAACGGTGCGTCAGACCAATCCGAACGCAACGAGCAGTGAGTTGAGCGAACAGTGCGGCACCTGCCCGTGGCCGCCGCCGCTCACCCCTACATCGCAATGGCGTCCGTGTGGCCCCTTCCACGCCATGCTGGAACGTATCATGCCGTATTCGCTGGCCGGTTTTCTGTGGTATCAGGGCGAGGAAGACGAGCAATACTGCGGTTTCTACCGCGAGCTGCTCGGCATGATGATCGGCGAATGGCGTGCGCTGTGGAGCGAGAATCTACCGTTCCTCATCGTGCAGTTGCCGCAATGGATCGACGGCAAGACGGCTGCGGACGGCGACGATCCGATGCGCTGGCCGGTGCTGCGTGAGGCGCAATGGGACGCCGCGCAGTCCATAGACAACGTGTACGCCATCTGCACGATCGACTGCGGCGAATACGACAACATCCACCCGCTGGACAAGCGCACGCCCGGCGAACGTCTTGCCAATTGCGCGCTGCGGCAAATCTACGGCATGGATCGCGTTCCGGTGCACGGCCCGACGGTGCTGGGCTTCCGATGCGACCCGAACGGCCGCGTACGCCTGTTCTTCCGCTATGCGCACGGCCTGCATTTCGAAGGCACCACGCCCGGCAGTGGCGACGATGATTTCGATGGCCAGCTGCCGACTTTGGTGCGCGTGCCGGAACGTTCCGGCTTCGAACTGGCCGGTTCCGACGGTATGTTCCACCCGGCGACCGCCGCGATTTTCGTGGATTGCGACATCGATGATCTCGTCAATTCCAGAGTGAACGTGGTCGATTACAACGCCACGGAATTCGGCATTCCGATTAACAGCCGCAGCATCGGCACGATCACGCTGGCGACTCCTGATGTGCCCGAGCCGGTGGCGATGCGTTACGCGTGGCGCAGCTGGGGTCCGGCTCCGCTGTTCAACGACGATGGTCTGCCCGCGCAGCCGTTCCGTTTGGATTTGACCGACCATACCGCCCCCGTCGAGCCCGCCGAGCCCGTCACTCCCGACGACACCGCTGACTGAGGCCGTCGGTCTGGTCGCGCCGGTCTAATCGCCCCGTCTAATCGCAAAAACGGCATTCCCATCCGGCTTTTGTTACCGTAACCAGCCGATTCGGGTAACAAAAGCCGGAAGAGGGGGCCGTTTTGTGTTTCTTGCGATTACTCAGCGGTTGCGGCAGCCGCGTCGACAATCACCGCCGCGTCCTCGCCACGCTCGCTGCCGGACTTGCCAAGCGCAAGCTGGGCGGCGGCGAACAGCACCGCCAGCCAGATGACGCCGGCGATCACGGCGATGCGGTAGCTTGCGGAGAAGCACATGAGCACCACGACCAGCAGCATGAACGCGATCACCACGTACGGCGTCACATTGGCGAACGGCAGCTTGAACGCGATCTTGTCGAGCGCTTCCTTGCCCTTCAGCCCCTTAAGTTCGGCCGGGCCATCGCCAGCCGCAACCATGCGACGGAACTTGATCTCCGTAACCATGATCATGATCCAGTTGATCGCAGCCGCGATCGTGGCGATCGACATCAGGTAATTGAACGCGAATTCCGGCCATACGAACACGACGACAACGGCAATCGCAATAATTATCGCGGAAGTGATAACACCCCCGACCGGCACGCCTTTCTTGCTGAGCTTACCCAGGTAAGCCGGCGCGTTGCCCTGCTTTGCCAGCGAATACAGCATGCGGGAGTTGGCGTACAGGCCGGAATTGTAGACGCTCATCACGGCGGTCAGGCACACGAAATTGAGGATGCCGGCGGCCGCGTGCACGCCGACGGAATCGAAGATCTGCACGAACGGGCTGGAATCGCCGTCGATCTTGCTCCACGGAATCACCGCCATGATCACGCCGAGCGCGCAGATGTAGAAGACGAGAATACGCCAGATGATGCCGTTCGTGGCCTTCGGAATGGTGGTGCGCGGATTCTCGGTTTCGCCGGCGGTGATGCCGATGAGTTCGGTGCCGCCGAAGCTGAACATCACCACGACGAGCGCCATCAGCAGGCCCGTCCACGTGCCGTCGGCGTTGCGGGTCATCAGGCCGTGCGGCAGGAATCCGCCGTCCACGGTGAACCAGTTGGCGAAGCTTGCGCGAATGCCCGACGCGGTCGGCACGTTGGCGATCACGACATACAGGCCGCCGAGAATCATGGCCAGCACGGCCACGATCTTGATGATGGCGAACCAGAATTCGAATTCGCCGAACTTGTTCACGCCCATGAGATTCAGCGCCGCGATGGCCACGAGGAACACCGCCGCCGACACCCACTTCGGAATGTTCGGGAACCAGTAGTTCACGAACGAGCCGACCACGGCAAGCTCCACCATGGCCACCAGCACGTAGTTGAACCAGTAGTTCCAGCCGGAAATGAAGCCCGCTCGCCGTGACCAGTAGCGCGTCGCGTAGTAGCTGAACGCGCCAGCCTTCGGATCCTCGACCGCCATCTCGCTCAGAGCGCGCACGATCATGAAGATCGCGAGACCGCCGACGAGGTAGGCGAGCAGAATGGACGGGCCGGCCAGCTGAATGGATTCGCTGGAGCCGTAGAACAGGCCGGTGCCGATGGCGCCACCCAGCGCGATGAGCTGGATATGGCGGTTTTTCAACGATTTACGGAGCGTCGGCGGAACCGGCACGTCGTCGGTTCCACGCGGCTTCTTTGCGGCGGTGACGTCGCTCATGGAGATTTCCTCTTCTCTGTTTCCTTGCGATTGCGCGTTGTGCGTTGCGCTCGCTGCTTGCGTTGCGTGCTGTTGCACGCTTGCATGTGCTTGTTTTGCTTGCTTTTTTGCGATTCGCCCTTTGTGAGGGAACGTTTCCGATTGTAGCGGGAAGCGGAGGGGAAAGTGTTGGTTTGTTCGTTCCGGAATGTCTGGTTTGCTTAACGGGTTGTTTGGTTTAGAAGTTCGATTCGCGCGATTGCTGTGCGATTCGAACGCGCGATTTGGACACGTGTTGCGGATGTGCGGTTTGGCGCGTCTTTCCAAGCTTCATGGTGTTCAATGGAATGAGGGGCTACGAACGGAGGTCGACATGGCATTCGTCAAGGACATGCTGCGAATGTGGGCGCATTCGTGGAAAAGATTCATTTCCATCGCCATGATCACGTTGCTCGGTGTGGCCGTGCTCACCGGCATTTACGCGGGCTGCCGTGACGCGTTCCGCAGCACCGACCGCTTTTTCGACGCGCAGGGCCTGCACGACGTCCAGGTGCTGTCCACCGCGGGCCTGTCGAACGGCGATATCGCCGCGTTGCGCAAGGTGAACGGTGTTGCGAAAGTGCAGGCGGAACGGTCGCAGGAAGTGACGTTCGATTTGGACGGCCGCAAGTCGGCGACCATGCAGGAAATCGGCACGAACGGCATTGACCAGCCATACTTGCAGGAAGGGCGCATGCCGAAGAAAGCCGGCGAAATCGCGGTAACCAGGAAATTTATTCGCGATTCGGGCAAGCGTATCGGCAGCCGCCTCACCGTAACCCCCGAATCGGCTTCCTCCGATACTTCCGATACGAACGATACGAACGGTGCGGACGGCACGAATGAAACGAACGGCACGGACGAGGCGCCGAGCTTCCCGACCAAGCTCACCATTGTGGGCGTGGTGCTCGATCCGCAGAACCTGAGCAACCCGGACGGCTACTCCGCCATGACCTCGTTCCGTTCCACCGCCACCACCGACTACACGTTCTTCGCGCCGTCCGATGGCGTGACCGGCACCCTCTACACGTCCGCCACGCTGCTCGTCAAGGGCACGGCCGCCGAAAGCACGTTCGACGAATCGTACGAAAACACCGTCAAGCAGGTGACCGACCGCATCGACGGCACCGTGAAAACCGACCGCCAGAAGGCCCGCCGGCAGGAACTGCTCGACGCGGGCAACAAGAAGATCGTCGACGCGCGTGCGGAAGCCGACAAGAAGTTCGCGGACGCGCAGTCGCAAATCGACGCGAATCGGCAGCAATTCAACCAGCAGGTCGACCAGATTGTCAGCATGCAGGCGGGCGCGGCAGCTGCGGGAGCTGCGGCAAACGGCGCGAACGCAGGTGCGGCGGCGGCCGCAGGTGCAACTACCCCCCAACTTGACGAAACCACGCGTGAAACAATGCGTGAAACCATCATCGCCGCTAGTCCCGAACTGACGCAAGCCAAGCAGCAGCTCGACCAGGCGCAATCGCAATTGAACGAGCAGAAGGCAAGTACCGAACAAACGCTGAAAACCAAGGAAAACGAGCTGAAAACCAGCATTCCGCAAGTACGCTGGTATGTGCAGGACCGGCAGTCGCTCGGCGGGTTCAGCGCGCTCAAATCCGACCTCGACTCCATCCAATCGCTCGGCAACGCGTTCCCGATTGTGTTCCTGCTGGTGGCCGTGATGATGAGCCTGACCGCCATGGCGCGCATGGTCGAAGAGGACCGCTCGCTCATCGGCACGTACGTGGGGCTCGGCTACGGGCGGCTGGCGGTCGCGTCGCGCTACCTGCTGTTCGCGCTGCTCGCCTGCCTCATCGGCGGCGGCCTCGGCCTGATCGCCGGCTTCCTTGGCATTCCGGCGTTTCTGCTGGTCGTATTGCAAGGCATGTATGTGATGCCCGGCCTGCGACTGGAATACGACTGGCTGTACGGCTCGCTCGGCATCGCGCTGTTCGTGGTCGGCGTGCTCGCCGCCACCATCTACGCGTGTGTGCAGGAAATGCGGCAGACGCCCGCCGCGCTGATGCGTCCGAAAGCGCCGCGCGCCGGCTCGCGCATTCTGTTGGAACGGATTCGGCCGGTCTGGAATCGCATGGGCTTCCTCGGCAAAGTGACCGCGCGCAACATTTTCCGCTTCAAGTCGCGCCTCATCATGACGGTCGGCGGTGTGGCCGGCTGCACCGCGCTGATCGTCTGCGGCCTGGCCATCAACGACACCGTCGCAGACCTCGGCATCAAGCAATACCGCGACATCTACCGGTACGACCTGATGGTGGTTTCCGACGATTCGGACGCGTCGGCGATGCACACGAAAGTCGCGTCAGACGGGCGCGTCACGTCATCGCTTGACGTGCGCATAGAGTCGGGCGATTTGACGGTTGCGGGCAGTGGCGACGGTGACAGCGGCAAGGCCGGCAGCAGCGGCAGCGAAAGCATCCAGCTGGTCGCGGTGCCGGAAAAGCATCTGTCCGATTTGGGCGAAATGGTCACGTTGCAGCCGGTCTCGTCCGGCATACTGGGCACGTCCGGCGTCGGCAAAACCGGTTCGCTGAAACTCGAAGACGATGGCGTGATCGTCGCGCAGTCGGCGGCAAGCGCGCTGGGCGTCAAGGCCGGTTCCAAGGTGCGACTGACCAACGGCGACGGTGTGCGGGCCACGGCGAAGGTGAGCGCGGTGAATCGCAACCTCATCGGCTCGGATGTGTATGTAAGCGAAACCTACTACGCCAAGCTTTTCGACTCGAAAGACGCGAAGAACACCAAGAATTCCAAGAGTTCCGAGGATTCCGAGGCTCTGACGTGGAACGCCATGCTCGCCAAGCTTTCCGGCTCCGACACTTCGCAAACCGACTATGCGGAATCGCTCGAAGAGGACAGTTCGGTGATGAAGGCCGTAAGCTGCGCGCACATGGCCGACAGCTTCAAATTCGACCTCATGGGCGCGGTGGTGGCGCTGATCGTGGCGCTTGCCGGCGGTCTGGCACTGGTGGTGCTGTTCACGCTCGCCAATACGAACGTGTCGGAACGCGTGCGCGAGATGGCCACGCTCAAGGTGCTTGGCTTCTTCGACCGCGAAGTGCACCATTACGTGAACCGCGAGATGATGATCCTCACCGTCATGGGTGTGATACTGGGCCTGCCGCTCGGCCGGCTCGTCGGCGGCATGCTGACGATGGCGCTCAACATGCCCTCGTTGTATTTCGAGGTGGAGGTCAAGCCGCTGAGCTACGTGATCGCGGCCGTGGCGACCATGGCCTTCGCGCTGCTCGTGCAGCTGTTCGTCAACCCCGTCCTCGACCGCATCGACCCCATCAGCTCCCTCAAGTCCGTGGAGTAGCGCCCCTCCGAAGCCCTCTCAGTTCTTCGGGTAGCGGTAGTTGTGGGGGAGTTGGGTGGTGAGCTGCGGGTCCAGGCCGAGTTCCTTGAGTTGGCGGTCGATTTCGAGGCGCGCACGTTCCACAAGTTCGGCGCGACGGCTGTCCAAACCGTTCAGCCCCTCCTGCTTTTCCAGCGATTCCAACGTCTCCGCCATACGCTTGAGCCGGTCCTGATGGTGCAGCAGCGCGCGTACCTGCGCATGTTCGCGTACGATCGTCCGCCAATCGGATGGCGTGTGCGCAATCTCCCGAACCGCGGTGACCGGATGCACGTCGGCCACCTGATACGTGATCGAGCCGAGCATCGGCATCAGGAACACCGTAATCGCGCCGGCTGCGACCAGTGTCGACGCGGTGTCGCTTTGCATGGTGCCGACCTTCACCGCCAGCGACGTGACGGCGACGATGATCGGCAGCGCGGTCGTGCAATACAGCGCTACGGTGACGCGGTGATGCGATGACAGCGGATTCTCGCGTTTGTCGAGCGATAGCGCAACATATACGGGCACTGCGCGAATCAGCATGAGCATGACGATGAACGCGACGAGCAGCGCGGGTCGGCCTGCCACGGCGCGCACGTTGATCGCGGCGCCTGACACCACGAAGAACACAGGAATAAGGAAGCCGTAGCCGACGCCTTCCAGTTTCATTTCCAGCGACTTGCTGCCGTCGGGGATGATGTAACGCAGGATGAAGCCTGCGGCGAACGCGCCGAGCACCGCGTCAAGTTCGAACAGTGCGGAAATGGTGACAAGGAAGATGAGCAGGAATGTGGTCAGTCGCATGAGCGTTTGCGATGACGTGTTCGCATTTTCCGTAAGGAAACGGTACAGGCGATGGCCGGTTTTCAGCGCTTTCGTCGGCAGTGTGGCGCACAGTAGGCAGATGGCGAGGAACGCGCCGAGCACGAGCATGGTCTGCCAGCCGGTTCGGGTGGATAGCAGGATGGCCATGGCAAGGATTGGGCCGAGTTCGCCCCACGTTCCGTACGAGATGATGGCGTCGCCGATGGGGGTGCCTTCGAGGTTACGTTCCTTGAGAATCGGCATAAGCGTGCCGAGCGCGGTGGTGGTAAGCGCGATTACCGTGGCGATGCCGTTGATGCCTTGCTTGGCGAAGAACGGAAGAAGGGTCACGACGAGTCCGGCGAGCCCCAAGGTGATGATCCATGTGACAAGTCCAACTTTGCCTTGATGCCCGGCGAGTCGTTTCGGGTCGATTTCATAGCCGGCGAGCAGGAATAGGAACGCCATACCAAGCTCGCTTAGGAGTTTCACGGCGTCGTTTACTTCGATCACGCCTAGTCCGTACGGGCCGAGCGCGGTTCCGGCGGCGAGCAGCAGCACGGTCTGCGGAATGAACTTGCCGGGAATCAGCTGCGCCACAATGGGGCTGGCGGCCGCCACCGCCATGATGATGGTCAGGGAAACAAGCTCTTGCGTCATACCGTCGAGCCTAGTGAGCCATTGTGACCGGAGGTTGAAGAATGTGATTTCCGCTATCTGTGGCAGGTTTCTTCGGGGAAACCGACCTAGGGGGCATGATTCCTACCCCCTAGGTCTGGATTTGTTCAAGGAACCTGCCACACATAACGCAAATCGTTTTCTTGTGAAGGGCGAATCTGCCACATATAGCACGTTTCACGACATTAAGGGGGTCGGTCGCGTTTGCGAGGCGGCCAACCCCCGGTTCTCGTCCGCCGCGCGCGCACCACCCGCCCGCCAAATGCTATCTAGCTTATAGATGGCGGGTGGTTCGCCCCATTTGCCAGTTCGGGGGTATAAATCATACCCCCGAACCGCCTATTCTCGTCTAGCACCCGCCATCTATAAGCGAAATACCTTTCCGCAAAGCCCCAAATCCGCCATCTATAAGCCAGATAGACCCATCAGTTTGACCATGGATAGACTCGGTTAGAGATGCTCTTGGCAAAAATGCCAATTTCGGCCTCCTGCAAAGGGTTTTGATGGGTCTAACCCATGATTTACATAAAACCTAACCCACGATTTGCGTAAGTCCTAACCCATGATTTGCGTAAAACGTGGTTCGCTCAGAGCTGTGGCCGGAGACCGTCCAAGTTCGACCGACATTATCGGAATCGTCAGGGAAGAAGGCACGCGGGCGGAGTGCAATATAATGTTCCCTATGGCTGGCAGTTCAAGGGGGCAAGACTGATGGCAGTTTTTCCGCATGGGAGCGCGCGCGGCGGGTCGAGAAGCGACGGTCCGCAGCAAATTAAGGACTTACGCGCCGACGATTTTTATGGCGATTCGCACGATGGCAACGACGGCTCGCGCGGTTCGCACGACACCACGCGCAACACCCGCACCTACACCCTCCCGACTTTCGCGGAGGCGACCGATGTGTCCGAAGAGATTCGCGAGCGTCGCGCGGATCGCAACAAGTCCATTGCCATGCGCGTGCTTGCGGCGGTGCTGATTTTCTCCGCAATCGGCATTGGTCTTTTCCCGAAAGTGCTGCAATACCAGTCCGCGCAAAAGCTGGCGAGCACGTCCGCCCGTTCCGAGCAGAGCGTCGCGGGCTGGCCGTATCCGCAGGCCGACGAGGCATTCGCCGCGGCTAGGGCGTACAACAAGCGTCTCGCCAAGTCGGGGCAGCCGGTGATTGGCGAGGCTGAGGATCCGCTCGCCGAGTTGTACAACAACAATCAGTCCGACTCCAGCGACGGTTCCGGTTCCAGCTCGACGGGCGCAGGCGCCACTGGCGATGGTAACAAGGATTCCGCTAGCTCCAAAGACGCGGAATACCAGCGTTTGCTGGATACTGGCGATGGCGTGATGGGTTCCATCCGCATTCCAAAGATTTCTGTGGATTTGCCGATCTACCATGGCACGTCGGAGCAGACGCTTGCGTCCGGTGCGGGGCATTTGTATGGCAGTAGTCTGCCGGTGGGTGGCAAGGATACGCATGCGGTGATTACCGGACATCGGGGTTTGGTTGAAGCCTCAATGTTTACGCGTTTGGATGAGATGCGGGTTGGTGATTACTTCTATATCGATGTGATGGGCCATACTCTTGGCTATATGGTGGATCGTATTACCGAAATCGAACCTAACGACACATCGCAATTGAAGATTACCTCTGGCGAGGATCGGGTCACGTTGATGACATGCACTCCGTACGGTGTGAATACGCATCGTCTGTTGGTTTCGGCATTACGTTCCGCCATTCCCGAAGAGATTCCCGCGGAGGATGATGCGGCAAAAGATGTGCGTGTGATTGCGGGCGTGGTGTCAGCTGCCACGTTGCTGGTCGGTTTGTTGTTGGTTTGGCTGCTCCGCTGTCCGTGGTATGTCCGTAGGCATGCCGCTTGGTGGCCAAAGCGCAACTAGGGGTTGATGGCGTTAATGTTGCACTTGACAGATGCTTTTTTGTCGGGGAAAATTCTGAAAGAGGCATGACAACGTTTGCTTATAGTTTTTGCATCGCGATTTACGGGGGCAAGAATACTCTAGAATCGCGATGATATGTGCGATTTCAAGGAAAGTATATCCCCTTGATTACCTCGTTGGGAGGGTATGTATCCCTCTGTTTTTCTCCTTAAGGTTTAGGCAACGAAGCGATTGTCGGACGGTATGTGAAGCGAAGACGCATCAAATATACCGGTCGAAGGAGGAAGGTATTTCCCCGATCGCTTAACGGTACAAGGGGGTTGACGTATGAGACACGTCTTTGAGCGAAACAGGGCGAGGGGCACAGGTCTGTTCACGCGTCGTGTCATTGCGGCCGTCGCGACGGTCGCAATGCTCGCCGGCGTGGGGTGCGTCACTGCTTCGTCAGCGGCGGCGGAAGATGCCACGGGAGCCTTGGAACAACAAATCGAGCAGCCGGTATTGCAAGAATCTGGGCAAGAGGATTCACAGCCGGTGGAACAAAATTTGATGGTGGGAGAAGAGCAGCCGTCAGAGCAAGAGGCTTACCAGCAAGTCGAACAAGAAACGGAACAAGAAACGAAAGAAGAGACTGAGCAGTGGGTTGAGCAGGAGGTTGAACAACAATCTGAACAACAATCTGATGAGCAGCCAGTTACGTTGTCCGCTCAACCGATTGCGCGAGCAAATCGGGCGCAGTCGGTTGCGCAGAACGAGACCGGTTCCCAGTTGGGCGCTCCGGAGAAGCATAAGCGCATCAAGAAGAACGATAATGGCAGTTACACCGTGAACGTGGATGTGAAGGGCGCTTCCAGCACCACCACGGTCACCACCACCCAGCCGATCGACTTCACGCTGGTGCTGGATGTGTCCGGTTCGATGGACGATCCGATGAGTAAGACGGATCGGACCAAGCGGTTAGACGCACTGAAAGAAGCGGTTAAAGCATTTCTTGATGAAGCTGCGAATACTAATACGGAGGCCGGTTCCGAACTGGTTCACGTTGGACTGGTGAAGTTCGCCGGCAACGAAAAGGACAAAATCGGGGATGACACGTACCGAAGTGGTGGGTACACCTACAACTACTCCCAAATCGTTAGCGATCTGACTGCGGATATGAACGGTCTGAAGAACAAAGTCAGCAAACTCAAAGCCGCTGGCGCCACCCGAGCCGACAATGGATTCAATCTTGCGGCCAAGATGATGGGCAGTGCTCGAACCGATGCGAAG
>ENA-OVFO01001039-OVFO01001039.1-human-gut-metagenome-genome-assembly--contig:-NODE-1039-length-13296-cov-2.744581_pt1 | contig 13296 bp, 4 predicted proteins | sample MGYA00237761_ERZ505401 | MGnify/ENA primary metagenome ERZ505401 (study PRJEB26158, sample SAMN06016330) | human gut metagenome | biome: human gut; feature: ankylosing spondylitis patient; material...
CCTGCTGTTTCGAAGCGCATCCGTCATGTTTTTCAAAGCGGAGAGCTGGAGCGCGAGGCGACTGTTTCCGAAATGGTTCGTCCGCTCATCTGGAAAGAGATCATATTTATATATAGTATATTTTATTCCATCCTTGTTTTTGGTTTGGCGGAGCAGTTTCGAAGCGGTCGCTCTGCCCGATTTCGCCGTCGGTCTGAAGTGCGAATCTGTTCTTAAAATGCGTATTTTGCAAGACTTTTTTATGCATTTAGAGCGTAATTGCTGATGATTTTTTTGCGAAAAATTAATTAGGATAAAATCTTTTTATTATTTTTGCGACAGAGAGAATCCTCTTTCCTCGTCAAATTTTTCCTTGGCGCCGTTCTCGTGTCAAGTCGATAAAATCCCGAAAACTCGATAAGTAATTTTTCTGGAATCCGTCCAGGGTTTCATTTTGTAGATTGTATCGACTGTTTTAAGTATGGCATTTCATTATGCTTATCACATCCGAAAGCCAAACCGGGAAGCCGGTTCATTAAATCTCATCCTATGAAAAAGTTGTACCTATCCTTTCTGGCCATGCTTTGCATGGCAGGAGCGTCCGTACTGAATTCATGTTCGGACGACGATTCCACTTCATCCGGCAACCCCGACATGCCAGAAAGCGGGAATGCCCTGATCTGCAACGGTGTCGTACGGGAAATCAAATCCGCCGTCTACTCGGTCGAGACACCCGGAAACGGCGAAAAGGCAGATGCTTCGGAAGCAGCCTCTGTCTATACGATCTATCTTTCGCCGACGGCAGGGCTTGTGGATGTGGATGGCATGCTGATCGCCGACGATGCCGTCAAAATTACCGTCAAACAACCTTCCGGAGCTGTCGATCTTACGGCTGCCGGCAACGGAATCGCCTATGGGGAGATCGACGTAAACTCCTCGAACGTCGGAGAAGCTTCGAAAGCGGATCTCTCGGTCGAGTTCCTCTCGGCCCGCGTCGCTCGTATTTCCGCCGAAATCGAAACCGGCGGAAAAACGCTGACGGTCGCCTATTACGGACTGTGCAAGAATTCCGACGCTTCGGAGGAGGGAGATGACGCAGACAAGGTGTTGCTGGATAAAGTTCCGCTGTCGTGGTACCTCGGCCCGGTCAAGGGCGTGGAGTCGCACAACTATTATATGGCCTTCACGGATGCCGAGCATACCGTATCCAAAGGGCGGGTGACGCTCAAAGAGGCGGGTTACCTTTTCGTGGCCGACCTCTATGCGGTTCCGGGCGAAGATGCCTACACGCTTCCCGAGGGTGAATATATGGCCAGCCAGCTTAACGAGGATCACACGTTCACGTCCCAATATACCGGTGTTCAGTATATCGACGCCGAAGGCAATAAGACCCAGTTGTCGCTGGTTTCGGGAGAGCCGTTGAAAGTCTCCCGCGAGGGTGACGTCTGGAGCGTTTCGCTTCGTTTCGTCGATACGGACGGTTCCGAAAAGAGCATCGTCTACGAGGGACAGCTCCAGATCGTCGATCAGCCGGAGGACGGCGGCTTCTACCTGCCGCAGATCGGACGCGACGTGGAAGTGGTCGGATTCAGCGCCACCGCGACCTATTACGGCAACATGCTCGAAGCAGGTACCGGCATGATGCAGATCAACATTTACGACGAAACCTACGACACGGAGGAGGGGCAGGGCGGTCTCGCCGCTGCGCTCGTCGTATTCAACGACCTGTTCGGCAATCCGAAGGAAGCCGTGATCAAGCCCCACGAATATCTGGCCAACACCTCGTTCCAATGGGGGTCGTGGATGCCCGCCGTGGAAATTCCGATGGAGGGGCTGGTATTCCCGCTCGGCACTTATGTCCAGTTGGACGACGGAACCTCTTTCGGACAATTTTCCTACGGAAAGGAGGGCATCATCAAGATCGAGGCCGCCGGTACGGCCCAAGGCGAAGACGGCAAAATAGAACCGGTATACAAGATCGAGTTCAACCTCACCTCGAAGGACGGCTTTACCCTCAAGGGCTCGTACACCGGAGTCATTCCGATCACTGACGCATCCGACGACAAGTCCGATGACGACGGCACCTCGACGCTCGAGCGTGACTACGACATGGATCTGTCGAAGATCAAAAAGGCGCATTACTATACTTCGGATCAGGTCTATATCCAAGGCATCGGCTACAAACCGATCAGTTCCTACGGATGCGGTCTGCAATTCATCAATATCGGTATCGAATGGGTAGGAGACCATCTCGAAGACTTCGTGGATCGCGAGCCGGGCGGTGACATCGTCCGTGTGGAACTTACCACCGAGCCGGGCAAGGAGAACGAAATCACTCCGGGAACCTACGAGGTGACCGAACAGCGCTGGCCGGCATACATCAAACCCGGCGTCATGATGCGCGGCATTATGCTGGACGGCGGTCTGCATGGCAGCCGGTGGATGCACCAGACTTATTCGATGTGGGGAGATGACAACAAGATCTTCGAATACATGGACGGACACGCCCTGCTCTACGACGGTCAGGTTACGATCACCAAGGTCGAGGGCGAAGGCAAGGAGAACTGGTACCGGTTCGAGGTCGACGGCATCTGCGTGCGCAAGCATCATGTGCGCGGAACGTGGGAAGGCCCTGTCGTAAGCCAAACGGGGCGTGCTGCGGCAGAGAAGGATCATCTCGAGCCTCCCAAGCTGCTTCTCCGCCTGCCGGCTCCGTCGGTTCCGATGAGCCGTCTGGCCGAAGAACTGCCGGGCATCATGTTCCGCAAGGCCGGAATGACCGAATGACAACAGAAAAACCGGATAGCGCGGGGTTTTCCCGAACCCCGCGCTATTAAAAACAATCGTTATGAAAAACTCGACCCATTACAGACTGCGCGCGCTGGCGTGCGCGTTGCTCGCATCGGCAGCCATGCTGGGTGCATGCGATGACGACGATCCCAACGACGATCCCGACCCCGGGAAGAAGCCTCCCGTAACTCTGACCGATCAAATCCAGTACGACGGAGGCGATCTCGTCGGCATCAAGTCGGCGATCTATGTCGCTGAAGAAGACGGCAGCCACACCTTTTACCTCTCGCCGACCGAGGGGCTGATCAATGCCGAGCAGATGAAACAGGCCGACGATTATCTGCGCGTGATGGTGGAGAGCCCCAAGGGCACCGTGAACACGGCCTCCGATCCGTTCGAAATCGAATACAAGGATATTTCGGTGAAAAAGACGACGATGAACGACGTCGCGAGCGTAGAGCTCTCCGCAGATCTGGTGACGAAGACCCGGCTCAATCTCTATACCTATGTCGAATTGAAGAGCGGCAAGACGCTGATCGCCCGTTACCAGAATACCTGTACGGAAGAGCGTGACGTCGAACTGACGAACCAATACGAGATCGACAATCGGATCGCCGCCGTCGGAAGCGTCGCCGAGTGGCGCAATGTCCGCGAAGGCAACCGCCGCTTCTGCCTCTACGAGCAAGAGGGCCTGGCCGCTCCCGAGGAGGGGGCTGCGGGCGTGGAGATTCTGCTTGCCGAGGAGCTGTTCGGAACGGAGGAAATCGACCTTGCGACAGCTGATCCTGCGAAGGTGCAGATTCGCTGCGGTGAATTCGCAACGGGCGCCGGGACGACCGGAACGCTGACGGCGAAGTACCTGACGGATAAATTCGGCACGATCGAGGGGCTCATCGTCGCGCTTGACGCTTCGAAAGACGGGAAGCGCCTGCGTGCCGCCTACGAAGGCACGTTCGCCGGAGGCTATGCGGCCACCAATACGATCAAGGTGACGGAACCGGCAGCCGGAGGCGAGGCTGCGGCCGCAGCCGAGGCCCCGATCGCCGCGCTCTTCTCGCAGGAGCCGCAGGTCGGCAGCTACGTATTCGCTTTGGGCGATGCCGAAACGGCTGCAGCCCCGGCCGATCTCGCCAAAGGTCATTGGGCTGCGTATGTGCGGGTGCTGGCGGCCAAGTTCGACGGCGTGATCGACGTTGCGGCGCAGACCTCCGATTACTGGTTCCGGCTCTACGACCACAAGACCTATCAGACCTACTACGGCGAGGATGCGGGACTGACCGGTACGATCGAGACCCATCCCAATCCCGCTGGCGGCAAGGAGATTTATCTGCGGGTAAATCTGACGCTGAAAAACGGCATCGGGGTCGAAGCCGAATACTACGGTGTGCCGACGGCTGCGACGGCCGACGCAATGGATGAAGAAACATTGAAGCCCGTCAAACCGTTCGAGCCCTATATCAAATTCCTGGACAAGGATAACAAGGACATGCTGTATTGGCCCGTTACGGCGATGGAGGTGCGGCACGACCCGGCTTATCGGGATAGTTATACCGGCGAGAAGGTATCGGGATATTGCTTCTATTTCCGGAATGCTTTCACCGAGAGTATCGATGCGGATAATACTACTCCGATGTTTTTCCTGCCGGACAGCTACCTCGACCATGAAGGAGAGATCGACCTGCATGCGGAAGGCACGAATTGCAAATGGAACCTCAGGTTCCAGTATATGTATCTGTCCTCATATAACGGGTACGGATATTCCGACAAGGATAAGTACTGCATGCGGTGTCCCGAGAAGGCGGCAGTGACCGTCAAGCAGGAGAACAAGGAGTGGATCTTCAAATTCTCGATGGTCGATTGGGGAGTATTCAGTACATGGAACCCTGATCCGACCGGAACCGGAAACACCTTGATCATCGAATTCCGGGGCAAGGCTGCCAAGTATTCGGGCTCGAAGCCGAACGACCTTGCAGACGATTTCTACAAATAGGCTGCGATCCGGCCGGTTCGGTGACCGGACAGGCGGATGACAGCCCCCCCCCTCCCTCCGGGCTTCCGGAAGGGGAGGGGATATGTTTCGGCTCCGGGCCGGAACACGAAGACGGCAAATTTTCTATAATCAATTTTTTTACCAGCGTTAAAATGGCGCATTTATGACCAAAAAAATCTTTCTATCATTGATGGCTGTTCTCGGCCTGCTCCTGTCCGCCCATGCGCAGGAACGGGAAATTACGGGTTCGGGGGCCGGCATCGTCGGCGCCACCATTCTGGTCGAAGGCACTACAAAGGGTACGACCTCCGGTGCGGACGGCAGTTTTTCGATCAAAGCCGCACCGGACAATGTGCTGGTCGTGTCGTTCATGGGTTATCAGTCCCACACGATCAAGGTGGGGACGCAAACCCGGATCGACGTCGTGCTGAAAGAGAACACACAGGCTATCGACGACGTGATCGTCGTAGCGTTCACCGGTTCGGCGACCGTCATCAAATCGGACGACATCGCCAAGTCGCAGCAGTCGAACGTAGCGCAGGCTCTGGCCGGAAAGGTCGCGGGCGTGCAGCTGACCAACACCTCAGGACAGCCGGGAGAGAGTCCGAAAATCCGCATCCGCGGCTTCAGCTCGCTCAACGCCGGCAACGATCCGCTCTGGATCGTGGACGGCATGCCCTACTCGGGTGACCTGAACAACCTCAATCCGAGCGACATCGAGTCGATGACCGTGCTGAAGGACGCCGCCTCGAACTCGCTGTACGGCGCCCGCGGCGCCAACGGCGTGGTGATGATCACCACCAAAAAGGCCAAGTCGCAGGAGGCTCACGTGACAATCGACGCCAAGTGGGGCGTCAATTCGCGCGCCGTCCAGGATTATGCGTACATCACCAACCCGGCACAATTCTACGAACTGCATTACAGTGCGCTGAAAAACTACTATGTCAATTCGGGAATGAGTATCGGCGAGGCCCATTTGCGCGCCAATACGAATTTGACGGCCAATGCGAATGACGGAGGTCTGGGCTATATGGTCTATACGGTTCCTTCCGGGCAGGAGTTCATCGGCATCAACGGTAAGGTCAATCCCGCTGCGACTCTCGGCCGCCGTCTCGTCTATGAGGGCAAGGAGTACTACATCCGTCCCGACGACTGGACCGATGCGGCTTTCCGCTCGTCCCTGCGTCAGGAGTACAACGCTTCGATCTCCGGCCAGACCGGGAACGCCTCGATCTACGGATCGTTCGGCTATTTGAACAACGAAGGTATCGCCTACAACTCGGACATGGATCGTTATACGGCCCGTCTGCGCGTGGACTATCAGGCCAAGAAGTGGCTCAAGTTCGGCGCCAATGCCAACTACACGCATTTCCGCTACAACCAGATCGACGACAGCGGCGCCGGTAACTCGTCGGGCAACGTTTTCGCTTATACGACGGCCGTCGGTCCGATCTATCCGCTCTACATCCGCGACGGCGAGGGTAATGTCATGTACAACGAGGACGGCATCAAGCTCTACGACTACGGCAACGGCGACAATGCCGGTATGGAGCGTTCGCTCTTCCCCAACAGCAACGCCCTCTCGGATTCGCGTCTCAACAAACAGGAAGCCGAAGGCAATGCTTTCAACGGTACGGGATATATCGACGTCACCTTCCTCAAGGATTTCAAGTTCACGTTCAACGCCGGCGTTTCGCTCGACGAAACCCGCTCCACCTCGGTTACGAATCCCTGGTTCGGACAGTTCGCCAGCGAAAAAGGCATGGTCTCGAAAGGGCATCAGCGGAATTTCGACCTCAACCTGCAGCAGATTCTCAACTACACCAAGCAGATCGGCCACCATAACCTCAATGTGATGCTGGGTCACGAGTCCTACCAGAACCGCATTTACTTGTTGTCGGCTTCCAAAAGCAACATGCTGACGCAGGACAACGACGAACTGGCCGGGGCGATCATCGACAAACAGGGAGCCGGCTCCTACCGGAGGGAGTACAACAACGAGGGCTATTTCGCCCGCGTCATGTACGATTACGCAGGCAAATATTTCGCCTCGGCCTCCTATCGCCGCGACGCTTCTTCGCGTTTCCACCCCGACCATCGCTGGGGTAACTTCTGGTCGCTGGGCGGCGCATGGATCATTTCGAAGGAAAATTTCATGGAGAGCACCTATGAATGGCTCGACAATCTCAAGCTGAAGGCCTCGATCGGCTCGCAGGGTAACGACAACATCGGTAACTTCCGCTACACGAACACCTACACGATCGAAAACGCCAACGGAAAGGTCTCGACCGTCTTCAACGCCAAAGGATCCGAGAACATCACCTGGGAGACCAACTCCAACTTCAACGCCGGTGTGGAGTTCAGCTTCCTGCGCGGTACGGTTTCCGGAGGCGTCGAATATTTCCTCCGCAAGACGACCGACATGCTGCTGTCGTTCCCGGTAGCTCCGTCGCTGGGCTATTCGTCCTACTACGCCAACGTGGGCGACATGCGCAACAGCGGCGTCGAAATCGAGCTGAACTTTACGCCGATCCGGCGGGAGCATATCCAGTGGGACATCAATCTCAACATGACGCACCTGCGCAATAAGATCACCATGCTGCCTTCTGAACGGCGGACCAAGCAGGTCGATGGCTACTCCGGTTACGTGAGCGGCTCCACTTTCTTCGGAGAAGGACTGCCGATGTATACTTTCTACATGAGAAAATATGCCGGGGTTTCGGACGAGGGCCTTTCGATGTGGTACATGGACGAAACCGACGACAAGGGTAACCCGACGGGCAAGCGCGTTACAACGACTGAATATGCCAAGGCATCGGACTATCTCTGCGGCGACCCGATTCCCGATCTCTACGGCGGTTTCGGCACGAGCGTCAATTTCCGGGGCTTCGACCTGAGCGTGGCCTTCACCTATCAGATCGGCGGTCTGGCCTATGATTCGGGATACTCCGCGGCGATGTACTCGCCGGCCAACAAGACGACGGGTATGAACTGGCACAAAGACATGCTCGACGCATGGTCGGCGGACAATACGTCGTCGAACATCCCGCGTTTGCAGTATGAAGATAACGATCAAAACGGTATGTCTGATCGCTTCCTTATGGACGCCAGCTACCTGAACCTGCAGAACATCAACTTCGGCTACACGCTGCCGTCGAATTTCACCAAGAAGGTCGGAATCGAGAAGGTGCGCGTCTACCTTGCCTGCGAGAATGTCTGGTACTGGTCCAAACGTCAGGGATTCGATCCCCGCTACTCTTATTCGGGATCGACGAGCCAGGCCACCTATTCGCCTGTAAGGACGATTTCGGGCGGCATCAACATTCAATTCTAATCGGCCTCAAACACTTTACGACAAACGACATGCATATGAAAAAAGCGACAAACATAACGCTCGCGACGCTGGCGGCAGCTTTGCTGGCAAGCAGCTGCATCAAAGAAGCCGACCCCTATGAAATAGCCACCGAGGATCAGGTCACCCTCGAAACGCTGATAGAAGGCATTCCGGCCTCGCTCGTACAGGCCGGTTCCGCAGGCTATGCAAAGGATGGCCAAGCTTGGGATTTTGCCCTGCCGGCCATCCATATCGCCACGGAATCCATGACGGGCGACGTCGCCATCGGCGGCAATATCGGTTACGACTGGTTCGCACAGTGGGGAACCAACGAAGCGCTCGGCGCCGACTATGCCGTGGGTGCACTCACGTGGGACAACTACTATGCGTGGATCATGGCGGCCAACAACGTCATCAAACAGATCGACGCCTCGGATTTCGCGACGCTCGACGCCACGCAGAAGTCCTATCTGGGCTTCGCCTACGCCTATCGGGCCATGTTCTACCTCGATCTGGTGCGTCTGTACGAGTTCAAGGAGAACAATTACACCGAAGAGCCCGGGGTTCTCGGGCTGGGCGTGCCCATCGTACTGCCCGAGACTACCGAGGCCGAGGCCAAGAACAACCCCCGTGCCAAGGTCGACGACATCTACGATCAAGTGATCTTCCCCGACCTGGACAAGGCCGAAGAACTGTTGAGCGGCTTTACGGCTCCCGACAAGTATACGATCAGTCCGGCGCTGGTCTACGGACTGAAAGCCCGGGCCTGGCTTGAGCGCGGTACGGCCAAGAACGACGCCGAAGCCTATGTTTCCGCTGCCGAGTACGCCCGCTTGGCCATTAACGCCAGCGGCTGTACACCCCTGACGCAGGAGCAGTGGGAAGACCCCTCGAACGGCTTCAACAGCGCCATGTCGAACAATGCCTGGATCTGGGGCCTTGCGCTTCCGAGCGAGAGCGTTGCCAACCTGTTCTGCTTCACGGCGCACATGAGTACGGAGAATGCGTGGAGCGCCTACGGAAACGACGCCTGCCGCTGCATCAACAGCAACCTCTACAACAGTATCGACCTGCGCGACTTCCGCCGCCATTCGTGGCTCGATCCCGACCGCAAAGACCCGGAGAAGGAGTCCTACGACTACAAAAGCTGCCGTAAAGAGGGCAAGGAATACTTCAATGAACTGCCCGATTACGCGAACATCAAGTTCCGTCCGGCGCAGGGCGCTTATGAGGATTTCAAGGTCGGCGGAGCCGCAGACCATCCCTACATGCGCGTCGAGGAGATGTACTTCATCGAGGCCGAGGCCAAGGCGCATGAAAATCTTGGCGAAGGAATTCGGCTGCTCAATGAGTTCATGAACAATTACCGCATTGTGGGCGGAGGTTACGACTGTACGAACATGTCGTCGTCGGTTGAAAATTTCACCAACGAGCTGATGCTTCAGAAGCGCATCGAGTTCTGGGGCGAAGGCATCGTCATGTTCGACATGAAGCGGCTCGACATGTCCACCCGACGGGGCTATGTGGGAACCAACTCTCCTGCCTCGTACCGGCTGAATACGGAAGGCCGTGCACCCTACTGGAACTTCGTGATCTCGCGCGGTGAGACGCAGAACAACCCCGTCATCGCCACGCAGAACAATCCCGATCCTTCGCAAACGGTCAAGCCGTGGAACGGGTGATGACCATCTGCGATCAAGCTGTCAAATCTAAAAGCAAATTACCGTGAAGACATTCAAGCATATATTACCGTTCCTGCTGGCACTTCTTGTCCTTGCCAGCTGCGAGGACGACGTGAACTATACGCAGGGAACCGCGGAGAATCCCGATTGCTACGGTGTCTACTTCCCGAAGAAGCAGGCTACCCGGACCGATCTGGAGTTCGAACCGGGAACCCAGACCGAAGCGACCTATACGGTCAAACGGCGCAACACCGTGGATCCGATCGTCGTTCCGGTCGTCGTGAAGTCCAACGTCGAGGATATTTTCGTCGTCGAGCCGATCGCATTCGATGCCGGAGAGGACGAGACGACCTTTACGATCAGTTTCCCCGGAGCCCAAATGGGCACGACCTACACCTGCGATATCAACATCGAAGATCCGCGCTACGCTTCGATCTACGGTGCCGATAAGGTGAACCTTTCGATATCGCTCGTGCTGGCCAAATGGGAATTGGTCACCGACGAAAAGACCGGTGAGACCAAAGGCCGCTACCGCGACGACATTCTGGGCAACTTCGCGTCGATAGACAACCCCAATGCTAATCCGAACCCCGAAATCGAACTCGAAATCTACGAGCGTTCGGACAAGAAGGGCTATTACCGCATGAAAGCCTACACTCCGGAGCTGATGAACATCTTCGCCGGAGGACAGGTAAACCACGAGAACCGCAACGTCTGGACCCATGTCGATGCCTCGGATCCGAACAAGGTCTATTATCCCTACCAATCGACCGGTCTGACCCTCTTTGCCGATATGGGCGAGTGGTACATCGCATCGCAAACACCGGAAAATTTCGCCATGGACGAATCGGCCGGACAATATGGCACGCTCAAGAACGGCGTGATTACCTTCCCGGCGCAGGGTATCGTGCTCGAACCGAGCGAAGGTGAATATGCCGGAAAATTCTTCTATGCCAACGCAAACGGCCTGCAGCGGATCATGCTTCCCGGAGCCAGGGTCTACGACTACTCGGTGGCCCTCACCAAAAGCGAACCCGCAGACGGTGTCGTCGAAATCGGCGCCACCCTCTCCGAGGACATCCGGGAGTTCCGCTATGCGATCTTCACGGGCAATTTGAGCGACGGCGAGGCGAGTCTCAAGGCACAGGAGATGGCCGATGGCAAGATCGCCGCGGAACTCATCAAGACGATCACCGCTTCGGGGACGATTTCCGTTCAGGATCTGGAAGGCGGTACCGGCAAGTACACGCTTGTAGGCTGCATCTACGGTTCGGACGAAGAGGCGAATCCGGAGGGCGGCGAAACGGCGTCGCAGAATCTGAAAATGCAGGGCTACGCTTCCATTTCGTTCGGATATATCGCCAAGGGCGACGAGGACAAGGTTTCCGTCATTCTCAACATCGGGCTCGAAGCCACGAACGAATTCGCGGGACAAGGCATTACGACGGACAATGCGGCGAAATTCTGGGCCTATGGCGAGGGGATTGAATCTGTCAAACACGGAGTCTTCAAGACAAAAGACATCCAAGGATTGGACATGACGGCTTTCCTCAAAGAGGAGGGCAAGGATTTCACCAAAGAGCAGCTCGACGCCATCAACGGCGGACATTACAGCGTCATGCTCACGGGGCTGAACGGCGACACGGAGTACACGTTCGCCGGACTGGCTTACAACGGATATGCCAGCAAACTCTTCACGGCATCCATCAAGACCACCGGCAAATACAACCCGGGATTGGAGAGCGAGTTCCTCTACTCGGACTTCCTGCCGCAGAAAGAGCAGCCCTCGAAGGAGTACCTGATTTCGACCGAATGGAACTATTATGCCGTCAACGTCATGGATGAGAAGCCGATGCGCCGGAAGATCGGCACGGTGACCATCGAAGACGATCCGGCGGACGACAGTTCGGCCGATCTCGGGACTCCCCGGGGTCGAGTTCGACGAAGGCGGTCGGATTCCGGCGGTCTACGTTCCCTCCACTGCTCCGCTCGCAGGCATAACCGGCGCTATCTCCCCGCTTCTTTCGCAAACGCCGATCGGTGTCATCAACGGAGAGGACATCCTCGCCGGCTGCGTCTCGGAGGAGAACCCCGAAGCCCTCTATGCGGTCAATTATCCGTTCATCGGAGGCGCCGTGGCCGACGGTTACATCTATTTCGTGCCCACCCCGAACTATGTCGAGCAGGGGGCCACGTTCCGTTATCTGTATACGTTGAGTACGACGACCCCCTATTCGATCCTTACGGATATGTTGCTCGTCGATCCCGCCAAGGATATGGGCGGCATTCCCGAACTGGCCGCAGAGCGGATTGCAGAATTGCGCCGAATGGCCGCAGGACTCCGGCAGCCGCGGAATTACGTCGAACGGCTCGAATTCTCCGTTTCCGCAGAACGCGGTTCCGTCAAAACCGTACCGACCGACTATGCGAAAGGATTCCTGCCCGCATCGGCTCCTGAAGCGAAAGTCGTAAGGGCTACGGTCGGATTCAGCGACGCTGTGCAGCGTGCGAACGGTTCGGGATCGGAACTCCGCTTCCGGAAAACGGCCGCTGCCGAAATCACGCTCAAGTAATATCGGATCGGGAGAGGCCGGTCGTCCGGCAAGTGTCGGCCTCTCCCTTTTTTCCAAGCCAAAAACAACCTGCCGGACTCAAAAATCAGCATGATATATGCATAACAAAACGAAACTCCTGATTTTCGCCTCCCTGCTGCTGGCCGCCTGCTCGACGGATCCCATGCAGGAAATACCGAACCGCGGGGATTCCGCTCCCGAAATCGAGACTTCGGACAAAATCTGCAATACGTCGGACGACGCCGTGGCCGGTTCGCTCATCGTAAAATTTGGCGAAGAAGCCATTCCCAGTCTCGAACAGAATGCGTTGAATGCGGCCAAGACCCGTTCGGCGCTGACCCGTTCGGGCATCGAATCCGTCGATGACATCCTGAACGACCTGCACGTCACCTCGCTGGAGCGCGTCTTCCCCGAAGCCGGCGAACACGAGGCCCGCACCCGTGCGGCAGGGCTTCACAGATGGTATGTGCTCGGGTTCGCATCGGAAGAGGATCTCGACAAGGCGGCCGAGAGACTCGCAGATGTCGCCGAAATCTCGAAAGTACAGTTCCGCACCCGTCTCTACCGGGCTTCCGACTGCAAAACCTATCCGTTTCAAGCAACGGCGAACGGCCAGACCCGCGCTTTGGTTACAGCGGATTTCAACGACCCGAATCTTTTCTGGCAGTGGCATTACATCAACAATGCCGACCAGGCCGTTGCCACTACATCGGTGGCCGGAGCCGACATCAATGTGGCCGACGCATGGAAGCTCACGGCAGGTAATCCCGAAGTCATCGTCGCCATCGTGGACGAAGGGGTGAAATACACTCATCCGGATCTGGCGGCCAACATGTGGATCAATCCGAACCCTTCGCCCGAATACAAGAACCAGGACATTCACGGATGGAACTTCGCTGCCGACGGTCCCATTTCATGGGGTCAGAAGGGCCATTCGGGACACGGAAC
>ENA-OVFO01001056-OVFO01001056.1-human-gut-metagenome-genome-assembly--contig:-NODE-1056-length-13180-cov-2.577143_pt1 | contig 13180 bp, 10 predicted proteins | sample MGYA00237761_ERZ505401 | MGnify/ENA primary metagenome ERZ505401 (study PRJEB26158, sample SAMN06016330) | human gut metagenome | biome: human gut; feature: ankylosing spondylitis patient; material...
TCTTTGCGTGCGGATAATCTATCGTGTAATGCAATCCGCGGCTTTCCTTGCGTTCCATTGCCTGGCGCATAATCAGATAGCCGACATTCACCATATTGCGCAATTCACAGATTTCTCTGGAAGCGACACTACGTTTGAACAGGCTTTCAGTCTCTTCGTAGATAATGTCCAGTCTGTCCCAGGCACGTTTCAGACGGAGGTCGCTGCGGACAATACCTACATACGTACTCATAATCTGGTTCACTTCCTTCATACTTTGCGTAATGAGCACCATTTCTTCCGGCGAACGGGTTCCTTCGTCATTCCATTCGGGAATATCTTCATTATAAGAATATTGATCGACCACTTGTAGACTATGTTTGGCGGCAGCGTCGGCATATACGACTGCTTCTATCAGTGAGTTGGAAGCCAGGCGGTTGCCTCCATGCAATCCTGTGCAGGAACATTCTCCCACGGCATAAAGACGTTCGATGGAAGATTGTCCGTCCAGGTCGACAAGGATACCTCCGCAGAGATAATGGGCGGCCGGGGCTACCGGGATATAATCTTTCGTGATGTCGATGCCTAGGCTAAGACATTTTTCGTAGATATTGGGGAAGTGTTTCTTTGTTTCTTCGGGATCTTTGTGGGTGACGTCCAGATATACATGGTCGTCTCCACGGTTCTTCATCTCGTTGTCGATGGCGCGTGCCACGATGTCACGGGGAGCGAGCGAAAGCCGGGGATCGTATTTCTGCATGAACTCTTTGCCGTCCATTGTGCGCAGTACGCCTCCGTAACCACGCATTGCTTCCGTTATCAGGAAAGAAGGGCGGTCTCCCGGATGATACAGGGCGGTAGGGTGGAATTGTACAAACTCCATATCCTTCACCGTACCTTTGGCACGGTAAACCATGGCGATACCGTCTCCGGTAGCGACTAGCGGGTTAGTGGTTGTTTTATAAACAGCCCCTACTCCACCGGTAGCCATCAGCGTCACTTTGGCAAGATAGGTATCTACTTTTCCCGTTTTCGGATCGAGGATATAAGCACCATAACATTTGATGTCCGGTGTTTGGCGGGTTACAGTCACTCCCAGGTGATGCTGTGTCAGGATTTCAATGGCAAACTGGTTTTCGATGACCGTGATATTCGGATGGCGTTGTACGGCTTTAATCAGGCTGTCCTGAATTTCCGCTCCCGTATTATCTTTATGGTGAAGAATACGGAACTCCGAGTGTCCGCCTTCGCGGTGCAAGTCAAATTCGCCTTTCTCGTTTTTGTCAAAATCCACTCCCCACTTAATCAGTTCTTCAATTTGTGCGGGAGCTTCGCGCACTACCTTTTCTACTGCGGCACGGTTACTGATCCAATCGCCGGCAATCATTGTGTCTTCAATGTGCTTGTCGAAATTATCCACCAGAAGGTTGGTGACGGAGGCTACACCTCCCTGGGCGAAGTACGTATTGGCTTCTTCCAGCCCACTTTTACAGATAAGAGCAACTTTACCTTTGTGCGCCACTTTCAGCGCAAAACTCATACCGGCAATTCCGGAGCCGATAACGAGGAAATCGAATTTTCTTACCATAATCTTGTTATTTCTCACCGCAAAGCTACAAAATAAGTTACTTCGTTGTACTTTTCGTTGTCACTAATTCATAAAATTGCTACCTTGCAGGCAAAAATCTGACAAAATGAATCGAATTTTTCATGCCCGCATCGCCTGGTACCAGTATTTCCTCTTGGCAGTGCTTACTGTAAATGCCGTCGGTGCTTTGTGGTGTAAATATATCTTGCCGGCTGTGCTGTTTATGCTCATGCTGATTGTAGTGATCGAACAGATTATACATACCGCCTATACGGTCACTACGAACGGAAATATTGAAATATCCCGTGGACGCTTTATCCGTAAGAAGGTAATTCCTATTTCCGAAATTACGACTATACAAAGGTACCGTTCTATGAAATTCGGGAGTTTCTCGGTGACCGATTACATATTGATAGAGTATGGGAAAGACAAGTTTGCTTCCGTTATGCCTGTCAAAGAACGGGAATTTGTTGAACTGATTGAAAAGAAAATGAACTAAATAATTTATTTACTATGAAATACCAAGTGATTATTATCGGCGGTGGTCCTGCGGGATATACGGCTGCCGAATCTGCCGGCAAAGCCGGTTTGAGTGTATTATTGATTGAAAAGAACAATCTGGGCGGTGTCTGTCTGAACGAGGGATGCATCCCGACTAAGACCCTGCTCTATTCGGCAAAAACTTATGATAGTGCAAAGCACGCGTCGAAGTATGCGATAAACGTATCCGAAGTCTCTTTTGATTTATCCAAGATTATTGTCCGTAAGAGCAAAGTGGTGCGTAAACTGGTATTGGGGGTGAAGGCGAAGTTGGCTTCGAATAATGTCGCGATAGTATCGGGAGAAGCGCAAATCATAGATAAGAATACAGTCCGCTGCGGTGAGGAGACTTACGAAGGCGAGAACCTGATACTTTGCACCGGTTCGGAAACCTTTATTCCCCCTATTCCCGGAGTGGAAACGGTGAATTACTGGACGCACCGGGACGCGTTGGATAATAAAGAACTGCCCGCTTCTCTGGCCATTGTCGGTGGCGGAGTGATAGGAATGGAGTTCGCTTCTTTCTTCAATAGCTTGGGCGTGCAAGTGACGGTAGTCGAAATGCTGGATGAGATTCTCGGCGGAATGGATAAGGAACTTTCTGCTCTGTTGCGTGCGGAATATGCAAAGCGAGGCATTAAATTCCTGCTTAGTACGCAAGTTGTCGGCCTGTCGCAGACGGAAGGAGCTGCTGTTGTCTCTTATGAGAATGCGGAAGGAAGTGGCAGTGTGGTAGCGGAGAAGCTGTTGATGAGTGTCGGCCGTCGTCCTGTGACAAAAGGTTTCGGGCTCGAAAACCTGAATTTGGAAAAGACAGAACGTGGGGCTGTCAAAGTGGATGAGAAGATGCAGACCTCCGTGCCTGGTGTTTATGTTTGCGGTGACCTGACCGGATTCTCCTTGCTGGCTCATACAGCCGTTCGTGAAGCAGAGGTGGCCGTGCATTCTATTTTGGGAAAAGAAGACACTATGAGCTATCGTGCCATTCCGGGGGTTGTCTATACCAATCCGGAGATTGCCGGGGTAGGTGAAACGGAAGAATCTGCTTCAGCAAAAGGCATTACTTGTCAAGTCATAAAGCTCCCAATGGCTTATTCCGGTCGTTTTGTAGCAGAGAACGAAGGAGTGAACGGGGTTTGCAAGGTGTTGCTGGATGAACAGGGGCGGGTGATTGGAGCGCACGTGTTGGGTAACCCGGCTTCAGAGATAATAACCCTTGCAGGAACGGCCATTGAACTTGGGTTGACGGCGGCGCAATGGAAGAAGATTGTCTTCCCTCATCCAACGGTGGGTGAGATATTCCGGGAAGCATTGTAATCCGGTACATACCATAAAAAGATATATATGAGAAAATATATAATTGTTCCGGTTTTATTGGCGGTGGTGCTGGTGATGATGTGTCATTGTACATCCGACCGGAAAGCAACAGTTCCGGCAAACGAATATTTGATTCAGGGAGAGCTGGCAAATCTTTCGGATAGTATAGTGATAGGGCTGTATGTGGATGAAGGAAACATTTTCAACCTTGTGGCGAGAGATACGCTTCTGAATGGCAAGTTTTCTTTCCGGGATACTGTCTCTGTTACAAAGAAAATGCTGATAATGTCTGATAATAAGGGATTCCCGGGCACATGGCTGGAAGTATGGATAGCGCCGGGGGAGTATATAGAAATCAAAGGAGAGGACAAATTACTGAAAACCTGGGAAGTGGTGAGCGATATCCCCGAACAGGCGGAAGAAAATCGCTTTACGGCTTGTGCAATGGCTCAGCAAAAAGAACTGATGCAGCATTTGGCGGCCGAATATGACTGGCAGCGGATGATGTTTATAGACCATGCAGGCGATCAGGAATTTGAAAAGAAAGGCTGGGCAAAGATAGACTCTATCCGGAAGTTGGCAACGCCTTTACGGCAAGAAATCTGGAAAAAGGAACTTGAATATATGAAAGAGGCGCCTATCTCTAAAGTGTGGATAGATAAGCTGCTGCTATATGCTTCTATGATGAAATACGAAACTGTCATGCCTTACAAGGAAGAAGTGAAGAGCTTGTATGCTCGAATGCCGGAAACCGAGAAGCAAACGGATGCCGGACAGGAGATTAAGGCCTCTATTTATCCTCCTTCTGTGGCAGGAATAGGAGATATGATGGTTGACGGAGAACTATATGACGTGAATGACTCTCTCCGCCATATATCCGAATTTGCGGGACGATTCATTTTGCTGGATTTCTGGAGTAGCGGATGTGGTCCTTGTGTGGAGTCGATCCCGGAAATGGAGAAGGTCATAGATACTTATAAGGATAGAATGACCGTGATTAGTATCAGTGAAGACCCGAAAGCACGCTGGAAAGAATATGTTAAGACGAAAGGAATGGGTGGCAACCAGTGGAATGAACTTCGCAGAGGCCGTACGGGACTTGCTGTGAGTTATCAGGTGAAAGGGATTCCTCATTATGTGCTTATTGCTCCTAGCGGGAAGATACAAGATATGTGGTTCGGTTATGGTTCCGGTTCACTTCTGGAAAAGGTGAAGAAGAATCTGAAATAGTAGAAAAGAGACTGACTAAAAAGTCAATAGTATCTCCATTCTCCTCCTTCTGGAAGGAGGAGTACCCGTAGGGGGAGGTGGTAGGTAGATGCATAAATCATTTATTATCAGCATTGTGCATCCACCTGTCACCCCGGCTTTCAGATACCCTCTTTTGTTTTTTGTCAGATTTTAGACTTATTCAGTTGGGAAGTGCTATATTTGCGGGTGTGATTCGATTCATAACCTGTATTGTATGAAAAAAGTTCTTTTATTAGTTGCGTTGTCCGTCTGTCTGTTGCCGTTGTGGGGACAGCGGGATTTCTCCCAAATAGATTCACTTATCAAAAAGATGCTTCCCGAAGCGTCCGAAGTCGGCATATCCGTTTATGACCTGACGGCGAAAAAGCCGTTGTATAGCTACCGTGCAGACAAGCTCTCCCGGCCTGCCTCTACCATGAAACTGTTGACGGCCATTACCGCTCTCTCCCGTCCTGATGCAGATGAGCCTTTCCGCACGGAAGTATGGCACGATGGTGTGATAGAGCACGATACACTGCAAGGCAACCTGTATGTAGTAGGGGGATTTGACCCCGAATTTGACAGTCAGGCAATGGATTCGTTGATAGAGGAAGTGATGACTTTTCCTTTCTCCGTAATTAACGGGCAGGTGTATGGCGACGTTTCGATGAAAGACTCGCTCTATTGGGGGCATGGCTGGGCTTGGGACGATACTCCTGCAGGTTATCAGCCTTACTTGTCTCCGTTGATGTTTTGTAAAGGCACGGTACAGATTTCCGTGTTTCCTTCCGCTGTGCAGGGAGATACGGCAAGCATATCCTGTAAACCGGTTTCCTCCTATTATACCCTGACGAACCGGACAAAGACACGTACCTCCTCTGCCGGAAAGTTCTCCTTCTCAAGAGATTGGTTGAGGAATGGAAATAATCTGGTTGTTTCGGGCAATGTTACCTCCATTAGAAAGGATGATATAAACATCTATGATTCTTCCGCTTTCTTTATGCACACTTTCCTCGAGCGTCTTCGGGGGAAAGGTATCACGGCTCCCCAATCATACGGATTCGCCGAATTACCCCGTGACAGTGTGCAAGTGGAACGGATAGCCTGTTGGAATACTTCCGTGCAGGAAGTCTTGAACCAACTAATGAAAGAGAGCGATAACCTGAATGCCGAAGCATTCCTCTGCCGCCTTGGCGCGCAGGCGACAGGGAAGAAGCAGGTGGCTGCCGAAGACGGAATCGTCGAGATCATGCAGCTCATCCGCCAGCTGGGACACAACCCGAAAGAGTATAAGATTGCGGACGGTTGCGGACTCTCCAATTACAACTACCTCTCCCCCGCCCTGTTGGTTGACTTCCTGAAATATGCATATTCCCGGACAGAAGTGTTCCGTATGCTATACAAGTCTCTTCCCGTAGGCGGCATAGACGGTACGTTGAAAAACAGGATGAAAAGCGCAGCCACATTCCGGAATGTTCATGCCAAGACGGGCTCGTTCACAGCTATCAATACACTTGCAGGCTATCTGAAGATGAAGAACGGACATGAAGTGGCCTTTGCCATAATGAACCAGAATGTGCTTTCGGCTGCAAAGGCCAGAGCCTTCCAGGATAAGGTGTGCGAGGTGATTATCGGGCGTTAGGCGTTCTCTCTGCCTATCGGCTTATAATGTCACCTCAATGGCGGCAGGATAGATGCGCTGCGGATCAAAGAATGCGGCACAACTGTTCACCATATTCTTCAGGTCCGGCTTTACCTTTCCCTGAAAAGCCTGTTTCCCATTCACTGTAACAGTGATTTCCTTCTTCAAGTCAACCAGCTCATCACAGAGATAAATAATCACTTTCCCTTTGGCGGCAGGCGTGTAATTCTTCCTGAACTTCATTTCAATGCCCCACCTTGGATCTTTCTGAACGGTCTCATAAACGACATTATCCACATTCAGTGTGATGTGGTTGTCCGTAATGCTCATTTCGTAGCGGGTACGGGCATTGATATCATCATTCGGGCGCTCTTTGACAAAGAGATTGTAGAATCCTTTGCGGTGCAAGCCGTCCATTTCAAAGTCTTCCCAGTAGACATATTTCGGATAAGGGTTGCGGGTATACTGTTTCAGCCACGGAGTGGTGGGACGATAGTCGATAGAATGCCCTTTGCCGGGGATTAGCTCTATGTGATGCTTGTATAGTCCGGGCTGCAGACCTTGCAGCCGTTCAAATTCACGTAGCCGGTGAGGATGTTCCGGTAGAAGCCGCGGTCGTCGGCACCGGTCCGCAGGGAGAAGGCGATGTGAGCGCAGTTTTCGGCAGGGGCGTTCTTCAAAGGTTCTCCGCCTGCCATGGGACCTGCCCCGGCCAGGTAGTCGGCGTAGAAAGAGGCAAGACGCTGGCTGCCGTATCCACCTTCGGATATTCCGAAGATAAACAGTTTATCCGGATTGACGTGCCCGGATACTAGTGCCTGGCGGAACAGTTTCTCCCAAGCGTATTGCTTGGCTTTCTGCCACCAGCGATAGTAACCTCCTTCGTTGGGGATTTGCGGGATAAAGTAGACGGAAGGAGCGTCGTCAAAACGCGAACAGATGTTCAGGCCGGTTTTCCATTCCGCCTGTTTGGGACCGGAACCGTGTATGTAGAGATACATCGGATAACCGTCTGCGGGTTTTTCCGCGCCCTTGCTCCCCCAATAATAGGGCATGATAGCGTTGGGTTCCAGTTCTTTGGGGAGGTGCCATTTTCCCTTGCTGGAAGCGGATAACGTATCCAGGGCGATTAGCTTTTCTTCGTCCAGCTCATCGTTGGCTGTTTTCCAAGCTTCCCATACCAATTGGCGGTAGGCCGATGCTTTGAGAAGACTGAATGACTGGTGCTTTTCATATAAAGGCGTTTCTCCACGGAGATAGTCGTTGAAATAGCATTCGATATTTTTCCGGATTTTATCAGCAGGACCGGCTACTGCTTGCAGCCTGCCGCTCCCTAATATAATAAGGAGAAGCAGACTGTGTACAGCTATCTTTTTCATATTCTTTTTATATTCAGACTTAGGTGAATAGAAAATCGGAATATTATCGGGCGTATTCGGCCCAGTTAGTGTTCTTCATATCACCGCTCTTGGCAAGTTCTGCGTGCATGCCCAGTGCAGCCTGAATAGCGTGCGGAGTCTGTGCCTTGCCGCCGGCCAGTTTGAGGTAATCCCAAAGTAACTGTTTGTAGTCGGGATGTGCACAGTTTTCGATAATGGCCTGTGCACGTTCTTTCGGGCTCTTGCCACGAAGGTCGGCAACACCTTGTTCGGTGATAACGATATTCACGGAGTGTTCGCTGTGGTCGAGGTGGGAAACCATTGGCACGATAGCGCTGATCTTACCTTCCTTAGCTACTGACGGGCAGGTAAAGATAGAGATGTAAGCATTGCGTGTAAAGTCGCCCGAACCGCCGATACCGTTCATCATCTTCGTACCGCCGATATGAGTTGAGTTTACGTTGCCGTACAGGTCGACTTCGATTGCGGTATTGATAGAGATAACACCGAGACGGCGTACTACTTCCGGGTTGTTTGAGATTTCCGATGGGCGGAGCACCAGTTTGTCGCGGAAGAAATCCATGTCATTGTAGATACCTTCCAGACAGTCGTTGGTGACAGTCAGCGAGCAGGCGCTGCCGAATTTGATACGTCCTTCACGAATCAAACCGATCACGGAGTTCTGAATCACTTCAGTGTACATTTCGAATGCGGGAATCGTTTTGTCACGTCCCAGCGCACCGAGTACGGCGTTGGCGATGTTTCCTACGCCCGACTGCAACGGCAGGAAGGTCGACGGGATGATACCGCGTTTCATGTCTGCGGCAAGGAAGTCGGCAACATTCTGTCCGATTTTGTCGGTCAACGGGTCGGCAGCGGCGAAAGAGCGCGCTTCGTCCGGCCAGTTAGTCTCTACCACGCCTACGATTTTCTTCGGATCCACTTGGATGTAAGGCAGTCCGATGCGGTCGCTCGGCTTGTAGATAGGTATTTCGCGGCGGTAAGGCGGGTCGAGTGGTTCGTACACATCGTGCAATCCCATGCAGGATTTGCTGTGCGCGCTGTTCAGCTCAACGATGATCTGGTCTGCCAAACGGCAGATAGTCGGAGAGATACCGCCGGCAGCCGTCAGATAGATTTTGCCGTCCGGAGTCAGTTCGCAGGCTTCGATAATGGCTACGTTCACTTTCCCCATGAAGCCGTAACGCACTTCCTGTGCCATTTGTGAGAGGTGTATGTCGTTGTAGGCAATTTCTCCGTTGTTGACAGCTTTGCGGAAATCGGAATTGGTAGTGTAAGGAGCACGGTAACGAATGGCTTTGGCACGTGCCAGTACGCCGTCACAAGATTCACCGGTCGATGCACCTGTAAAGATACCTACCTGAAAAGGGTTTCCCTTGGCATGTTCTGCTTCAGCTATTTTTGCTAGCTCGGCTGTGACAGCCTTGGCCGTTCCGGCGGGAGTAAATCCGCTCAGGCCGATATTGTAGCCATGTTTGATTAGGCTTGCAGCTTCCGCTGCCGAAATACGATTGAGTGACATAAATAGTAAATTTCGTGTTAAATACAGTTGATATTTTTATTGATAATTAATTCTCTGTTTGTACGGCCTTGTACCAATGCTTGGCAATGACTCGTCACATAATGATTCGAAACTCAATGAGTTTACGGGCTCTCTCAATACTTCCGTTGAAGTATCTCTCCCCAGATAATAGCGCGGCGGGCTTCTTCTGCGGAGTGAATCGTGAAATCATGTTCGTTATCAGTTGATTCGGTGTGAGAGTTATAATGAGAACCTTGTTGGGAATTTCGTTTATCTTGCGCGGCACTGTTTGCCAGGGATGCGGAAACGGATATTTCTTCTTTTTTTCTTTTCTGCTGCGCCGCTGGTTTCGCCGTCTGTTTGGGAGACTGTTGCGGTGGCGTCTGTTTCAGGGGTTTAGGCTGGAATAATTCTTCCAGCGACTTGGGGCCACCCCATGCCTCGGGCATAGGAACTGCATCCGGAGCTACTTCAACGGGGGATGGCATCGGGGAAACGGGGCGTTTATTCTTAGCTTTTTTCGATTTACTATTCTTATTCACCTCTTTGAATATTCCCACAAGAATGACACCTGCTATCAGGAGAAATTTCAAAAAATCTTCCATTCTGTTTCACTTCTAAATAGTTAATCTGCCAAAGTTACACATTATATCTGGTTTGAGCTAACATTTAGTTATGAAAAAAGGGCAGCTTCACAGCTCCCCTTAATTTTTTTAACCTAAACCTTAACTATGAAAAAATCTAATGTTTCTTTCATTGCACAAATGTGAAAAATAAAATTAAATTTGCCAAGAAACTGACTGGAAAATGTTTATTCTCTTAACATTAATTACAAGTTAGCCCGCCAGACTATAAGTTTTTGCGTTATTTTTGTATCAATTCACCACTTATTAAAAACCGAAGCCGTATCTTTGCAGTCGAATTTTTAAATAAGATTTGAATATGAACGAATTAACGGGAGCGGACTTTAAATCCGCAACTGCTGATGACAACAAGAAGTTGTTTATCGAAACCTACGGCTGCCAGATGAATGTGGCCGACAGTGAGGTGATCGCCTCAGTGATGCAAATGGCGGGGTACTCCGTAGCTGAAACGCTGGAGGAGGCTGATGCCGTGTTTATGAACACCTGTTCGATCCGCGACAATGCGGAACAGAAGATTCTGAACCGCCTGGAGTTTTTCCACTCGCTGAAGAAAAAGAAGAAGCGTCTCATCGTGGGGGTACTGGGCTGCATGGCCGAGCGAGTGAAGGATGATCTGATAACGAATCATCATGTCGATCTTGTGGTCGGTCCGGACGCTTACTTGACGTTGCCCGATCTGATTGCCGCCGTAGAAGCCGGCGAGAAGGCAATCAACGTTGAACTTTCCACCACCGAAACCTATCGGGATGTGATTCCTTCACGTATCTGCGGCAATCATATCTCCGGATTCGTGTCTATCATGCGTGGCTGTAACAATTTCTGTACCTACTGTATCGTGCCCTACACCCGTGGACGCGAGCGCAGCCGTGACGTGGAAAGTATCCTCAACGAAGTGTCGGACTTGGTGGCAAAAGGCTACAAGGAAGTCACACTTTTGGGGCAGAACGTCAATTCCTACCGTTTTGAGAAGCCGACAGGTGAAATCGTCACCTTCCCGATGTTGCTCCGCACGGTGGCCGAAGCTGCTCCGGGAGTACGCATCCGTTTCACTACCTCTCATCCGAAGGATATGAGTGACGAAACGCTGGAAGTGATCGCGCAAGTGCCCAATGTGTGCAAGTATATCCACCTACCCGTGCAAAGCGGCAGCTCCCGTATCCTGAAACTGATGAACCGCAAATATACCCGAGAATGGTATCTGGACCGTGTGGCCGCTATCAAACGTATCATTCCCGATTGCGGACTGACTACCGATATCTTCTCCGGTTTCCATTCCGAAACGGAAGAGGACCATCAGCTCTCGCTTTCTCTGATGGAGGAATGTGGCTATGATGCCGCTTTTATGTTCAAATATTCCGAACGTCCGGGGACGTATGCGTCGAAGCATCTTGAAGATAATGTGCCCGAAGACGTGAAAGTTCGCCGTCTGAATGAGATTATCGCTTTGCAGAACCGTCTGTCCGCGGAGTCCAATCAACGTTGCATCGGCAAGACGTATGAAGTGCTTGTAGAAGGCGTTTCCAAACGTTCGCGCGATCAGTTGTTCGGCCGCACGGAGCAGAATCGGGAAGCCAGTTCGGCTACGCTGAAAGGCGAAGAAGTCTAGTATATTATTCTCGATGTCGGGACTGATTAAAAATCGATAGTATCATAAATTCCCCTCCTTCCCGAAGGAGGAGATTTGAGATACTGCCGACTTTTTAGTCAGCCCATGCAATATATTAAAGAAGGTATTTCAAAATGAAATGAACCCCGAAAGTCAGACAATAAACTTTCGGGGTTCACTTCGTTTAAACTTTGCCCTTTTCCTCTTTCCGGAGCAAAAGAAGCGTCATTCAAATTACATCATCATGTGCCTGCGGATGGAGAATTTCACGATTGCCATTGCATTGATGGTGCTGAAAGGGATATCCATTGGGTCGTGATGAGCGTTGTAGCTTACCAGCTTGAGGCATCCTTCCTTTTCCGAGCGGTTCACATACTTCACCGCCAGGTACTCGTCTCCTTCGATAGTAAACGAAACCAGATACATTTCGCCGTAAATAAGGTTGCTGAAACTGTTAATCTCTTTAAAGCCTACGATGTCTCCCGATTTCAGTATCGGATACATGCTGTCGCCACTGATGTAGACGGCTCCGTCACATAAGGGAATGCTTGGAATCTGTATCTTTCCTACCATATACTGTCGCTTGTTGGTGAGCAACGTTTTCAGATTGGCGGCAGCTGTAATATCATATAGGGCAACGCTGCGGTCGTCCAACGCCTCTACTGTTTTAGGGTTGTGAATCATCTGGACCTCACCGCTTGCTAAATCGCTTTTGCATAACTTGGTTTGATGTCTGGGGGTACCCTTCCCAACCAGCAGCCAATTGAGGTCTACATCTCTCATTTTGTTGAGCAGCAGATGAAAGTCAATCCGGTTTCTGGCGCACCAGTTGGATAATGTTGCACGTGAAACACCTAAGTAACTGGCCAGTTCACTGTCCTTTTTAAAGTTGAGCGCCTGCTTGGCGCGCTTTACTATTCCCGAAACATCTAGAAATGTATCCATTTTATTCTTGTTTTAAATTAGTGTAAAGATGTTGGAACTTCTTATTCGTTCATTGATAGTCAGTTATATAATTTTTTAGCGTTAATTTCTAAAACCGTTTGTTTTATGTGAGAAAACTGCTTTATCTTTGTAGCAGCAAACTTAGAAATATGTTTCAAAAATATAAATTAAAAATAGAATAACCATGAAAAACGGCAAAAAGTTTATGAAAGGTTGTAAAATGCCTCATCCACCCCCTTCCGGAAGATTCTGTATCGGATGAACACCAGTGATATTGAGTCGGTTTACAGCATCTATATATCCTGCATACAGGAGCTATAGATCCAATACGCTGGCCATATATCCCCAATATGCAGGAACTATATGTCCGATAATCACATAAACAAATATTTAAGCATGAAAACTTTAAAACGCAAAATCAATATGGAACCTTTAATGAATCAATCTCTGCACATTTGCGGGTGCTGCAAACGGGAGCTACCGCATGAGGCCTTTTATACAAACAAACGCACCGGGACCCTTGACAATTATTGCAAGGAGTGTCGCAAGGCAAACACCCGCAAGCGTCGTGATTTGAGACGATGTACATCATTTGAAAACAAACCTGTTTCTTATCCGGTGATAACCGAGGTGAAAGACCCCGCTTTGCGGATGCTTCTTATTCTTCATGCCCGTCAGGTTGTGGCAGAAAGTATCTCACGGAAACAAGAAAAAGAAAAACTGAATACGCTATGGGAAGAATAAAACGGGGACTGGATTATTTCCCC
>ENA-OVFO01001071-OVFO01001071.1-human-gut-metagenome-genome-assembly--contig:-NODE-1071-length-13063-cov-2.923970_pt1 | contig 13063 bp, 8 predicted proteins | sample MGYA00237761_ERZ505401 | MGnify/ENA primary metagenome ERZ505401 (study PRJEB26158, sample SAMN06016330) | human gut metagenome | biome: human gut; feature: ankylosing spondylitis patient; material...
CTGTGTGATCAGAAAATTCTCGTAGCGGATCTCTTTCAGGACATCCGTGTAGATCCATGCTCTTGTCTTATCTGACTTCAGATCCGTCAGATAATCCTCTGCCGCATAAGCTTTGGAACTGTCGTTGTTCAGGTATACATTTTCGTTCAGGTATTCCTTCAAGGTATCCAACGTCAGGGTATCCGCATTTGCCGCCTGCATTGCAGACGCATAGGATCTGATATTTCCCTCTGCCGCGCTTTTCAGCGTACATTTTCCCAATAGGAATCTCCCTGACTTGCGATTGCGTTTGCCACATTGTCATCCGACACCTGCAGCAGAGTCAATGCCAGTTTCGTCAACACTTCATTGCTCTGGGTGCTGTTCTTGGCATAAAAATTATAATCCATGATCACCGGCACTCTGGCTGCAGCGGTTCTGATCCCGCTGTCGTCCACGCCAAATGCCAGCTTTGCGATCACGGTTGCCGCAGAGACCATATTGGACGGCTCTGCCCCGTAATTTCCCTGACCGGAAAAATAGAACAGATCCACATCTGCCAGATCAATTCCACAATAAGAATCCTCCGCTGTAATGGAAGCATCTGCCAGATCAGCCAGTTCCTGCAGGGTAAGTGTTGTCACTTCGATCTTCAGTGTATCGATATCGTCTCCGGTGGCTGTACCACTCTCATAACGACTGGTACCGGACAGATTCAGGACATTTTTCTTGAACCATTCTTTGTTGTAGAAACCGCCGTTATAGGCAATAGTCTCCGTAGCATCCTCTCTGTCATCCCCTACAAAATCATAGCTGTTGGCGGTGTCAAAGCCCGCTTCCCCCTTGTAAGTAACCTGAAGGGAACCCGGTGTCACCATAGTGTAGCTGCCGGCCTCATCCTTACGATAGGTATCGATCAGACGGTAATCACCGTTTTTGTCACTTACTGTCATTGCAGATACATAATAGTCGCCGTTATCATTTGCTGTGAAATCCACAAGATAGGCACTGGCTATGGTCTCAAATGTATATGCCTTCGAAACATCATCCCATTTTGCCAAAAGCTGTGCGCTATCCGGCTGTGCATGATCCAGGATGTAGAGATTCTGGGTAATATCTCCGGCAGAATAGGCTGCTATCGCATCTCCTCCGGATGTCGTGCGTGCCTGCACAGCAGTACCTGCATCATTTCCGGATACCCCCCTGGACGTAGTCTTTAATCCATCCGGCAGTGCCGCATCGGTACCGTATACAATCTGTCCGAGATAGGTATAAACGGCAGTCTCACCCGTACCTATCTTCTGATAGATTGTCCTGTCCACATAATCTTTTGCCTGAAAACTCGTTTTATCAATAGCGGCCAGATCCGTCTCCGAAATTGCATATAAGCCCTGCGCATATCCCCTGGCGCTGTCTGAACCATTGATAATCGTAGTCTCCAGTCCGTTGCTTCCTCCGGTAGATCTATGGGAAAATACCGGAGTCACGCTTTTGGCATCCCGGTTACTGTCTCCAGCGGCCTCCAATGCACTGTATCGGTTATAACGTTCTCCTGCTGCTACCGTCTCCCCATTGGCAATCTCACGATAGACCGCATCGATATGTTGGTAATTGTATCTGCCGGATCCGTCCTGTCGGAATACAAAGCGTCCTCTTACGTCCTCGGTTCTGGAAGCTCCGGTGCTTTCGCTGTAGGCAGAAAAAGTAACCGGACCTGTCGTCGGAAACTTTGCAGCATCCAGACTGTCCATAGCTGTCTGACGCTCTGTGGCTGACGGCATCTCGGAAAGCTTTCTGCCCTCAGATACCGGCTCCTCGCCGCCTGCCAGATAGCCGATCGTGGCATTTTCCCTCGCCGGAACAACCTCCAAGATATGGAAAGTACCGTCAGAAGAAGCCACCGTATCCTGTACCAGTTTTTCAATACCCGGAAGGGTTCTTTCCTGCGCACTGACCTCCATAGAGCCATAGCTCTGACCGGCTCCGACGGCCAAAGCTATGGTGAGGATTCCTGCTATATACTTTTTTGAATTGCGTTTCCAATTCATGGTCATTTATTATCCTTCCATTCCCACCACTCCGGATTCTTCTCTACTTCCAGTAAAAGATTTCTCTTATGATGGTCATAATTAAATAATCATTTTCTTCATGTGCGCCAATATCAAACTGTACCTGCGAAAAAGGAAGATGCATATTATCAATTTCTGCAAATTTCGTGTTGGAATCCAACGGAAGTTCTCCCTGGAAATATCCTGCCAGTTTTGCTGCTCTATGCCCTTTCTCTCTTCCAGATTCAAAACCATACGCATGCAGATCATAACGATTCGTCCAGGTAGGTCTCAGCACCGTAATCACATGCTGATCATTGGCAAATAAGATATCTACTACCGGCACCAGTATTACCGTTTCGGCCACTAATGTGGAATCATCCAGGCTCCATGCCTGAAGCTTCAGACGATATTCGGTATCCCAGGAAATATAGCTAAGTGCTCTTACCTCTGTAGATTCTCCCGTATTTTCTGTTGTCAGATAGCCTTCCTGATGAACATCATCATATGCTCCGTCATAGACTTCAAAACCGACCTGATATGATTTTTGTATTCCGTTCCATACCTTGAAATCATTATTCAGCTCACTGGGAATATCTGCAAATCTCCAATTTACTTCCCCTTTATAATTTCGAATCTCGCAATTAATTTTTCCATTACGGTTTAATACAAACTGACTGGAGTAAATATACGGTTCCTTCGCGTTTACAACCGTCTTCAGGGGAGGGATTGTAATATCGATTTCTCTGGTAATCTTAATATCTGCTGATAAAGCTATCACCGCACGTACACGTACTACCGTATCCGTCATATTTCCACATTCCAGTTCTGCCTGGAACTGTCGACCATCAGAATCTGTCAAACCGGTTATTTTGTAATTATTGGCATAATCACCTACCACACTCCACTCAATCTGTGGATAACCATTTCTGTAATCCGCCCAGGACGGCAGACATTCAATCAATGCCTTATAACCGATCTTTTCCGTACTTCCTTCGGTAAAATCATATGTGGTCAGATTCTTGGCAATCAGTGTTGCATCATATTTTCCGTCAATGTTGGTATAGGGTAATACCGATACCTTTGTGGATGCAGACATTCCGGGATCCGCCACGGAAGTACAGGTTACCTGTAGCACAAGTGTTCCGGTCGGCTCATATCTGTCAGCCGCCAAAAGACCGCTCCCATTTATCGTGGTTCCTGCCTTAAGTCCAGTTGCGTCCACTCTTGCCACGCTCCAGGTCACCCCGGCATTTTTAGCCTCTTCTGTTCCTTCCATAGTATAAGAGTACTGCAGGCTGTCCCCCTGAATCACCAAAGCATCTTTCGGTTCTATATCCAGAGAATCCACCATATGCTTTTGTACCGTTACGGTAGCCGTTGCCGCTATGGTAGGATCCGCTACGGCGGTACAGATTACTGTCAGGATATTCTCTGCTATGGTCTCATCCGCTGCCACACTCAGTTTACCGTTACCACTGATGGTGCTCTTACATGCGCTGCCATCCTGATAACTTACGGCCCAGGTCACACCCTGAGCAATGGCTTCCTCGTCTCCGGTGATCTCGTAATCGAAGACGAAAGCCTGTCCCTGTTTCAGATCTTCGTGCTCGGGAATGATACGGATGCCGCTGATCCAGGAATAGATGCGGGACGGCTCGGAGCTCAGATCATTTCTCAGCTTGATGGTCTCGGAAATTTCATAGGACTTGTCCTGATAGGTAAAGGTCATGTTCAGAACGACTTTCCGCTTATCCAGTTCACTGAGGTCCACGCTGAAGCTGCTGACATGCTCTGCCATCAGTGCGGGCTTAGCCACGTCAAAATCTCCTACCACAAGTTTGCCCTCGGCATCCTTGCTATTTGTCACCTCATAAAGATACACCTGATTGGCATCGGCATAATCCGCTCCGGCACCACCCTGCCAACGGATCATATAGCTGTTGTCGTTATTGATCAGACGCAGTTCACTGACACTGGCATTCGTTACGTCCAAGCCGTTAACGTCTTTTGCCACATTACCGTCCATATCCACAGCTTTCTGATCCGTCAGATTAGAAAAGCTGATGCCCTTCTCCACATCTATGATCAGATCGATCATCTGGTTGGCAGTCAGCTGGGCTTCTTCCTGCAGAGTCAGTTCCTTGTTTCCCCGCATATAAGAATTGTTGCCGGCGATCACGAATGCTCCCACCGCACCTGCTACTATGGTCATGATTGCAAGAGATACGATGATCTCTACCAGAGTAAATCCTTTCTTACCAATACCCATGGTCAACCTCCTTACTTCGTCAGGATCTTACCAGTCTTGCCGACCGTTGTAATTTCTATGATTCTCGTTCCGTTTCTTACGACGATTTTCTGACAATATTCCTTCAACACATTGTTTGCCGTACAGGTATCCTTCTCAAAGGCCCCGGATGCACGGTTAAACACCAGATGCAGCCCCTTTGAAGATGAAACATAAGGTAACAGGCTGTCGGATCCTTTCAGTTCCGTCAGGGAATATCCCCTGGAATCTCCTTCAAAATATACCTTGATATCAATAGGTTCTTTTCCCAGTACCCTGTTGGATACCTCCACATCTCCCTGCCGGATCTGTGCCGTATATTCCCTGGTCGTATCATTATAGCTGATAACACATTCCACCTGATTCTCTGGTCCGCTCCAATGTCGTCACGATCTCGTCCGCACATTTCCGGACTCTCCTTCCGGTCAGGGATGTAATGGATGTGGCCATCACACCCACCAGCACCGCCATGATCGCAATGACAATGACCAGCTCCACCAGGGAAAAACCACTGTTGTTATTCTTTCTGCCAGTTTTCATAAACTATCAAATCTCCCAGATTTATATCACTGTTCTTATAGGACTTACCGTTACTGCTCAGGTAACCGTCTCCGCCATTTAAAAAATCTACCACATGATATTCCTGTGTCTTACCGGCAGCATCTACGATCGTTCTGGAATAGGTCAGGGCATGAAGCACCGCATCCCGGTCAGGTTCCACATTGACATTCTGATCCAGTGTGATCGTTCCGCCGGACAGGATCGTTCCCTGGAATTCCTTTGTCACTTTGACATCTCCGGTAGCAATGATCAGTCCACTGAACTCGCCGAATCCGGCTTCCGGATAGGTATAATCACCCTTTACAATAACTGCCTTATATCCCTGCTCCGCAAGGCTTCCTGTGGTATTGCCGAAATATTTTGACTCCACCTTATTTCCGGTACTGCCGTTTAATACAGCATGGAAGGTCGTTATCTCCCCTTCATTTACCAGATTGGTATAAGCATTGGCTGCATCCGTCTTCTCCGAAGGAAGCAGCTGCTCATAGACATCGATCATCTTCTTGGACAATGCCTGGAATTTCAACTGATCCGATGCCAAAAGTGCCTGATATCCTGCATTGGCACCATCACTGGTCAGTGTGGCATCCAACAGCTTCTCCTGACTTTCCGCAGCCGCACTGCTGTCATACATGGCCACATTGCCTGCCAGATGCATGATGTACGCTCCGTTCTGCTGTCCACGCACCTGAATGGCTTTGGTATACAGACCGGTATAGGCTTCCATGGTCTGCTGGTTGGCACCGTAATAATCCTGAAAATACCGGTTGGCATTGGCTCTCGCGGTATCAGAGGTGCTGTCAAAGCTTACATAATAATACACCAGCGTGATCTTGCTGTTGATCCGCTTGAAAATCTTCTGGATATTGTTCTGGGTCAGTCCGTACTCGGCCAGCGTATGACCATTCAGGGTAGCGGACGGAATATTCAATGCCACTTCCGTTACATCCGCCTGGTCCCTGATTTTGTCCTTATACTGCTCCAACGTGATCGGGTTGCTGGCACCGTTTAACACGGTCTTGCCGGAAGCATCCACGCCGATACACTGCGCCGGAACGAGGTAAGCCAGCTGGTCACTCTTCACAGCGATAGACTGTCCCATCATCACATCCTGTACTCCGGTGTTGCTCACACCATCCTCACTGGTAATTCCATCCTTGGCTTTCGTCAGAGAAATGTAAGAATTTCCCGCCAGCGTAAGATTCTTCAATTCATTCAGATAGATCTCCGTATCCGTGCCGTTGACCAGAATGGCGCTGCTGTCCACGCCCTTTCCATTACCGAAGCCGATATACTGTCCGGCATATTCTCCGTCGATCTGTGCTCCGGCGGTAAATACATTCCGTTCCCCGGTCATCCTGAGGTCTCCGGCCACATATACGTTGTTTCCCTGAAAGCTCAACGTTCCGTTGCTTCCCGTATTGCCCGGAATCCCTCCGTTCATGGCAATGGAACCGGCCCATACTTCACCGTACTGATCTGTGGTAAGTGTGGCTCCTTCTCCCAGATATAAGTCGGAAGCCATCACCATACGCTTGTCTTCGTTTTCATTGCCGGTGGTCTCTTTCCATTCCACCGTCACACCGTTGCCCTTGCCGGACTCTTCGCTGCCCACGATAAAACGTTCCGCATAAAAGCTGCCGCCAATGACATTTTTACTGATCAGCGTGGAATCAGAAGGAAGTGCCTGAATATTCTCCTGCGCCACCATGGAGATTCCCGTAATGGAAGGCAGTGTCACTGCCTGTGCAAAATCCATATCCGGCATCTTCACCCGGATATCGGTCTGGATCACGGACACATAGCCATCGGTATCCGTATAAGTCACTTTCAGGCCGCAGAAAGAAAGTCCGTCGGTGTACAACTGAAAACGTCCGGTAGGAATATCCGTGGTCTCCACTCTCTCCTTGTTGCCCGTCACCGGATCCGTTGTCATTACATATACCTTCAGACTGCCGCTGCTGTCCAGAGCCATCCGGTACACTACTTCCCCGGAGTCATTCAATGTCTCTAGCACCGTCCCCCGCTTTATCTCCGAAGACAGGCTGTTGAACAGCTTGGTCAGATCATAGTTGTTGATATTCATACTTCCTGTCACTGCATAATAATCCTGCATATCCTTCAGGAAATAATATCTCAGTTTGTTCTGCTTCTCCTCTGCGGAGGTTGCCTCATAATTTTTCAGGACCAGTTCATAGGCACTTCCGACAGAAGCGGACACCCGCTCTCCCATAGCCGTCCGGATCTCATCCAGCACAGTCTCTGCAGAGTAAAAATTGTCCTTCGCCTTGAGATTGTTCACCTTCATCTGATAGTTCAGCAGTGACATATACATCAAAACACTGGCTAAAATGCCAATAAAGGCCATGGCAATGATCACAACGACCATTGCTGAGCCCTTATTGTCCGTTCGTCTGTGGAATTGTCTTACCTTTGAAAATATTTTGGGATTTCTTCCGCATATCTTCATGTTTCTCGTCTTCCTTCCGGTATCTCCTCTATCTTGCGTCCGTCAGATCATTCGATCACGGTTCCCGTCATGGTAAGTACGGGGGACTGCACTCCAATCATATCTTTTACATACACCTGTACCCGCATGTCATAGATACGGTTGCGTCGCTCCGTCGGTGTCAGACCGCCGCCCGCACCCATAATATCCTTCGCCACGTCTCCGGTAGCATTTCCTGCCGCACCGGACACGCTGAGATCATTGAAAATGTATTCCGTATTGCTGCGGTCTATCAGATTCGTCCGCAGTCTGCAGGCGGAATCAATGCTGGCTCCGGCAGAGGACATCCAGCCCGGCCAGGTCTCCCGCAGTTCAAATGCCGCCTTGTAATTGTTGTTCCAGGAGGAATACGGGTTAAAACCGGTGCTTTCGTCCGTGAAGCTGTCTATTCTCTCCGCTGACGGAGTCTGCTCCACCAGGAACAGATTTGTCTGTACATTCTTCGGGTTATTTACGATCACTTTGTCTACCGCAGAAGTCACCGCACTCTGGGATGCCTCCACTCTGGGCTGCAGGCACACAATGATATTGGCCAGCTGGGAAATGATCTCCTCTGCATCCACCGGATTCCCGCTCTCCTTCTCCTTCTTAAGCTCCGCTGCTTTGGCTCTTACCGCCTCTTCATTGGAAAAGATCACATAATCCGAGCCGTTCTGGGGATAATCTCCGCTGATGCCCGTAAGGATAGCGGAATTACAATGATAGACTGTGGAAGCCGTCACCAGATACACATCTGTCTCTGCACTCTCTCCGTCTCCCAGATCCAGTAAAATGCGGCTGCTGTCTATGGATATTTCGATGGTCTTGGTAGTATTCCTGGCAATCTCCATAACGTCTCTGCCGCCGGAATACGCTTCAAAATAACCGTAAGCCTCCTGTGCGGCATCTTCCGATTCGGAATATACCGCATTCAGATTGCCTGCCAGGTTCTGGATATTTACAATATCCTTCTCATTCAGTGCCGTGTAACCGTTAGGATCCAGTGTTACTACCACATCATAGGTGCCGGAAGTCGTCTTCTCATCACGGAAGGTATATTGCCAGATACCATCTTCTGCGGAGCCGTCACCGTCCACATCCAGAGAAGCATCCTTCTGCACGCTGTTAGTAAAGCCGGTAGGGGTTGCCGCCTCATAGGTGTCTGCCATCTCCTCCAGTGTATGTGCCTCGAACTGCTCCATGACATCCTCTGCGATGGCCGTGGCATGCATGGTGTTGCGGGACTTGGCATTGGTTCTGGCAGAAGTCACAAAGCTGTGCAAAAGCGGCACAACGATGATCGACAGGATCACGATGGCGATCAGCAGTTCAATCAGAGAAAAGCCTTCGTTATTCAGTTGTCTTCTCTCCGTGTTCTTCTGCATGTGAGTCGTCCTTCCTGCTTCTGACTAATACCGGTCTCTCCGCACTCCGTGCTCCCGAAACCGGACAACCATTCGCATTCCGGACTATCGTCCTCCCTGCTCATGACTAATACCGTTTTCTCCGCACTCCGTGCTCCCGAAACCGGACAACCATTCGCACTCCGGACTATCGTCCTCCCTGCTCATGGTTGTTTGATTTGCTAATCATAGCAGTATCCTGCCTGCAAGCAGTCGTATACTGCTATGATTGCAAATCTATTATTCCACGTTTCCGAAAATAGTGTCTACGCCCATCTGCATATCCGGGATGTAAGGTGAACTGTATACCTTATCGGTTCCCAGCAGATAATAGGTGTTCATGGTCATGTTGCCGGTGAGCATTCCGTCGGTCTCGTTGTAGTTGATGCTGACGCCCTGGATGCTCTCACGTTCCTGCTGATTGTAGATGTATCTTACCAGTCCCTTGAAATCGTCATAGGTACAGGAAATGCTGATACTCAGGGGTACCTCATACATATGGGTATCTGCATAAGCAGTACCGTCCGTAGATACCGGACTTGCTACCGTCGTTGCGGCAGCTGCTGTGGTATCTGCCGCAGCATCTGTTGCTGTCGTATCCGTGGTTGCTGTTGCATCCGCAGTCGTCGTTGCCGCATCCGCTGCAGGAGTATACACCACCTCTGCTTCGGAACCGAATGCAATATTTGCCACCTCGGTACGAGTATAATCTTCCAATGTCTTTACCATCATAATGCTGTCTTCCGGTAAGATATCTGCCGGGAAACGGTTCTCAAAATTCGTGATATAGGACTGCATCTTCTCAGTAGCCTCAATGTAGTCCGCCTTACGCTGATCTAATATCTCCAGCGTTGCCACCTGGGATGACAAAGTGGCATTCTGTGCCTCAAGGGCATCTGATTTTTCATTAAAACTGGAATATACCAGAAAATACGTACACACAGCAATAAGAACACCGATCACTGCGATCAAAAGCTGAATTTCACTCTTTTTAACCTTCATCTTCCGCTGCCTCCTACTGTGCTGTCTGGGTATCGGCCTGCGCCTCACCGCTCTCTTCGGTCTCGTCCGTCAGATCCTTATAGCTTCCGGTGATGGAAAATGTCACCGCAGATTTGCCGGTCTCGTCCTTGCTGTCCGTAATATTGCTGATCTCTACATCATCAATGCTCTTCATGTTGCGGATATTCAGAATCGTACGGGCTGCCGCTGCTTTCCCCTCCACCGTCACCGACATGCTGATTCCGTCCAGATCGGAGCTGAAGCTGTTGGTGTAGAAGCTGCTGGGAAGGATCTGTTCCAGTTCATTGATGAAATCCACCAGATTCTCGTTGGGGTTCTCGGTGTATTCATACAGATATTTGTATTTGTCATACTGCGCTGCCGCAGTCAGATATTCGTTGTATACTGCCTGTGCCGGCTGCAGCTCCTGTACCCGGTTCTGCAGATACACATTCTGCGCCACATTTCCCAGATATCTGGTCACAGAGGTGGCTGCCATGGCGATGGACAGGATCACGCCCAGCACCAGTACCGCCACGCTGACAAAGGTATAATTCGTGCCACTGACCACGGTCAGTCCCTTGGACTTCTGGGTGCTCTTGTCGATCAGTCCCACAGGAGCCAGTACCGCACCCAGACAGGAAATATAGGCTGCGGGTCTGGTGGAACGGATGGCCTTGCTCATGCCGATCTTGTCATCCATCTCGGACAGGGTATGTACCTTGCGCTCCAGACAGTTGGTGAACAGCTTGCTCATGCCGCTGAAGCTGCCGCCCAGACCGGTAACATAGGACTTTTCAATGGGATTTTCACTGTTCCTGGAATCATAGAAGTCAATGACACGGCTGACACCCACGATCAGAGGCTCCAGGGAAGCGGTGATCTTCTGTCTTGCTGCTGTGACCTCCACATTACCGGCATCCTCATCTTCCCAGCGTCCGGCATTTTCTTCCCAGACTTTGTCTCCCTGATGCAGTACTCTGTTCAGACATGTTTTCTTCTGGAAACGTTCTACCGCACTCATGGGATCGTTCACGGCATAGGCTCCGGAAGCGATCATAGTATCAATAGCATCCTGCACACCGTAAGCCACCGTTCTCTGTAATAACACCTTACCGGCGGAAAGCACGGTCACAATGGTGCTGTTCTCGTCGATCTTGATAACCATGGTGACCTTCTCGGATTTTTCATCACGAAGCACCTGGTATAAGCTGTTGCTGCTGTAGTCGAAACACTCGATCTCCCAGCCGCACATCTGTGCCAACTGATAATAGCTGTTTAAAAGAGCCTTGGGTACGGCCAGAGCCATGACACGAAGCTTGCCATTCTCTGCCAGACCGCCTGCCAGATAATGTCCGATCTCATATTGGGTCAGATCCACCGGGAAATAGTCACTGGCATTGGTCTTCACCAGTGCCTCGATCTTGTTCGCCTTGACATTGGGAATCTGTACCTCACGGCTTGCCACTCTGGTAGAAGAAATGGTAAACAGCACTTTCTTCGTACGGATGCCGTTCGTTCCCAGTGCATTCACCAGATGGTCTGCGTACTCCTGTGTGGGCTGCAACATACCATCCACCACGATGCCTTCCGGTGTCTCCACCGTCAATACCTTGTAGACCTTCGGCTTCTTCACCTTATAGTCCATCTCGCAGATCTTCGTAAAAGAGTTGCCGATCTCAATACTCAATACGCGATTGTTCATTGCCATATTTCTACCCTTCCTCTTCCCGGTATTTATCATATTTCAAAAGCCTTCCGCCATCGCGGAATCTTTGAAGAACTTTCTGAAATCATGTTCGAAATGCGGATATCTTTTATAAGTAAAAATGCAGATACCACTGTAAGAATTCATTGCCCCACAGGACGGCGATTGCCACCCCCGCAGAAAGATACGGTCCCATGGCGAGGACATGTCCTTCGCCGCTTACTTTCATACGGATCAGATGAATCACGGAACCGATGATACATCCCAGTAAAAATGCGAAAATAATCAATTTCCAGCCGAGCAGCAGTCCACAGACCGCCATCAGCTTTACATCACCGCCGCCGATGGCTCTGCCTCCGGTAGCGTAATACAGAATAAGCAAAAATACACTGACACACAGGAAGCCGATCAGGAAATCCAACCACTTTGTATAGTGGAAAGCTCCGTGGATCAGCCCCAGTGCCAGTATAAATAAGTTAAATCCCACAGGGATCTCATATGTTCTGAAATCAATCACACTTAAAGCAAGAAGTGTACTAAACAACAAGCAGTAGACTAGGGAATCCACGCTCATCCCATACTTCCAGAATACGAGCAGGTACAGCACTCCGTTCAGTGCCTCGATGACGGGGTACTGAACGGAGATGTGTGCCTTACATTTCCGACATCTGCCTCCCAATGTCAGGTAGCTGAACAGCGGTACGAGGTCGTACCACCGCAGCTGGTAACCGCAGTTCATGCAGTGAGACCTGGTCGTTACAATATTCTCTTTGTTAGGAATGCGGTAGATCAACACATTGAGGAAGCTACCGATCACGATGCCATAAAGGAAAATCACTATGTAGAGAAGAATTGTTGGGAGCATGTCAGGTGCCTTTCATTGTTCTTACTAGCTAGTTGTAGGTTCCTGTAAGAATATTGTTAGTACCATCAAGTGTTGTGTCACAGGTAACAGTAATTGTCCCATTGGATACAGCAACGTTAAGGGTAATTCCAGCACCAGCTGTACTGGTCCAGTTACCGGACTTCAAACCAATTGCGTTAATTCCAGCTGCTGCCAATGCCTTGTCAGTATTTCCAGTGCAGTTTGTAGTAGACACAGTAGTCTGTGTAGTTGTAAGTGTAATCTTTCCTCCGTTAGTCAACTGATTTGTAGTTTCAACCATAGGATCTGCTGCATAAGTCTGTAACGCAGTAACAATAGAAGCTACGTTCTGAACATCAGTAGACTTTCTGGATCTCTCAACATACTTCAGAAACTGAGGTGCCAGTACACCAACCAGTACTGCCATGATAGCAATAACGATGATCAGTTCTACCAGGGAGAAACCTTTGTTTGTTAAGCTCTTCTGTTTCTTGTTCATAATTACATTCTCCTTTTTATGTGTTTTTTAATTTCAGGGTAGTGAGTTTTCCGCCCCATTTATTAATTATCGTTCTGTCCCTACACAGAACGGATAATCCTATTTTATAAACTATCGAGTGCCTCATACATGGACATCATAGGCATCATACATGCAGCGATCAGTCCACCGACCACGACTGCCAGTACAATAATGATCATAGGCTCCATAGCTGCCATGA
>ENA-OVFO01001090-OVFO01001090.1-human-gut-metagenome-genome-assembly--contig:-NODE-1090-length-12907-cov-2.548631_pt1 | contig 12907 bp, 8 predicted proteins | sample MGYA00237761_ERZ505401 | MGnify/ENA primary metagenome ERZ505401 (study PRJEB26158, sample SAMN06016330) | human gut metagenome | biome: human gut; feature: ankylosing spondylitis patient; material...
ATCATTAATTGAAACTCCAAACCTGTTCTGAAAATCCTTCACATCAACTCCTGCAACCTTTCTTAGTCCAAGAAACATGAATTCTTCCATTGCATCTTCTTTAGTCAGTATTTCAATATTTTCATGAAGTTTTCCTATATCACCGTTAAGCTCTATATACTTCTTGACATCTCTTATGTCGGAATACCGCACATTTTCTGTAAATCCTGCTGCCGAACATCCAAAGCCATAATACTCTCCTCTGTTCCAATACAGAAGATTATGCCTGCATTCGAAGCCCGGTCTGCTATAATTGGATATTTCGTATCTTTCATACCCTGCATTTCCAAGAATCTGCTTCGTTATATGGTACATGCGCCTGTCCTCTTCCTCATCAGGAACCGGCGGAAACTTGTCAATATTATCAGCCAGATAAGTGCCTTCCTCAAGAATAAGGCTATACGCCGATATATGCTCCGGCTGTAATGCCGTCACCTTGTCAAATGTATTTTCAAGAGTTGCTTCAGTCTGCCCCGGAATAGCCGACATAAGGTCAACATTAATATTATTAAAGCCTGCAGCCCTTGCCAGTCTGAAGCTTTCCTCAAACTGTTCAAATGTGTGTATTCGCCCAAGCATTTTTAATTCATTATTATCAGCAGACTGTAAGCCAAAGCTTAACCTGTTCACTCCTGCGGCTCTGTATTCTGAAAGCCTGCTTTCATTAACTGTTCCCGGATTACATTCCATTGTTATCTCAGCATCATCCAAAACATCAAAACAATCCCTGACAGCAGCTAATATGTCAGCTATACAGCCATCAGGCAGTACTGACGGAGTACCTCCGCCAAAGAATATGGATGTTATTTTATCTTTTACCTGCCCATCTGCTGTATTTCTGATTTCATTAATAAGTGCCTTAGTGTAAGCATATTTTACAGCATCACCAGCCGGAGCAGACAGGAAATCACAATATATACATTTGTGTACACAAAAAGGGATATGTATATATATCCCTTTTTCATATGTTTTATTCATCATCTAACTTTAATACGCTCATAAACGCCTTCTGTGGAATCTCTACATTACCAATCTGGCGCATACGCTTCTTTCCTTCCTTCTGCTTCTCAAGAAGTTTCTTCTTTCTTGAGATATCACCACCGTAACATTTTGCAAGTACATCTTTTCTGAGTGCCTTGACAGTTTCTCTTGCAATTACCTTGCTTCCGATAGCTGCCTGAATAGGAATCTCAAACTGCTGTCTTGGAATCTCTTCCTTGAGCTTCTCACACATTTTACGGCCTCTCTCCTCAGCATTGCCGGCAAATACAATGAATGAAAGTGCATCAACTTCTTCTTTGTTAATAAGAATATCAAGCTTGACAAGCTTAGAACGCTCATACCCCTTCATCTCATAATCAAATGATGCATAACCTCTTGAGCGTGATTTAAGTGCATCAAAGAAATCATATATAATCTCATTAAGAGGAAGGTCATACTTAAGCAGTGCCCTTGTCTGCTCAATATATTCCATTCCATTATATATGCCTCGTCTTTCCTGACAAAGCTTCATAATAGGTCCGACGAATTCTGTTGTAACCATAATCTCAGCACTTACCATAGGCTCTTCCATATAATCAATCTCAGAAGGGTCCGGCATATTAGACGGATTAGTAAGGTCAATTACATCTCCGTTCGTCTTGTGAACCTTATATATAACGCCCGGTGCGGTTGTTACAAGGTCAAGATTATATTCTCTCTCAAGTCGTTCCTGTATAATCTCTAAGTGAAGAAGTCCTAAGAATCCACATCTGAAGCCAAATCCAAGTGCAATAGATGTCTCCGGCTCAAACTGCAGGGCTGCGTCATTAAGCTGCAGCTTTTCAAGTGCATCTCGTAAATCCTGATACTTGGCGCCATCTGCCGGATATAGTCCGCAGTAAACCATAGGATTAACCTTCTTGTAACCAGGAAGCGGCTGCTCACATGGTCTGTCATTATCAGTAACTGTATCACCAACTCTTGTATCTCTTACATTCTTGATACTTGCTGTAATATAGCCAACCATTCCTGCTGTAAGCTCATCGCATGGAATAAAACGGCCTGCACCGAAATATCCAACCTCAACGACCTCTTCTACAGCTCCGGTTGCCATCATTCTTATCTTAGTACCCTTCTTGACAGTACCTTCTTTAATTCTTACAAATATTATAACACCCTTATATGCATCATATAACGAATCAAATATAAGCGCTGAAAGTGGTGCGGAAGCATCTCCTGATGGTGCCGGAATCTTAGTTACAATCTGTTCAAGAACCTCTTCAATATTAATTCCGTTCTTGGCTGATATAAGCGGTGCATCCTGTGCCTCTATTCCTATAACATCCTCAATCTCTTCAATAACTCTTTCAGGTTCTGCACTTGGAAGGTCAATCTTATTAATTACAGGAAATACATCAAGATCATGGTCTAATGCAAGATATACATTAGCAAGTGTCTGTGCTTCAATTCCCTGTGCCGCATCTACTACAAGTATAGCACCATCACAGGCTGCAAGTGCTCTTGATACCTCATAATTAAAGTCGACATGTCCCGGAGTATCAATAAGATTGAATATATATTCCTGTCCATCTGATGCCTTATATACAGTTCTTACTGTCTGTGCTTTAATTGTAATTCCTCTTTCTCTCTCAAGATCCATGTTATCAAGAATCTGCTCCTGCATCTCTCTTGATGTGAGAAGTCCGGTTTTTTCAATTATTCTGTCAGCCAGTGTTGACTTGCCATGATCAATATGTGCAATAATACAAAAATTTCTTATGTTCTTCTGATTAATTCCTGCCATTAATATAACCCCGCTTGTTTTAAATAATCTTTTATGCCATCTGCTATGGCTTGTGCTGTCTTAGTTTTATCAGTTGTTACTTTCTTTAAATCTGATACATTAGTTATAAAACCCATGTCTATTACTGTGCTTGTACATTTGCTATGAGCGTTAATATAATAATTATCCTTTGCATCTCCAACTGTACCGGTTTTCACTCCACGATTCTTAATTCCAGTACTTTTTTCCATGCTCTTAAGAATAATCCTTGAAAGCTCTGCTGCCTCAACAGGCTTTGTCGTGTGAATATAACTCTCCGCACCGGAAACTGATGTATCTGCATTATATGAATTCATTCTAAGTGACACACATATATATACTTTTGACGAATTACATATCTTTACACGTTCTTCGTCTGTAACATCCCTATCTGATGTTCTTGTCATGACAACCTCAATCCCATCGGATTCAAGCTTTGACTTAATATCAAGAGCCATTTCAAGATTTATATCCTTTTCCTTCCTGCCTGATGACGACACTCCAGTATCCTTTCCACCTTTTGATGGATCAAGACAGACTACAGCCTTTGAAGACGCCCCTTTAGATTCAACATTCTTATTATCATTAAGATATCCACTTGTTCTGGTTTCGCTCTCGGTTTCTTTGCCAATAACGTTTCCCTCACTTACAGTATCCTTAAAAAAATCATTATACACCATTAAAGTGATAACCAGCAAGCAGACAAGCGTAGCCAGTCCGAATAATTTATCTATTCTAAATGTTTTACGATGTTTCATTATAGTACCCCATTAATATTTCTTGTACTATTGTCCATAAGGAAGGGGTAAATGTCAACAACTTTTAACCATTTCTTTTCTTAACTGACGCATTATTTTCTTTTCAAGCCTTGAAATATATGATTGTGAAATTCCTAACATATCAGCAACCTCTTTCTGTGTCTTTTCTTCTCCATCCTCTGAACTCAAACCAAATCTCAAATCAACCTCTGTTTCAATATCCCTATATATAATATCCTCATCCGTTCCAATAATGTCTGACAACAGAAGTTCATTACCATCCCAGTCAACATTAAGCGGTTCATCAATTGACACTTCTGCTTTTATCTTACTGTTTCTTCTAAGATACATAAGAATTTCGTTTTCTATACACCTTGATGCATATGTTGCAAGCTTGATATTTTTATCCTTATCATATGAATTAATTGCTTTGATAAGCCCTATTGTTCCAATTGATATCAAATCCTCTACACCAACCCCTGTATTGTCAAATTTCTTCGCAATATAAACAACAAGCCTTAAATTATGTTCTATCAGGGTGTGCTTTGCTTCAGCATCAGAAGCTGTCCCCAGTGCTTCTATTGCGTTCTGTTCCTCACTTGCCCCAAGTGGTGCCGGCAATATATCTGTCCCACCTATATAATGTACGTCACCCTGCTTTAATAAACAAAAATTCTTTATAGAAGGCATTACCTTAAACTGAAAATGATCCGCCATCGCAACCTTTACTACCATATTTCTATCCATCCTTTTATTTTCTTCAAACTTCCGATTCTTCTACATAATCATGTCCTTCCCCAAAAGGGCATGATAATCCCCATTCTTATTAATCTGCCTAAGAGACATACCTATAGCCGCATGCTCCCTTTTCACAACATTTTCTCCCTCGTATATATGTATATAATCTGCTGTTATGATTTCCATCATCCCACCTGAATTTCCCACACTGTTATATGGAATCAGATGATATCCAAGCTTTTGTAAGTTATCTATGTCACTGAGAATATCGTCGAAATACGTTCTTTCAACCACTGTAACAGGTCTTTTCCCAACATAATCAATAAGGCTGTTGCCTGTATCAATTATTGCGTCCATTTCAAATTCCCGTTCTGCTACGCCAATCACAATGTGTCTTTTCAAACCATCTGTTATCCTGATAGTTTTAAGTGTCTTAAGCACAATGACAACAACTATAACCGTCACAGTAAGAAAGATTACAAGCTCACTGTCAGACAGAATTACATTTCCAATAAAATACCCTGCAAATGTGTACTTTAACCAATGCATTATCCCACCTGCAAAAAGTGCAATAAGAATCATTCCTGCACCTGCTTTCAACAGATTCCTCATATAAAGCTTTAATTGTTTTGATGTTTTCTGCTTAAAGTCTTTAGTACCGGAAAGCATTATCATAGCCATGATTAATGTTACCGGAACATATGTAATAAACTTTTCAAGCAGTGCAAATCTTAGTGGAATACACACACATATGACAGCCCATACAGCTCCTAAAGTGGCAGAAATAATCATTCTGGATATTCTGGCAGAAAATTTAAATATCCAGTCTGTTATAAGCAGCACGCACAGGTTTGCCACAAGGTTTATTCCAAACAGAACATCTGCATATATAACCGTTTCGTACATCACCTCCTTGTTTTGAATCCGTTTCTTTGTTACAAGTGGAATTATATACGACATATCATGCAAAATTTGTCAAAACAACAGAGTGGGCACAAAAAAACACCGCCAGCAAACTGACGGTGTTAAATATACTTATATTAAATTATTACTTCTTATTCTTCTGTAAAAATGTTGGAATTGTGATTCCTCTGTCCTTAACCTGTGGTGTAACAGGTGATGGCTGCTTAAGTCCTGGAAGCGGAGCATCATTTGATGCCGAAGATGTTCTTGCTGCTGGCTGTGAATATGTATACTGTGGCTTAACATTAACAGTTGGTCTTGTTGCCTGTGCCATACCTGCAAATCCTGCCATAGCCTTATTAACATTACCGTCCTCAAGACCTGTTGCGATAACAGTAATTGTAGCCTGATCTGTAACGCTCTCATCATACATAGCACCAAAGATAATGTTAGCATTATCTCCTGCAAGTTCCTGAACGTAGCTTGCAGCTTCATTAGCTTCGATAAGACTGATATCACCTGAGATATTGATGATAACATGAGATGCACCCTCAATAGTTGTCTCAAGAAGTGGGCTTGTAACAGCCTGCTTAACTGCTTCGATAGCCTTGTCATCGCCTGTAGCTGTACCGATACCGATATGTGCAACACCCTTGTCCACCATAACAGTCTTAACATCAGCAAAGTCAAGGTTAATAAGACCTGGTACATTGATAAGGTCTGTAATTCCCTGAACAGCCTGCTGTAACACTTCATCAGCCTTCTTTAATGCCTCTGGCATAGTTGTTCTTCTGTCTACTATCTCTAAAAGCTTGTCATTAGGAATAACAATAAGTGTATCTACGTTCTCCTTAAGCTTCTCAATTCCTGATTCAGCATTAGCCATTCTTGTTCTTGCTTCAAACTTGAAAGGCTTAGTAACAACACCTACTGTAAGAATTCCCATATCCTTAGAAATCTTAGCTACTACAGGAGCTGCACCTGTACCGGTTCCGCCACCCATACCACATGTAACGAATACCATATCAGCACCTTTAATTGCCTGTGTAAGTTCTTCAACATTCTCCTCTGCTGCCTTCTCACCAATCTCAGGCTGTGCGCCTGCTCCAAGTCCCTTAGTGAGCTTCTCACCTATCTGGATAGCAGTTGGAGCCTTACATAAAGTGAGTGCCTGACTATCAGTATTAATACCAATAAATTCAACTCCTCCGATATTCTCATCTATCATTCTGTTAACCGCGTTATTTCCCGCTCCACCTACACCAACAACTATAATCTTTGCTGATGACTCCTGGTCATTAGTCATTATCTCTAACAAGGTTGTTGCCTCCTTTAATATCTAAAAATTGCACTACATAATATATTATAATTTTTCGTCTAAAATATCAACCGTTTTTTTACTTTTCACGTTTAAAAATTATAGAACTTTCATCGCCATTATAATCATCAAGATACAGTGTTCCTTTAAGTGTTCCGAATCTGGATGATAACTGCTTTAATTCAAAAAGCCTGTCTGTAAAATCCTTGCTGCTTCCAAGGCTTACCTTAACATCGCCCATATAAAGCGTAATATTATAAGAGGCATCAAAATACACTTTGTCCACATCAATATCATACTTATCAAAGCTCTGTATAAGATCAAGAATTGTATTGTATATATCTGCATTTCCCACATCAAGCTTCGTATTGATTACTATTGAATCAAACTTAAGTCCGTCAATCTGCGGAACATTTTCATATAAATCCGTTGAGCTTTCTACTACAATTCCATCTTTATCAAAATACATATTACAGCCCATGTACCTGACATAACCTACTATTGCCTTTTCATATACTGTTACATAAAGCCTGTCCGGCCAGTCCGTCTCAACATCATATTTCTGGATAAATGGTATTTTGGTGTCTATTTGTCCAAAAATCCTGAAATATAGCAGATTAACATAATCACCACCAAATATATATTTTTTAAGTTCTTCATCCGAATAATGAGTTGAACCCACAAATTCTATTGTATCAGCCTCAAACACCTTATATGTAACACCAAAAAGCATTCCGGCAACAGCTGCAATAACTGCAAATATAATAAGGGCTTTCTTTCTTTTTCTGCCCCGTCTTTTTTTCTGGTTTACACTGTTACTATTCCTACTACCCATTATCTTTCCAACTTAATCTGACTGCTTATATTAAATACAACCCCAAGTTCAAGCAGCAAAAATACTGCCGCCGTACCTCCATAACTTATGAATGGAAGTGATACTCCCGTATTAGGTATTGTATTAGTTACAACTGCTATATTAAGAATTACCTGTATGGCAATATGTGCAAATACTCCTGTTGCAAGCATTGAACCAAACAAATCAGGTGCATTCTGTGCTATATGGTTAATTCTCCATAACATTACAATAAACAGGGCAATCAGGCAGAATGCTCCAAAAAGTCCCAACTCCTCACATATAACAGAGAATATCATATCATTCTGTGATTCCGGGATATATCCAAGCTTCTGAAGACTTTTTCCAAGTCCTTTGCCAAAAAGTCCTCCTGAGCCTATGGCATATAACGCCTGAACTGTCTGGTATCCCTTGTCATCAATGTATTTCTCAGGATTAAGCCATACAAGTATACGGTTTAACCTGAATTTTCCAGTCATGTTACCCGATGCTGCCATCTTCTTTATCCATGAGTAAAATGCGCCAAAAGCCACCGCTGCCAACCCCGTCAGTGCAACATATATTTTATATCCCGGATATGCCACAAATGTCATAACAACTGAGATAAGTGCTACAATAAGTGCGCTGCTCATATTAGAAGACAGCACATAAACAAGCAGTGCCGGTGCAAAACCGGCTATTATACATATCACTATAACAGTCCTGAATTTCTTTATGTTCTGCCCTGCTTTCACTATAAGAAGTGCAGTCATGGCAATCGTTCCAATCTTTACAAGCTCCGCAGGCTGGAATTGTCCCAAACCCGGAATCTTTATCCATCTGGTAGCTCCATTTCTTGTAATTCCAAGAGGAGTCTTTAAAAGGAACATGCAAAGAAGTCCGCCTATATATATTACAACTGCAAGCTTCTTGATAATCTAAAATCTTAGTTTCAACTATCATTAAAGCAAAGCCTATTATAGTAAATATAAGCTGTTTTCTGAAATAAAATTCCGGATCACCCTCTTCAATCTGCGCTGTATATGAGCTTGTGCTGTAAATCATTGTAAGTCCAAAGCCAACTATGAATACAAGCACAAAAAGAAGAGTGTAATCAAAGTAAAATCCATATTGTTTTCTCTTTTTTCTGTTTCTGTTATTTCTTCTATTTCTATTATTCCCCGGCATAAAGCACCGCCTTTTTACAGATTATTGACAAGATCCTTGAATATTCTTCCTCTCTGTTCGTAGTTATCGAACATTCCCCAGCTTGCACATGCAGGAGATAAAAGAACCGCATCTCCACTCACCGCATTTTTAGCACATATATCTACTACCTGTTCCATTGAATCAGCATATTCGATATTATCAAAGCCATATTTCTTACATGTATCAGCAATCTTGGCACTTGTCTGTCCTATAAGCACAAGAAGCTTAACCTTATCCTTAAATGCCTTTACATAAAGGTCGAATTCTGAGCCTTTATCATAACCTCCGCCGATAAGAATTGTAGGTTTAACCATAGCTTCAATAGCCTTAACTGCTGCCTCCGGGTTAGTTCCCTTGGAATCATTATAGTAATCAACACCATTCTTAGTTGCAACATATTCAATTCTGTGTTCAACAGCCTTAAATTTCTTAACCTGTTCTATTATAATATCATCAGGAATTCCGGCAGCCTTAGTCATTGCAATTGCTGCACATACATTTTCATAGTTATGCTTTCCTAAAAGATTCATGTCATGAACATTCAACATGTCATAATCATTAGTTCCATCTGTATACTTAATCATCTCACCATCTACATATGCTCCTACTGATGGCTTTCTTTCACTTGAAAACCACACGACATCAGCCTTACACTCAGGTGCAAAGTCTGTAAGATACTTATCCTCAAGATTAAGCACACATGTATCTGCCTTAGTCTGGTTCTCACTTATTCTTTCCTTGGTCCATGCATAGCATTCCATTGTATGGTGTCTGTTAAGATGGTCAGGTGTAATATTAAGAATTGCAGATACAATCGGATGGAATTCATGTACTGTCTCTAACTGGAAGCTGCTTATCTCAGCAACTGTATATGAGTCCTCACTTGTCTTTAACACTTCACCTGTATATGAATTGCCTATATTACCAACGACAAATGTTTTCTCATTATATGCAGCAATTATCTGTCCAACAAGTGCTGTAGTTGTTGTCTTTCCGTTAGTTCCTGTAATTGCAATAACCTTACCCTTATCATAATTATATGCAAGCTCAATCTCGCCCCATACAGGGATACCGGCATTCTTAAATGTAAGCACTATCGGACTGTCAATAGGAACCCCCGGACTTATTACAAGCAAATCAATCTTCGAAAGAAGTGCCTCATCAAATGCTCCGATGATAATCTCTGCCTTGTTATCACCTAACTTCTCCTGCAACTTCTGTCTGTCAAGCTTTTCATTGCCATCATACAGTATGCAGTCAGCACCAACTTTATTCAAAAGGTCTACGGCTCCAATACCGCTTATACCTGTTCCCACGACCATTACCGTCTTATTCTTTAAATCCATCGTCGTTTACTTCCTTTCATACAAAATGTATACAAAAATATATTACTATCAATCATCGTTTTTTTCAAGTTGAACTGACCTTTCTATACCAATATACGGCAATATATTTTCATACAGTGTCTTAACAACAGGAGCAGCAATTGTTCCACCATAATATACACCTGTTGGTTCATCAATTAAGCACATCGCTATAACCTGTGGATTATCAGCCGGAGCAAATCCTATGAATGATGAAATATATTTTCCTGAACCTCTTGGCAGCTTCTGTGATGTTGCCGTTTTTCCTCCTATTGAATAGCCGTCAATATATGCTTTCGTTCCTCCGCCTTCTGACACTACACCCTCAAGAATCTTTTTCATCGTTTCACTCGTTTGGGATGATATTGCCTCATCCTGTGTTGAATATGCAAATTCATTTACCACTGAACCATCTGATGAACCTGTGTATAAGCCAAAATGTGGTGTAACAAGTCTTCCACCATTTACAATCGCCGAAACAGCCCTTAACATCTGAACGGGTGTTATCTGGAAAGACTGTCCGAATGACATTGTGGCAAGCTCAACCGCACCTACATTTTCCTGCTTATGAATAATCGTTCCTGCCTCTCCTGACAGATCTATTCCTGTCTTTGCAAGAAGTCCAAGCTTACCCATGTACAGATACATATTATCAGTACCGACTCTTCTGCCCCATTCAACAAATGCCGGATTACACGAATTATACACTGTATGTGTAAAATCCTGTGTTCCATGTCCTGTTGTTTTGTGACATCTTATTCTTCTGTCAGAAACAACCGTTGCACCTGAACATGTGAAAGAATCATTTAAACCCACCACGCCTGTCTCAAGTGCTGCTGTTGCAGTAACCGTCTTAAATATTGAGCCCGGTTCATATGTATCATTTATGCAGAAATTCCGCCACATATTATTAAGAAGATCCATCTTATCCTTCTGCGCCTCTTCCTCATCAGGCTCATAATTAAGCTCATACGGAGAATTAAGATTGTATTCCGGAACATTTGCCATAGCAAGTATCTCGCCATTATCCGGACGCATTACAATTATGCTTACCTGTTTTGCCTCTTTCTTTACCATAGTCTCCCATGCAAGCTGGGTTGCATATTTCTGTATATTAACATCAAGCGTTGTATACAGATCCTGTCCGTCAACTGGCAGAATACGATCTTCCCGGCTGCCCTTTATCTCAATCCCCCCTGCATCTGACAGTGTAAGAATCTGACCGTTAGTACCTGACAGATATGTGTCATATTTAGCTTCCAGTCCAAGTATTCCCTGATTATCAGCACCAGTAAAGCCAAGCACTTTTGAAGCCAGTTCATTATACGGATATACCCGCTTATAATCCTCGTCAATCTTAACACCCGGCAGGTCATATTCCCTTATTGCATCTCCGATATCCTTTGCCACATTTGTCTTAATATATTCCATAGAGGATACTTTCTTAACTTTCTTAGTCACTTCCTCTACGTCCATATCAAGTTCACCTGCAAGCACTTTTATAACCTTATCTTCGTCCTCTATCTGACTATGTATTACAGAAACTGTACATACCACTTCATTAGCTGCAAGTATTTCGCCATTTCTGTCAAGAATCCTTCCTCTCTTTGCCTTAATTCTCCTCTCCCTCTGATGAAGCTCATCAGCCTTTTGCATATAATACTCTGACTTTACCGTCATAATAACGCCAAGCCTTACGCATTCAAGAATACAAACCATAAGGATTGCAACTATCATTAACACAAGTTTTTTTCTATGACTGGTACTGAGCCAGCCAAATGTGCCATTATCCTTCATTGACAAATAACCCCGCTTTAGTCTTCTACATTTTATGAGAAGCAAAGCAGGGTTATTCTACTTATTATTACATAATTTTAGTTACTGCCTGTTGTAGCCGGTTCCGAAACAGGGACATCTGAAACTCCTGATTCCTCCGGTGCATTTCCCGGATCAACATATGGCTCGTCTGTATCCTTATACACATTCATATAAGGCAGCAGCTCCGTCATAATATCTTTTGCAAGTATAAGTGCATCTGATGTACTTCCCGATGTTCCAGTCGTTCCATCCGGTTCATCAAGAACAATGTATATTGCAAATTTAGGATCATCTGCCGGAGCATGCCCTATAAATGAGATAACCCACTTAAGGTCAGCTCTTGGGATTTTCTGTGCAGTACCAGTCTTTCCTGCAATAGAATACCCCTCTATATACGCCTTATGTGCTGTTCCTAATTCTACTGTATTTTCCAGATATTTTCTAAGATACTTTGATGTTGAAGCAGTTACTGTCTGCCTTACAAGAACCGGTGAATTTTCTTTAACAACTTCCCCATTAGCTGATTCTATTCTCTTAACAATATGTGGCTGATAATACTTGCCATCATTAATAAGAGAACTGTACGCTGACAGCATCTGTACCATATTAACATTAACATTCTGTCCAAATGAATTGGTTGCAGCATCTATTGTAGTTATCTTATTCTCATCATACATAATACCTGTAGCTTCACCAGGAAGGTCTACACCAGTCTTTGCACCAAATCCAAACATTTTCTCATACTGTGCAAATCTGACATTGCCAAGCTTTATTGCAATATTAATCATGTAAGGATTACATGAATTTTCCAATGCCTGCGACAATGTAAGCACACCATGGCTTCCTATTGTTGAATATGAGTGGCACTTAATCATATCAGGACCAACATACTCATATCCCTTACATTCATAAGTATCTCCATCATGCACAACGCCTTCTTCAAGACCTGCTGCAATAGTAAATGGCTTATAAGTTGAACCCGGCTCATATGACTCTGATACACAATAGTTAGTCCATAACTGATACAACGCATTGGTTACATCTGTATCCGACATTGACGCAAGCTGCTCTTCAGAATATACATTTGCAAGATTTCTGGGATTATTAAGGTCAAACTGTGGATAG
>ENA-OVFO01001100-OVFO01001100.1-human-gut-metagenome-genome-assembly--contig:-NODE-1100-length-12854-cov-2.364169_pt1 | contig 12854 bp, 9 predicted proteins | sample MGYA00237761_ERZ505401 | MGnify/ENA primary metagenome ERZ505401 (study PRJEB26158, sample SAMN06016330) | human gut metagenome | biome: human gut; feature: ankylosing spondylitis patient; material...
GCAGCCAAGCGGCAGGCCGATCGCCAGCGCGATCAGCAGGCTCAGCACAATCAGAGGGAACGTTACGGCGGCGCGCATGGCGATCTGCCGCGCGACCGGCCGTCCGCCGACTGCGGACACGCCGAGGTCGCCATGCAGCATGCCCGCCATCCAATCGCCATATTGTGCGACGAGCGGCTTGTCCAAGCCGAATTCGGCGCGCAGCGACGCAATGCGTTCGGGGGTGGCGTTCGTGCCGGCGATGACCGCGGCGACATCTCCCGGCAATACGCGCAGCATCACGAACACCAGCGCGGACAGGCCCACCAAAGCCGCTACGAACAGCGCCAGCCGCTTTCCCACGAATCGCATGGAAATACCGTTCCCTTACTTATTCTTGGAGATCCGCCACAATGGCAGCACCGTCTGGCTGAGCTTGCTGGGGAAGCCCTGCACGTGCTTGTTGACGGCCACCGTCACGCGGTAGCCGAACAGCCAGTCCGCCGGCGCGTCCTCGCTGACGGCCTTCGCCGCCTGCTTGAGGTATTCGTTGCTTTCCTCCTCGTCGGTGGCCGCGAGCGCCTTGGCGTAGAGCGCCTGCACGTTCTTGTTGTCGTAGTGGTAGTAGTACTCCGGCGTGGTCCACTTGTAGAAGTCGTGGCTTTCGGCGTGGTCCACCAATGACAGCTCGTAGTCGCCGTTGGCGTGCACGTTCTGCAGCCATGTGGAGAATTCCACATAGTCGATCTTCAAATCGATGCCGATTTTGGCGAGCTGGCTCTTGAGCTGGTCGCCCAGTTCGGTGCCGTACGTGTTGGCGTAGGTGAGGGTGAGCCGCAACGGTTTGTCGGTGGTATAACCGGCTTCCTTCATAAGTTCCTTGGCCTTGTCCACGTTGTACGGGTACAGGCCGGTCAGGTCCTCGTAACCGGGGTCGACGGACGGGATCGGACCGCCGAGCGCGTAGTCGACGTTGCCTCGGGAGGCGATGATCTCCTTGTGGTTGATGGCGTAGCGGATGGCCTGGCGGACGCGCTTGTCCTTGAGTTTGGCGTTCGTGCAGTTGAAGGCGAGGACGAACTTGTCACTGCCGTCGGCCGCGGACACCGTGTATGTGCTGGCATCCAATGATTTGGCGAGCGTGGCGTTCACCGGGGAAAGCACGTCGACGTCACCGCTTTTCAGCGCGTTGACGGCTGCGTTGTCGTCGGTGAGGAAGCGGATCACCACGTTCTGGGTGGCGGGCTTGTGCGCGGTTCCCCAATATTTCGCATTGGCTTTGAGCACCATTTTGCTGGCCGAGTCGAAGGATTCGACAGTATACGGGCCGGAGCCGACTGCTTCGGTTTTCGCGTTGTATTTGGCGTTTTTGTCGAACACGAGGCCAGGACGTCCGGTCAGATACCACAGCAGGTTGGAGTCGGGGGTGGAAAGGGTGAGCTTGACCGTGTTGGCGTCCACCGCTTCGGCCTTGTCGAGGCTGGCCACCTGATTGGCGTTGTAGTACTGCTTCTCCTTGAGCTGGTTGATGGACCAGGCCACGTCGTCAGCGTCGAGCTTGTCGCCGTTGGAGAAGGTCATGTTCTGGTTGAGATGGAAGGTGTAGGTCTTGCCGTCCTTGGAAATGTCCCAGGATTTCGCGAGGCCCGGCTGCACTTTGTTGTCGGAGTCGCGCGACAGCAGCGCTTCGTAGACGTTGCCGATCAGCACCTGTTCGATGGCCGATCCGGACTGGTGGCGGATGTCGAGGCTGACCGGGGCGAGTTTGAGCCCGATGGTGACGGTGTCGGCTTTAGTTACGCCGGAAGTGTTCGCGTCATCGTTTTTGCCGCGCGTCACTGCAATGGCGACGATCACCGCGACGGCGGCGATGACGGCGATCAACGCGATAAGCCACTTCTTCGGGCCTTGCGATTTCGCGCCGTTCGACGATTTCGCACGCGCGTTCAGCGTGGCGTCGGTGCTTGCCGTGGACTGCGGCTGCTGTTCGTTCTCCTGTTTGGTTGCGTCGGCTTCGCCGTGCGCACCGGTAGGTGACGACATGGGATTTCTCCTCTTCGTATTTTCGATTATGTGTTGTGATTGCGGTTGACCGCCTGCGTGAGGTCGATCACCACGGCCTGATTCTACCGTCCGCCATACCCGCGGCCCGTTCGGATTCGCCCGCAAAGCGCGCGGAGGCTTCGGCCCGGTTATATACTTGACGCAGTCGCGGCAGGTCACAACGAGAAGGACGGTTGATCCATGGCGCATATTCTTTTGGGGGTCACCGGCAGCATCGCCGCGTTCAAGGCCTGCCATCTTGCCTCCGATTGGAGCAAGCAGGGGCATGAGGTGCGTGTGGTGATGACCGCCGCCGCACAGGAGTTCATCACTCCCCTGACGTTCAGTTCCCTCACCCACACGCCGACACGCACGTCCATGTTCGCCGCCGGACATCGTCCCGGCGCTACGGCCGACGTGACGCCCGGACCGGACGGTCCGCTGCAGATCAGCCACGTGGCCGACGCGAAGTGGGCGAATCTGCTGGCAGTCGCTCCGGCGAGCGCCGATATTATCGCGAAAATCGCCTGCGGCATCGCCGATGACCAGCTGACCAGCACCATACTCGCGTACGACAAGGGACCGAAGATCCTGTGCCCCGCCATGAACGTGCATATGTATGAAAACGCCGTGACGCAACGCAATCTCAATACCTGCCGTGAGCTCGGTTGGACGATTGTGGAGCCGGAAAGCGGCATGCTGGCCTGCGGCGACGCCGGCAAGGGACGTATGGAGGAGCCGGCACGCATCGAAACGGCGGTGAAAGCGCTGCTGCTTGCGAATCGTCCGGACGGCGAGCTGCCGCTTAAGGGACTTGCCGTGCTCGTCACCGCCGGCCCGACGCAGGAGCCGCTTGATCCGGTGCGGTTCCTCACCAACCATTCCACCGGCAAGATGGGGTATGCCTTGGCCGAACAGGCACGCGATCTGGGCGCACAGGTGACGCTTGTGTCCGGTCCGGTGGCGTTGGACGCCCTGTATGGTGTGGATGTGGTCAATGTCACGACCGCGCAGGATATGTTCGACGCGGTGACGAACCGGTTCACGGACACGGACATCACCGTCATGGCCGCGGCCGTCGGCGATTTCCGTCCGGTCGAGCAGGCCCGGGACAAGATCAAGAAGAACGGGCGCAGCGGCATCGAACTCGAGCTCACCTCGAATCCGGACATTCTGGCTTGGGCCGGCGAACATAAGCGGCCGGACCAGACATTGTGCGGATTCGCCATGGAGACGCGCGACCTTGAGGCCAACGCGGCGAAGAAGCTTAACGGCAAGCATTGCGACATGCTGGTGGCCAACAATCTGCGCACCCCCGGCGCCGGTTTCGCGACGGACACGAACGTGGTGACGGTGCTGACGCCGGGCGAAACCGCAGACAGGCCAAGCATCGAACGATGGAGCAAGATGGGCAAGGACGCACTTGCGAAACGTATTCTTGTCAAGCTCGCAGCCATGCGTGCGGACGGCGAACGGCGCTAACCGCAGCATTTTCGAATCGCAATAACCGTATCAATCGCAATAATCGCAATATTTCAACGGAACTTCCGCAAAACGCGAAGGAGAACGCAACATGCTTCTGATGGCTGTGGATATCGGCAACACGAACGTCGTGATCGGTTTCATCGACGATGGGCGCATCGCGGGCACGTACCGCATCACCACGAAGGCGAACCACACGTCCGACGAATACGGGCTGATGATCACGCAGTTCCTGGCTTTGAGCGGCTACAAGCCGGCGGATGTCGATGATGTGATCATTTCGTCCGTGGTGCCGAAGGTCATGCATTCGTTCCGTGCGAGCATCGTGAAGTTCCTCGACATCGATCCGATGATCGTGGGACCGGGCATCAAAACGGGACTCAACATCCGCATGGACAATCCGCAGAACATGGGCGCGGACTGCATCGCCGACTGCGCGGGCGCGTATTACGAGTATGGCGGGCCGATTCTGGTGGCTGATTTCGGCACGGCCACCACGTTCAACTACGTCACCGCGGACGCGTCGGTGATTTCCGGACTGATCACCACCGGTATCCGCACCGCCGCGGCCGCACTGTGGGAAGGGACGGCGCAGCTGCCGGAAGTGGAGATCACCCGTCCGAAGTCGATTCTGGCGAAGTCCACGAAACCGGCCATGCAGGCGGGCCTGTACTACAACTTCCTCGGCGGCATCGAACGCACGATCGCGCAGTTCCATAAGGAGATCGACGAGGATTTCCGTGTGGTGGCGACGGGCGGATTGAGCCGCGTGTTCGCCGACGACACGAACATGATCGACATTTACGATCCGGACCTGATTTTCAAGGGCATGCGGCACATCTACGACCGCAACGTCCGCTGATTCAAGAGCCAGCGACGGGAACCGGCGATCATAGCCCGGCAATCTGAAAACCGACGGCCTGCGGATAATGCGCTATCCGCAGGCCGCACTCGATTAAACCAATTACACAGACGCTATTGGATGGTGAAGCCCTGGTTGGCTCCGTATTCTTTCAGGTCCTTCTGCCATAGGGCTATGCCGCCCTTAAGTTTGATGCGGTCGGACGATTCGGTGTTCTTCAACGCATCGCCGATGTTGGAGGTGTCGGAGACCTGACCGCCTGCGGCGATGATGTTGAGCCTGTTCTGCTCTTTGCGCAGCAGGCTCGACCATTTGTAGGCCTTGCCCACCGTGGACCGGAAGTCGCTGCGCGCATACACTTCGAACGGCAGATACTGGTATCCGGTCGACACGTTCTCCGCGGCCTGGGACAGCACGCGGTTGTATTCCTGCCCGCCGAAATAGGGCACTTCGATGCCACGGTCGTCGGTCACCGTGGTCTTGCTGAGGAATTTCGAGTCGGATAGGGTGTTTTTGTCGGCTGGGAACGCGCCGCCATCCACGCGGGTTGTGATGCCTTTGGCATTGTGGCAGGCGTATTCGATGAAACGGTATGAGGCTTCGGGTTTGCGGGAACGTTGCAGCACGGCAAGGGCCGAACCGCCGTTTTCCGATGTGGTGGCCTTGCCGTCGGGCGTCGGCATCTGGGCCACGCGCCACAGGCCGGCCGCGCCGGGAATGTCGGACATGAGCAGCGAAGGCAGCCATGCGCCGGAGAACAGCGAGGCGACTTTGCCTTGTCCCACGGCCGATTTCCATCGATCCGACCATGACGTGAGGTTTGTTGCCACCAAACCCTCATCGATCATCTTCTGCCAGAATTCGGTGAATTCGCGGGTGCCTTTATCTTCGGTGAGTCTGATGGTCACGTTCTTGCCATCGTTGGACGTGGAGAACGGGCGTCCGCCGGCGAGCCAGATCATCGTGTCGTAGAAGCTGGCGTCGCCGGAATCGGCGGTGATGTACACGCCGATTTTCTTGAGTTTTTTGGCGGCCTCGTAGTAGTCGTCCCATGTGCGGATCTTGGACGCGTCCACGCCAACCTGTTCGAACACGCTGTTGTTATAGAAGAAGGCCATCGGGCCGGAGTCCATGGGAAGCCCGTACACCCGTCCGTTGAGCTGCACCGACGCCCAGGTGCCGGGCGTGTAGAAATCGGCATAGCCTTCGGTTCTGCCGGTGATGGGCACGAGCTGGCTGCTGACCGCGTACTGGCGCAATGCGTAATATTCCAGCTGCACCACGTCGGGAATGCCGTAACCGTCTTGGATGGCGTTGTTGAGTTTGTCGTAACCGCTGGTGTTCTTCCAAACCACGTGGATGTCGGGATTGTCTTTTTCGAAGCCGACGATGACCTGTTTCATGCTCGGCTCCCACGACCATACGGTGATCTGTGTGCGTGTGTCCGTATTGGCCCCGCATGCGGCGGCGCTGGCCGCCATGACGCCCGCGCAGCAGATGGCGATGAGCTGCTTCACCAGTTTCGCCGATTTCAGCACCACGCCCACGGACCTCCGTTTTGTATTTCGCCTGCGATTACCACCATAAGATTATACGGGTCATGCGGAAGCCACGCACAAGCCTGGAAAGACTCCCCATATCCACCCAAATACGCCGAATGCGGAAGAACCGCTCCGGAAGCGAACTTCCAAAGCGGTTCCCTGCGATATCGCATCGGCGGCTAAGCCGGTACGCAATCAAGCTTCGATGCCGAGCTTGGCGCGTTCCTTCTTGGAATACATGAAGGCCGGCAGCTGACGGCCCTGCTTGAGCCAGGCATGGTATTCGGCGGTGGCCGCGAACTCCACATCGGAAGCGGAGTTCAGGCAGGTTTCCACGGAATCCTGGATGACGCCGATGATGAAGCCGACGCCCACCACCTGCATGGCGATGTCGTTGCTGATGCCGAACAGCGAGCAGGCCATCGGGATGAGCAGCAGCGAGCCGCCTGCCACGCCGGACGCGCCGCATGCGCCGAGCGCGGAGACCACGGACAGCAGGATGGCCGCCGGCAGGGAAATCTGGATGCCGAGCGTGTTGGCGGCAGCCATGGCCATGATGGTGATGGTGATGGCCGCGCCGTTCATGTTGATGGTGGCGCCCAGCGGAATGGACACGGAGTACATGTCCTTGTCAAGCCCGAGCTTCTCGCACAGCTGCATGTTGACGGGGATGTTCGCGGCGGAGGAGCGGGTGAAGAACGCGGTCAGGCCGGATTCCTTGAAGCAGCGGTAGACCAGCGGGTACGGGTTGCGGCGCAGGAAGATGAAGATGACGAGCGGGCCGAACACGAGCACCATGAGCAGCATGGTGCCGACGAGCAGGAGCAGCAGGCTGCCGTACTTGGTGAATGCGGACAGGCCGTTGTCGGCCACGTTGGTGAACACGAGGCCCATGATGCCGAACGGGGCGAGGTTGATGACCCAGCGGATCACCTGGGACACGGCGTCGGCCACGTTGGCCATGAACGCTTTGGAGCTTTCGTTGGCGATGGACTTCATGGCGAGTCCGAACAGGCAGGCCCACATCAGGATGCAGATGTAGTTGCCGTCGATGATGGCCTGGATCGGATTGGCCACGATGTTGGTCAGCAGCGTCTGGATGACTTCGGAAAGGCCTTGCGGCACCACGTCGGCTTTGGCGGCCTTGCCCAAGGACAGGGTCTGCGGGAATAGACGGGAGGTCAGCACGGCCACGACCGCTGCCAGGAACGTGGTGAACAGGTACAGGAACAGCACGGTGCCGAAACGGCGGTCGAGTTTCGACGTGCCTTGCGCAAGGGCGCTGGCCACCAGTACAAACACCAGAATCGGGGCCACGGCCTTCAACGCGGCCACGAACAGGGTGCCGAATTCGCCGATCCAGGTCACGTGGGGCATGGTCAATGCCAGCACGGTGCCGATGATCAGGCCGACGATGATACGGACGATCAGCGATGCGCCGTTGTAGATGTCGGCGACGCCGCGGACGGCTTTCGAGATTTTACCCATGGTTCTCTCTTACTCTCGTGATGCCGGAAACGCTCCGGCAAGTCAACAGAACGCCATGATAATCGGGCGTGTCGGGCGAGATAGGGGAATGTCCAAAATCGTGGGTTTCTATAAGCCCGCGCCCAACGGCACGTGCGATACGAATCGACGTGGCTCGCCGTTGAGCGGGTCATCGAATCGCAGTTCGCGCGCCACCAATTCCAAGGGTTGCGAGAATTCGTCGTACGCGCGCTGCACGATGTCCGGGTAGAAATCGTCGCCCAATATCGCCAGTCCGAGCGAATTCATATGCACGCGCAACTGGTGCGTCTTGCCGGTTTTCGGATGCAGCGTGTAATTCACGTACGGTCTGCCGGCAACGAAGCGGATGCCGCTTCCCCGTTCGATCAGCGTTTCCGCGTTGGGCACGTCGGCGCTTTCGTACGCCTGCAATCGTCCACGATCCTTGTTGATATGCGACCTGCGTACCAGCGGAAACGGCAGGTGCCGGTCGATGCGCACCGCCGTTCCATATCGCGGCCGCTGCGTCGGGGCGAGCGGTGCCAGGCATTCGTAGGCTTTGACGGTTTTGCGATTTTGGAACAGCATCTGGTACGCGCCTCGCGCAGACGGATTACGTACGAACACGACGACGCCTGCGGTCAGTCGGTCCAAACGGTGCGCCGGCGTGATGTTCGGCTCGTCGTACCGCTCGCACAACCGGACCAGCGCGGTTTCGCGATACCACATGCCGCGTGGCGTGGTGGCGAGGAAATGCGGCTTGTCGATGACGATGATGTTCTCGTCCTCGTACAGAACCTCATATTCGAAGGGAATATGAGGTTCCTCGAGCACGTACCGGTGCCTGCGTTCGTTACTCAACGGTGACGGACTTGGCGAGATTGCGCGGCTTGTCGACGTCGTAGTTCTTGAGCTTGGCCATGTCCATGGCGAACAGCTGCAGCGGCACCACGTCCACCAGCGGGCTCATCAGCGTCGGGCATGCGGGACGCCAGAAGACCACGTCGGCGTAACGTTCCACGTCCGGATCGTGTTCCTCGGCCACGGCGATGATGTAGGCGCCACGGGCCTTGACCTCTTCGATGCCGGAGATGACTTTGGAGTGCAGCACGTTGCGGCCGCGCGCCGGCGGCACGATGAATACGACCGGTTCGCCTTCGTCCACCAAAGCGATCGGACCATGTTTCAGTTCGCCCGCGGCGAAGCCTTCGGTGAACGTGTAGGCGATTTCCTTGAGCTTCAACGCGCCTTCCATGGCCACCGGATAGCCCACATGGCGGCCGAGGAACAGGAACGATTTCGCATCCACCATCTGTTCGGCGGCTTCCTGCACGATCTTGGTCTGGGTGTCGAGGACCCACTGGATCTTGCGGGGCATGTCCTTCAGAGATTCCAAAGTCTGGGCGATTTCGTCTCGATACATGGCACCCTTGACTTGGGCCAGATACAGGCCGAGCACGTATGCGGCGGTGATCTGCGCCACGAACGCCTTGGTGGAGGCGACCGCCACTTCCGGACCGGCGTGGGTGTAGAGCACCGCGTCGGATTCGCGTGGGATGGACGCGCCCTGCGTGTTGCAGATGGCCAATACCTTGGAGCCCTGTTCACGCGCGTGGCGCAACGCCATCAGCGTGTCCATGGTCTCGCCGGACTGCGAAATGGCCACCACCAACGTTCGGGGGGTGAGGATCGGGTCACGGTAGCGGAATTCGTGGGCGAGTTCCACTTCTACCGGAATGCGCACCCAATGCTCGATGGCGTATTTGGCCACCATGCCCGCGTACGCGGCCGTGCCGCAGGCGATGACGATGATCTTGTCGATGGCTTTGAAATCATGCTCGTCGATGCGCACCTCATCGAGGTTGATGTTGCCGTTCTCGTCGAGACGCCCCAGCAGAGTGCGCTGCACGGCGGCCGGATCCTCATGGATCTCCTTGTCCATGAAGGAGTCCCAGCCGCCTTTTTCGGCAGCCGAGGCATCCCAATCCACGGTGTAGGTCTTCGGATCGGGCACGATGTTGCCCATGAAGTCGGAGACGACGACCTTGTCTGCGGACACCATCACGGCCTGGTCCTGGTCGATTTCCATGGCGCGCTTGGTGTAGGCCACGAACGCGGCCACGTCGGAGCCGAGGAAGTTCTCGCCTTCGCCAAGACCGACCACCAGCGGCGAATCGTGACGGGCGCCAACCACGATGTCCGGCTGTCGCACGTCCGTGGCGAGGATGGTGAACGCGCCTTCCAGCATGCGTGCGAGACGGCGGACGGCCTTGAACAGGTCAGGCTTACCGGTTTCCTCGATGATCTTGTCGCTGATCTTGCCCAGCAGCTTCGCCGCGACCTCCGTATCGGTTTCGGAGACGAAATGGTAGCCTTCCGTCTGCAGGTCGAGACGCAGCTGGGACGCGTTTTCGATGATGCCGTTGTGGATGATGGCCACTTTGCCGTCACGCGAGGTGTGCGGATGCGCGTTGGTGTCGTTCGGCACGCCGTTGGTGGCCCAACGGGTGTGGCCGATGCCCACGGTGGCTTCCGGCATCGGATCGCGTTCGATGTCCTGCACCAGGTTGGCCAGACGTCCGGCCTTCTTACGCACCGCCACATGGTCCATGCCGGGCGCGGTCAACGCCACGCCGGCCGAATCATATCCACGGTATTCCAATCGCTGAAGACCCTGGAGGCAGACCTCCAAGGGTTTGCCGCACGCGGTCCGAACATTTCCTGCATATCCTACGATTCCACACATAGCTCCTTAGCCTATCGGGTAAGGATGTCAATCATGAAACCAAGCCGCGCGTCCTTACAAATCTTTGCCATATATGCGAAATCCCACTCCCCCAGGGAAATCGTGCGAACCAGTGGCGCACGCAACGCGCCCATCGTCGGCAGCAAAAAGAAAACCCAACCCACCGGACGTCTGCGGACGCTTGACGTCAGTGGATTGGGAATTTACGGCAGTACGACAGCCTTACTTGCTACAGGACGTGCTGCAAGAAGTCCTTAAACCTCGACTCCTTCGGATGGTCGATGATCTCCGGTCCGCCCTGTTCGACGACCACACCACCGTCCATGAAGACGATCTGGTCGGCGACCTCGCGGGCGAACCCGATCTCATGGGTGACGACCACCATGGTCATGCCTTCCTTGGCGAGGTCGAGCATGACGTTGAGCACTTCGCCGACCAGTTCCGGATCAAGCGCGGATGTCGGCTCGTCAAACAGCATGATCTCCGGCTTCATGGCAAGCGCGCGTGCGATGGCCACGCGCTGCTGCTGACCGCCGGAAAGCTGCGCCGGATAGTAGTCGAGGCGCTCCCCCATGCCGACGCGGTTCAGCTCCTCGATGGCGAGCTTGCGAGCTTCCTGCTTGTCCATGTGCTTGACGTGGACAGGAGCCTCCATGACGTTTTCAAGAGCCGTCATGTGCGGGAACAGGTTGAAGCGCTGGAACACCATGCCCAGTTTGGAACGCTGTTCGGCCACTTCCTTGTCGTTCAGGGTCTGCAGCACGCGTTCGCCGCCCTTGTCGACGTATTTGTAGCCGATCATCTCGCCGTCGACGTCGATCTCGCCGCCGGTCAGGGTCTCCAGCTGGTTGATCAGACGCAGGAACGTGGATTTGCCGGAGCCGGACGGACCGAGGATCACGGTGACGGTGCCCGGCATGACGGTCATGTCGATGCCTTTGAGCACATGCAGATTGCCGAAGGCCTTATGAACCTGCGTCGCCTTGACTGCAGGAACAATTTCGTTGGTTGTGATTTCGCTCATGGTCGTTCCCCTCACGCGGTCATTCCCGCGAACGTGGCTTCGTTCTGCTTGTCGATGTCATCCTTGGGCTCGCCGAAGGTCTTGCCTGGCAACGGCGTGCGCTTGCCGCGGGCGCCGGCCGGACGGGCGTCGAAGCCCTTGCCGAAGTGCTTTTCGAGTCGCGACTGGATGACCATCAGGATGGAGGTGATGACCAGGTACCAGATGCAGGCCACGATCAGCAGCGGAATCGGCTTGTACAGACGGGTCGCGATCGCCGTGGTGGCGAACTGCAGTTCCAGCGTGAACGGCACGGCGTTGACAAGCGACGTGGTCTTCAGCATGCCGATGAACTCGTTGCCGGTCGGCGGGATGATGATGCGCATGGCCTGCGGCAGCACGATGCGACGCATGATGAGCGTGCGCTTCATGCCGAGGGCCTTTGCGGCTTCCGTCTGCCCCGGATCGACGGCCTCGAGGCCGGCGCGCACGATTTCGGCCAGGTAGGCGGCTTCGTTCAGGGCCAAGCCCAGCCATGCGGCGTTGAACGCGGTGATGACAGACTGGGAGTCAATGCTCCAATTCGATTGAGGTGAACGGGATGCCCACGCCGATACGTGGCACCAGCACCGCGAACAGACCCCAGAAGACCAGCTGCGTGTACACAGGGGTTCCACGGAAGAACCAGATGTAGAACCAGCTCACGCCGCGCAGCACCGGGTTGATGGATTTGCGCATGACCGCCAGAATGACCGCCAGAATGATGGCGATGACCATCGAGATGACGGTCAGCAGCAGCGTGTACTTGATGCCTTCCAGTACGTTCTCGTTGAACAGGTATTTCCAGACCACATTCCATTCGAAACGCGGATTGGTGACCAAAGCCTGCACCAGCATCGCGGCGAAGAGCGCGACGATGATGGCCGCCACGATCGGACCCGTACGCTTGACGGGCAAGGCTTTAATGCGATTGGGAATATCGAGGCCGTCGCCGTCGACTTGTTTCTTCGCCATGATGCTGTTTCCTTTTTCTATCTATCTGATGAGATCAGTTGAGGTCGGTCGGATTGATCTCAGCCTTGTCGAGAGCGCCGGACTCGACGCCCCAATGCTTGAGGATCTTCATGTACGTGCCGTCATCCATCAGCTTCTGCATGGCCGCCTGCACCGCCTTGGCCGTGTCGGAATCACCCTTCTTGATGGCCACGGCCTCCTTGGTCACGCCGACGTCCTCACCGAGGGCCTCAAGCTGGCCGTCGGTCTGGGAGATCGCATAACCCGCGACCGGCGAATCGGCGTAGAACACGTCGGCCTTGCCGGTGACGACGTTGGTGGTCACATCGGTCTGCAGCTTGTTGGACAGGATCTGGATGTCAAGCTTGTTGTCCGCCTTGCACTGTTCGGCGCCCTTGTTGACTTCCTCCTCCTGTGTGGTGCCGGTCTGCACCGCGATCTTCAATCCGCACAGGTCGGACGTGTCGATCTTGCCTGGGTTGCCCTTCTTGACCACCCACGTGGAACCGGCCTTGAACATGCTGACGAAGTCGACGGCCTTCATGCGTTCCGGGGTAATGGTGAACGACGAGACGCCGATATCGTACTTCGAACCGATTGATGGAATGATCGAATCGAAATTCGACGTCTGCGGATCCGCCTCGAGGCCGAACGTTTTCGCCAACGCCTTGACGATGTCCACGTCGAAGCCGACCG
>ENA-OVFO01001125-OVFO01001125.1-human-gut-metagenome-genome-assembly--contig:-NODE-1125-length-12650-cov-2.386106_pt1 | contig 12650 bp, 10 predicted proteins | sample MGYA00237761_ERZ505401 | MGnify/ENA primary metagenome ERZ505401 (study PRJEB26158, sample SAMN06016330) | human gut metagenome | biome: human gut; feature: ankylosing spondylitis patient; material...
TTCCGTCCATGCGATTTCCTTCACCCGTAAATAGGAACAATCCCGATGCCCGGCATGGAGGGGACTTAAAAGGTATCGCCGAGCACTTGGACTATATCGAAGACTTGGGCGTAACGGCCATTTGGCTGAATCCGGTTCTCGAAAACGATATGCCCGGCGGGTCGTATCATGGATATGCAACAACCGATTATTATCGGGTCGATCCTCGGTTCGGGACAAACATGTATTACCGGGATTTGATAACCGAATGCCATAACCGGGGTATGAAAGTCGTCATGGATATGATATTCAACCATTGCGGAGACCAACATATCTGGTTCTTGGACCGACCGTCGCACGATTGGTTCAACTTCCCCGACGGTTATCGACAAACGTCCTACCGTCTTACTCCCCACTTCGATCCTTACGTATCGGAATATGACAAAAGCATGACCGTAGAAGGTTGGTTCGTAGAGAGCATGCCAGACTTGAACCAACACAATCCGCATTTGATGAAATATCTGACTCAGAACAGTATCTGGTGGATAGAATTTTCGGGAATCGACGGCATACGTATGGATACTCACCCGTATGTGTTTTTCGATTCCATGTCCGAATGGTGTGCCGCCATCAACCGGGAATACCCTAATTTCAACATCGTGGGAGAATGCTGGTACGGAACCGAAGCCGGTTCGGCCTATTGGCAACGGAACAGCATTTTGGATACGTCACGTAACTCCCACTTGAAAAGCGTTATGGATTTTCCGCTACAAGGTATAGCCCGTGATGCGTTTACTTCGCAAACCGACAGTTGGGGCGGGCTGAATCTGATCTACGACCACCTTGCACTCGACTTCATGTTTGCCGACCCAATGAATGTACTCAACTTCCTCGACAACCACGACACCGATCGTTTTCTGTTATCCGAACCCTCCCACTTGGGCTTTTACAAACAAGCCATCGCATTCCTATTGACAACCCGTGGGATTCCCCAAATCTATTACGGGACAGAAATTCTAATGCACGGGAGCAAGCAAAAGACCGACGGATTGGTCCGCCTCGATTTTCCGGGAGGATTTCCGGGCGATACGATTAACGATTTCTTATCCCAAGACCGCACCCCCCTGCAAAACGAAGCCTTCGACTTTTGCCGGACTCTCTTGAAATGGAGACAAAACAATCCCTGTCTGTCACACGGGGAAATGATGCACTTCATGCCGAACAACGGATTGTATGTATATCGCCGCAGCTACGAAGGGAAAAATGTGTTGGTTATCATGAACGGGAACGACTCTCCACTGACGGTCGACATGAGCCGTTATAACGAGATTTTATCGGAAGTACAATCCGCCCATGATATTATTACACACAGACAGATCGAGTTCTCCCCCGTTATGGAGTTTCCCCCGAGAGCTTTATATATCTTGGAGTATTAACCGGACGAAACCGAGAATGACACCAAGCGATATTTTCCCTATCTTCGATAATCATTGGAATCGGGAAAAGGTTGAATACTTTTTTCTCACCAGCTAAAACATAATCATGCTGATAAAACAAGAGTCTGTTCAGAGTACTTTCACCAACGTGAGTTCGTCGTCTCTTAACCGAGCCGTCGCCCAATTTATCGATGTGACAGTATACAGACTGCAAGGGGCGATGTCGTCGGCCATATTACGAAGATAGACGGGATTATGAATAATAGCCTCTCCTACCGTGAGCAAAGGATTGCCAGAGAGCTGTTCCCGCAATATGCGACAGAACTCCTCTTTTTCCTGTTCGAAACCGGGCGACACGACAAACAACACACCTTCACAAAAGGTAGTCAAGGATACTTCTCGCTGAAACGGCAATATATTATCAACTTTATTGTCGAAAGTGAGATAGAGAATGTGTTTATTGAGCAACGACCGCCTATAACACAACTGATGCGAAAAGAATCCTTTCTTCATAATCCAATGATCTTCTCTTATGAACCTAACTTTTTCAATTTGGTAACCCGTTTTGCAACGGCTTTCTTAGATTCGCCACTTACGACCGACTGCTCTGGCATATACACCTGATTATCCACATCGGGAATACGATCGTTATAGTGCTTACGAATCAACATCAAACTATCGATATATACCTTCTCCCGAACCGATTGCTCCGGAAGAACGATATATCCGTAAAGACGGGACAACGCCGTAGCAGAATCGGATTGTAACGGCAAAGAGAACCACCCTCCCTTATCTATATCGCTTCTGTTGTATACCACCCCATTATCGGTATGACGTACGGCCATATATACTTGCGGGTTCACGCTTAATTTAGGTAGCATGACGACTTTAAATTTCAACTCGAAATAATCGCGAGTACGGAAGTTTTCATCGGGAGCGATATCGAACGCTAACAAATTGGTAGATAACCGGGAGTCGAAGATATGGCTCCGCCTTTGTTTCCATACATCTACACTATCGCCCGGCTGCGACATCGTTTGGGAATTTTCTTCTGCTAACAGTTTTTTGGCCTCCTCATTTTCGGCTTTCAATCGTTCCACCACACGATCGTATATTTTCATATAGGTTTCAATATGATGCCCATACCATACAAGAGTCGTGTCGAACTGTTCCCGAGTGACTCCATGACGCAAAAATACGGCTTCTCTTATTTTTTTCTTATCGGCATTGTTGTTATAAATATTATAGTTCGATTCTATGACAGCTTCGGATTTGTGTATATCGACTAACAAATCCTCCATATCTTTCTCACTAATGACATAAAACCAACCATATGATCCATATCGGATTTTTCATAAAGCTATTCGGATTTCTCAACTTGTTTATTTTCGGAAGAGAGATAACGATGATAAAATAGAATCATACAAACCACTCCGACCGAAATCGCCGAATCGGCGATATTGAATACCGGACGGAAAAACTCGAACCGCTCACCTCCTATCCACGGTATCCAATCGGGCCAATAAAAACTGAACAGAGGGAAATAGAGCATATCCACAACTCGCCCATAGAACAGCCCGGCATACCCGTCTCCCGGCACAAAAGAAGCGACCAAAGGAGGGACAGGATCGTTAAACATCAATCCATAGAACAGGCAGTCTACAATATTTCCCGCAGCTCCCGCTATAATCAAAGCCAAGCAAACGATGAATCCCGTAGCGACTTGGGGACGATTCTTAATTTTCAGCATCCACCACGACAGAAAAACAACGGCAACAATACGGAACAGAGACAAGAACAACTTGCTTCCCACTTCCATGCCGAAGGCCATACCGTTATTTTCGATAAACGCTATATAAAACCAATCGGTCACTCGTATAGATTCACCGATATACATGTGAGTTTTCACCCATATCTTCACGGCTTGGTCGACAATGAGTACAAGAACAATCGTAATAAGAGCAACCTGCCCTTTGGTCAATTTCTTCATATCCAAAATAAAAAGATTCTCACTTTTATCCTATCTCAAAAAGATTCGACCTTCGTGCTTTCTATCCAAAGAACAGCCCCCGAAGGTCGAATTTTAATATCACTTTTCAACAAGTTTCATAAAAACTGCCAATCCTCTTTACCTGTTTCCACAAAGAACAGATTGATATGGATATCGGCAAACTATTTTCTTTTTCCATCTTCCTTCGCGTCAATTCCCAAAGTTGCATGAGGAACAGCACGAAGTCTCTCTTTCGGAATCAGTTTACCGGTCTCCCGACAAATCCCATATGTTTTATTTTCTATGCGTACAAGCGCAGCCTGCAAGTGCTGAATAAACTTCATCTGCCGTTGCGCCAATTGTCCTGCCTCTTCTTTGGAGAGAGTGCTAGCACCTTCTTCCAACACCTTAAATGTAGGCGATGTATCGGTAACATCGTTGCCATATTCATAATCGAGGCTTTCAACAAATCATAATCACGATATGCTTTTTCGAGCTTTTCATTAATAATCTGCCGAAATTCTTCAAGTTCAGCATCGGAATAACGTGTTTTTTCACTCATAATTATTGCTACTTAAAATTCCACATTCAATTATTCAAAGAACCGACCACAAACGGAAATTGTTCTATATCCGGTCAAATATAACAGAAATATCCCTATGGACCTCCATTATTTCAAGGATTTAACAATTCTGATATTCACCTTAAACGTATCGAAGTCCAGCTCGGTGACTGCCTCTCCGGAAAGAGCTCCCAATATCTCAAACGTATTGGCCAAGACCTGTCGAGACATATAGTCGCGATATTCCTCCACAACCAAATCGGTCTCCCCGTTCGAAGCGATATAGACATCGATTTTGTCCGTAATATCGAAGCCCGAAGTTTTACGAATATTCTGTATACGGTTCACCAGCTCGCGGGCAATACCTTCGCGGCGCAGTTCGTCGGTTACCGTAATGTCGAGAGCTACCGTAAGATTACCTTCGTTAGCAACCAACCACCCCGGAATATCCTCGGAGATAATTTCTACATCGCTTGCTTCGATAGTAGCTTGTTGCCCATCTATCTCGAAAGTAAAAGCTCCGTTCTTTTCAAATGCGATAATATCCGGTTGCGACATAGAGGCTATCGTAGCTGCCAACTGTTTCATAATCTTTCCATAACGCGGACCGAGCTTTTTGAAATCGGGTTTGACCCGTTTTACCAATATACCTGCCGCATTATCGACAAACTCCATTTCTTTCACATTCACCTCACTCAGAATCAAATCTTTAACGGCTTCGATATGATCCTGTTGCTCTTTATTCAATACCGGAATCATCAAGGTCGTGAGCGGCTGGCGTACTTTGATATTCACTTTACGACGTAAAGCCAATACCATCGAAGTCATAGTCTGAGCAATCTGCATACGCTCTTCGAGAGCCAAATCGATATAATCGTTGCAACTTACCGGAAAATCGGCCAAATGTACCGATCGAGTATCTCGTCCGGTTGCCGCAGTAAGGTCTGTATAGAGCCGATCGGCATAGAAAGGCGCAATAGGAGCCATGAGCTTGGCAACTGTTTCGAGACAAGTATAAAGCGTTTGATATGCCGACAATTTATCTTCCGTCATCGTTCCGCCCCAGAAGCGTTTACGGTTCAACCGAACATACCAGTTACTGAGATTGTCATTTACAAAATCCGATATAGCCCGCCCTGCACGAGTAGGTTCGTAAGCGGCAAACTGTTCGTCGACTTCTTTAATCAAAGAGTTCAAAAGAGAGATAATCCAACGGTCTATTTCAGGCCGTTTTTCCATCGGAACCTCGGGTTCACTGAATGTGAAACCGTCTACATTGGCATACAAAGCGAAGAAAGAATAGGTGTTATACAACGTTCCAAAGAACTTGCGACGAACTTCCTCCACACCTTCCAAATCGAATTTGAGGTTATCCCACGGCGAAGAATTGGTAATCATATACCAACGTAACGGATCGGAACCATATTTTTCGATCGTACTGAACGGGTCGACAGCGTTACCCAATCGTTTGGACATCTTGTTTCCGTTCTTATCCAAAACAAGCCCGTTCGAAACAACTGCTTTATAGGCCACGCTATCGAAAACCATCGAGGCGATGGCATGCAACGTGAAGAACCACCCTCTCGTTTGATCTACACCTTCGGCAATAAAATCGGCAGGATATACTTCCCGCTTGTCAAATACTTCTTTATTCTCGAAAGGATAGTGTATCTGCGCATAAGGCATAGCACCCGAATCGAACCAAACATCGATGAGGTCGCTCTCTCTTTTCATGGGTTTTCCCGAAGGGGAAACCAACACGATATCATCTACATACGGGCGATGTAAATCTATCTTATCGTAATTTTCAGCCGTATATTCGCCGGGAACAAAACCCTGTTTCTTATAAGGATTCTCATTCATCAATCCGGCAGTAATAGATTTCTCTATCTCATTATACAATTCTTCGACCGAACCAATACAAATCTCTTCACTCCCGTCTTCGGTACGCCAAATAGGTAACGGAGTTCCCCAATAACGACTACGGGAAAGATTCCAATCTTGCAAATTTTCGAGCCACTTCCCGAAACGTCCCGACCCAGTAGACTGCGGTTTCCAATTTATCGTGTTGTTGAGTTCTATCATGCGATCACGGCAAGCCGTCGTACGAATGAACCAACTATCGAGCGGATAATAAAGCACAGGCTTATCGGTACGCCAACAGTGCGGATAACTATGCACATGTTTCTCGATTTTAAATACTTTGTTCGTTTGCTTCAACAAAACGCAAATATCGATATCGAGCGTGGCATCATCGGCCGTAAGTGCGGCATCATAAGCATTTTTTACATAACGGCCGGCATATTCGCTATAAGCCTCCACATCTATGTTCTGCTTAACGAAATCAGGATCGAGGTCTTCTATCAGATAGAATTTACCAGTCATATCGACCATAGGACGGCGATTGCCGTCTTTATCGAGCATCATCAAAGGAGGAATACCGTTGGCTTTGGCTACACGATCGTCGTCTGCACCGAATGTGGGCGCAATATGCACGATACCGGTTGTACCTTCTTCGGTTGTCACGAAATCACCGGTAATAACCCGGAAAGCTCCTTCTCCCGGATTTACCCACGGCAACAGTTGTTCATACTCCATTCCGGCCAAATCGTTACCTTTATATTCTGCAACGACTTTCCACGGAATGAGTTTGTCACCGGGCTTGTAATCTTCCAAAGAAAGGCCCTCGGCTTTCGGATTGAATAGAGTCCGCACGAGAACTTTCGCCACTATTACACTAATGGGTACACCGGTATAGGGATTGTAGCTCTGTACAAGATTGTAATCGATATTCGGGCCTACGCAAAGAGCCGTATTGGAAGGCAATGTCCACGGTGTAGTGGTCCATGCCAAGAAATAGGGTTCTCCGAAAGCGGTCATTTCCGTACGCGGATTCTTAATCTTGAATTGCGCTATACAAGTCGTGTCCTTAACATCGCGATAACAACCGGGTTGGTTCAACTCATGTGAACTCAATCCCGTACCTGCTGCCGGAGAATAAGGTTGAATGGTATATCCTTTATAAAGATAATTTTTATTATACAACTGTTTGAGCAACCACCACAAAGTTTCGATATAACGATTGTCATACGTGATATAAGGGTTCTTCATATCTACCCAATATCCCATACGGTGTGTCAAGTCTTCCCATTCGCGGGTAAATTTCATCACGTCTTTACGACAAGTCGCATTATAATCGGCCACAGAAATGGTTTTACCGATGTCTTCTTTGGTGATACCCAAAGCCTTTTCAACCCCAAGCTCAAAGGGCAACCCGTGAGTATCCCACCCGGCTTTACGTTTCACATGAAATCCCTTCATGGTTTTGTACCGGCAGAATATATCTTTAATGGAACGGGCCATCACATGGTGAATGCCCGGCATACCGTTGGCAGAAGGCGGACCTTCGTAAAATACGAATGAAGGACACCCTTCGCGCGTTTCCAGACTTTGGTGAAAAAGATCTTGCTTATCCCATTGGTTCAAAACCTCTTTATTGATTTCCGAGAGGTCGAAACGAGAATATTCGGTGAATTTCTTGCCCATATATTTCTTAAATAATCTTTGCGTAAAAATCGGCACGAAGATACAAAAAAAGCTGTAACTAAGAAAGAAACAATTACATTATTACAGAAAGGGAACGAACGGAATTTAATCCGCAATAGGAACGTCGACCCAATTACCTTTACAAAATTGCCAGACATTGGTGTACCCGGCTTGTGCCAAAGCGCGCAAAGCCTCTATCCGACCGGCATTTATTTTCTCGGGATAATGGGCATCCGAATTAACGACTACCCGAATTCCCAAATCATTCATCAGCTCGAAATAATCATAATTCGGATAAAAACGTCCACGAGTCTCCCAAGCCTTCGTATTGACTTCGACCAATAAATTTCGAGAAGCGACTTCTTCAAGATAGTCTGTCACCCATTTTTTATACCACGATTCACGATCCAATCCCGAACAATAGAGAGAGGCATTCAACCCTATCTTATCCAAATGTCCTAAAAAGTCGAAGCCCCCCAGCTCGATCATACGAAAGGAACTACGATAAAATCGGTGAACTACCTCTTTAACATCTCCATCGAAATACGTATCCACATAGTTCCGAAATCGTTCCGGTGATCCATCTGTATCGACAGGCGTACCATCGGGTGCAACGATATAGTGTACAGACCCGATACGATAATCGAGAGGAAGGGATTGAAAATAGTCGATAGAAGGATTGAACGAATCGTCTAAGAAATCTATTTCAAGACCTATATATAAATCTATCTCGGAGGAATACAGTCGCTTCAAACGACGAAATTCTTCCAAATAGGCCGTCATTTTCTCTTTTTGCATATTACAACCATTCTGTACAGGAAATGGAGCATGAGAGGAAATACCGTATGAGGAAAACCCTTCTTTCACAGCCTCCCGTACAAAAAGTTCCATAGGGGCATGTCCATCACAAAAATCGCAATGAGAATGATAGTTAGTCAAATTATTCATAACGACACTAATCAATTATCTCTTTATAGACCCCCTCTTCGATAGAGTACGGAGAAAACGGATAAACAAAAATGACAATAACAACGTAACGAAGACGGCTATGCCCAGCGAAACCGAATAGGACAACCGAAACCCTTCCTGAGCAAAAAATATGTAAGTAACCGTCACCATCGTCATAAACAGCGCCGGAATCAAAGTGAGCCAATAACATTTATGTTCCCTAGCCAACCAAACAGTCAATGCCCACAATGTAAACACAGCCAAAGTTTGATTACACCATGCAAAATAGCGCCAAAGCACTTCGAAATCGATCATCATCACGAGCCATGCAAGAATAAAAATCGGAATAGAAACCAATAGTCTATTTCGGATTTTCTTTTGAGGAATATGCAAAAAATCGGCAGCAATCAAACGCGCCGACCGGAGCGCAGTATCGCCCGAGGTTATCGGCGCCGCAATGACACCGAGCATAGCCAAGATACCACCGAAAGTTCCTAACCAGCCCACCGATATATCATTGACTAAAATAGCCGGCGTTTTCCCTTTCAAGAACTCAGAAAGTGCATCGAATGACCCATTGAAAAAGGCAATCGCCGCAGCCGCCCAAATTAAAGCGACGATACCCTCGACAACCATTGCCCCATAGAATACCCGACGTCCCATTTTTTCATTTTTCAGACAACGAGCCATCATCGGAGATTGTGTAGCATGAAAACCAGAAATAGCTCCACAAGCTATCGAAATAAACATCATAGGAAATATGGGATTTACATCAGAGTCCGGTCGTGTATAACCTATCGCTTCGTGAAATTCCGGTAAACTGTCTGGACGCAAAAACAAAGATATCATAATCCCGATCGCCATAAACAGCAAAGCAAATCCAAATAAAGGATAAAGCCGCCCTATCAGTTTATCGATAGGAAGCAACGTAGCCAATATATAATACCCGAATATAATAGCAATCCACATGGTCGTGGTCGTATTTTCCCCCGTAAGTAAATCGAGTAGATTAGCCGGATTTACGACAAACACAGCCCCTACCAATATCATTAAAAGCAGAGAGAAAATCCGCATGACTTGCTTAACTCCCGCCCCCAGTTCATCGCCGACTAACTCGGGCAGGCTAGCCCCATTCCGACGAACCGAAAGCATACCCGACAGATAATCATGCACAGCTCCACCGAATATAGTCCCGAACACAATCCACAAATAGGCCGAAGGCCCGTAAAGGATACCCATAATGGCTCCGAAAATAGGCCCCAACCCAGCTATATTCAAAAATTGTATGAGAAAAACTTTCCATGTCGGCATAGGAATATAATCGATACCGTCTGTCGAGGCATAGGCAGGTGTCTGCCTCCCCGGATTAACACCAAAAACTTTTTCAACCAAAGCACCGTAAACGAAGTATCCGGCAACCAACAGCAACAAAGCAATACAAAATGTGATCATACCAAACTCTTATGTAAATTCATGGTCTTGACAAACTAACTTCAATGAAAATCAATTACCTGATTCATCTAAGCTATTTATCCAATCGAACAAATTTCCATACCATCTTATGTAATGGAATGTTACAAAGGTAAAATCTTTTTGCCATTCTATCAACTCAATTAAAAAAAAGCTGCATCCTTACGTCAAGAAATGCAGCTTTTCACTATTTATAAAGCAATGCCCTCTTTGGCTGGAAGTATCTCAATCCAATAGTCGTCTGGATCGTGAATAAAATAGAGTCCCATAGCTTCATTCTCGAAACATACACAACCCATTTCTTTGTGATAGGCTCTCACTTTATTATAATACCCGCACGCACAAGTGACTTTCGTTTTCGCCTAACTCATATGCTTCTTTATGGTCTCTCAACCAAGTGAGTTCCAACAAAAACGGCGAAACTCCATCGGTAAGATACACCAATACAAAAGAACCATCGGCAGCCTCTTTTCTACGAACTTCGGTAAAACCTAATGTCTTCGAATAAAATTCTATACTGCGATTTAAATCTGTTACATTCACATTAAAATGGTCAAATTTTGCTTTTACTTCCATGATTTATAAGCATTTATTATATAATTACTGAATCTCCTGTACGGCTTAATAGAACAAATTCTGTACCGTATCGCTTCGCTATCGGAGCAAAGGCTTCGGCTTTACGCACTGCCGGATAAAAGTGCATAGGGACAAACATACCTACATTAAATTCCCCGACAAACTGCTCTGCCCCTCTCATATAATCCTTTCCCAATCGGGCATCGACCGGAAACATCGCCACATCGATAGGCTTAATAGTCCGCTTCATATAATACAATTCCGATAAATAAGCAGTTTCAGCTTCCCGCACCTCTTCTTCGGTAGATTCGTCACGCCAATGCCAATTGTTTAAATCCCCAGCATGAAAAATTGTTTTACCCTCGGCTGTTACCAAATAGGACACCCCCATATCGGTGGAACCGAATACATTCACCCGTAATCGGTCATCTTCATAACTTTCGCCTCGATCGAGATACACGATATTCGGCAACCCCGAAAGCTCGTCCAACGAGGACATTTCGCAAGGGAAAATATAATGTATATCGTTATTCAAGTTTTTCCAAGTCAGTATTTCGGGATTATAATGGTCGCGATGTTCATGCGATACTAAAACATACATAGACTGCCGCCTACGCAAAGCCTTCTCTATGATATTTTCACCTCCTCGATAATAATCGAGTATGATTGAAAAATCCTCGGCTTCGATCAAAAACCCGCTATGAAAAAGATAAATCAGCCTCATATATTCGTTTTAAACAGAACGATCGAAAGACGACGATTGTTTAATTTGCATAGCCAGAGCTTCGGCACAACGTTCTCCATCGATAGCGGCCGAAACAATTCCTCCCGCATAACCAGCGCCCTCGCCACAAGGGTAAAATCCCCGCAAACGAATATGAGTCATCGACTCTCTATCACGTGGTATTCGTACAGGAGAAGAGGTGCGAGTTTCCACCCCTATCATCACGGCTTCCCGGGTGAGGAATCCATGAGATACTTTTCCAAAATATTTGAATCCTTCCTGCAACCGGGAGGCGATAAAATCGGGCAACCAGAAATGCAGCGGCGAAGCGATGAGTCCCGGTGAATAAGAGGAGCGAGGCAAATCGAACGAATTGCGACGATTGACAAAATCGGTCATGCGTTGGGCAGGAGCCGTCTGTTTGCAGTTCCCGTTCAAATAGCACTGCCGTTCAAGATCCTCCTGAAATTTTATCCCCGCCAAAACTCCAAACATAGAAAACCGGGCTCCGAAATCCTCCGGCTGCAACTCCACAACCATACCCGAATTGGCCCATACCGAACCCCTATTCGACGGGGACATACCGTTTACAACAATTTGTTCGGGACCACTGGCTGCCGGGACTACAAATCCGCCGGGGCACATGCAGAACGAATAGACGCCTCGTCCTTTCACCTGCGTGACAAAGCTATATTCGGCAGCCGGAAGATATTTCCCCCGACCTTCGGGATTGTGGTATTGAATGGAATCTATCAACTGTTGCGGGTGTTCCAATCTCACACCTACGGCAATACCTTTGGATTCCAACTCCACCCCGTTCTCGTGCAACATATAATAAACATCGCGAGCCGAATGCCCCGTTGCCAAAATAACAGGGCCGGTAAATTCACAACCATCGGCTGTAACGATTCCACACACCTCATCGCCATCGATAATCAAACGCTCCATTCGGGTCTCGAAATGTACCGCACCACCCGATTCGATAATACGATTCCGCATGCGCTCGATTACCCTCGGCAACTTGTCGGTCCCGATGTGAGGGTGAGCATCAGAAAGAATTGAAACCGATGCCCCGTGCTGACAAAAAATTTGAAGAATACGCTCGACACTTCCCCGCTTCTTGCTGCGAGTATAGAGTTTGCCGTCGGAAAACGCTCCGGCTCCCCCCTCTCCAAAACTATAATTCGACTCCGGGTCGACTCTCTGTTCCCGACTGATAAGAGCTATATCCTTGCGACGGTCATGCACGTTTTTTCCTCGTTCGACAACGACCGGACAAATACCTAACTCAATCAGACGCAATGCCGCAAAAAGCCCCGCTGGCCCCGCCCCCACGACAATCGCCCGAGGCTTACCCGAAACATCGCCATACTCGATACGGGGGAACTCGTCATCTTGCGGGAATTCGTCGATGTATAC